>ENA-UOWE01005125-UOWE01005125.1-activated-sludge-metagenome-genome-assembly--contig:-NODE-5125-length-12140-cov-4.355234_pt1 | contig 12140 bp, 8 predicted proteins | sample MGYA00249841_ERZ761562 | MGnify/ENA primary metagenome ERZ761562 (study PRJEB28883, sample SAMN05720200) | activated sludge metagenome | isolation source: Anaerobic digester | place: Japan... | reverse complement strand
CAGAGGAATTTGAAGCGGTGCAGGATGAAATGTCGCGGCGCAAGGAACTGGGCAGAGCTTACAGCGATAAGGCTTTTCACAGTAAAATCATCTGCAGAGACTGTGGTGGTTTCTACGGCCGAAAGGTCTGGCATTCCACGGATGAATATAGAAGCGTGATATTCCAGTGCAATCAGAAGTTCAAAAATGAGAACAGATGCCAAACTCCGATACTCACCGAGGACGAAATCAAACAACGTTTCCTTACTGCCTACAATGACTTGATGGGCAATAGCTCCACAGTGCTTGCTGACTGTGAACTTATCCGGCAGACGCTCTGCGATACTACGGCACTTGATGCCGAAATGCAACAGGAACAGGATGAAATGGCGGTCATGTCCGAGCTCATGCAGGCGCATATAAAAAAGAATGCGTCCGTCGCCCAGTCGCAGGAAGCCTACGCACTGGAAACCGAACGCATTGAAAATCGCTATAACGCCGCTTTTGAACATTACACCGCACTCGAAAAGGAAAAAGAAAAGCGGATGCGAAAAAGCAAGGAAATCAGCGCTTTTATCACAACGCTGAAAAAGCAGCCGCTGACCGTGCCGGAATGGAACGAGCGACTTTGGATTACACTGCTCGACATCGCAATCGTTCAGCGGGATGGCAGTATCGTGTTTCGGTTCAAGAGCGGAAAAGAAATAAAATTATAAGCTGAAAACTGTAAGGTTGAAATACTACAAAATAATTAAGTATCGAAAAGAATTACTCTTTTCGGTACTTTTCTATATCTCCTTATTTCATGCGCAGCCATTCATTTTATTTGATTCAAACTGGACATGTTTGTTTACGGATAACTTTTAATTAATAATATAGCGGCTCCCGCATCATTGATAGCAGCTTCAGACTTCTTTGAACTTTCTGTAGCGGTAGCGATTGCCCTGTTCGGTCCCGATTCACCGGTCGTGCTTGCTTGCACGGTCGGCGTATTGACGGAAGTTCCGGTAATGCTTTTGCTTGTGCGTTTTATCAACAAAACTCGTCATTGGTTTCCAACAGAAAGGAGTGTTTAATATGAAAAGTAAAGAATATTTTGACGGTATATCAAACGAGTGGGATGAAATAAGACAGTCTTTTTTCTCCGACAATATTCGAGAAAAAATGCACAGGTAAAAGAAGGTTCAACGGCTGTCGATATCGGTGCAGGCGCCGGTTTTGTAACGCAAGAACTACTTAACAGAAAGCTTCGTGTAATAGCTATAGACCAGTCACAAGAAATGCGATGTATTAAAGCAAAAATTCAGTTCTATCGGTGAAATCATCTGCTTACAAGCGGATGCTTATTCGCTTCCTCTGGAAAGTGATAGCGTCGATTATGTGATGGCAAATATGTTCTTGCATCACGTTGAAAATCCGAGGCAGGCGATTTTAGAGATGACACGTATATTAAAGCCCGGTGGCAAATTAGACATTGCTGATTTGGATCGGCATGATTAAATTTAACAGTGGGGGTTCAGGAGTGGAACACAACATAATAATTACACACAATGTTTTTACTTTCTTCATTGACAACAATGTATGAAAGTGATAAAATGATAATATAACGATTAAGCAATCGTTTATACATATTACTTAACAGGAGGATCATTATGTTAAAGAAAGAACTTCTACTAGAAGGCTTGGATTGCGCCAACTGTGCAGCCAAAATTGAAACCGAAGTTAATGAATTGACTGGAATCAAAGCATCTATGAATTTCATGAATAAGACATTAACGTTAGAAACTGAATCAGAGACAGAATACTTGAATGTACTTGAAAAGGTTAAATCAATAGTGCATAAGCATGAACCTGATGTTGAGGTAAAAGAAAAAACGGTTAGTAAAGCAGCTAAGAAAGTACTAATTCTTGAAAATCTTGGCTGTGCTAACTGCGCTGCTAAAATTGAAACGCAGACCAGAGGCATCCATGGCGTCAACAATGCAACAGTTGATTTCGTTTCTAAGAAATTGACAATTGACGCTGCAGATAAGAAGGAATTCAATAGAATTCTTGGTGAAGTAACAGCCATAGTAAAGAAAATCGAACCGGATGTTAAGATAATCGATGCAGATAAGAACAAGGGTAACAAAAGCACGATAATGCTTAATGGACTTGACTGTGCTAATTGTGCCGCGAAAATTGAAGCGGAAGTAAAGAATTTGGAAGGAGTCGGGTTTGCTTCAGTAGATTTTGTTTCCAAGAAACTTACCATGGAAGCTGATGATAGTGTCAGCACCTCAGAATTAAGAGAAAAGATTGAAGGTATAGTAAAAAGGATTGAGCCCGATGTTAAGGTTACTTTTGAGGCGGATTATTCCAAAGCTAAAATAAAAGAAAATGATGAAGAAGATGAAGATGGAGACAACCGCAAAAAAGAAATAATAAAACTTGTGATTGGCGGCGCTTTATTTGCAGTCGGATTGATTTTTAAATTTCAGAATTGGCTTGAACTCACAATATTTTTAATAAGCTACATTGTAGTTGGCGGAAAAGTTGTTTTGAGCGCAATAAAGAGAATCGCCCGAGGTGATGTGTTTAGCGAGCACTTCCTAATGAGCGTAGCTACTATTGGTGCTTTCTGCGTAGGAGAGTATGCGGAAGGTGTAGCCGTTATGCTGTTCTATCTATTAGGTGAATTATTTGAGGATATGGCTGTTGATCATTCCAGAAAATCAATCAGCGCATTAATGGATATAAGACCTGATTATGCAAACATTAAGGTTGGAGACGATTTGGAAAAAGTATCGCCTGACGAAGTAAGCATCGGGGATATTATTGTTGTAAAACCGGGAGAAAAAATCCCCCTGGACGGCAAGGTCATTGAGGGAACATCAATGGTTGATACAGCAGCGTTAACCGGTGAATCCGTTCCTCGTGAACTGGAACCTGGCAGCGTTGCTTTGAGCGGATTTATAAATAAGAATGGTGTTTTGACTATTGAAGTAACAAAAGAATTTGGAGAATCTACTGTATCAAAAGTGTTAGATTTGGTACAAAATGCCGGCAGCAAAAAAGCTCAGACTGAAAAATTCATAACAAAATTTGCGCGTTATTATACTCCGGTAGTTGTATTCGGAGCCTTGGCACTTGCAGTAATACCGCCTTTGGTTATTCCAGGGGCAACCTTCTCAGATTGGATTTATAGAGCTTTGGTATTCTTAGTGGTATCCTGTCCTTGTGCATTAGTACTTTCAATACCAATAGGATTTATCGGGGGTATCGGTGGAGCTTCAAAAAGAGGAATATTGGTAAAAGGCGGTAACTACCTTGAAGCATTGAACAATGTTGAAGCAGTAGTTTTTGACAAGACAGGCACTTTAACCAAAGGTGTGTTCAAAGTTACAGCAACAAACCCTCAAAATGACTATACAGATAAAGAGCTGTTAGAATACGCAGCATATGCAGAAAGCTATTCAAACCACCCGATTGCACTTTCGATTATCAGTGCTTACAATACGGAAATTGATAAAAACCGAATTGAAAACTACCAGGAAGTTGCAGGACATGGTATCAAGGTTAATATCAATGGAAAAGAAGTTCTTGCTGGTAATACCAGATTAATGTCCAGTGAAAATATTAATTACAATGATGTTGATATCTTAGGTACTGTAGTGCATGTAGCAATAGATAAAAAATACGCTGGCAGTATCGTGATTTCAGATGAAGTGAAAGAAGATTCGGCTAATGCAATTAAAGAGTTAAAAGCTCTTGGAGTTAGGAAAACAGTTATGCTTACCGGTGACTTAAAGGTGGTAGCAGACAAAATTGGCAATAAGTTAGGTTTAGATGAGGTTTATTCCGAGCTGTTGCCTGCTGATAAGGTAGAAAAAATTGAATTCCTGGAAGCACAAAAATCCCATAAAGGAAAGATTGTGTTTGTCGGTGATGGGATTAACGATGCGCCAGTGCTTGCAAGAGCCGACATAGGTATGGCTATGGGAGGCTTGGGCTCGGATGCTGCGATTGAGGCGGCAGACGTTGTTATCATGACCGATGAGCCATCAAAGATAGCATCAGCTATAAAAATTGCGAAAAGAACTAGGAGCATTGTAATCCAGAATATTGTGTTTGCATTAGGAGTTAAAGCCGTATTCCTCGTATTAGGAGCATTAGGTGTGGCTTCAATGTGGGAAGCAGTGTTTGGAGACATGGGAGTTGCTATCATAGCAGTTTTAAATGCAATGCGAGCAATGAATATGAAAAACATATAAATCTATCTGCATTTTAGCAAGGAGGAAATGAAAAAATGTGAAACAATTGATCGAAACAGCACTTATGAATGAAGCCGATACTTGAATGGTTTGACATAGGGTAATCCGAATTGTCATTGTTTGCTCTTTTATTGTTAGCGTACGAAGAAGATGATATTATATAACTAAGCTATGCTTAACCATTTATGCAAGGGGAGATAACATGTCAATCGATAAGAAAGAAAATGCATTATGCAATATTACCATTATCCATGAAGATATACTAGAAAAAGTAAAAAAAGAAATGACTGATGATGAAAGTTTGTTTGATATGGCTGCGGTATTTAAGGTACTAAGCGATCCTACGCGGTTGAAAATTATTAATGCTCTTCTGTTATCGGAAATGTGCGTATGCGATATTGCAGCCTTATTAAATATGTCTCAGCCTGCAATTTCCCATCATCTGAAATCTTTACGTCAAACTCGTTTGATTAAATATCGACGTGAGGGCAAGATTGCTTACTATTCATTAGTCGACGAGCATATTAAAATAATGTTTAGCCAATGCATAACTCATATTAAGGAATAAATTAATAATTATGCCAACTTCGCACTGATTTCATGGAGTCCTGAGGATATCAAGGGGGAACGCTTATTGGCGCTGTGAGGTAGACACAAAGGATAAAAGTTGCGTCAGGTCAGCCAGCCTCCAATCCTCCCTACGCTGGCATAGAAGCCGAGGGTGTGCACAAAGCAAACGGAACAAACGGAAACGAGGCTGCCGGGTGCATTTTGTATCAAACTCGTGTCCTTTTCCAGAAAAAACCTTGTCGAAAGACAAGGTTTTTTCAACTCAAGGGGCGACTTGTTCAAGACGCCCCTTGAATATCATATTTCGTCCGGCGAAATATATCACAGCCGCGCAGCGGCTATATCACATCGGCAAAGCCGATATATCACTAGCCCCACGGGGGTTGTCGTTTTGTAACAGTCTGCCGTCCCCCTGTCTACCTACGCGGACAGCATCCCATGATATACACCGAACCAGTATGGCAGCGTATAAGTCGTTGAACCTTCCATCTTATGGGGATTATAGTTGGTATCAAGCCAATAACTGCTGTTGTTATACTTATGAAGAGCACGCTCATCGGGTGCGGCAACCGACCATTTAAGCCTTGATATGCCAAATAAATATTGAATGACATCCGTCAGTTCGGACTCAGCCGGCAATTCAGGCGGGGCGGCCCCTCCTTTGAGCGAAAATGACAGCGTTGTTCTGGCATCAATGTTCAAGGGCGATAAATCGAGCGCGTCAATATCATCCCGCTTTTTATTGGACGCAAGGTAACAGATTGTATCAACGGGATGACGGCTTAAAGACCATGCGGCAGTTTTGAGAACGTCGTTCCCGTAGGCGTCCTTGACTGTTTTATCCGGATAAGCAAGTTGATAGATATAATACCAAAGCGGGTTTTCACTATACTGAATGGAAACCCACCAATCCTCAAGAGCCGCGCGGTAATAATACAGCAAATCACTGTCCTCTTCCAGTTGGAACATCAAATAAAACGCGAGCATTGCCATTTCTTCGTCGGAATAGTTTTGTGCCAGGCGTCTGAGCGTTTCCATTGCCGAGCTGTAACTCAGCAGGTTGATTGCGGTTGAAATGGCAGGTGACACTTCTCTCCCTAAAGCGTAGGCTATTGCCGCCTGCACGCGTTCAGAATACTGCGCCGCTATCTCAGCGTATTCGTATGCGGGGTCGAGGGCTAAAAACCGGTATTCGTTTTCCCATTTTTCATATCCCGTAACATAAGCCGCAACCTTAAAAATACTGAGCGCTACCAAGGCATGCAGGGGAGCAAGCCCAACAGCGGAGCTTGCAGAAAATGCCTGCCTGCTAAAATTCGACCATGTCGCCGGCTGACCGCTTCCGTCGACAAGCATATAACCGTTGTCAACCATATGCTGCGCTAAATTGTCCGCGGCGGTGACAAGGATTTCCTTGAGTTCGGGGTCTTCCGGCGCCAGTATGTCATAAATCAGTTTGAAGATAAACATATGGCCGATCAGCTCATCGGCGCTGGTATCTCCTTTGTAAATGATATCTTCGGCTGTATAACCGGAACCGATCAGTGCATCCCACAAACGCTGCGGAACTTCGCCTGACGCATCAACGATTACGCCGCGCAGGTTCTCATGATTGATAAGGTAATCCGGATCACTCTCCGGCTTGGCGGAAACACCGGTTGCGGTTTTATCGGCGTTGACGCGCCAGTAAATATTGCCATAAACACCGTTATTCTCATCCCTGAGGGAATATGTTCTCGCAACAAAGCCTTTCAGCAATCGATTCTGCTTTTCATACTCAGTGCCTGCGTTTGCGTTGTCGGCAGGGTTTGACCAAACGCCGGGATCTGCCGGGACATAATAACCTTCGTTCAACAGCTTTTTATCCGAGCCTGTGAACGTATAGCGCAGATAAGCGCTGTTGAAACGGTCCGCAGGGCTTTTAGAGGGAACAACCGTCGCGCCGTTGCCTCCTTTTTCAAGGGCATCGGCCGAAAGCCAGCGGTCTTCGGTATCCCAAGGGTAATCACCGTTGACTTCTCTGCGTACATACGCTTGAGTCGTGCCTGTTCTCATGGATATGTAGTGCAACATTAACACTGCTTCCGCAGAACGCGTCGCTGTCCGGCGTGCCTGCTCAATCTGAGTCTCCGACGCGTCAGGGTCGTTGCGTAAAGATGCATAGCGCATCAGCTCGCCCGCTCCGTACATCGATGTCCACAATCCGTCATTGTCATCATCATATGTTCGCCAGTCATTATTTTGACCGTAAGCCTCTGAAACCATACCGCGCCGTGCAACATGCGCTTGCGTGGTATCGCTCATGATCTCGGCCTTTTGGGTGCCGTCCATTTCAACCATGGCAATGTGCGTGTATCCGTTTTGCATTGTCGTCCATATACCGTTATCCCCATCCGAATAAATAGCAAGAACCTTGCCGTCGGTAGTATCGGCGCTGTAGAAATAACGGTCTCCCATGAAACGCTGTTCGCGATCCCTGAGTGTCGGTGCATTGTCATCGGTGCGCAAAACACCGTAACCGGTTATCGTCCATACCGCGCCGTCTGCGGTAACCGCGCTTTGGTAAGCGGTATAATCGGAAACCGATGAAACATCGGCGGGTACATTTGAGTCGCCTTTAGCGTATCTTGTCACAATCTTTTGAAGATTGTTGACTTGAGCCGCTGCGCCGTTTTTATAGCGTTGAATGGCCTTTCTTTCGGCAATGATTGTGGGCGTTGATGTCGCATGAAGCGTCACGGTGTCATGCAGACTGCCCGATTGGGCGGTGACAGCAGCCTGACCGATGCCCGTTACGGTTATTCTGCCATGATCGTCAATAACGGCGACCTCGTCCGGGGAGACACTCCAAGTAATTGCCCCCGTATGCTCTTTGTCTTTGAAAACACACTCAAGCGTGCGGCTGTCGCCTACATCCATCTCCCATTCATCCGGCACAAGAATTCGCAACTCTTTGGCAGATGAATTAAAAAATGAAAAAAACGATAAAAACATCATGCTGAAAGACAGTATTAATGAAATAATACGATTAAACAAAAAGCACCGCCTGAAAAGCTATTTAATTTCTATGATAATATCAGATAGGGGTATTGGCCGCAACCCTAAGATGTCAAGGAGACGGGGTTTGACGCCGAATGCCGCGTCTTTGAGTCGAGATTCGAACTCTCGCGCCGCGCGGGCTACTCCGCCGAAAAACCTTGTCGAAAGATAAGGTTTTTTATGCCATACGCGTCAAATATAAACACGTCAAGATATCATTTTGCGGCTCGCCGAAAATATCACTGACGCAAAGCGTCAATTTCACATCGGCAAAGACGATATATCACTAACCCCACGGAACGTTTGTCAAACCCCGTCCCGCTGACATGATGACATGTGTCTCTGACATGACATGGAAGCCAGCCCCTTCTCCCGCGAGACAAATTCACACTTCATTTTCGTGTTGACTTATTCCGGACAGTTAATGTATATTTGCCTCATATATCAGCATTAAAACAGCAGGGGGAAAGCGGAATGAAAAGAATCGGCAGACGGCTTCTTTGCGTGTTGCTGGCGGCCATGATGGCGGCGGCAATGCTCCCGTTGATGAACCTTGCCGCCTCGGCGGCGCCCGTAACACAGACCAACGATACAACCGGCGGCATCATCGCCTTCGGCTCGTATCCCCAGACGAAAGTGACCGACGCCGCTTTGATAACCGCGCTTGAAAGCCAGCCGCTGCAGGCAGGCAACATCGTGACGTATAACGGCGGCAAGTACCTGAAACAGACCGATTGGTTCAAATACGAGCCGATTCAATGGCGCGTCCTTTCCAACACCGACGGCGAACTGTTTGTCATGGCAGAGAAGATATTGGATTCAAGGCCGTATTATTCGCAAATCGCCTCTGTCACTTGGGAAAACAGCACCATCCGCGCCTGGCTCAACGGCGAGTTTTACAACGCCGCTTTCAACGCATCGGAACAGGCGAAGATAAAAACGAGCCTTGTTGTCAACGAGAAATATCCCGGTTATGATACGGACGGCGGCAACAATACAAACGACAAACTGTTTTTACTATCCTGTGCCGAAGCTGCAAACCCGGCGTATGGTTTCGGCGACGTCGCGGTTTTGGACACGGCCCGCGTCGCGCAGGGAAGCGATTATGCGATAAGCCGGGGTCTCGCTCTTGTTTCAGGAAATGGCTATTGGTGGCTGCGGACCCCCGGCGTCTATCAGACCAGGGCGGGCATTGTCCGCTTTGACGGCCGTCTTTACTATTCCGGCTTCACTGTCAACGCCGCCGCTACCGGTGTCCGCCCCGCCATGAGAATTAATCTGACCAATTATGTGACCGGCGACATCGTCGCCTTCGGCTCGTATCCGCAGACGAAAGTGACCGACGCCGCGCTGCTCGCCGCGCTTGAAGGCCAGCCGCTGCAGGCGGATAACACCGTCACCTACGGCGGTTCAAAATACTGCCGGGTGTATTACACCTATGACGATTTCTATCGGGCACAAAACGGATATTCTATCAACACCGTCTATTGGTTCAAGTTCGAGCCGATTGAATGGCGCGTCCTTTCCAACGCCAACGGCGAACTGTTTGTCATGGCGGAGAAAATATTGGCATCAAGAGCTTACAATCCGGACACAACGGATGTTACCTGGGAAACCTGCGACCTGCGGTCGTGGTTAAACGGAGACTTCTATAATACTGCCTTTAGTCCAACCGAGCAGGCGAGGATTAAAACAAGCGCCGTGGTCACCGAAGATAACCCGGAGTACGGCACGGACGGGGGCAACGATACCAATGACAAACTGTTCCTGCTCTCCTGCGGCGAAGTGAAAAACCCCAATTACGGTTTCAAGCCGTCCGTCAATATTGACAAGACGCGCCAAACGATGGGCACCGACTTTGCAAGAAGCCAGGGGCTTTATGTCTATAACGATACTTTCATTAAAGGAAACAGCAGCTGGTGGCTGCGTTCGCCCGGCTCTAATCAGCATGGTACGAGCTTTGTCTACTATGACGGCTTTATCTGCGACTACAACATCAACCATGCCAATCACAATTTTGGTGTCCGCCCCGCTATGAAAATCAATCTGATATCCGACATCCTCACGCCGAAGCCCGGTTCCGGCTGCGCCATTGACCGTACAAAGCATTTCATATACGGCCTGGCGCCCGGGATTACGTCGCTGGATAATTTTGTGGATGTCGCGCCGGGATATGAATTGGCGTATGTCCCCGCGGCCAACGGCTTCGGCACCGGAACCGTTGTGAATGCGTTGCTTGGCGGGCAAATCGTGGAAAGTTATACCATCGTCATCTTCGGCGATTTCAACGGCGACGGCAATATTGACAATGCCGACGCCGGCATGATGGTCGACTATGAAAATTTTGTCGTCAACCTGGACCCGGCCGCCAACGCCGCGCAACTGTTGGCGGGGGATATCAATAAGGACGGAAATGTGGATACTTTAGATGCCTGCCTGGTGGTTGACGCCGAAAACTATCTGCTGAAAATCGATCAGGCGACGGGGCTGGCGATTCCGATTTAAGACAATTCCGTTCATACAAGATGAACCGTCCCCCTGGATCCGGAAAAGCCCTCATTTTTTTGAAATGGGGGCTTTTTCATCCCATACACGTCAAATATGAACACGTCAAGATATCGCTTTGCGGCTCGCCGCAAAATATCACCGTCCGCCGCGGCGTATGATTTCACGTCGCCGCCGGGCGACAGTTCACGAAACCCCGCATAACGCAAGTGAACCGGCTCCGTGCCTTTATTCCCTTAATTTTGGCACAAAGTAAGGGAATAATCGCTTATTCTATTGACTAATCCCTTATTTTTCGCTATATTTTGAGGGAAAGAAAACGAAAGGGGAAGCAAATGAGAGCCTTTCATTATTCCGCAATCAAAGATCAGAAATGGGATTCGGACATCCTGCGACTGATTGCTGCCATATACAAAGAAGCTGGCAAGCAGGAACTGTATTTGAAACAACGCCCGCAAGACCTTGAAAAACTGGAGGAGATTGCGAGAATACACAGCACCGAGGCATCGAATGCCATTGAAGGCATCGTCACGACGAATACGCGCATTCGTCAGCTTGTTCAAGAAAAAACAACGCCCAAAAACCGTAACGAGCAGGAAATAGCCGGATACCGTGATGTGCTGAGCATAATACACGAAAATTTTGACGCGATCCCTATTACGCAAAACCATATCCTGCAGCTTCATAAGATTCTGTACAGCCATATGAGCAACCCGATGGCAGGCCGCACAAAAACCGTGCAGAATTATATCAGCGCCACCCATTCCGACGGTCGTGTGGAGACGTTGTTTACACCTCTTGCGCCCTATGAAACCCCGGAAGCGCTGGATAGAATCTGTGAGGAATATAACCGGGTGATTGGGAACATGGAATTGGAACCCTTGATTGCAATCCCGGTGTTTATCCATGATTTTTTGTGCATTCATCCGTTCAATGACGGCAACGGCAGAATGAGCCGTCTGCTTACGACACTGCTGTTGTATCGCAACGGCTTTTATGTCGGCAAGTATATCTCCCTCGAAGCCAAGATAGCAAAGAATAAAGAACTGTACTATGATGCGCTTGCCGAATCCAAGACGCGATGGCACGAAGCGACTGAAAACAAGGTACCGTTTATCAAATACCTTCTCGGAACAATTCTCGCCGCCTATAACGATTTTGAAGACCGCATTGCGCTTGTGGAAACGAAACTCCCTGCGCTTGAAATGGTGCGGCGGGCAAGTAAAAACAAGATCGGCCGTTTCAACAAACAGGATATCCGGGAACTCTGCCCCACGATCAGCGACAGTTCTATTGAGGGGGCTTTACGCGAATTGGTCGCGTCCGGCGAATTAAAGAGAGAAGGCAGCGGCAAGAGTACCTACTATTTCAGGGTGGATTAACTGCCCTTAACTACGACCGCTATACCTTAACGGGACAGATGAACCGACCTCTTGTCTTCCCGTCTCCAAGTTATTTCAAAGAATACATCTTTAACTGGATTTACTGCGGTAAACGCGGCAAAACCACCTTCGCGCGTTTAGAGGCGCAGACTAAGAGACGGTTTGGAAACACGCAGACAAAACGATACGCTTGTCTCGTGAACATATATCACAGGGCGAAGTGCGATATTCTGCGGGCGTCTTAAAAAACGCCCGCAGAGATGCCCAAGGTGGGTCTTGGTATAAAGATGCATTTAAATATTTATTGAATAACAATAAATTATTATTGATATTCAATCGATATTATTTTATAATCTATGCGAGGTGAATACTTAACATGAAAATATTCCAATGGATGACTATTATATTCAAA
>ENA-UOWE01005117-UOWE01005117.1-activated-sludge-metagenome-genome-assembly--contig:-NODE-5117-length-12159-cov-8.456213_pt1 | contig 12159 bp, 10 predicted proteins | sample MGYA00249841_ERZ761562 | MGnify/ENA primary metagenome ERZ761562 (study PRJEB28883, sample SAMN05720200) | activated sludge metagenome | isolation source: Anaerobic digester | place: Japan... | reverse complement strand
CCGTCCCCTACGATAAACATCCGCCACATGGTCAAACGGAACGGCGCAAGGCCGTTCCCTACGATGAATTTCTATTTTATGAAAACGGAACGGTACAAGACCGTTCCCTACAAGACCAATGCCTTGATCAAGCCCATTGCCAAACCCGCCAAAACCAGCATATACGGTTGAGCCTTCAGCAGCAGCATCGCAAGAAATCCTGCAAAGAGGATCAGGACAGTCCAGACATCCACCAGGGCATTTTGCGCCAGGCTGACACAGACCATCAGGATCAGTGCCACCACCGCCGCGTTCACCCCTTTCAGGAAGGCGCTGGTAATTGCATTTTCTCGCATTTTCTTAACCAATGGCGCCGTGATTGCCACGATGATGAAAGAAGGCAGGAACACTCCAACCGTGGATGCCACCCCACCCCAGAAACCCCCGGCAAGATAGCCCACAAACGTGCTCGAAGAAAGCACGGGGCCCGGTGTGATCTGCCCTACGGCGATGGCGTCGGTAAGCTGCTGAGTGGTCAACCATCCAAAGCGGCTTACCACATCTTTTTCGATCAAAGCGAACAAGACCAGGGATGAGCCAAAAAGCACCGCGCCCGTGCGTAAAAAATACCAAAAAATTTGCCAGGCACGTTCGCCGACAGTTTCGAGCAGCATTTTTAGTGCGACACCTATCAATGGAAGCGGCGCAAAAGACAAGAGCATGTTGCCACGTGTTCCAGGCTTGCGTTTGATACTATGATGCAGCAGCACAGCAAGCGCCCCACATCCAAGCATGATCAGAACCTCGTTTACATCCACCAGTTTACCAACCAGAGCTAAACCAAAGAGCAGGAATTGCTCCCATCCCACCAGGCTGCTCTTACCGATGCGCCAGGTGGTTACCAGCACAACGCCAAGCACCAGTGGATTTAAAAAGTAGAACAAACCCTCAAGCTCAGGCAGGCTGCCAAATTGCACATAGACCCAGGAAAGCAACATACTGGCAATAAAAGCAGGCAAAATGAAACTGAAGCCTGCAACCAGCAGCCCCGGATAGCCAGCGTAGACATATCCCACGTGATAACAGGTCTCACTGGCATTCGGACCAGGGATGAGATTGGCGGCTGCAAGAAGATCCAGAAAATGTTCGGGGGTGACCCATTTACGCTTGCGTACATACTCGTCTTCCATCATAGCAATGTGCGCGGTGGGAGCACCAAAGCTGGTGGAGCCAATTTTAAGGCTCACCAGCATGAGCTCGATCAATTTCTTTTTCAGCGGGGTTGGCGCTTGTTCTGCGGACTCATTGGGTGATGCAGGAGGCTGCGAGGGTTGTTCAGGCTGAGAATTCTCAGGCGTTAAATTCATTTCGTCATTCAAGATCAGGACTCCAGTCGGGGCAAATCGAGCAGTAGATTCTCGAGAATCAAACGGGGATTGACATATTGGTCCAACATTGTCAGCGCTTCTTCGTGACGTTTCAGGATGCTTGCGACTCTCTGCAGGCTTAATCCAGCCGCGGTACGCCGGGTCAAGTCCTCCATTGCCAGGTTGACCAATGGCACTCCGCTTGCTTCACTGCATATCAGCACATCGCGCCAAAAGGTCAGCCAGGTCGCAATCAAAAAGCCGTAATTTTCCCGTGCTTGCCCCTTTGCCCGCTGCAAATTCTCGACGTACTTAAGTCTGCCACGCAGGTTCAGGTTAAGAATTTCATCAAGCTGATCGAGCGCGTTATGGTACTTTTCGAGTAAATCCTCATCTCGCAGATAGTGCATCGCCGTGCCCACGCGTCCACCGGCGAGCTGCGCCAGTTTGCGCGATTCATCCTCGCTCAACTCATGCCTCTCCTGCAGTTCTTTCGCCAGGTCGCCAATGCGCATTGGGCGCAGGCGTACCAACTCGCAGCGGGAGGCAATCGTCTCAAGCAAGCTCTCGCGCGCGTCAGCCGTCAGGATGAGAATCGCGCGGGCAGGCGGCTCTTCAAGCGATTTGAGCAGAGCGTTCGAAGCCCCAAGCGTCGCCCTTTGAAAGTCGGGGATGAGGACAACGCGATATTTCGATTGATACGGAGCAAGCGCTAATGACTGCTGCATGGCACGTATCTGCTCGATTTTCAGCTCTCTGGCTCCTTCAGCAACCCGCAAGATTGCCAGATCCGGAAAGGCCTGCGCCTCAATCTGGCGGCAAGGCTGACACACCCCGCAAAAATCCCCTTTGCTTGGAGGATTGATGCAATTCAGCGCTTTCACGAACGCCAGCGCCAGCGTTTCGCGACCGACGCCTTCCGCGCCAGTAATTAAATAGGCGTGACGAACGTTCTCAGGTTGGGAATGAATTTGCAGGAATTGGACGGCTGTTTCATGACCCAGAATATTCCATGACATGCCTGGATTTTAACACACGTTGTGGCCGACATTGCGGGAATGGCACTCTTCCATATCATTTGAGTCTGACCCCTTCCTCTTTACCTTAGCCTGACTACAACGCTTGAGGGAAAGCGACTGCGCTGTCATCCTTCTGCCGGTTCAATGTTGTGTTTTTTTTCGAATATAATAAGAGGTTGAAGTAAATCTCTTGAACAATAAAACACTAAGTCCCTATGGAGAATCAATGACTAATGATGACATTTTTAAAGTATCCTGGCACGCGCTGGAGCCTGAAGAGGTTTTAGAAAATCTTGATGTCCCTCTGGAGACAGGCCTCAGTTCTGCGGAAGTTGCCGAGCGCCTGGAAACGTATGGGCACAACGAACTCGTCGAGAAAGCAGGACGCACGATTTGGCAGAAATTATGGGAACAGATCAATAGTTTCGTGATCTGGTTGCTGATCGGCGCGGCTGTTGTTTCAGCAATCCTGGGCGATTGGGTGGAAGCCGGCGCTATTATGCTCATTGTTGTCCTCAATGCCATCATGGGCATTATCCAGGAATCTCGCGCCGAAGCTTCACTCGCAGCCCTCAAGAAAATGGCGGCTCCGGAAGCCCAAGTTCTGCGCGATGGGCATCGCCAGTCAATTCCGGCGCGCGACCTCGTGCCCGGGGACATCGTTTTCATCGAAGCGGGCAACTTCATCCCCGCGGATGTGCGCCTACTGGAAGCAGTCAACCTCACCATCGACGAAGCCTCCCTCACGGGGGAATCCGTGCCAGCTAAGAAAAACGCCGAATCCAACCTGCAGGCCGATATCCCATTGGGAGATCGCGAAAATACTGCCTTTCTCGGCACCACAGTCACCTACGGACGTGGTAAAGGTGTAGTGATTGCCACTGGTATGCATACGCAACTTGGTCTGATCGCAACCATGCTCCAATCGGTGGAAGAAGAGCAGACTCCCCTGCAAAAACGCCTTGAGCAGCTAGGCAAAACTCTCGGCATCGCAGCCATGGTAGTTTGTGTCCTGGTCTTCGCGATCGGTGTTATCCGCCTGATTACCGCTCCGGGTGCACTGGACCTGGGATCCAAAGCCTTTTGGGATGAAATCGTTGCCCTCTTCATGGTGGCTGTCTCGCTGGCAATCGCTGCCGTGCCAGAAGGTCTGCCTGCCGTGGTCACCATCAGCCTGGCTGGCGGTATGCGCGAAATGGTCAGACGCCACGCGCTGATCCGTAAGCTGGCATCCGTCGAGACCCTCGGTTCTGTCACCACCATCTGCACCGACAAGACCGGCACTCTCACCCAAAATCAGATGACCGTTACCAAGCTGTGGGTGGATGGTCAGTTCGTGGACATCACCGGCACCGGCTATGAACCGGTTGGCGATTTCTATGTCAATGGCGAATTGGTCTCGGACCTTAAGCAGTTTCCTGCAGTCAGGACCACTCTCTGGGTTGGCACCATCAACAACGACGCTCAGCTCGAGCCTGTTGGCGAAAGCGAAGGCAAGACAACCTACCGCATGGTTGGTGACCCCACCGAAGGCTCGATCCTGGTAGCTGCTCTTAAAGCAGGCGCAGCTGCAAACGTGGTCAACCAAAATTATCCGCGCAAGCAGGAAATTCCCTTCGACTCCGCCCGCAAGCGCATGGTCACGATACACAATATTGTTAATCCCGGTCATGGCGACATTTCGCCTTACGGGACCGGTGAAAAAACCAATTGGTACACCATTGCGGTCAAGGGAGCGCCGGATGTGGTGCTCGATCTCTGTACCTATCGATCCAGCATGGATAACACACCGGTTCCCCTCACCCCGGAACTACGTCAGGAAATTTTGGATGCCAATGACCAGATGACCAGCAAAGCTCTGCGCGTCTTGGGTGTGGCTTATCGTCCAGTGCCCGAGATGCCTAATGAAATCACCCCGGAAGCGCTCGAAAAAGATTTGATTTTCGTTGGTCTGATTGGCATGATCGATCCCCCACGACCTGAAGTCAAGCCCGCTCTCAAGAAAGCCCAAACTGCCGGTATCCGCTCAGTGATGATCACGGGTGACTATCCCAATACCGCGAGGGCAATTGCAGAAGACATCGGTCTTCTGAGCAAAGGACACGAGGTGCTTACCGGCGCTGATATTGAACATGCAAACGACGAGCAGATGCGCGAGATCGTCAAGATCACCGATGTCTACGCCCGCGTCAGCCCCGAACACAAGATGAAGATCGTGGATGCCCTGCGCGACAACGGCGAAGTGGTAGCAATGACGGGCGATGGCGTCAACGATGCCCCTGCCATCAAACGCGCTGATATCGGTATTGCAATGGGCATTACCGGCACCGACGTTGCCAAAGAAACCGCCGACATGGTGCTTACGGACGATAACTACGCGTCAATCGTCTCGGCTGTGGAGCAAGGCCGCATCATCTATAGTAACATCCGCAAATTCGTTTACTACCTGGTCTCCTGCAATGTCGCCGAGATCATGATCATCTTCCTGGCGACCGTATTCGGATGGAACACGCCTTTGGCTCCCATTCAACTCTTGTGGCTCAACCTGGTCACGGATGGGGCTCCGGCGCTGGCACTTGGTACAGAAAAGGGCGATCCGGACATCATGCAGCATCCGCCAAGACCTTCCAATGAGCCAATCATTAACAAGTTCATGCTGAAAGGCATCATCGTCCAGACCATCGCCATTACAGCTGCAACTCTCGCTGCCTTCTTTGTTGGTGGCGGAGCTTTAAAGGGTGCTCCTGAGGAAGCGCGCGTTCTATCCGAGACTTTCGCGTTTGTAACCCTTTCACTATCTGAACTCCTCCGGGCATTCACCGCCCGTTCAGAATACTTCCCCTTGACCAAGATCGGCATCTTCACAAATAAAAACATGAATTTAGCCGTAACAGCATCGGTTATCCTGGTGTTAATGGTTGTTTATGTGCCATTCTTACGCACCGTTTTCGACACCACTGCTTTGCGCTGGATTGATTGGGTGGAGATCTTGCCGCTGGTACTGATCCCGTCCATCGCTGCGGAGGTGATGAAGGCGATCACTTACAGGCAAAACCTGGCTCGCCTGGCAAGCATAGAGGAATAAGCTAATCTAAATAAGTCAACAGCTCCCCCGATCGGGGGGAGCTGTTTTGTTCTTCAAAGCTTTTTTCAATAGCACAACCGCCCCAAATATTTGTCAAATGGGTTAAAATAGAAGCATGGTTTGACATGCGCGAAATCACACCGTCTTTCTTTCCCGATCTCGAAAAGCACGTTGAAGGTCAGGTGCTCAGAAAGACTGCGCCTTTTCCCGTCCAGAGTTATCACGAACTCGTCCGCAAAGTAGCCCAACTCTCTTTCCTGAACAAAGACTTCCTGCTCTTTTTTCGCGGGCAGGATCAGGACTACCAGAACAAAGCTGGCTCCAGCACTTTCTACCCCAACATTTACCGCAAAGAAATCCTGACCTCGCAGGAAATTCGCGCGCGTTTTGAACAGCTGGAAGTGGCTACCTACAAGCTGCTCGAAGCCTTCGATCGCGAAAAGCTGGATGGACGGGCTGATATCAGGCGCAAGCAATACATCGCCTGGAGCATCCTGCAGCACTACGGGGTGTGCGATACTCCTCTGCTCGACCTGACGCAATCCCTGCGGGTTGCCGCCACCTTTGCTCAGCTCGGCAACCAGGCTGAACAGGGCATGGTCTACGTGTTTGGCTTGCCCTATACCACCAACCGCATCACTTACAACAGCGAGCATGATCTGGTGATCGTGCGGCTGCTTTCCATTTGCCCGCCCGAAGCGCTGCGCCCCTATTTTCAGGAAGGCTACCTGTGCGGCACTCTCGATATCACGGATACCTACGTCAATAAATCCGAGCTGGACTTTAAGAACCGCCTGGTCGCCAAATTCTCCATTCCCACCACGGCATCTTTCTGGGGCAGCGGCTTCTCGCGCATCCCCAGGAACCTGCTTTTCCCTGAAAATGATCGGATTGAGGCGATATGCATCCGCATTCGCGAAGAAATCATCAGCGAAATGAAATCCGTCTTTGTTAGTTGATCCAGGTGTGGAATTTTTTCTTTACACCCTAAGGAAAACCAATGACAGAAATAGCGCCTGACAACCACAAGAAATATCGACAGTTCATTTGGACTTCCGCGATGAACCTTTTCTTTTTAGTCATCCTGGCGTTGTATGTTCACTCACTGATGCAAACGGGTGTCTTGCTCCTTGGCGCCAATGGAAACAATGGCATTGTCACCCTGCCTCAAATAATATACGTGATTGGTCCGCCAGCTTTTGGCTTGGTCGGGCTGCTGCTTGCCATCGTCTGGAAGCCATTGAGCAGAGGGATTATCGTCTTGCTGGCAATGCATTACATATTGATGTTGTCGGTCATACTGTTGGTTGGCTATGCGGACGTCACGCTCCTGGTCACTCGTTTTAGCCCAAGCTCACCGGATACTCTGATCCTGTTTGCTCTGCTTGCAATCCTGATCTTCCTCTCATTTTGGAACGTTAAATCGCTTAAGGATCTTGACTTGCCATCGATTTTTGGCAAGCAATAGCTGTTTTAGCCTAAAACCTTACCAAAAACCTCTTTTCGTAGGTCAGGTCATCATGCTCGAAGAGTATGCGCAGCCTGCCCCGTGTATTTTTGCGTAATTCAACCTGACATCGGAAACCTAGTTGTAGGTCAGGTTGCGCAGTTCAACCTGACATTGGAAGCCTACGTCTGTTGAGGACCTTCTTTGCCACCTTTCGTGACGTCAGGTTCAACAGAAGAACCTGACCTACGCACTGAGTTCCCCAAAAACAGAACAACCTTTTTGACCATGCCTTAATCTTTTTCTGGCATTTATTTGCGGTACAATCCAAAAGTCAACATGGAAAAGAAAAGGAAAGTCCGCAACTCGGCCAAAGCTGTCATTATTCGCGATAACAAATTGCTCGTGCTCATCAAACGCGATCAGGATGGACTCTACGCTGTGCTGCCTGGCGGAGGGCAACGGTGGGGAGAAACCTTACCCGATGCGCTTATGCGGGAATGCCAGGAGGAAATCGGAACGCTTGTGAAGGTGCGCAAGTTGCTTTTCATCCGGGAGTACCGTTCCAATCAACACGAATTCGCCGCGGTCACTCCGGATGTACACCAAGTGGAGTTCTATTTTAAGTGTAAAGTCAGTAAAGATTACGAACCCTCCCAGGGTATTCACCCCGACAACGGACAGGAAGAAGTCCGCTGGGTGGCACTGGACAAACTCGATTCGGTTCCGCTTTATCCCCATACTATCTGCTCAATTCTGGTGGATCTCAAACACAGCTTCTACCCCTTTTACCTGGGCGATTGCAACTGACCATCTCCGCAAATATCATTCCTCTCGCTCAAAGGTATAATTACGTTAATCACATCTGTTGATGCCCTGGAGGCATACCATGCGCCAAACTTTCCTGACCAATGACCAGCTGCTTTTCCTGCAAAACGAAAAGCAAAGCCTGAACGAGATTCTGGATTCTTTGAGGACCTTCAACCTCAGTGATGACTCCCTGCAGAATCTGCGGAAGGCGATCGATCAGCTCGACGAACTCTTTTTGATCGTGGTCGTTGGCGAATTCAACGCCGGCAAAAGCGCCCTGATCAACGCCATGCTGGGCGAAAAGGTGCTGACCGAAGGCGTCACCCCCACAACCGCCCGCGTCACCCTGGTTCGTTTTGGTGAAATGGTCAGCGAGCAGATCGTGGACGAGGGGTTTGCCATCGTCACCCATCCCCTGGCGCTGCTAAAAGAGTTGAACATCGTTGACTCCCCTGGTACCAACGCCATCAACCGTCAGCACGAACGCCTCACCAACGAATATGTACCCCGTTCCGACCTGGTGTTGTTTGTCACTTCTGCCGATCGCCCTCTGACTGACAGCGAGCGTCTCTTCCTCGAGAAGATCCTCGCCTGGGGTAAGAAAATCGTCATCGTGATCAACAAAAGCGACATTCTTGAAGACGCGCAATCCAGCCAGGAAGTGGAAAACTTTGTGCGCGAGAATGCAACCCATATTCTCGGCGCTCAGCCTGAAGTCTTCAGTGTTTCAGCACGCCAGGCACAAAAAGCCGTGCTTGCAGCTTCTGAAATTGAACAGGAATCCCTGCGCGCAGCCAGCGGCATTATTGCCCTCGAACGCTACATCACCGAAACACTGGATGACATCTCACGGCTGGAGCTTAAACTGCGCAACCCACTGGGAGTTGGCACACATCTCCTGGCGGAAGCAAAAAACCACAACGACTCCCAGACCCGTGAGATCAGCGAGGATCTCACCCTTTCAGCTTCTCTGGAAGGAATGCTGGCAAACTATCGGAATGAGCTGGCGGCTGAGCTGCCGCCCCGACTGGCTGAAGTTGAAAATGTCCTCAACGGCTTTGAAAACCGCGGGCAGGATTACCTTGACAACACCATGAAACTGACCCGAATTTTTGACCTTGCCAAGCCGGACAAGATCAAAGCCGAGTTCCAGGCGGAAGTCCAGGCAGATGTGGCGGAAGAGATCGACGGAAAAGTCCGCAGCCTGATCGACTGGCTGGTGGATAAGGACCTCAATGTCTGGTACCAGGTGGCAGGCGCGCTGGAACGCCGGCAGGCACAATCCCAACGGACAATGCCGACCAGCGCCAGCCCCCAAACGGAACGCCGCCGCCAGTTGATCGATAGCGTCAGCACGACCATCAAAGCCATTGTCAACCAATATGACCGCAAGCGTGAAGCCGAACAGCTTGGCGCGTTTGTGCAGGAATCGGTTACGCAAACCGCACTTTTTGGTGCTGGGGCAGTGGGCATTGGCGCGCTGGTTGCAACCGTGCTCACCACCAGAGCCCTGGATGTCACCGGCATCGTCACCGCGGGCGCCCTGGCAGTGCTGGGACTGTTCGTGATCCCCTACAAGCGCAAGCAAGCCAAGGAAGCCTTCAGGGATAAGATGACCGAACTGCGCGAAAACCTGATGAAGACCTTGAGTTCCACCTTCAAACGTGAAAGTGAAAGCGCCATCCAGCGGCTGGAAAGCAACATCACCCCCTACACCAGCTACATCCAAGGCGAAAAAGCCAGGCTGCAAGCCGATAAAGAGACGCTGGAAAAGCTGCAGGGGCAGTTGGATGAGCTGAGTCTGTCCATCCCTAAACTTCTGGTTAAAGATAGGCATTAAAGAGAAGAAACAAAAGACCCACATAGGTCTTTTGCTTCTTCTTTCAAATAAAGGTCAGGTTGGATTACCCTTCGTGATCCACCAGTGTTCCAACCTTTTCGCCGCAAATAGCGCGCATCAGATCACCGGGTTTCCAGAGATCCAGCACCAGGATGGGCAAGTTGTTATCCATGCAAAGGGTAACAGCGGTTGAATCCATCACGTTAATCCGCCGCGCGAGGATCTCGAGGTAGCTGAGCTTTTCGATCCGCACAGCATCCGGGTTGGTTTTCGGATCCTTGTCGTAGATTCCATCCACCTTTGTGGCTTTTATCACAACATCCGCTCCAATTTCTGTGGCTCGCAGAGCAGCAGCGGTATCGGTGGAAAAGTACGGATTTCCGGTACCGCCGCCGAAGATCACCACGCGCCCTTTTTCCAGGTGGCGGATGGCACGCCGGCGGATGTAGGGCTCAGCAACAGTCCGCATCTCAATGGAAGACATGACGCGTGTGATCACCCCGATCTTCTCGAGGGCGTCCATCAGAGCCAAAGCGTTCATGACGGTTGCCAGCATGCCCATGTAATCGGCAGTCGCGCGATCCATACCGGTGTTTTCGCCGGTCGCACCTCGCCAGAGGTTGCCAGCACCGATCACAATCGCCACTTCCACCCCAGTTTCATGCACTGACTTAACCAGTTCCGCGATCGTGCGTGCCTGGCCAGGGTCTATCCCCTGCCCGTTTGGAGCCGCCAGCGATTCTCCAGAGAGTTTGAGCAGGATACGGTGATATTTCGCAGTGTTTTGAGTTTCAGTCATGCTATCTCCTTTATGTGGTCCTGGCAAAATAAGAGCCAACCCCTCGGTTGGCTCTTTTGTTTCTTACGCAGCTTCTTCTTCATCAGCAGGCTTTTGGGTGGTTTCGCCCAAAACCCAGCGAACAAAGCGGCGGACCACGATGCGTTCGCCCAGGGCGGCAACACGGTCGTTGATCAGATCGGTGACAGTGCGGCTTTCATCGCGGATGTATTTCTGGTTCAGAAGTACTGTCTCATCTTTAAACTTCTTCATGAAACCATCCACGATCTTGGGAATGATCGCTTCGGGCTTACCCTCGGCGCGCACGCGCTCGGTGATCCGGGCGGTTTCTTCAGCTATCACTTCTTCGGGGATGTCAGCTTCAGAAATGTACTTGGGGGAAGCGGCAGCAATTTGCAGCGCGATTTCGTGAGCGAGGTCTTTGAAGGCATCCGATTTGGCAACAAAGTCAGTTTCCGAGTTGATCTCAACCAGAACCACCAACCGGCCTTCGCTGTGGATGTAGACTTCCAGGCGACCTTCAGAGGCTTCGCGATTGGCGCGTTTTTCGGCTTTCTTCAAACCTTTTTCGCGCAGTTCTTCCAGAGCTTTGTCAAAATCTCCGTTGGCATTTTGCAGCGCACTGCGGCAGTCCATGATGCCGCAGCCGGTTTTTTCACGCAGTTCTTTAATCATGTCAATGGTAATTTCCATAGTATTTCCTCTCTAATCCATAGCTTCAAAAAGCTACTATTCCTGTTCGTCTTGTGCGTCCGCTTCGATCTCAGGTTCGTGCTCATAGACGATCTTGGCACGGGTTGCCTCGCCCAGCAGCATTTCGTCGTCAAGCTCTTCTTCCTCATCGATGCGGCGAGAGATCGTGGAGCGGGTTTCAACCACGACTTCTTCTTCCTCATCCTTGCGCATCATCTTGCCTTCGATCACCGCGTCGGCCATGCGACCAACCAGCAGTTTGATGGCGCGGATGGCATCATCATTGGAGGGGATCACGTAGTCAATATCACTGGGATCACAGTTGGTGTCGACCATTGCGATCACGGGGATGCCTTTCAAATTAGCTTCGCGGACTGCGGTGTCTTCACGTTCGATATCGATAACGAAGAGCAAGTCGGGCAGGGATTTCATATTTCGAATACCGCTCAGGCGGGTCTGCAATCGGGTGATCTCGCGTTGGATCAGTAACCCCTCTTTTTTGGTGAGCTGATTGATCTCGCCAGTTTCGAACATTTTTTCAAGGCGCGCCAGTTCAACAATTCGCTGCTGAATGGTGACCCAGTTGGTCAGAGTGCCGCCCAACCAGCGCTGATTGACGTAGGGCATGCCACAGCGCTCGGCTTCTTCCTGGATAGTTTCCTGAGCCTGGCGCTTGGTGCCGACGAAGAGAATGGTACCGCCAGCGGCAACAGTGTCGCGAACCTTGTTAAAGGCGTCGTCGAGCAGTTTAATAGTCTGCTGCAGGTCAATAATGTGAATCCCATTGCGTTCGGTAAAGATATACGGACTCATTTTTGGATTCCATTTGTTGGTTCGATGTCCAAAGTGGACGCCGCTCTCGAGGAGCGCTTTCATAGAAACAGCAGGCATGATAACTCCTTTGCGTTATGCCTCCGCCCGGTTTAGCGACCGCTCCGAACCCATTTTTTGGGCACGCGGGAGAGTCTGATCCTGGGCGTGTGTAATAGTAGTCCCCGGTAAATACCGGAGCCGCTGCAAAGTATATCACAGAGTCCGGTGAGTCAAGCAGAAGATTTTAAATCATGTAAGAGCAAAATGATAATGTCCTAAAGTAGCAAAATAGAAATGTCCTAATGGA
>ENA-UOWE01005113-UOWE01005113.1-activated-sludge-metagenome-genome-assembly--contig:-NODE-5113-length-12170-cov-15.259348_pt1 | contig 12170 bp, 12 predicted proteins | sample MGYA00249841_ERZ761562 | MGnify/ENA primary metagenome ERZ761562 (study PRJEB28883, sample SAMN05720200) | activated sludge metagenome | isolation source: Anaerobic digester | place: Japan... | reverse complement strand
GGACCACGCGGGACTACATCGAGGGGGGTGCGGCCATCCGGGGCATCCCGGTGCGCTACGTCGACACGGCCGGCATCCGGGCGGCACAGGACCCTGCCGAGCAGGAGGGCATCGAGCGGGTCTGGGAGCAGTCGGCCTCTGCCGACGTGGTCGTCATCGTGCTGGACGGAAGCATTCCCCTCACGCAGGAGGACCGGGACATCGTAGCGGCGAACCGGGACCGGAACATCATCGTGACGATCAACAAGTCCGATCTGCCCGCGGTCCTCGGGGAGGCCTCCCTCCCCGGAGAGCTCGCCGGGCGCGAGATCTTCCGGGTCTCGGCCAAAACGGGGGAGGGACTGGCGGCCTTCCGGGACGGCGTTCACGCCGCCATCAGGCGTGCCGCCGGGCCGGGGCAATCCGATGCGGTCCTGACGACCCTGCGGCACAAGATCGCCCTGGAGCGGGCCTTCGCGTGCCTGCGGAAGGCCGAGCAGGGACTCTCCGGCGGGCTCTCTCCGGAGTTTGCCGCCCTCGACCTCCGGGAAGCCCTGGACGCCCTGGGCGAGGTGACGGGCCAGACGGTCAGCGAGGAGGTGCTGGACCGCATCTTTGCCGCCTTCTGCATCGGCAAATAAGCGCCTCCCCTTTCAGTCCTCCCGCATCCCGTCCAGCAGGGCCATGCAGTTGTGGCCCAGGACGCGGTGGTTGTAGCCGCCCTCGAGGATGGCGAAGAACCCTGCGCCGCTCTTGCGGGCCGTCTCGCGGACCATCCGGCCGATGTCGGTGTAGTGCGACTCGCCGAGCACGCCGCCCCAGTCCTCGCGGGCGTAGTCGAAGCCGGCGGAAATCCCGATCACGTCGTATGCCGCCTCGCCCAGGGCCTTGTCGACCTGGCGGATGAAATCGGCCGGGGAATTCGATGAGGGGTTGACCAGAGTGGCATAGCCCCTGCCTCCGAGGATGTTCACCGTCCCGTCGCCGAAGTGCAGATCGATGTCCAGGACGAGAGCGTTCCGGATCTTCCCGTCCCTCTTGAGCCTCTCCATGGCGATCGCCATGTTGTTGAAGAAGCAGAAGCCCCAGCAGCTGCCGGCCGAGGCGTGATGGCCCGGGGGCCGGATGAGGCCGAAGCAGGGCTCCTTCATGCCGATCTCGGCGGCCTGGATGGCGCCCCCGGCGGCCAGTGCCGCAATGTCGTAGAGGCCGATCCGCCGGATGTACGCAATGTGGGCGCCCGTGTGGCAGGCGGCGATGTCCTCCTCGGCCGCCGGCAGGGCCTCCACAAAGGTCACCCGGTCCTTGATGACATCGAGGATCGCTTCCATTCGCCCCGAGGCCGCCGCCGGGTCGCTCGTGTAGGAATCGATAAATTTCTCGCTCCAGACCACTTTCATCGGCTCACCTCCCGTGGAGAAGGCTCAAGCGTCAAGGCACAAGCAGCATGGGAAGAAAACCGCCGGAATGCGTGTAGATCGTTGACCCCGTTGCTTGCGGCTTGTTGCTTGCAGCTCCCTCATCCAATGAATTTCATTTGTTCGAGCAGCTTGCGCGTCGTGGGCGAGAGGTTCATCGCCGCGGCCTCCGCCGGCGACAACCAGCGCGCATCGCTCACGTCGTCCGCCGCGCGCGGCTCTCCCCCCAGGTAATCGGCCAGGAAGTCGACGATGACGTAGTGATACCGGATCGTCCCGTCCGCGTCCCGGTCGATGAAATCAAAGATGTAGAAGGCATCCCTTGCCCGGACGGATATCCCCGTTTCCTCGAGGAGTTCCCGCTCGGCCGCTTCGCGCACCGTCTCCCCCAGCTCGACGAGGCCCCCCGGGATGGCCCAGAAGCCCTTCCCCGGCGGGCTTGCCCGCTTCACGAGGAGGATCCTCCCCTCGTGGATCACGACGGCGCCCACTCCCACCCGGGGCAGCTCCCGGTATGCGCGCCCCGATTGTCCCTTCTCGTCATGCATGTCGTACCGGTCAAGCCTTGAGTTCTTTATCCAGACGTTCCGCAAGAAAGATCTTGATGAGGGACTGGTAGGGGATGTCGCGCTTGTTGGCCAGAAGCTTGATTTCCTCCAGCATCAGCTCGGGCAGACGGAGGGAGATCGTCTTCACCGAAGGTTTGAGCCGGGGGAAAACCACTCTTTTCGCCTTGGACCAATCGAGGTAGTCCGTGGATTCTTCCTTTGCCCAGAATCTTCTTTCGGCGGCTTCCGAACTGAATTTCGGAATCTTTTTCATGACGTTTCGTACGCCTTTCTTTCCTTGCGGCTCATGTCACGGGCCGAAATGACCCGGATTTGCCTTTTTCGAACCGTGAATACGAGAAAGAGGTGCCTGCCTGCATCGGATTGCCCAAGGGCGAAAAACCGGGGCTCGTCGGCCGAATGGACATCATCCGGCAACGCCACCAGCGGACGGTTGAAAAAAACCTGCTCGCACTCGATGGCGGACACCCTGTGCTTTTCCCAATTCTTCAGCAGGTTTCCCTCATCCCATTCGAAACCGACACAGTCCGTGATGAGTGCCAGGATGTCCATGGGCGTATGTATATGCTAAACATATACATCCGTCAAGGCGGAATTTTGCGGACGCGGCAGACGAGCAGGTCCCGAATCATCAGGAGTGGACGGCGGGCACGTCAACAGGCAGACCGATGGACCCCCAGCAGGGCGAAGGCCCTGCGGGCCTCCTCGACAAACGCCCTCACCCGGGCGGGGTCCTTCGCCCCGTCGGGGGCCTCCACGCCCGTGTGGGCGTCGACGCCCGCGGGGCGGACCGCGAGGATCGCACGGCCCACGTTTCCGGGCGTCAGGCCCCCGGCGAGGATGACGGGCCTCGGCGCTGCCTCGACGATCCGCCGGCTTACCGCCCAGTCGTGCGTTTTGCCCGTCGCCCCGCGCGCGCCCGTCTGCGGGTCCCAGGTGTCCGTGATGAAGGCATCCACGCAGGGCCCGAATTCCCGGGCATCGCGCAGCAGGGCGTCGAGATTCCCGGGCCGCACGACGAGGGCCTTGATCAGGAAGAGCCCCGTGCGGAGCTGCTTGAGCCGGCGCGTCTCGGCGGCCGTGATGTCGCCGTGCAGCTGGACCCGGCGGCACCCGAGCCTGTCGGCAAGGTCCGCGACCGCCAATGCCCTGTCCAGGTACGTGATGAGGACGGCCCGTTCGCCGATGCCGAGGGCGGCGATGACCGCCGCCGCCTCTCCGTCGGACAGGTCCTCGCCGTGCCTCTCCAGCCGCAGGGGAAAGCCGAGCCAGTCCGCGCCCGCGTCCAGGAGCATCCTCGCCTCCTCGAGGCCCCGGGTGCCCGCGATCTGGACGATGCCCTCCACGGGGTTATCCTCGGGCCGCATCGCTTCGGGAGACGGCGAACTCGAAACGCACCGTGTCGAGCGGTTCAGGGCCCGCATTGTAGCTGCGCTCGATGAACGTCACCCGGTCCCGCCGGTCGACGTAGAGCAGGGTCGACGAGCGGGTCCCGTAGACGGGGCTGGTGATGAAGCGCGCCGACAGGACCCGTTCCCAGTCGAGACCGACGCCGGTATCCGGCAGCAGGCGGTCCTCCGCGACGGCGCGGTCCGACAGGATGGCGAAGAGCGCCTCGGGGGAGGGGTCCTCTCCCCGGGACAGCAGGTCGCCGAGGGCCTCCTTGCCCCGGGCCACCTTCGGCCAGGGCGTGTCGAGCAGGTGGTTGCTCAGGCCGTACAGCCCCGGCGTCAGCGCGATCACGCCGCCTTTCCGGTTGGAGTAGTAGTAGAGCTCCCGGGTCGTCCCGACGATGAGATTGAAGCCGTTGTAGGCGGCCCCCTTGCGCCTGACCTGCTCGAGATACCCCGCCGGGTCGGCCTGCCCGAGAAGATAGTCCGTCAGCAGCAGGCCCCGCGAGGGCGCGTCGTTGCGGTGCGCCGCGGGGTCGCGGTAGTTCGTGATTGCGGCGAGCCGCCCGGAGCGGGTGACGCCGAACCAGGTGCCGCCGCCCTGGAGGTCCCTGCCGGCCAGGAGCTCCGGCGCCTCGGGCCAGAAGGCGGCGGGCCTCGAGGGGCGCTCGTAGAACTCGTCGCGGTTGGCGGCGATGATGAGGCGGTACTCCGGGTGAATCTCGAAGGCGCAGAAGAACAGGCACATCAACCCGGCTCCCCCCGGGCGGACCCGGCGCCCGCGACAGACAGGTTCCGCTTCACCGCCTCGAGGACCCGCGGCATGATCTCCCCCGCCTTGCCGTGGATGACCACATCGGCCTGGTCGTCGAAGTCCGTTACGGTGAGGTTGACGATCGCCACGGCGGCCCCGGCCTCCTTGGCATACACCGGCATGTAGGCCGCCGGGAAGACCACCAGGGAAGAGCCCACGACGATGAGCAGGTCGCAGCGGCGGGAGTGCTCGACGGCCTGCCGGAGCGCCTCGGCAGGCAGCTGCTCCCCGAAAAAGATCACGTCGGGCTTGAGGATGCCGTCGCAGTCCGGGCACAGGGGCGCCGCGTCCTCGAGCCGGACGCGGGCAAGCAGATCCGCCATGGCGAAGCGCCGCTGGCAGCCCAGGCACCGCGCATGGTTCATGGTGCCGTGGAGCTCGTAGACCCGTTCGGGCGCGCTGCCCGCCTTCTGGTGGAGGTTGTCGATGTTCTGCGTAATGACGCAGTCGAGCTTCCCGAGCCTCTCCAGCTCGGCCACGGCAAGGTGGGCCCCGTTGGGCTGCGCGTTGGCGATGAGTCCGCTCTCGATCAGCAGCCGCCACTGCTTGAGGCGCGTCTCGGCGCTCGCGAGGAACCGGTAGATGGTGAATTCCTCGGGGTCGAACCGGGACCAGATCCCGCCGGGGCTGCGGAAATCGGGGATGCCCGATTCGGTGCTCACCCCGGCCCCGGTGAAGACCACGACCCGCCTCGCGCCTGTGATCAGCGCGGCCAGCTTCTCGATTTTCCCGCTCAATCCGTCCTCGGCCACAGGGCACATCCGGGCGCCGGTATCGCCCCGCGCGGACGGCGGGGCATCGCCTCAGCATGCATAGTACATTTCGGGAAAAAAGAAAAGGTGGCAGGTGGCAGGTGACAGGTTGCAGGGGGCAGGTTCAGGCTTGCAGGGTTCTTTTCTGTTCCCTGTTACCTGTCACCTTTGACCTGCGGCCTGAATCTTCACGGATGGTGCAGGATTTCGCGGATGCTTTTCGAGAGGTCCCGCAGCTTGAAGGGCTTCTGGATGAACCCGTCGCAGCCCCGCTGGATGATCTCCGTGGCCTCGCCGTCGATGCTGTACCCCGAGAGCAGCAGGCACCTCATGTCGGGGTTCATGCTCTTGAGGCGGTCGAACACCTCACCGCCGCCCAGGCCCGGCATCACCACGTCCAGCAGGACGAGGTCGATCGAGCTGCCCTGTCTCTCGTAGAGCCTGATCGCCTCCTCGCCGTCCCTGGCGGTCAGGACCTGGTAGCCCATGGTTTCGAGAAGGGCCCTGCCGATCTCGAGCACCATGTCCTCGTCGTCGACGAGGAGCACCGTCCCCTGGCCCCGGACGATGCCCTCCTGGCCGCGATGGGGCTGGGTGATTTTCTTGGACGAGGCCGGCAGGTAGATGGAGAAGGTCGCGCCCCGGCCGGGCTCGGATTCCACGTCGATGAACCCCCCGTGACCCTTGATGATCCCGTAGGTCGACGCAAGCCCGAGGCCCGTCCCGCGGCCCATCTCCTTGGTCGTGAAGAAGGGCTCGAAGATCCGCTCCTTGGTCTTCTCGTCCATCCCGACCCCCGTGTCGCTGACCGACAGCAGGACGTACTTCCCGGGCTTCGGGTTGTAGAGCTTGCCCTTCATCTGCTCGTGGGTCGTGTTCGCCGTCCGGAGGGTGACCGTCCCGCCGCCCCGCATCGCGTCGGCGGCGTTCACGAGGAGGTTCATCAGCACCTGCTCGACCTGCCCGGCGTCGGCCTCGATGGGGGCGAGATTCCTGTCGAGCTGCAGCTGCACCCGGATTTCCTTCCTCGTCCGGCTGAAGGTCTCGCAGGCGTCCTGCACGGTCTGGTTGAGATTGATGGGCCTCACCTCGTAGCGGCCCTTGCGGGCATAGCCCAGCAGCTGGGCCGTGAGGCGGGAGCCGCTGTCGACGAGTTTCTCGATGTTGCGCAGCCGCTCGTAGTGCTCGTGCTTCGGGCTCAGGTCGAAGAGCATCAGCGAGGCGTTCCCCTGGATGGCCATCAGGAGGTTGTTGAAGTCGTGGGCGATCCCGCCGGCCAGGGTGCCGATGGCTTCCATCTTCTGGGCCTGGCGCAGCTGGGCCTCGAGGAGCTTCTTTTCCTCCTCGGCGCGCTTGCGTTCCGTGATGTCCCGGGCGATCCCGTAGATGCCGCGGATCTTGCCTCCGCTTTCCTCGGAGAACTCCTCCATGGCGGAGGCCCGCAGCTCCACGACTAAGATGCCGTCGCCGCCGGCCGGCCGGGTCCGGCAGCGCAGCCGCACCTCCATGCAGTCCGACAGGGGCCTGCCCTTGGCCGCGGCCTCGAAGAAGGCCCGGACCTTGTCCACATCCTCCTCGAGGACGATGGTGGAAAACGCCTTTCCCCGCAGCGACGCGGCCTCATAGCCCAGCAGGCTCTCGACGGTGTCGTTGACGAAGAGAAACTCGCCCTTCTCCCCGAGCGTGAAGATGATGTCGGGCGAGTGGTGCACGAGATGGCGGTACCGTTCCTCGGTGACCGGGAGACGGTTCCGGAAGATGTCCCGCTCGGCCCTCAGCCGCTTCTGGTCGAGGGCGTTCTCCACGCGCCTGACGAGCTCGTCGTGCTCGAAGGGCTTCCCGAGATAGTCGTAGGCGCCCCGCTTCAGGGCCTCCACGGCCGATTCGATGGAGGCGTGGCCCGTCATCATGATGACCGTCACGTCGGGGTACCGGTCCTTGACGAAATCCAGCAGATCGAACCCGTCCATCTCCGGCATCATGAGATCGAGGAGCATCAGGTCGCAGCGGTTGTTCTCCAGCCAGGCCACGGCGTCCCGCGCCGATGGGCACGTCTCGATGCGGTAGTTGCGCTCCCCGAGAAGGATCCGGACGCTCTCGCACATCCGGATCTCGTCGTCCACAACCAGGATTCTGGGGGTTCCCGTCATTGCCTGCTCCGAATCACGTTTTTTTCCCGGACCCGTTCAGGGGAAAGCGCATCACGAAGACCGTGCCCCTGCCTGCCGCGCTGTCGCACCGGATCGATCCGCCGAGGTCCCGGACGATGCTGTGCACGACGGACAGGCCGAGTCCCGAGTGCCCCTCGCCCTTGGTCGTCACGTAGGGCTCGAAGAGCCTCTGCCTGACCGCCTCGGGCAGTCCGGGCCCCTCGTCCCGCACCGAGATCTCCACGGTCTGCTCCGCCTTGCCGTTGGGCTTGCCGGCCATGTCCTCCAGGTCCTTCGAGACCAGGCACCGGGTCCGCACGAAGAGGTTGCCGCCCTGCGGCATGGCCTCGATGGCGTTTTTCAGGAGATTGATGAGGACCTGCTTCAGGCCGTTGCGGTCCGTGACCAGCCCCGGCAGCGCCGGGTCGAGATCGAGATGAAAGCGGATCCGGCTCGTCGCCGAAAAGGATTTGTCGATGATCACGACGAGGTCCCGGATGAGCCCGTTGACGTCCACCGACTGGCGCACGCGCTCCTTTTCGGCGGTCAGGTCCGTGAGCTGACGGACGATGAGCGCGACGCGGTCGATCTCCTCGTTGACGATCCGCAGCTCGTCCTGGGCCGCGTTGTCGGCCCCGAGCTTCATGCCGAGGATCTTGAGGTAGTTCTTGATGATGCTCAGCGGGTTGTTCACCTCGTGGGCGACCTTGCGGGCGAGGGCCGACGAGGCGGCAAGGCGTCCCGCCTGGTAGAGCCGGGTCTGGGCCATGCGCATCTGATCGAGCTTCAGGGCCATGGCCACCTGGTCGCCGTAGAGGGTCAGCAGCCTCGATTCGGCCTCGAGCGACTGGATGGCGGCCCGGTCCGCCCCGATCACGAAAAGGCCCACCCGCTCCTTCTGGGCCACCAGGGGCAGGCACAGGATCTCCTCGCCGCCGAGCAGGCGGACGAGCATCTCGTCCATGATCGTCAGGGACCCCTTGTCGCGGCGCTCGCGCGTGCCCAGGATCGCCTTTCCGGTCAGGGCCTGCACGGGAAGCGAATCGTTGCGGCCCATGGGGATGGTCAGCTCCTGCCCGGGGGGGAGCCGGGATCCGGCCGTGCCCTGCAGGACGAGCAGTTCGCGGTCCCGATCGTGAACGAAGAGCAGGACGGCCGGCGTGCCGAAGAGGATCTCGAGGCCCCGCCTGGCGGCCCTGTGCAGGGCCTCGCGGTCGACGGCCTCCGCCAGGCCCTGCAGGGCGGCCTGCAGCAGCGCCACGTCCCGGACCCGGCCGTTGAGCGCCGCCTGCATCGTCTCGTCCCTCTCGTCGGGGGGCGGGGGCTGCGGGTCGGCGGGGTCGATGGAAATGCCCAGCGACTCGGCGAGTTCCCGCACCTCCTGCCGGGCGGCGGCGAGCATGTCCGTGATGTCGGTGAAGCCGATCCCGAAGAGCTCCCGGACGGCCTTGTGCCGGCTGAAATCGGCGTCGGGCATGTCGGCCAGCAGGTTCGCCGCATAGACGATCTTGATGAGCGGGAAGGCGCCGTGGATCCGTTCGAGCGGTTCGTGGTGGTAGCGCGCCGCGTCCGCCGTGAAGGCGTCGAGACCCCAGCGGGCAAGCAGCCAGGAGCCCACCTCGGCATGGGTGATCCCCATCCGGGTCTCCCCTTCCAGGAGCTGCTCCGAGCGTCCCGCCGCGGCCGCGAGCACCCTGCCGTATTCCTCCGGAAAGTGGACCCAGAGCACCAGGCGTCCCACGTCGTGCAGGATCCCCGAGAGGAAGGAGACTTCGGGGGCGCCGAAGGATGTCTTTTCGGCAAGCCGCCGGGCCAGCACGGCGCACAGCAGGGCGTGGCGCCAGTAGAGCTTCATGTTGAAGGGGCCCCGGCCGTTGACCCGCGAGAAGACCTGGTGGATGGAGGCGCTCACGGCGATGCTGCGCACGGCATCGCGCCCCAGCTGGAACAGGGCGTCGTCGACGCGGGTGATCTTCTCCGCGCGGCGGTAGAACGGGGAATTGACGACCGAAAGGATCCTGCCCGAGAGGGCGGTATCGCTGTTGATGATCCCGGCGATCTCCTGGATCGTCGTCTCCTCGCCGCGGCAGGCCTCCAGGAGCTTCAGAAGCACCTGGGGCAGCGACGGGAGGACCCTCGAGGCCGCAATCTGAGACAGGAACCGGCCCGCCTGGTCATTCGAATGTGACGGTCTGTTCTCCATAAGGGCAACCCGTGAACATCAAAGCAACTTTTATGCCGAACCCCGGGCCGTCCCCCGGGGAGGGGCCGGCCGACCGGCAGCATGGCAGGCTGTCGCACGGAGCGGCCTCGGGAAAGGCTGCGGAGGGTTCCCGGATCCTACTGTCGTTCCCCCGTGAGGGGGACAAACCGGACGGGCAAAAGGCTTTTTGTCGTGATCTGTCCGTTCTGGTCCTTTTCGACCAGGATGATGTGCTGGATCGCGGAGGGGCTGCCCACGGGGATCACCATCCGCCCCTTCGCCTTCAGCTGGGCAATGAGAGGCGGCGGGATGTGGCCGGCGGCCGCCGTCACCATGACGGCATCGAAAGGCGCCTTGTCGGGCCACCCGGCGTAGCCGTCCCCGGTCCGGACCTCCACGTTGCCGAAACCGAGGTCCCGGAGGCGGGCCCTCGCCGATTCGGCCAGCTCGGGGATGATCTCGATCGTGTACACCTTCCGGTAGAGAGGTGAGAGAACGGCCGCCTGATACCCGGAACCGGTGCCGACCTCGAGGACCGTCCCCGAGCCGTCGGGCTGCAGGATCTCCGTCATGTAGGCCACGATGTAGGGCTGGGAGATCGTCTGGCCGTGACCGATCGGCAGGGGCCTGTCCTCATAGGCGGACGACCTGAGGCCCTCCGGAACGAAAAGGTGGCGGGGCGTGGTCCGCATCGCCTGCAGGACGCCCTCGTGGCGCACGCCGCGGGCGACGATCTGATCCCTGACCATCGCTTCCCGGAGCGCCTCGAAATCCGTCCCGGCGGGCTGCCGGAAGAACCAGCCGTTCGAGGTGCCCGCGAGCAGGACCGCCGCTGCCGTCAGAACCACCGCAACGCCGGCAACTACTTCTTTACGAGGTTTCATGTCGCCGCCCCCTGTGGTATCCTTTCACGCATGGGTTACGCGATCGCCGCCGACATCGTCATCGTGATCCACTTTCTCTGGATCGCCTTCGTGATCCTGGGGTTCCCCTTCTTTCTGTGGGTCAACAGCGCCCGGTGGCGCCTCATCCATCTGGCCGCCGTGATCGCAATGGTCCTGATGCAGGTCACGCGCTCCATCTGCCCCCTGACCTACCTCGAGGCCTGGCTCAAGTCGGAGGGGCGGGGGGCGGAGGTCTACTCCGGCAAGTTCATCATCGAGACGATCGAGCGTCTGATCTACGTGGACTCGGTCACCCTGGAGAAGATCACCTGGGCCACGGGCGCCTATCTCGCCCTCATCGTCCTGTCCTTCTGGTTCCGGCCGATCCCGAGAAGGAAGAAGGTGAGAGGTTGAGAAGGTGAGAAGGTCGGATCACCCTCCGGATTCGTGCTCACGCAGCTCAGCACGGTTAGCAATCTTTCTTACCTTCTTGCCTTCTCATCCTCTTGCCCTCTTGTTTTTCTTATAGCACAGAACCCCCGCCTTGCAAACGCAGGCCACCGGCACGTGAGTCAATCCGCCCCTTGCATTCACCCCGCCGATGGTTTACCTTGGCCCCCGGGTGAAGCCATGATCGAGAAACCCGCCCTACGCCGGGACATCCAGATGATCATGACCCTCGTCGAGGGGCGCCGGGTGGTCGTCTTCCAGGACCCCTACGACCTGAGCCGTCAGCAGCTCGCCGTCGATGCGGGCGCGCTGCCGCTTCTGCAGATGCTCGACGGCCGGCACGGGATCCGGGACATCCAGCGGGAGCTGACGAACCGAAGCGGCGGGCGCCTCGTCTATCTCTCCGACATCGAGTCCTTTCTCGAGAGCCTGGACCGGGCGTATCTCCTGGACAGCGAGGCATTCCGCCGGGAGATGGAGTCGCTCTGCCGCGCCTTCGACCGGGCGGAGCAGCGGCCCTGCGCCCACGCGGGGAAATCCTACGACGCCGACCCGGAGAGGCTGGCGCGGTTCATCGAGCAGACGGAGGCGGAACTGCCCGTGCCGGAAACGCGGCCGCGCGAGGTGCATGCGCTGGTGGCCCCGCACATCGACATCCGGGTGGCGCGCCACACGTACGTCGGCGCCTACCGGCACCTCAGGGGGAGGCGTTACGACCTCGTCCTGATCCTGGGGATCAATCATCACCTGCAGGACGGCCTCTTCTGCGTGTCGGCCAAGAACTACCTGACCCCGTTCGGCGAGCTCCGGACGGACAGGGATTTCATCCGTTCCCTCGAGGGCCGCGTGCCGCAGGGCGCGCTCTCGCAAAGCGATTTCGGCCACAAGATCGAGCACTCCATCGAGTTTCAGGCCCTGTTTCTGCACCACTATCTCGGGGACACGCCGATCGTGCCCATCCTCTGCGGGGGCCTGCACGAGTTTCTCCTGGCACGACGGGACCCGTTCGCGGACGGCCGGTTCACGGGCTTCGCGGAGGCGCTCCGGGAGCAGGCGGGAAAACGGGGCCGCGTGCTCTTCGTGGCGGGAGTCGACCTGTCACACGTGGGCCTGAAGTTCGGCGACAGGCTGCCCGCAGAGTCGATCCTGGGGCGTGCGCAGGCCAATGACCGGCGCATCCTCGACGCCCTGCTCGCCGCCGACGGCCGGGCGATCTTCGAAAACGCTGCGGAAACGGCCGATGCCTACAAGGTCTGCGGCCTGCCCGCCCTCACCCTGACGGCCGAACTCGTAAAGGGGAAAAGGGGGCACCTGCTCGATCACGGCACCTACCGCGAGGCGGCCACGTCGAGCGCCGTGACGTACGCGGCAGCGATCTTCACGGACTGAAAGACAGGCTTCGGGAAGGACACGGCAAGAACGAAAAGGCAAAAAAACGGCGGGAGCAATCCCGCCGTTGCCATTTTCACCCTGTACCCCTGCCCCTGGACCCTGCCCGTCATCCTCCCGCCGTCTGACCGAAAGCGGTGTTGGCGTAGAGGTATTCCATCTTCTCCTTGT
>ENA-UOWE01005111-UOWE01005111.1-activated-sludge-metagenome-genome-assembly--contig:-NODE-5111-length-12173-cov-4.694504_pt1 | contig 12173 bp, 10 predicted proteins | sample MGYA00249841_ERZ761562 | MGnify/ENA primary metagenome ERZ761562 (study PRJEB28883, sample SAMN05720200) | activated sludge metagenome | isolation source: Anaerobic digester | place: Japan... | reverse complement strand
GGATCGGCGATTTGCCGACGACGAGACGTTTGGTCGTCGAAAGGCCGAACCCATTTGGAAGCAAGTGGTGCTATCGCGAGGATGGGATGAGAACACCGTGCTGGCTCGTGGACAACGAGTGTCTTTCGAAAACCCGGTGTTGAACTTGAACCGCTGGGCTACCGCGGAGGTGTTGGACGGTGTGCCGGATCGGTGGCTTCGATTTTGTCTGTCCGTGGCTGAGGTGACGGGATTGCGGCACTTCGGATTGGATCTTCGCGTTCCCGCGGGGGAGGACGAGGACTGGCGGGAGGTTTCCCCGGATAAAACAGTCATTATCGAGGTCAATGCCTCGCCAGCGCTTGTGCAACTGCATGACTTGGGATGCCAAGACAAGGCGATTGCGGGTCAGGCAAGAGTGCTTCGCGCGGCATTTTCTTCCCCATCCGTTTGTTGAAATACCGAGCAGCCGAATTCCTCCCACAAGCGGTGACATCGAATGGCTGCTGGGCTCGACGGCGGAGTCCGAAATTTGAGATCACCAAACTGATTCGACGAGTCGATGATTGCCCTTCCCGCAACGTCATCGCCAATATGGACTGTCGCCTCACGGGTTCCCCTTTCGCGATTCCCCAAAAATATGAGTGTTATCGGTCGGAAATGGGAAACCCGCTATACAGTCCGCCCGCTCGGAACTAGCTTCGCGACGTGATTCGTCGCAACGCGATCCTGATAGGACTGTTTCTCGTCAGCGCGGCTTCGTTGCTGTTCGAGATTCTTCTCACGAAGTTCTTCGGCTCGAAACTCGAGCACCACTACACGTTTGCCATCATCAGCACGGCAATGCTGGGTTTTGGCAGTGCGGGTGTGTTCGTTCACCTTCGGCCCGGCTCTTTTCCCACCGACGACGGCCCTTCCCCGAAGGTGTTGGGCAGATACGCCTATTGGTTTGCGTTATCCTGTTTGATTGTCATTCCGGTGTTTTGTTTTCTGCCGGTGGATCCGTTGTTTGCGGATTGGCGAGGTGTGATCGCTCTTCCGCTGTTTTTTCTGATGTTTGCACTGCCCTTTTTCTTTGTGGGCGTTTGCGTGAGCTACACGTTGATCGCTGCCAAACAAGGGCCCGGCATCATCTACTTTTGGGACTTGCTCGGTGCGGGGCTTGGTGCCGCCGTCGCCGCATCGGCCATCAGTTCTCTGACGGGTTATGGCGCCACCGTGATGGTGGCCCTGCTCGGTGTCGCGGGTGCCTTGTTTTATTGGCATGCCACCGGCTCCCTGCCCTGGAAGTATTCGTTGCCATGGCGCATTCCCCTGGCGATCGCGCTTTGTGTCGGCGTGCTCGCCTATCCGGGCTTGGCGCGCGGAATCTACGGGCATGACATTTTTTCCATGAAGTATGGGCTGCTGCGTAAGGCTCTGTTGGTCGATTTCCAAGGTATCGAAATGTCCTTCTGGAACGCCATCGCGCGCATCGACGTGAGCAAGACGGGAGACTCTCGGGAGCGATCGTACCGGGGAGGCATTGCCCATCGCTTCGATACGGTGGATCTTCCTGGTCGCTTCATTTTGGTGGACGGAGGTGCCAGCACGCGTCAATTCGCTCTCCACGCCCCGGCTCCCGAGCAGGAATTTCTAAAAAACTCGTTGTGGGCGGCACCTTATGTCCCGCGCTCTGCCGACTCCCCACCCGAAAAGGCACTCGTCATCGGTGCCGGTGGTGGCGTCGATGTGCTCGTCGCCAAAGCCTTCGGAACCAAGCATGTCGATGCCATCGAGTTGAATCCCGACACCTACCGTGTGTTGCTCGGTCTGCCGCAAGACCCGATGCGAGATCGCTATAGTCCTTGGATTTTATCCGATGAACGCACCTCGGTGAACTTGCTGAATACCGAAGCGCGGCATTGGTGTCACACCCTCGGAGGAGAAGAAACCTATGACGTGATCGAAGCCAGTGGTGTCGACACTCTTACCGCGATTCGATCCGCTGCCAACGCGCTATCGGAAAACTTCTTGTATACCGAGGATGCGGTGGCCGATTACTACCGTTTGCTCAAGCCGGGAGGCATCCTGTCGCTGTCTCATGGCTACTCGTCCCCCGCTTCGCTGACACTACGTAAGTTCGTGACTTATTTGACTTTTTTGGAAAAACACGGAGTGCAACGCCCCGGTGATAGCCTCGTTTTCATTTTCGATAGCTATTGGGAAAACGGGCTTCTCAAAAAAGGCGCATTCACCAAAGACGAGATCGCTCGACTCGAAGCGTACGCCGCCGCCAACCACTATCGCTTCATCTATCACCCCTTACAACCCGACGATACGCCTCCCGTTCGTCCTCTGGGCGATGCTTTTTCCAAGCTCGACGACGCCACCTACGATGAGCTTGCCAAGTATTACGCACCGTTCATCGATCCTTTGCGCGAGACGGTGACGCAAAAAGACCTTCCTTTCATTCCTTTGGCACGGGCTGCCAACGCCGAAGAGCGAGAAAAAATCCTAAGCCAGATGCGCTGGGATGTACGACCTTCCACCGACGAACGTCCTTATTTCTACTTCGTCGGTACCAACCAACACACGTGGTTGAGCGCCATCGATGGCGCGTTCGTCTATCCCCAGCCCGCCGTGCGATGGATGTTCCTCTGCGCGTTGCTTGCTTCCGCGGCATTGGTGGCCGCGCCGATCCTGGTGCGGCGCAAAGCCAAGCTCGAAGGTGGAAACGCCACGGCGCGAAAGCAGGTCGTCGCCGCTTTGCCCTTTTTCGCCCTCTCCGGTTTCGCCTTCATGTTGGTAGAAAACGTTGCGTTTTTGAACTTGACCTTGTTTGTGGGCGGACCGCTGTATTCGCTATCCATCGTTTTGCCGAGCGTGCTCATCGGCTACGCCTTCGGAAGCCTGGCCACGGAAAAGTACCTGGTTCGTTCTTCGCGTAGTTTCGGAATCATGGTGGGGTTATTCGTTCTGGGTGCTGTTTTGTACGCATCGGCCATTCGATTCGGTTTGCCTCACCTCATCGGAACGAGTTGGGGATTGCGTGTGTTCGCGTCCATCGTTCTGACCTTGCCGCTTGGTGCATTGCTTGGCGTTCCTGTCCCTTGGTACATGAGTTCCCTCAAAACGAGTGATGCGCGAAGCTTGGCGTGGATGTGGGCGGTATCTTCCGCTTTCAACGTGCTTGGTTCGATGCTTTTCGTTCCTATTTGCTTTGCCATGGGCCGCACGCCCATCACGCTATTTGCCGCTGCGATCTACCTTGCCGCTATCTTATGGGCAGGATGGACGCGGCAGCGATATCCGGCGGAAGCCTAAGGTCCATTCACGAGACAACCGTTCACCAAACCTGGCCGCTGCCATGGGATTCACGCTAGGCTGCCCGCCGCCATGAACCAGCCCGTCACAACCCCCCATAGCCCAACCGTGGTGCTTGGCGTCACAGGAAGCATCGCCGCCTTCAAGTCCATCGAAATCGCCCGTCTGCTGATTCAACACCATATCCGCGTCTTGCCCGTGTTGACCCAATCCGGCGCACGCTTCGTGGGTCCTGTCACTTTCACCGGCATTTGCGGCGAAGCTTCACGCATGGATATGTGGGATCCTTCCTTCTCCGGAGAACTGCACGTAGCGCTGGCGTCTCAGGCCGATGTGGTGCTCGTCGCTCCCGCAACCGCGGATATCATCGCTCGCTTCGCGCAAGGACGTGCCGATGACTTGCTGACCGCTCTGACCCTTTGCGCCCGTGGGCATGTCATCGTCGCCCCTGCCATGCATCCACGGATGTGGGCCCATCCCGCCACCCAACGCAACGTCCAAACGCTCCAACGAGATGCGCGAATCGAGTGGGTTGGACCTGTTGTTGGCCCGGTAGCCAATGGCGAAATCGGCTTGGGGCGCATGGCAGAACCACAAAATATCGTAAGCGCCGTGCTGGCGCGTCTCAGACCACCTGACTTGAACGATTGGCATATCGTGGTAACGGCTGGACCTACCGTGGAAGACATCGATCCCGTACGTTTTCTCGGCAATCGATCCACGGGACGCATGGGCTTTTCCGTGGCGCGAAGAGCCGCCGCCCGGGGCGCTCGCGTTACCTTGATCGCCGGTCCCACGGAATTGACCACACCCGCAGGGGTGCAACGTCGCGATGTGCGGTCCGCAAGCGACATGCGAAGCACGCTACACGATGTGCTGGGTCCTTCGCTCGGCGGCGCGGACGCACTGGTGATGGCCGCGGCCGTGGGGGATTATCGTCCCGCGCATATCCACAACGAAAAAATGAAACGAGGTGCCCAACCGATTCAGTTGGAGCTTGTCGCCAACCCGGACATCCTCGCAGAACTCGGTTCCATGCGTACGGGTTCGTCACCGCTGCTCGTCGGATTCGCGGTCGAAACTGCCGATGAACCTACCTTGATCGAGCATGCCCGCGGCAAGCTTTCCAAAAAGCGTGTGGACTTCATCGTGGCCAATAGCGCTTCGATCGGCTTTGGTGGCGAATCCAACGAGGCCATCCTCGTGGGTAGCGATGATATCGAACGCTTACCTCGAATGACGAAAGATGAGCTTGCCGATCGGATTCTTGACCGTGTGATTGGCCTTCGATCCGGGCGAGGTTGACGTGATTGGGATCGTCGCGGCCCTGGTTCTGTCGTTGGTCGGTGTGACCGTGGCTTTTTATCCGGGCCTGTCCGGGTCGCCGTGGGTATGGGTATCGCTGGGAGGTTCCCAGCTACCGATCGCTGCCTATTCGCTAAAAAATATAATAAAAAACAATGAGTTACAAGATCGGCTGGGCCCTCGCTGGGGAGATATTTCCTTGGGAATGGGCTCGGCCCTGTTGCTTTTTGCAGCGTCGTGGATGGGCCGAACCGTGATGGCTCCGAATGGTTCGGCGAGAACGCAATGGCTTGCGCGAGCCTATGCGCAACTCGGGGCATCGGACGCCTTGGAAAAACATTGGATGCTCGTGTTGGTAGGTGTTTGCATTATCGCCATCATCGAGGAATTGGGGTGGCGCGGCTGGGTGTTGCCCATGTTGGAGCAGCGCCATGGGACTCGTCTAGCTTGGCCTTTGACGGGCCTGTTGTATGCCGTTGCGTTTCTTCCTACCGTTTGGTGGCTACGCTCGGACTCCGGACCGAATCCATTCGTGGTTGGGGCGGCATTGTTATGCGGTTGCACGTGGAGCTATCTCGCGGCCAAAACCCAGCGTCTCCTTCCCTCCATCCTGTCCCATGCCGTTTTCGTTTGGTTCATCGTCCTGCAATTTCGAATGCTAAACCTGGACAAATAGGTATCTTCCGTCACAAGCCCCTTTTCTTCCCATGCCTCCTTGTTGCACGAACTGCCTTGTTCCACGGGATTCGGGCGCTATCCTGCCACCCGTGCATCTTCGTCTTCTTGCTCTATTTCATGGTGCCGCGCTCGTGGCGGCTTGCTTCCCGTTGGGCTGCAGTGGCGATGACCCTACGGTCGAAGGCGTATCGTCGCTCAAAGGTATCGAAATCACTGCTGTCAGTCCCCGCAATGTGCGCCTTCGTTGGCAGCCGGTCGAAGACGGACAGGTCATCATTCATCGGATTTCTTCCGGGAACAAGGTTCAGGAAGTGGGGCGCAAGCCAGCGAGCCACGGTCGGTTTCTCGACCTCGCCCTTGAGCCGGAGTCCTCGTATTCGTATCGGTTGACCTTGTGTCACCAGGACTCTTGTGAACCACCGTTTCAAACCGGGTCTGTCTCGACTCCCGAAAGCGGCTTTCCCTCCATCGAAACCACGGTGCCGGCGGTGAATTCATCCGATGACGTTGCCATCTTTGGCGTGTATCGAATTGCCGCGGAGCTATTTCGGGAAGGTCGAATGGCCGCCGTGGATCGAACGGGATCGATCGTCTGGGAATATGTCACGTACGAATGGGGACCGATTACGGAGGTGCAGCCTCTTGCGGATGGAACGATAGCGACAGGTCAGAATCAGTATCTGGTTCACATCGATCTGGATGGCTCGGAGTTGTTTCGTTGGACGCAGACCACGGCGCGGCATGACATCGATCGGTTATCCGACGGTCGCTGGGCATTTTTATTTTTCGATCCGTTCGAGGTGGATGGCAAGACGCGGTTGGGCGATGGGATTGTGATACTCAATCAGCAAGGCACGGCAGTGGAGTGGAAGTGGGCGGGACGAGATCATATTCCGTGGACTGACGTCAACGAACAGGACTTGGCCTCCAACGAGCTTGGACTCGGACAGGATTGGACACACTCCAACGCGATTACCTTCGATGAGACCGGCAGCAAGGTGTTGCTCAACGTTCGGAATCTCAATCGAATTTACAAAATCGATGTGGCAACCCAGAAGGTGGATTGGATCATGGGCGATGGGGGAGATTTCGGCGCTGGGATCTGGGACCACTGCCATGATCCACAATTTCTTTCTGACCACCGCGTGTTGATCTTCGACAATGGATATCGTCGCCCAAAACCCCAGTATTCACGTGTGATCGAGGTGGAATTCGATCCCGAACAGAAACAGGCACAAATCGTCTGGGAGTACCGTGAAACACCGGATTTTTATTCGTTTGCTCTCGGTTCGGCACAAGCCTTGGACAATGGCAACGTCCTTGTGACCGACGGCATCAACGGAAGGGTGGTGGAAGTTACGCGGGACAAGCACAAGGCGTGGGAATTTTTGGTACAGAAGTATTACTGGATCTACAAGGCCGTGAACGTGCCGCGATCTTTTTTCACGGACTGGTGACCTAGCTCATGCCGCATCCGCCTTTGTACTTGTCACCTCCCGCGGTGCTTCTCCCTGCCACGCGGCTTACCAACGAGCAGGTGATCGCTCGCGTTCGTGAAAACTATCGTGGAAACCCTATCAAGTGGCCTTTGCTCGAAGCGGCCATGCGTAGAGTGCTCGAACGTTGTGGCACCTCCATTCGCTATTTCGAGGAAGATCATGAGGCTCGGGTCGGAGACTACGCCGCTCGCGCGGCAAACCTATGCCTGCAAACCCACCGCGTTGCATCCTCGGACATCAGTTTGCTCATTTACGGTGGTGTGGCGCGCGAATACTTCGAGCCAGCTACGGCCATGGAAGTCGCCGCCAAGTGCGGGCTACGGCATGTCCACGCTTTCGACGTCACCAGCGCATGCGCGGGACAGCTCGAAGGCATTCACATCGCCGCCAGTTATCTTTCCATGCATGATGAGTATCGAATGGCTTTGATTGGTTCCGCCGAACTCACGCGAAACTTTCTTTGTTTCGATATTCAGACGGTGAAAGACCTTCTCACGAAGGCGGCGGGTCTGACCATCGGAAATGCGGCAAGCGCATGGTTGCTCGGCCGTCAGCCTTTTGCGGGAGGAAGTCTGAGACTCCTCGGATTCCGCAATCACTCCATGCCCACCCATTGGCATCTGTGTTCCGCCCCAATCGATGGAACCTTCACGTCCCTGTCCACGGATCTATTCAAACTCAATGAACACGTGGCCCCGGAAGTCGAAAGACTGGTGGCGCAAGTGGGATGGAAAGTCGACGACGTGGACCATTTCGTTTTCCATCAACCGTCGGAGAGCATTTTGCTTGGAGTGCTCGATGACCTCGGTGTGGATCGAAGCAAGGGGCTTCTGACGCACCATCTTTACGCCAATACCGTGAGCACGACCGTGAGTTTGGCCTTGCATGAGTTGCTGAAACAAAAGCGCGTACGTCCTGGAGATAAACTCGTGCTTGGCACTGCAGCAGCGGGCTTCAGCATGGTTAGCCTGGCCGGCGTCTGGGAAGCGTAAGATGAATCGTTACCTCCAAATCTACCGGATCATCCTGAAAACCTTCGGCTTCCGACTTCGCCCCATCGGTACCTTCGCTCTCAAACAAGCCCATTCCGTTGTCAACGCCGCAACGCTCGCCGCCGACCATCTGTGGTCGCCGTCCTTCACTCGACAACCGATCGATCGCCCCGTGTTCATCCTCGGTAACCCACGCAGCGGCACCACGTTCCTGCACCGATTCTTGCTCCACACAGACTCCTTGGCTGCTTTCGAACTGTGGGAAATGCTCTTTCCCGCCATCACCGCTCGTCGCACCATCGGACCGTTCGTCGATCGACTTGCGCCTCTTTCTCCAGCCCGTTATCACAGCGCCGCTGCTCATGAAACCAGCTTGCGGGACGTGGAAACGGACGACGCCCTCGCCCTGTTTCGCTTCGTCGATGGCGCGTTTTTGTGGACCTACTTCCTCGCTTGGCAAGACCATTGGGGAAGCGAATCTGCCCGGGCCTTGTTCGAACTCGACCAAGATTCAGCCGAAAACATCGAACGACACTTCCACTATATGGAAGGTTGTTGGCGAAGAAACCTGCTCGTCAAAAACAAATCGCGCATCGCGGTGAAAGCAAGCAGCTACACCTTGCGCATCAAAACGCTGTTGCATCGCTATCCGGACTGCAAACTGCTGTATGTCGTCCGCGATCCCGTCGAAACGATCCCTAGCGGCATGTCCATGATTACCGGCGTGCTCGAGCAATCCTACGACGTATTTCACAGCACCCGGGAGCAAGACCGGAAACGATATCTCGATAATCTTTATCAGGCTTCCTGTTACTTGTTCCGGTACTTCCACGAGGTGTGGAAACAAGGCGCCATCCCGGAAAAAAACCTACTCATCGTGCGCTATCCCCAACTCATGGCCGACCTCGAATCCACCATGCGCGACATTGTCGACTTTCTCGAAATCGAACCCCCCACCCAGTTCCGGACTCGGGTGCAACAGCAAGCGATCGTGCAACGACAACGAAAAAGCCCTCATACGTACAGTCTCGAAAAATTCGGGTTGACCGCAGAAAAAATTCGTTCCGACCTCGCCTTCGTCATCGATGACTTCGACCTGGCTTGCCCCTGAACCGTCGTAAGTCGCGAAAATTCCAAGACGGCAAGCTAGTCCCTTGCCGCCTCGCTGCTGCCAACGCGCCCACGCAACCAAATCTTGGTTTTTCCCCCCACGATATGCTATCCCAACATCGGCGCGAGAGAGACATACCCCTCCCTCCCCCCCTCTGTCCTTTCGCGCTTTTGCTTGTCGCGCGGATGACTGCCCCCCCCGAGGCTCTCCGCGCGACAGCTTTTTTGTCTATCCGATGGATGCTATCGACCCATCGCCTCTTGCGCTTCCCTTGTACCGCCCCACCTGTCAAGATGCGCTCCAATGGCCGGCCGAACGTTCGCTGTCGGAGACTTACACGGTGGCCTCGACCAGTTGTTTCGTCTCCTTTCATGCTTTCCCGAACTCGATGCGGAAGACACCCTCGTGTTCATCGGTGACTATGTGGATCGTGGTCCCAAGTCTGCGCAAGTTGTTGATTATATTAGAAATCTTCCGTCGATGACCCGCGCGAACGTGGTGGCCTTGCGCGGAAATCACGAAGACGCTTGGCTTCGGGTCGTGGACCACGGATGGGACGAATTCGTCATGCCGCCACTCAACGGATGCCTCGCCGCGTTCCGATCTTTTGTCGACGGACCGGTGCCCTCCGAAAACGAACTACCCCGGGCCGATGAACGGATGATGATTCAGACAGGGGCTTTTTTTCCCGACGATGTGGTGCAATGGTTTCGGCAATTGCCCCTGTGGTACGAAGATGAGCACGCCATCTATGTTCATGCGGGGCTGCCACAGCATCCGGATGGAGGGTTTTATCACCCTCGACAAGTGACCGACTCCATGAGCCTGCTGTGGGGTCGAGATGAGGAATTCTTTTCTAACTATACGGGAAAGCTGGTTGTTTTTGGCCACACGGGGACTGAATACCTCGCCCAAGAAATCCCCAAAGGTGTCATGAACGATCAGATTGGCATCTGGCGTTGCGGCGACGCCATCGGGATCGATACGGGATGTGGACACGGGGGGTACCTTTCCGCTCTCGAGCTTCCGGCCATGAATATCTACGATTCCCGATAGCTGATCCGATACGATGGCTTGCTCGAACCATGCGCCTTGCCGTTGCCCTTATGGATGATCTTTGCGCGACGGTTGCGCTTGCACGAGATCGACGCATAGTAACGCCCGGATTGGTCTTTCTGCTCCCACCCACAACCCCAGGAGATCAGCACGATGAGTGAGGTGATCGACAACGCCACGCGTCGCAAAGAACTGCTCAAGCACATGATTCGCCAGCTTCACGACGGTACGGCGCCACAAGCGGTGCGGGCGCAACTTGCTCGCCTCTTGGGCGAAGTTCCTTATGGGGATGTCGTCGAGGTCGAACAAGAGTTGATGGCCGAGGGACTTCCCGAAAAAGAAGTGCTCGAACTATGCGATGTCCATGCCGAAGCCCTCTCCGGTCTCGTGCAAATCCGAAAACCAAAAAAACCACTGCCCACCGGACACCCCGTCCACACCTTTGCCGCCGAAAACCAAGCCTTGCGCCTCGAAGTCAAACAAGTCGCAAAACTCAGTGCCGATCTCACCGTCGCCGACCCTCAACAAGACGTCTCCTCCGTGTGGAGTGCCTTACGACTCCGTTTCAACGCCCTCATGGATGTCGAGAAACACTACCTTCGCAAAGAACATCTGCTCTTCCCCTTCCTCGAAAAACACGGCATCACCGGTCCACCCAAAATCATGTGGGGCAAGCACGACGAAACCCGCGCGTTGCTCAAGTCCGCCGCCGAAGCCCTGGCCTCCACTCGCACCGTCACCGCGGGCGAAGCCAAAGGAGTGATCGACCTCGTTCTTGCTCCCGCATGCAAAGCCATCACCGACATGACGGATAAAGAAGAACAAATTCTTTTTCCCATGTGCCTCGATACGTTGTCGTCCCAGGAATGGTTTGAAATCGCACGCCAGAGTTCCGAGATCGGATTTTGTCTTTACGATCCTCCGAGTGAATGGCGCCCTGACGATCTGCCCGAATCTCTCGCGCAAGAATCGCAAAGCGGTCGTATTCAACTCAAATCGGGAAGCTTCGACCTGGCTGAACTAGAAGCCATGCTCAATACCATTCCTTTCGACATCACCTTCGTGGATGCCAAGGATACCGTTCGCTACTTCACCCAAGGCGCAGAACGTATCTTCGCTCGCACGCGCGCCATCCTCGGACGCAAAGTCCAGTATTGCCATCCGCCCTCGAGCGTTCATACGGTCGAACAAATTCTCGAACAATTCCGCAACGGTAACAAAGATCGGGCGGCCTTCTGGATCGAAATGAAAGGACGCTTCATCTCCATCGAATACTTCGCCATGCGCGATGCCGATGGTCAATACCTCGGATGTATCGAAGTCAGCCAAGACCTCACGGACAAACGGGCACTGCAAGGTGAACAGCGCCTCCTCACTTGGGAACGTGAGGTCGAGCATGGCGAATGAACGGTTGCTCATCACTCCCGATGTTCGTGTGGCTCAACTGCTCGAGGTATACCCCGAACTAGAAGCCGTCCTCGTGAGCTTGTCTCCCACCTTTCAAGCCCTGAAAAATCCAGTACTTCGTCGTACCGTGGCCAAGGTCGCCACCTTGAGACAAGTTGCTTCCGTCGGGGGCATTGGCCTTGGCATCTTGATCAATCGCCTGCGAGAAGCCGTCGGCCAAGAACAACAACCCACCGATGCGCAACCTCAACAAGAACCTCTGCCCGCTCCCCCCTGGGCCAATCCAGAACAAGTTACCGCATCATTCGATGCTCGTCCTCTGCTCGATGCGGGCGGCCATCCCATGCAACCAGTCCTTTCGGCGCTGAATCAACTCGCTCCGGGACAGGTATACCTTCTCATCACTCCCTTCGTTCCCGCTCCGCTCGTGGATATGGCGGAGAAAAAGGGGTACGCAACCTATAGCGATGTGCGTGGCGACGAACTCGTCCATACGTTTTTTCGCCGCTCATGATCGAACGGGCACCTTGTTGAAAACCTGCTCCAGTCCGTCGAATCAATAACCCCCGTCACGCCTTGGTGGAACCGGTTTGGGAGGATGAACCCGAACCTCAATCGGTGGCTTGCGCGTTGGCACGGTGGTAGGCGTCGGAACCGCGGTTGATGCGGAAGAGGCCGCCGCGGCAGGACCTTCTTCCTGCGAACCATCGGGGTTCTCCCCTGTCTCCGCGTCTTCTGGCTCCCCCATGGCTGCCTCACCCGTTTCGACCGGTGGTGCCTGTTGGGGTGCCTCGGGTTCGTGAATCACCGTGGCGGGCGTAAGTTCGCTGGTGCTCGTCG
>ENA-UOWE01005110-UOWE01005110.1-activated-sludge-metagenome-genome-assembly--contig:-NODE-5110-length-12173-cov-58.929774_pt1 | contig 12173 bp, 9 predicted proteins | sample MGYA00249841_ERZ761562 | MGnify/ENA primary metagenome ERZ761562 (study PRJEB28883, sample SAMN05720200) | activated sludge metagenome | isolation source: Anaerobic digester | place: Japan... | reverse complement strand
CAGTGCCATGACAACCACCACGAGCATAGTCATGAGCAGCACCAGGACCATCACCATGAGCACAGGAATCTTGCCGACGTGGAAAAGATAATCAATGAAAGCGGTCTGCCGGCTCCGGTCAGAGAGCTGGCGATGAAGATATTCAGACATATAGCCGAAGCTGAAGCAGTTGTACATGACAAACCCCTGCATGAGGTTCATTTTCATGAGGTGGGTGCAATTGACTCCATTGTTGACATAGTTGGTGCAGCCATTTGCCTCAATGAGATCGGCGCTGACAGGGTTTATGTTTCGGAAATTGAACTCGGAAGCGGTATGGTCAGGTGCCAGCACGGGCTGCTGCCTGTCCCTGCACCAGCAACAACACGGATCATCAGTGGTTTCCCGGTTCATATCGGCGGGGTTGATTTTGAAGCCACCACCCCCACCGGGGCTGCAATCATTGCTGCCATTGCAGAACCATTGCCCCCATCAATGAGAATGGTCATCAGGAAGAGCGGTTACGGCATTGGTCAGAAAAACAACCCTTCCAGACCCAACATACTCAGGGTCTGTCTGGCGGAGAGTGCCGGTGAAGCTGAGAGAGGGCATCCGGCAAGGCTTGTTGAATGCAATGTGGATGACATGAATCCTGAGATGTCGGAATACATATCAGGCAGGCTTTTCGCCGCAGGCGCAGGAGACGTATGGTTCACGCCGGTGATAATGAAAAAGGGGCGGCCGGCCTTTACCATCAGCGTCATCTGCGAGGAGGATCAGCTTGATGCTGTCAGGGAGATACTGTTCACCGAGTCAACCACAATAGGGCTGAGGGTACTGCCCTTCTCCAAGGAGACACTTCACCGCGAATTTGAAGAGGTTGATACCAGGTTTGGGAAGGTGACAGTCAAGAAATCATATTTCAACGGAAGGCTGGTGTCGGTCAAGCCTGAAGCGGACAGGTGTGCAGCCATTGCAGCCACGACGGGCATACCGATGAAAAACGTGATCAGTGAGATAACCTCTCTAATCAGGGACGAATTATGACCGCTGCACGGAAGCTTGACAGACTCAGGTCTATCCTTTCCGGATCAGGTTCGGCAGTAATAGCCCTGTCGGGTGGTACTGACAGCACATTCCTGGCCAGTGTTGCCGCAGAGGTGCCCGGACTCCGCCTGATGGCCGTGACGGTAAGCACCCCGTACATGTTCTCATCAGAGGTTGATGAGGCTGCCCGCTTCTGCGGGGAGAGGGGTATTCCCCACCGGCAGGCATCCTTTGACACTCCGCCTTCGGTTGCCTCAAACCCTCCCGACCGGTGTTATCTGTGCAAGAAGGAGGTGATGAAAGCCATCTCCGCCGTGGCGAGGGAAGAGGGATATGCATCAGTCTTCGATGGCACCAACGCAGATGACCTGCTTGATTACCGTCCGGGACTAAGGGCTCTTGAGGAAGAGGGAGTAAGAAGTCCGCTTGCTGAAGCCGGTCTGACAAAGGATGAGATAAGGGCGCTGGCCAGGGTGGCCGGCCTGGATGCAGCTGACAGACCCTCTGACACCTGCCTGTTGACCCGCTTCCCACATGACACGGAGATAAAGCACTCTGATCTCAGGAGAGCCGGGAAGGCTGAAAGGATAGTGAGCGAAGCAGGATTCGCGGGCGCCCGGGTAAGGGTGCACGGTGAACTGATCAGGCTTGAGCTGATGAAGGAGCAGTTTGAACTGCTTGCCCTGACTGAGACAAGGATGACAATTGCCTCTGCACTGAAAAAACTTGGTTACAGATATATTACAATTGACGCTGAAGGTTACAGGAGCGGAAGCATGAACAAAACGACGAAAAAATGAATTCATCAGAGCTTGAAAAGATACTTGGGGAGATCAGGGCCGGGAATATGAGTGTTGAAGAGGCTATGGAGAAGCTGCGTGACTTTCCCTATACAGACCTGGGATTTGCACGCATAGATAACCACCGGGAGCTAAGGACAGGGTACCCCGAGATAGTTTACTGTGCCGGCAAGACCCCGGAGCAGGTCAGGGCCATTTTCAAGGCCATGGAGAGACACAATAATAATATAATAGGTACAAAAGCCGGGAAGGAGATGTTTGACTATATCAGTCCCTCTTTCCCTGAAGCAGTCTATTATGAGACTGCACGTATCATCAGCATAGTGAAAAAGGAGATTGTTCCCCCGGCATCGAAAATTGCAATCATTACTGCCGGCACCTCTGATATCCCTGTTGCCGAGGAGGCTGCTGTCACTGCCGAGCTTCTCGGAAACGAGGTGATAAGAATCTATGATGCCGGCGTGGCCGGGATACACAGGCTGGTTGACAAGCTGCCTGAGATAAGGAGTTGCAGGGTCTCTGTGGTTATTGCAGGCATGGAGGGAGCACTCGCGAGCGTGGTTGGCGGACTGGTAAACATGCCGGTGATAGCCGTACCAACCAGCGTGGGTTACGGAGCCGCCTTTGAAGGTATCTCTGCGCTGCTGGCTATGATGACAAGCTGTGCGGCAGGCGTTACCGTGGTGAACATAGACAACGGCTTCGGGGCAGGCTTTGCAGCCAGCCGTATCAACAGGCTCTGATTGCCATGGCAGACGAGCTCCTCCTTTCAACTGCATACTTCCCTCCTGCCGGGTATATGGCTCTGATTGCCCGCAGCAGGGGTGTTCTGATAGAGCGGGAGGAGAATTATCTCAAACAGACCTGGCGCAACAGGTGTCTTGTAATGAGTGCAAACGGTCCGCTGCCCCTGATTGTTCCGGTGCTCCGCGGATCATTCCATAAGACAGCGATCAGGGATCTGAGGATAGACAACAGCAGGCGATGGCCGGAACTGCATCTCAGGGGGATTGTTTCCGGCTATTCAGCCGCTCCCTTCTTCGAGTTTTACTTTGATATGATATCAGGGGTGTTGTCAAGGAGACATACATTCCTTCTTGATCTCAACAGTGAGGCGCTTGAGGCGGTATGCCGGGCCACGGGCATTGATGTGCCGGTTGGTTACACTGACCGCTTTGAGCAGGAGGGCACACGGGAAAATGACTACAGGTACCGGATCACTCCAAAAAAAGCGTCAGAAATACCGGGTTACAGGGATCTGCCCTATACACAGGTATTCGGTGACAAGCAAGGTTTTGTTGCGGGGCTGAGCATAATAGATATGCTCCTTAATAACGGCCCAGGGACCCGAGCGTTATTACTAAGGTCCCTGGGAGCAGACAACTGTTAACCAACTTTAGAACTTCAGTCCCACAGTGACTGACAGGTATTTATCCTTTATATTCAGATTAACCGGATCACTTGTGTATTCCCTGACTGCCCTGGAGTCATCGGGGTACATCATGTATGCCTCATAGCTGTTGAGCCACACCATTGCCACGTCGATGTAAAAATTATCCTGTCTGTATCCCAGCCCTGCGCTGTATCCGTTTGATGATGCCTCCTCATTCAGTGTTCCTTTGATGAATGCCGGACTGTGATAGCTGTATCCTCCCCTCAGGTAGAGTGGTCCGAAGCGTGCCTCGGCTCCAAGCCTGAGGTTGCCGGCAGCGCCCATCTCGGCAGCCATATCTTCGTTCTCCGGATCGAAGTTATAGCCGTCAGCACCATTGCTAAGCCGTGCCGTGGCATAATCGATATACTCATAGTCAGCGCTGATCAGTCCGAAGTTACCTATCTGGTATGCGATACCTGCATTCAGGTGATAAGGGGTTGTGAGACGGTAACTGTATGTCATGTTTTCATTGCCACTAACCGGGTTGGCATCGTCAGAAGGATCGGACGGTGTGTCATTGTCAAGCTTGACTGACAGGCTGTTATAGAAATCTTCATTGATTGTGTATATGGCAGGTGTAGTGAAGCTCACCCCGAGGCGGAGTGATTCTACAGGTCTGACAATTGCTCCCAGCTTGAAGTTCCAGCCTGAACCCGAGGCTTTGAAATGGTCGGTATAGGTGAAATTCACAAAGTCGAATATCTTCTGTGCATCATCTGACTCGAGATGGCTGTAATGACCTGTATATGAAATATTGGTGATGCCAAATCCGGCACCCAGATAAACCTTGCCGCCAAGGCTTGCACCAATGGCAAAGTTATGCTCATTGCTGAATCCCGAGTTGTCAATGATTCTCTTTACCTTCTGTCCATATACGGGATATATCTCTCCGTAATAAGAAAAGATTGAGGCATATTCATCAAGATAATTAGGAAGGGTATCAATGAGGTATGTATCCCATGCCATGAATGCCGTTCCGCCGAGCTCGCCGGTCCTGCAACCGGTACCCTGCAGGGCCCAGAAGTCGGCCATTGAACCGTTGTTGCTGATACCGTCAATCACTGCATTCCTGTAGTAATTATTGGTTCTGTTGAAGGTGTAGGCAAAGTTCAGGTTCGTGAGTCCTTTTCCACTGCCAGTACGGAATGATGAGACCAATCCGGCATGGCCGAGCGTTAGTCCGGAGTAGCTGTCGTCAGAGCCGTATCCGTTCCAGTCGGTATTCATGTCGCGGAAGAAAACCGCTGGTGTTATGGTTAATTCCATTGAGCGGAATACGCCTGCTGCTGCAGGGTTTATTGCAATCGCCGACACGTCGCCTCCGAGTGCGGTAAAAGCGCCGCTCATACCGTTGAATCTTGCGGTTCCCTGGTAGAAAAGCCTTGAGTACCTCAGCGCATCATCCATGTTCTGCCCTGCCAGCCAGGCCGGAAGCATCAGAACTGTTGCGGTTATCAGTAATATTTTTCTTTTCATTTCCTTTAGTTTTAAATGTACACTTCCTGTTGCTCCTGCGATATGCGGAACATTTATCAGCAATATTGTCCCATATTTTACCTTCTTCCGCCTGATGAGCTCCGTCCTCCTGATGAAGAGGAGGATGAGGATGAAGATGAAGATGAGGAAGAGGATCCTGAGCTATAGCTTCCGCCCGAGGAGTATGAGCCTCCTGAGCTGTAGCTTCTGCTCCCGGAAGAGAATGATGACCCGCTGCTCCTGCCACCGGAAGAGTATGATGAACTGCTGCTGCGTGAAGGAGCTGAGTACTGTACCGGTGATGATGATGACCTTGACGGTGTGTTGTACGCCGGAGTAGTACTGCTGCTTCGCGGGGCAGTGGTTGTCCTGTTGTATACTGTTCCGCTGCTCTGGGTAGTTGTACCGCTGTTGCTGCGGGTAGTGTTGTAGGATGGTCTTGAGCTTACCCTCGGGTTGTTGTAGCTCGGGGTGTAGCTTCTTTCAGCAGTCTGGTACTCGGGCCTGTTTGCAGACTGTGTCTGTGTTCTGACCGGTGTCTGAGTCCTGACAGGTGTTTGTGTTCTGACTGGTGTCTGTGTCCTGACCGGTGTCTGCTGCTGTGTTCTGGTCTGGGTGGTTGTTTCACTCCTCACAGGAGTCTGAGTCTGGGTACGCGTCTGGTTCTGGACCATTGTATTACCCGATTCGCGTCTAGCATATTCAGGTTTTGAGACTGTTGCAGTGCCCTGACCGGCATTGCTGACAGTTCCATCCTGGGTTCTGCGGGCACCCGTGGTTGTTCCGGCAACTGCGGCATTCCTGCCGGCGGTGGTCTCAGTGGCTGTCCTCCTTGAACCTGCGGGAGTGTCACCTGTACCGGCAGGCAATGCGGTGCCGGATGCGATCCTCCTGCTATTGATGTCACCTGAAGGTGCATAGCCTGACTTGGTCCTTGTGTCAGTGTTGGAGTATGAGCCTCTTGACATTGTGCTGTATCCTCCCCTGCGGGCGATATTCTGCACATATCCGCCGTCGTTGTAATGTGAGGGATATCCGTAGCCGGAGTACCAGGGATAGTATCCGTAGTATCCGTAACCATAATAGCCTCCGTAGTAATTATAGTAGGAATACGGGTTGTATCCCCATGAATAGTACGGAGAGTAGTATGAATAGGGATAATAGTATGAATAGGAATAGGGATAGTAATAGTCATAGTAGAAGGGATCATAGCCCCATGAATAGAATGATCCGTAAGGCCCCCAGTAGCCATAACCCAGGCTGAGTCTCAAAGAGAACGGTGAGTAGTAGAACGGATCTCTCCAGTAAGGATAGAAGTAATCATCACTGAAGAGGTATATCCTGTCAGCCGCGCTGCCGTAATAGTTGTATACTATTGTCTGTTCGCCGCCTGCAGCATATTCCGAATACTCATCAGCCGGCACATATTCGTCAGCGATTAGTGTATCTGCTGCATATATATTATCATAGTAGGCTTGTCCGTCATTCCTGCCCTGGACAGTGGAAGCAGTCACAGCCACTGTATTCTCTGACGGCCTGTAGTACAGGTCATCATTATAATAGGCACCTGTGAAGCGGAGTGATGAGCACGCGCTTGCTATCACAAGTATTACCGGGATTATGTAGAAAAACCTTTTCATTTCAATCTCCTTCTGGTTATCAATCCAAAATTATACAAATTCCATACCAATTTCACTCTGCTGGCCAGATATTTATCATTCGCCAAAATAAGCAAAAATTCAGCATGATGCTCCGGCATACTTTCCGGTTCACAAGATTTGTCTATTTTTACGCAATCTTTTTATAAGAATAACTATTATAAGAAATCATTACTGCGGAATGGCCAAGTTTCTGACAAACAGGGATGAAAATTACTCCCGGTGGTACAATGACCTGGTTATAAAGGCTGACATGGCTGAAAACTCGGCTGTGCGCGGTTGCATGGTCATCAAGCCGTACGGGTACGCGATATGGGAAAAGATACAATCGGAGCTTGACCGGATGTTCAAGGCTACCGGTCATGTCAACGCATATTTCCCGCTCTTTATCCCCAAATCATTCTTCAGCCGCGAGGCTGCCCATGTGGAGGGATTTGCCAAGGAGTGTGCCGTTGTAACTCATTACAGGCTCAAGAACTCACCTGACGGCAAGGGCATTGTTGTTGATCCTGACGCCCGTCTGGAGGAGGAACTCATTGTGAGACCCACATCGGAGACAATAATCTGGAATACATATAAGGACTGGATCCAGTCATACCGTGACCTGCCGCTGCTTATCAATCAGTGGGCCAATGTAGTAAGGTGGGAGATGCGGACGAGGCTTTTCCTCCGCACCACCGAATTCCTGTGGCAGGAGGGTCATACGGCCCATGCCACCAGGGAGGAAGCCGAAGAGGAGGCTATAAAGATACTGAATCTCTATACCGACTTCGTTGAGAATTACATGGGTGTACCTGTAGTCAGGGGGGTAAAGACTGAGAGCGAGAAGTTTGCCGGTGCCATTGATACCTATACAATCGAGATGCTCATGCAGGACGGCAAGGCTCTGCAGGGCGGAACAAGCCACTTCCTGGGGCAGAATTTTGCAAAGGCATTTGATGTGCAGTTTACAAACCAGGAGGGCAAACTCGATTATGTCTGGGCAACCTCATGGGGCGTAACAACCCGTCTGATAGGCGCTTTGATAATGGCTCACGCCGACAATAACGGACTGGTTCTCCCGCCGAAGCTGGCTCCTATCCAGGTTGTGATAGTTCCAATCTACAAAGGCAATGATCAGCTTGACAAGATTTCGGATATAGCCGTTGATATCAGGCAACAGCTTGAAAAGGCAGGGTTTACCGTCAAATATGACAACCGTGATACCCATAAACCCGGGTTCAAGTTTGCTGAATACGAGCTTAAGGGAGTGCCGGTGCGACTGGCGATTGGTCCCCGCGATGCGGAAGATGGCACCGTGGAGGTGGCCCGCCGTGATACCCTGACCAAGGAGACCATCAGGCGCGAAAACATCGTTACTCATGTCACCAGCCTCATGGAAGAGATCCAGCAGAACATCTTCAGAAAAGCTGTTGAATTCAGGAAAGAAAACACCTTCACGGCTGACACCTGGGAAGAATTCACGGATATCATCGAAAACAGGGGTGGTTTCGTTCTTGCACACTGGGACGGCACGGCGGAGAGTGAAGAAAAAATAAAGGAACTCACCAAGGCCACCATCAGGGCAATACCATTTGACAGCAGGGAAGAAAAGGGCAAATGTATCCTTACAGGCAATCCTTCAAACCGCAGGGTATTGTTTGCAAGGGCCTACTAAACAGATACTTGACCAAGACAGGCATAGATCACCCGCGAATTGACTCCAGAGGGTGATTTATGTTTAATGGATTGGGTTTGTTTTTGTTTGAAATAAATCTGTAATTTTAGACAATTCCGCAATTGAACTGTTATGGCAGATGAGATTACACAAAGCAAGGTTCTGATAGTAGACACTCTGAAAGGAAAATCCGTGCTCAAGCAAAAGGTATTTGACAATACAGCAACAGCCTTCCTGATGATAAAGGATATTCTGAAGAATCTTGCCCGGGATGTGAACAGCACTCTGAGTGGAGTTGACCAGAGGATACGCATGGAATATACTGACAGGAGCACTTTTGATGCTCAGCTCAAGGTGGCGGCCGATCTTCTTATGTTCAGCATGCACTCAAACATTTTTCAGTTTGACCGCGAGCATCCTGCCTGGAAAACGGCATACATACAAAAGAACAGGTTCAATTCATACAGCGGCATAATAAACATATACAACTTCCTGGCAGATTCATTCAAGTATTCGAGGCTTGATGACCTTGGGTACCTTATTGCCCGGATCTTTATCAATCATGAGAACCAGTGTTTTGTTGAAGGCAAGAGGCAGATGGGTATGCTGTTCACCAATTACGGCAACGAAGCCTTCAGTCAGGAATCGCTGAAGAAGATTGTTTATACGGCCATCAATTATTCACTTGAATTTGACCTTCTGGTTCCTCCGTATGACACGGTGAAAATTGCTTCAGTAGGCCAGGCAGAATCAAAGATACAGCATTCACGGCTGATAACCGGAAAAAGACTCGGGTTCCAGTTCAACTCTGATGATATTCTGGATGACAATTCAAAGCCAAGGTGAATCCATTCACAAATAGGAGCATTACAACCCTGTTTTTTTTCTTTCTGTCACTCTTTTTTACCCTCCCCGGGCGCCCTGTTGCTGCCCAGGACACCACTGTTCCCGACACTCTTTCAAGGGCTTTCTATGACTCCCTCAGGGTAAGGGCTGAAAAACGCAGGCTGACGAGACTCCTCTATGATATGATCATTGTCACGCCGGCTCCGTCAGGGCATGCAAGGGAAGAACTGGCCAGCACCACAGCCTATGAAGCGTACGAGGGAAGGAAGATACGCAACATAGAGATCATCAGGCTCGACGCCTTCGGACAGAATATAGACAATCCTGAGGGGAAGACTCCTTCACGCGCGCAGAGGTTTATGAACTCCACCTATACCAAGACCAGAAGGTTCGTGCTGAGCCAAAACCTCGTATTCAAGACGGGAGACACAATTTCATCGCTGGAGCTGTCTGACAATGAACGCCTTCTCAGACGGCTGCCTTTTATTGATGATTCCCGGATAACGGTGGTGCCGGCAGACAGCAACCAGGCTGACATTGCTGTTATTGTGCGTGAGAAATACCCTGTAGGAGCCAATCTGCGCATTGATGACATCAGGAGCGGCAAAGTGGGCATTTTTACAAGTAATTTTGTGGGACTGGGCCATGAACTGGAGATCAGTACTCCATATGACTTTAATGAGTATGATGCACCGGGAATAGGGCTCCGCTATTCCATCAACAATATTGCCCGCACCTTTTCAAGGCTGAACATGCATTTTTCTGACGGCCTGGGAACCACACACATGGGAGGTGCCTTCAGCAGGAATTTTGCAACATCCGAAACCAGGTGGGCTTGGTCAGCCTCCGTGACATTCACCCGTACCAATGATAGAATTGACACCATGGCCGTGCCGGCTCCTTTAAGGTTCACCTGGCAGGATTACTGGGCGGCAAGGTCATTCATGCTCGACAGGAGCACTGTGACAAGACTGATAATCACGGGCAGGTATATGCACAACAACGTATTCAGGAGACCAGGCATTGATGCGTTTTCTTACTACCGCATGCAGAACTACCAGTCAGTTACCGGGAGCATTGCACTCTCCTCGCAGCGATTCCTCAACACATCATTGATATACAGTTACGGTCGTACTGAGGATATACCATACGGTTATATGGCGGAACTGCTCCTGGGGCGTGAAAAGAATGAGTTCAAGTGGAGGAGCTATGCAGGAGGAACGATTGCTTACGGCAATTTTTACACCGGGGTTGGTTATCTCTACACCGGAGCCGGCATATCAGCATTTTACAATAACGGGCACACGGAGCAGGGTCTGTTTCAGGGAAGCCTGCGCTATTTCACCCCCCTGGCCAGGGTGGGGCGGTCAAGGATGCGTACTTTCATAAACCTGAACTTCTGCAGGGGTTTTAACAGATATACCGATGAATACCTCTATTTCAGGGATGATGGCCTCATCCGCGGTTTCCGCAATGATTCCCTGGGCGGCAACACCCGCATCACAGTATCGGTTGAACCGGTTCTGTTCGTCTATAAACCGGTGATTGGATTCCGGTTTGCCCTCTTTGCCTTTGCCGATGCAGGTTTATTGTCCAGGGGCCGGCAGATGGGATCAGACTATTATACCGTCGCTGCTCTCGGAGGCGGGGTCAGGATCAGGAATGACCAGCTTGTGCTTAATACCCTGCAGTTGAGAATCGCGTGGTATCCCAACTCACCTCCATGGTCAGAGAGCTCCCTGCTGACTGCCAATAGTATCATGCGTCTGAGGCCTCCGGGTTTTGAACCTGATCCTCCGGGGCTGGTTCCATACCTTTAGGCCCGGTGATTCCGAAGACCTCCTGCATCCGGGCTTTTTCACGGAACACCGCACTTTTAACATGATGATTCTTAACTTTGCAGAAAGCAGGTGGTTATGCTCAGCAGATTTCTGGAATTTTCCGAACGTGAAAAGCTCTTCACCGGGGCAGGCAGGATACTGCTTGCCGTTAGCGGCGGTATTGATTCCATGGTGATGGCATGGCTTTTCAGAGAGGCCGGCATTGAGCACTCTGTAGCACACTGCAACTTTTCACTGAGGGGAGATGAATCTGACGGTGATGAGGAGTTCGTCGCTTCATACGCCCGCATAAACAACATTCCATTCTTCAGCAAAAGGTTTGATACACTGGTATACGCCGGCACAAACAGGATCTCGGTACAGATGGCAGCAAGAGAACTGCGGTACAACTGGTTCAGGTCGCTCCTCTGCTCCGAAGGCTTTGATGCCGTGGCTGTGGCACATAACCTGAATGACAATGTGGAAACCTTCCTGATCAACCTGTCAAGGGGAACAGGCCTTCAAGGACTGACCGGCATGAGCCCGCGCACAGGAGAGATTATCAGGCCCCTGCTCTTTGCAACCAGGGATGATATTGTATCCTGTGCCACTGCCAGGGGCATAGATTTCAGAGAAGACAGGTCAAACGCCGAACTGAAGTATATTCGCAACAGGATCAGACACAAGGTTATACCAGAGCTGGGAAAGGTCAATCCCGGGATACTATCGGCAGTGGCTGATACTATGAAGAACCTCGCCTCCGCCTCGGCACTGATGGATACTTATCGTTATCAGCTTGGCAGACAATTATTCACCTCTTCGGGTGATACCACCGTGGTTGAAATCAGCAGTCTTCTGGAATTGAACCCGTTGGCGCCACACATCTTTGAACTTTTCCGCCCGTTCGGGCTTTTTCCGAAACAGACTGACGAGGTCATCTCTCTTCTTCAGGCAGGGACAGGTAAAATGGTTTACACGGCAACCCACCGGTTACTGAACGACAGGGGACGGATAATCATTTCACCCGGGAAACCGGAAGCTCCATCAGAATACCGATTCAATTCCATTGACGAGATGCGTCTGTCTGGTCTGTTTAGTGCGGTAAGGATCACAGAGCCTTCTGAAGATGCGCTGCCTGCCACGCGCCTGACCGCCTCCCTCGATCTTGACCTGGTGACTTTCCCGGTCACGGTGAGGCAATGGAAGCCGGGTGACAGGTTCATGCCACTGGGGATGAGGCAGATGAAGAAAATCAGTGATTTCCTGATAGATATGAAAGTGCCGGTGACGGAGAAGGAACAGGTTATGTTGCTTCTGTCAGGCGGTGATGTCATGTGGGTAATGAGTTACCGGATAGATAACCGGTTCAGGGTCACAGAGGAGACCGGGAAGATACTTGTTCTTACACTTTGAACCGTCGCACCGGGCTTCAGCCAAGAGTCTCTCAGCGTTCTC
>ENA-UOWE01005096-UOWE01005096.1-activated-sludge-metagenome-genome-assembly--contig:-NODE-5096-length-12212-cov-5.117710_pt1 | contig 12212 bp, 14 predicted proteins | sample MGYA00249841_ERZ761562 | MGnify/ENA primary metagenome ERZ761562 (study PRJEB28883, sample SAMN05720200) | activated sludge metagenome | isolation source: Anaerobic digester | place: Japan... | reverse complement strand
TTGCAGATCCTGTAGCAAATAGTATTGGATTTGCTTTGTATGAGGAAATTGAAGTTGGAGGAAATAATTTTGAATCAGAAACAAAATTGATCGCCGACAAACGTTGGGGTAATGATTTAGTTGCTTTTAATGCAGTTGCTGTTTATGAAATAGAGCGAGAAGTTGCGCTTGAAGATGGTAAACTGGAAATGGAATGGGAGCAAAGCTATCCCATGGAATTCGATTTAGCTTACATGCATTTCTTTACTCCTCAATTCGGATTAGGTGTCGAGATGGTTAACAATAATGAAATGAACAAAGAAGATGGATGGATGAATTCTGTTTTATATGGAGGTTTATCGATGCATGCTCAAACGGGACGCTTCTTTGCGAACCTTTCAGCATTGCCTCAATTGTCGAATTTGCATAAAACAGATTTTGCTCCGGGTAATATGGATCTCGATGGCGGACAAAAACTATCAACTCGTTTAATCATAGGATATAGCTTCTAATGAAATATTTCCTCTCTGTTTTTATTGCTCTATTGGTATTTGGTTGTTCTCCATCCTTGTATAAGCCCGATGTGGCTGATGCTAAGCTTCAGGAATCGCTTCTTGCCGGTAGGAAGATCTACGTCTCTCGTTGCAGCAATTGTCATAATCTGCATTTGCCAAAGGAATTCACTAGTGAAATTTGGAAGAAGCAAGTAGATTTAATGCAAGTACGAGCAGGAATTTCTGATGATGAAAAGAACTTAATCTTGAATTATCTGCTTTACGACAAGAAATAGTAATTTTAACGACTTATATTGATTCAATGAATAAATGGAAGTCGCTATTATCGGGAGGTGATTTAAGGTCGATCGGACAAAGTAACGAGGTTGTTCGATTGATAACATGTCAGGAAGATTTTGATGCGGTATTTGCTTTTTTATTTGACAATAACCGTCTTCTAGTTATGCGTGCTGCCGATGCCCTTGAAAAGTGTTCATTAGATCATCCTGAATACCTGACTGCACATAAAAAGGAAATTCTTCAATTGTCGGCTGACGTTACACATATTGAGTTGAAATGGCATTTGGCACTTTTTATCGCAAGATTGCATCTTTCTAACGCTGAAGCTGATTTAGCCTCATCGTTTTTATTTGAATGGCTGAGTAATAAAAATGAAAGTAAAATCGTTAGAGTAAATGCCTTGCAATCAATTGCGGAGTTGTCGAAAGATAACCCTAAGTTAAAGAATAGGCTAATTAAGTTGTTGCCGTCCATTCTTTCAGAACAAATCCCTTCCTTGAAAGCCCGCATTAAAAAATTGAAATTGTTGTGATTTTTTGTAACTTTAATGCCTGCAACTAAGTACTATAATTATTCTGTTTTATTCTATGAGAATATTGATAATTTCTTTGTTTTTATTGTCGGTACAGTTGGGTTTTTCTCAATCCGAGAATCCGGACTCTGCTGAATTCGGTGGAGCTTATCCTTTACAACTGAATTCAGAATCCGTTCCTTGTATTACATCCGATCAATATGATGAATTAGAAAGGTCTACTCAAGAGAACTTAAATCATTTGAATATTTCGAATGATCGCACAGCCGTTACGTTATTTAGTTGGCCTTTAAGGATGGCTGCAGGAATGGATGATTGTAGTTATTATGGAATAACTAATTACCTCGATCAGGATAATACTAGTGGCTTACTCGATTGGAATTGTGGTGCTGTAACTTATAACGGACATAAAGGAACTGATATCTGCACTTGGCCTTATCCCTTTTTGAAAATGGATAGCAATAGTGTTGAAGTAATTGCCGCAGCTCCGGGAACGATTTTGAATAAAGTGGATGGTAATTTCGATAAGAATTGTGTCACGAATTCATCAACTCCCAATTATATTTCTATTCTGCATGCCGATGGCTCTGTAGCACACTATTATCATATGAAGAAGAATTCGTTGACAACTAAGTCTGTTGGACAATCTGTTGTTACCGGCGAATTCTTGGGAATTGTAGGTAGTTCAGGAAATTCAACTGCACCGCATTTGCATTTTGAAGTGTGGAGTGGATCAACAGTTTCTACCTTGAAGGATAGCTACGCAGGTGCTTGTAATAGTCTCAATTCAAATTCATGGTGGATTAATCAAAAGCCTTATACAGAACCTGCTGTAATACATGCTTCGGTGAATTCAGCGGCTCCTGTAATTCCTGCTTGTCCCGCTACTGAAACTCCAAATCAAGATACTTGTTATTCATCAGGAGCTTCAGCAAATTTTGTGATCTTTATGAGGAATGAAACGCCTGGGACTACAGTGAATATGAGAATTGTCCGTCCCAATGGCAATACCTTTACTAGTTGGACGCACTCTTGTACGGGAAGCTATACCTTTTCATATTGGTACTGGATAAAAACTTTGCCGACTCAAGCAGGAACCTACATATTCGAATCAGTTTATAATGGTGATACGTGCAGATCTACCTTTAGAGTTAATTGTTTTACGGGACTGAATTCTCTAAATGATAACGGTTCAATATCCATATCGCCGAATCCTTTTAATGAATCAGCAATAGTGAAATCTTCAATTGATTTGAAAGATTGTCAACTGCGTATTTTTAGTTTAGAAGGGAAAATGCTTCTGGAAAAATCCGGAATATCGGGGTACGAGTTTACTATTGATAGAGAAAGAATTCCTACGGGAATTTATTTTTTGCAACTCTATCAAAATGGGATGCTTCTCAATAGTTCTAAATTAATTCTGACCGAAAATTAAATCTATTTCCGCTTAAAAGTGAGATTTGTCATTTTTGTCAATAATAACGGACAAAAATGTCCTTTACTATTTTTTGAGCATATACATTTGCTTTAAAATTGAAAGGATGTTCTCCAAAGCATGTGAATACGGAATCAAGGCTACTATCTTCATCGCATTAAATTCATTAAATGGTAATAGGGTAGGGTTACTTGAAATTGCCGAAGAAATTGATAGTCCCGCTTCATTTACAGCCAAGATTTTGCAAAACTTGGTGAAGCATCAAATCATTGATTCTGTAAAGGGGCCACATGGCGGATTTGGAATGAAAAAATCGGATATCTCTAAATTGAAATTGAGTAAAGTTGTCGCTGCAATTGATGGTGATGCGGTTTTTAAAGGCTGCGGATTAGGTTTTCATCATTGCAATGAAAAAAAGCCTTGCTCAATTCACCACAAATTTAAAGTGGTGCGTGATGAATTAAAAAGAATGCTTGAGAATACAACTTTGCTTGAGCTTTCTGAAGATATTAAAAATGGAAGATCTTTTTTGATTTGCAATTAGGTTTTCATGCGTTGTTTGATTGTGTAGCATTAAAAAAATAAAAAAATGGAAATGACAAAATCCCCTAGTGTAGGTTCATTCGTAGCGAATGATTTTCGCACTGCTGCCGTATTTCAAAAATATGGTATTGATTTTTGCTGTAAGGGCGGCAAATCGGTTGATGAAGTTTGCGATAAAAAGAGTATAGATCGCGAAATGTTGCTGAGAGAATTAAACGAAGTTTCGATGATTCCTAGTCCTTCAGCAAATGAATATAGTTCATGGTCTCTTGATAAATTGATCGATTATATCGAATCAACACACCATCGCTATGTAGAAAATGCAATTCCACCTTTGTTGCAATTTCTTGATAAGTTATGTAATGTTCACGGAGGAAATCATCCGGAGTTATTTGAGATAAATGAACAATTTGTTGCGGCAGCCGGTGAATTGACTGCTCATATGAAAAAGGAAGAGTTAATTTTGTTCCCTTATGTTTATCGCATGGTGGAAGCAATTAATACCGGAGTCGATATGAACGAGGCACCATTCGGTACAGTTAAGAATCCTATTGCAATGATGATGCAAGAACATGATGTTGAAGGTGATCGTTTTAGTAAAATAGCTGAGTTAAGCAATAACTATAATGCTCCCGCAGATGGATGTACCACTTACAGAGTTGCTTTTGCACTTTTAAAAGAATTTGAAGAAGATCTTCATAAACATATTCACCTCGAGAATAATATTCTATTCCCTAAAGCATTGGAGATGGAAAAGAAGTTGATTTCATAAGTATAGAGAAAGATTGTTTTTTTATGATATTAGCAGGATCGTTTTTGGAAATGGTCCTGCTTTTTTATTACTTTCGTTTATATTATTTATAATTTACGAAATGGATAAGATGAAATATTTACTTCCGGTTATAATGTTTTTAGTTTTAGGATGTAATTCCGACGACGACGATAATTCTACTCCGACTTCTACTGCAATTGATATGACAGGAGTTAATTCTATCACTGAAACGGATGATGTTGGCGCCCACTTTGGTAATGTTGATTCAACCGATTGGACAACAAATGAAGTTCATTCTTCAGCTGTAAATTCCTTATTTAACTTCACTGATACCTTAGACTATACTGGTGCCCAATCATCTTCCATTTTCATCTCCGGTATGCCTAATCCCACTCAAGAAATGTTGACTCTTGCAGTAGATGCCGGAAATATCGCTGTTATGAAATTTGTGATTACAAACACTTCTGGGCAGAAAATACAAAATGGGGCAATGAAGTTTAACTCAAATCATCCCTTGTTTTTGTTCGATTTGAATGATAGCTTATATGCCTCAGGTAATTATTACCGTATGTATTACAAATTTTACAAATCCGACAAAACAGTTTTTGCTTCTGGACATGGTGATATAAAGAAGAATTGAAAGTTTCCGTGCTTAATAATTTTGAAAGTCTTTTGTTTTAACGGGAATTGCTATAATTACTTCTCTTGTGCAAGCTTTACTTTTCTTATTTTTACTGCATGAAATTTAACCGGAAATACTTTTGTTATTCTATTACTTTCTTGGCTGTATGGATTTTATCCGCTTGCGGCGAGGGCAAAAGTAACATTAATGCAAAAGCTATTCCAAATAATGATACCATGAGTAATGTAGTTGATAATAAAGTAGTTGCAAAGATGAAAATTGAGGTTTGGAGCGATATTATGTGCCCATTTTGTTATATTGGGAAACGCCATTATGAACAAGCACTAAAACAGTTTCCGGATAGTGATCATGTAGAAATTGTTTGGAAAAGCTTCCAATTAGATCCTGATATTCCTACTTCATTCGATACGAAAGTGAACGTTTATAAGTATCTGGCGGAAAGAAAAGGAATCAGTTATGAGCAATCGGTTGCTATGCACCAAAATGTGGTGAACATGGCTAAGGCTGCCGGATTAGATTATCATTTCGATAAAGTTGTTGTAGCAAATTCTTTCAATGCTCATCGTTTAATTCAACTGGCTAAATCGAAAGGGAAAGGTGATGAAATTGAAGAGCGTTTATTTCATGCTTATTTTACTGAAGGAAAAGATTGTGGCGATGTAAAAGTTTTAACTGAACTCGGACTTTCAATCGGTCTAACTTCATCAGAAGTGCAAGAAGCATTTTCAAATGATGAATATGCTTATCGTGTGAAGCAAGATATTCATGAAGCTGATAGTATTCGTGTATCCGGTGTTCCTTTCTTCGTTTTCGATAGGAAATATGCAGTTTCAGGAGCACAACCGGCGGAAGTATTCTTGTCGACTTTGACAAAATCGTTTGCTGAATGGAGAAAGAATAATCCTGTTGCTAAACTCGAGGTTTCTAACGGTCCGGCCTGTACTCCTGATAAAGAGTGTAAATAATAGCTCGCTCAGTTTTTCATGGTTCCTCGCTTTGAAGTGCTTCAAAAAAAACGACTCATCGGTAAATCGATGTTGATGTCATATAATCAAAATACAACACCTGATTTATGGCGTTCGTTTATGATGAATCGTAAACAGATTGCCAATACAATTGGTACTGATTTGTATTCAATCCAGTTTTACCCTCCGATATTAGATTGGTCGCGTTTTAGTCCTGCAATTATTTTCGAGAAATGGGCTGCTATTGAAGTTGAAGCTTCTGCTGCGATTCCTGAAGGTTTTAGAGAAGTTTTTCTTCAAAAAGGCCTCTACGCTGTGTTTCACTATAAAGGTGGTCCTGAAGAGGGAGAAAAGGTGTTTAAGGCAATCTTTGGCGATTGGCTGCCTTCATCGGATTATACAATCGATGATCGTCCACATTTTGAGGTATTAGGCTCTAAATATGTGAATCATTCGCCCGATTCGGAAGAAGAAATATGGATTCCTGTTAAATTGAAAACTTAAGCAGTAATTTTAAATGACTATTTTTGCGGGAAAGAAAGACGCGCTGATGAAAATTATAAATAAAATTGTTCTTGCGGTGATAGGATTGTCACTTTCCTTCTTCATGCTATCATGTCAGAAGGAACGAGTTGAACCTCCTGTTATTAATTTCAAGACAGGTGCATTGTTTCTTCATGCAAATGATACCTTGCCCGGCGATTCAGTTTTTACTATCGGTATTGAAGCTTCTAAGCAGGGGACGAATGGAGAACTAAGAATTTTTAATATTTCGAAATCGGTTAATGATTCAGCTCTGGTAACTGTTTATAGCAAGGGATTAACCGGAACGAATCGTGATTCTTATTCTTACGATTTTACTACTAAGGCAGATACTATTCCCGGAACGAAGTGTAAGTATTTGTTTACCGTGACTAACTTAAACGATATAACTAAATCGATAAGTTTAACGATTGTTACAGAGTGATATACTTTAAGACATTAAAAAAAGAGGTTCTCGATTTGAGAACCTCTTTTTTTATGCGGTGAAAATTAGTTCATCGCTGTTTGTTTTGCGTTATTAGGTAATTTACCTGTTAATGCTTTTAAGAAGACATAAATTTTATCAATATCAGCTTGACTTAAATCTTTGTTTAATTCAGTTTTGCCCATAATCTTAATCGCTTCTTTTAAATCGGCCACACTTCCATCATGAAAATAAGGACCGGTTTTTTCAATATTGCGTAGCGAAGGAACTTTAAACATGTCTTTATCGCTTTCCTTCTTCGTTTGTTTTTTCAATCCTTCGTCGTTCCCTTTGCTATGTGTTAACTCACGGTAGTCGCCGAAAAGAGCAAATTTTTGCATCATTGTTCCTCCAACAGCCGGGCCATTGTGACATGTGATACAACCAGCATCCATAAATGTTTTTAGTCCGTCTTTCTCTTCAGCCGTTAAAGCATTATTATCGCTTTTTAAGAAATCATCAAATTTTGATGGTGTAAGCAAGGTGCGCTCAAATGCAGCGATCGATTTTGTAATATTCGCAAAGGTGATGGCTTCTTTATCATCAGGGAAGGCGGCTTTAAACATCGGTTGGTATTCTTCAACACCTCTTAGTTTTTTCTCGATAAATGCTTCATTCGGAATAGCCATTTCAACTGGATTTAAAATAGGCCCACCTGCTTGCTCTTCTACATCTTTTGCTCTTCCATCCCAAAATTGAATTGCGTGCAATGCTGCATTGTAAACAGTAGGGGAGTTGCGTTCACCGAAGTTACCTGCATCTCCTTTTGAAGTTGGTAAATTGTCTACTCCGTAAGTATCGAGATTATGACATGAGTTACAACTGTTATTCCCTTTTAAACTTAATCGTGTATCGAAATAAAGTGTTTTCCCTAGTTTGACTTTTTCATCAGTGATTTTATTTTCAGAATTCTCTGCTGTTGCCGGCAATGCCTGAAAATATGTCTGCGCTTGTTGAAGTAGATCTTTATCGGCTTGTGAAGGACCTGCATCAGCTACAGGCTGATCTTGTTGACCTCCCCCGCATGATGATAATCCGATAATTACGGGTAAGATGAATGCTAGTGAATTTTTCATGTGATCAAATTTAAGGCGCAAAATTACCTACCTTCTTTGCGGGAAAAAATGACTGTTGTCACGCCCTCGCTTAATGTATTGCTAATTCACGACTTAATTTAATTATTTATATTTGTTTCAACTTAAATGTCGAAGAGATTAATCCAACTATGCAAAATCTCTTATGCAATTATCTTTCTTGCCAATATTTAACTATGAATTTTGAAATAATAACTACGCCTGATTTAAATTTAAGGAAACTTACTCCTGAGGTATATACGTTTGTGCATACGCACTATAGTGATCAACAATTGTCCGAATTCTTTGGATTTTCAACTCGTGAAGAGGTAATCAGAAGTCGTGCACGCCATTCTATGGGTATGTCGACTTATAATCGTTCGTTTGTTAATTTTCAATTACTTGATAAAAACACAAATAAAATCATTGGCGGCTGCGGATTCCATACTTGGTATTTAGAGCATCAACGTGCTGAGATCGGTTACGACTTAAGAGATGATTCTTATAAGCGCAAAGGATTAATGTCGCAAGCAATGAAAGCTGTGCTTGGCTATGGATTTAATGTCATGGAGCTAAATCGTGTTGAAGCTTGTATTGGTCCTCGAAATGATGCTTCTATAGCTTTGGTTAAGAAATTCGGATTTGTACAAGAAGGATATCTACGTGAACACTATAAAAAAGCGGAGGTGATTGAGGATTCATTGATTTTTTCATTGCTTCGATCTGAATATCTTTAATTGATTTTATCATCTTTGTAATATGGTTTCTTATATTCTGAATACAGAAGTTATATTGTATGTTCATGATGAAAAGTTGAGTGCTCAGTTTTATACTAAATTATTGAGATCTCAACCGGATATGATTGCTCCCGGAATGATTGAGTTTAATATTTCCAATTCACTTAAATTGGGATTGATGCCTTCTATTGGAATCGCTAAAATTATTACTCCGTTATTACCTCATCCTGATGAAGCCACCGGTATTCCTCGCTGTGAGCTTTATTTCATTGTTGCCGATGTGGATTTGGAGATGAATCATGCTGTAAATTGCGGTGCTAAATTGGTTAGTGAATCTGCTGATAGAAATTGGGGTGATAAAGTAGGTTATATTGCCGATCCCGACGGACATGTTATCGCTTTCGCTCAAAAAATTGTGTAAAATGATTTATCTACGGCCATTCGAACTTCTTGAAGTTAATCGCTTGATATCTTGGGTGAATTCACCTGAATTACTGGTTCAATTTTCTGGACCGGGGTTCAATTTCCCCCTCACTAAAGTTGCATGGGATAAACATTTATCAGATACCTCTATTCATCCCTATTTTGTGGTTGATTTGAATACAGATGAAACAATCGGTTATTCCGAAATTGTAAAGGTTGACGAAAATGAGGTGAGATTATGTCGTTTGTTAATTGGTGATCCCGATTTACGTGGACTTGGTCTGGGTAAATTATTGGTTCGTGAGCTGATTTATGAGTCACTGGCAATTGCAAGCCCAAAACGTATTTTGTTGAATGTTTATAGCCATAATACAGCTGCAATTAAATGCTATCAATCTGAAGGCTTTGTCATAAATGAATCGGTTTCAAAGACATCTTTAGTGGATGGCATGGAGTGGAAATCCTTTCAAATGGATTTGATGCTCTAATAAATGGTCAGGAAACGAGCTTTATTTGTCGTATTTCTGTCTTTTTTCAACATTTTATCACTAAGAATTCCTTCTTTTTCCCATGAAATAAATGGTTTTTTTCTGTAATATTACCATTCTGATTTTGTGGCCAAATGTAGACTTGTGCCTGTATTGAAATCGAAATATCGCCGAGAATCATTACTAGGGCGATTTTATAGTCAAGAAAAGTAAGTTAAATTAAATTAAAGATAATACTGTTCGCATGTCGAAGAATATAAGTGAATTGTCGGGACGCAAAGGCCTATCGAAAAACCTTTTCGAAGAATTAGGACTTGCTGCTGCTAAAGAAGGAACGCCATCAATGGACGATTTAGACCGCATACGGGAAGAATTCCTTGTAGGTAAATCAACCGTTTATGGCACGGTATCATTTTATGATTTTTTGAAACCTGAGAACCAAGGAAAAAAAGTTTATGTGTGTAACGGTAGTGCTTGCTTGGTAGCAGGGACTCAAAAAAGTGTTCACGATAAATTGAAATCATCGTTTGATGAAAAGGAAATAGGTGAGATGTGCTGCTTAGGACGTTGTCACGAGAATAGCGCATTTCATGTGAACGGAAAAAATTATTCGGGTAACGATATAGATATTATCCAAGATATCACTTCAAAGAAATCGTTAACCAAAGAGAAATATCATGTAGGAAGTACTGGTGCAGCAGTACTTACAACTGACTATGGCGATCCCGCTAAGTATTACGATGTTTTCAGAGCTTTTGTCAAGAGAAATCCTTCTGATCTTATCGTCGAATTAAAAGAATCAGGATTACGTGGAAGAGGTGGAGCAGGATTCCCGATGGGATTTAAATTAGAATCTTGTAAAAATACTCCCGGTGACACAAAGTTCATTGTTTGCAATGCCGACGAAGGAGATCCAGGTGCATTCAGCGATCGATACATTCTCGAAAATCGCCCTCATGCTTTGTTGATGGGTATGATGATGGCAGGCTTTATCGCAGGTGCCAATTACGGAGTTCTTTATATCCGCGGCGAATATCCTGAATCGGTAGATATTATTTCCGATTGTGTGAAATGGTTGTATGACCAAAAACTGATTGGTGAAAATATTCTGGGAACAGGCTTCAACTTCGATTTCAAAGTTATTAAAGCTCAAGGAGCCTATATCTGCGGCGAGGAGACAGCTTTGCTGAGTTCTATTGAAGGACAACGTCCGGAGGTGAGAGTGCGTCCTCCTTACCCAACTCAACAAGGATTATTCAATAAACCAACAGTAGTGAATAATGTAGAGACCTTAGCAAACTTACCGTTTATCTATAGTCATTCAGGAAAAGAATATGCTGCTATCGGAACGGCGAAGTCGTCGGGAACGAAATTGATTTCACTCGACAGCGGATTTAATCGCCCGGGAATTTATGAAGTCGATATGGGAACGCCACTTTCATTGGTAATTAATGACCTTGGAGGTGGATTTAAGAAGAAAGTAAAGGCAATGCACATAGGTGGACCGTTAGGAGGTCTTGTGCCAGTTAGTAAAATTGATAGCTTAAGTATCGATTTCGATTCATTTGCTCGCGAAGGATTTTTATTGGGACATGCTTCAGTAGTTTGTTTGCCTGAAGATTTCCCGATTATAAATTATATTCAGCATTTATTCCGTTTTACTGCTCATGAAAGTTGTGGTAAATGTTTTCCTTGTAGAATAGGATCAACACGAGGCTATGAGTTAATAGAAAAAGCACAAGCAGGAGATTATAAGATTGATAAAAATTTATTGAACGACTTACTAGAGACTATGGAAGTAGGTTCGTTATGTGCATTGGGCGGTGGATTACCATTGCCTATCAAAAATGCATTGAAATATTTTGAAGACGAATTATCAACTTATTTTAAAATTAATTAAATGGCATCAACAGCATTTATCAACGATATAAATTATACCATTCAAGACGGTGAAACGATTTTAAGTTTCGTTCGTCGTAATTTGGGGAAGGAACTGGTTCCTACGCTTTGCGATGCTCCTAATCTCGATCCTTTCGGGTCGTGTAGGGTTTGCAGTGTCGATGTAGCATTGGTGAAAGATGGTCCTGCAAAATCGCAAGCATCATGTCATACTCCCGTAATTCCGAATTCTTATATCTACACGCATAGTGATCGAATAGTAAAACTTAGGAAGAATATTGTTGAGTTAGTATTAACCGATCATCCTCTCGATTGCCTCACTTGCGAGGTAAATAATAATTGCGAGTTGCAAAGTGTTGCAGCGAAAGTTGGTGTCAGAAATGTGAGATATCCCGAAGGGAAGAATCATCTCGATCGTAAGAAAGATTTGAGTCATCCGTACATGACATCCGATTTCTCGAAATGCATCAATTGTTTCCGTTGTGTTCGTGCTTGTGATGAAGTGCAAGGGGAATTTGTATTGACGATGGCCGGAAGAGGCTTCGATAGTCATATCGTAAAAAGTTATAATAATTCTTTTTTCGAATCTGATTGTGTAAGCTGCGGTGCATGTGCTCAAGCTTGTCCTACTTCCGCTATCAGCGATGTTTTTGAATCGAAGTCTATTGTGGCCGATAAAAAAGTTAGAACTGTTTGTACTTATTGCGGTGTTGGATGTAATCTTGAGGTTTCTGTATTAAATGGTAAAGTAAAATCAATTCAAGCGCCTTACAATGCTGAAGTAAATCAAGGACATACTTGTTTGAAAGGAAGATTTGCCTTTTCGTTCTATAATCATCCCGATCGTATTCGTACTCCTTTGATTCGACGCAATGGAAATTTGGAGCCGGCTACTTGGGACGAAGCGTATGACTTTATTGCAG
>ENA-UOWE01005095-UOWE01005095.1-activated-sludge-metagenome-genome-assembly--contig:-NODE-5095-length-12215-cov-4.840625_pt1 | contig 12215 bp, 6 predicted proteins | sample MGYA00249841_ERZ761562 | MGnify/ENA primary metagenome ERZ761562 (study PRJEB28883, sample SAMN05720200) | activated sludge metagenome | isolation source: Anaerobic digester | place: Japan... | reverse complement strand
CAACAAAAGAAATTAAATCTTATAAATGATAAAAATTTTAATGGTAAAAATGCATGGTTGATTGATAGTGTTCTTTGTTCTAATGAATTTGAAGGTAGAAAAAGTGGTTTTATTGGAGCAACAAAGGCTGCTAAATTTATTGCTGATAAATTTAATGATTGGGGTTTAAAACCCGGAGGAGAAAATAAAACTTACTTTCAAAAATTTCCAATATTAGCTACTGAAGAAATAGGTAATCAAGAATTTGTTATTAAAGATAAAATTAGAGGTGATATTAAATTAAGAGAAGGTGATGATTTTGCTGTTTTTACAAATTCTGGCAGTGCAAAAATTGAATCGGATGTTTATTTTGTTGGTTATGGAATTGAAGATTCTTTGTGGAATGATTACAAAAACATTGATGTAAAAGGTAAAATAGTTTTAATGATAGGTGGATCACCTAAAAAATATGATTTTAAAGATAAAGATGATAGAAATTCAAAATATAAAAAAGCTTGTGAAAAAGGTGCTGCCGCTGTATTAATATATAATTTGCCTGGTAATAAAATAACCAAAGGAGCAGCAATATTAAAAGAAAACTATAATGAGAATGTGCCAGGTGCTTATGTTATTGATTGGGTTATAAGAGAATTATTGAAAGGAACAGGAATTTCAATTGATAAAATTTTAGATCAGTTAAAAGATAATCCTTATTCTTTTATAATAAATAAAAATGTATTATTAAATTTTAACCTAAAAAGAATAGATAATAGTTTTGGTGAAAATATATTAGGAATCATTGAAGGCAAAGAAAAAAAAGATGAATATATAGTTATCGGTGCGCATATGGATCACCTTGGAAAATCTCCTAGTGGATACACTTACTTTGGAGCGGATGATAATGGATCAGGTACTTCATTGATAATGGAGTTAGCAAGGGTTTTATCAAAAAAAGGATACACAAAAAGAAATATACTGTTTGTTGCCTTTGGAGGAGAAGAACAAGGACTTCTGGGTTCAGAATATTTTGTAAATTATCCAACAATTCCTAAAGAAAATATAGCTGTAATGTTAAACTTCGATATGGTTGGTGTAGGTGATGGAGGAATAGGTATTTCTGGCACGGAGACTATTAGAGGAATCTGGAATGAATTTTATAATTCTCTATCGAATGAAGAAAAAAAGAAAATTAGAACAGGAAGAGCAGGAATTGGAGGAACAGATCATACGGCCTTTAAGCTAAGTGGTATACCTGCTTTAAGTGGTTATTCTACAGGCAAACATTATTTTTATCATGATCCTGAAGATACATATGACTATGTGGATTCAACAGTCTTCCATAGTGTTGGTAATATAATACAAAAATTGGTTATGTTTTTAGATAACTATGACAAAAAATTAGTTCATAGGTTTAGAAACGAAAAAAATTTATTAGATGGATCAAATATTTTTTGTTTTAAAAAAAGTTATAACTTGTTAGATGTAAAAAATCAGGAAAGCATTAAAAATGATTTAGAAAAAGGTGTGAAGTTTACAAAATTAATCCTAGATGGAGACGAAACAAATTTTATATTTAGTTTTGGTAAATTTTTGAAAATTTCAGAAGAAAAATTAAATTATGTACAATTTGTTAAAGATATTACAGAGATTAAAAACAATTTATATAGTTCAAATCTTGTTGTATATCCTGTAGTGACAAAGTTTAATGGTAATAAAGATATTTATATAACATTAAGATCTCTTGGTATCAATACTTTTGAATTTGATGCACATGTAGATCAGAAAGCACAGGATATACTCGACAGATCTAATATAATATTAGATATTAATAACTTTTTACAGAATAATTTTAATGTTTCAAATAAAGTTTTTGTAAAAGATTCATACGATCGATATAAAACGGAAATTAAAAAATTAAAAGAAAAATCAGTTAATTTTAAGAAAATTCTGTTTGTAATTGAAATAGAAGAAAATCAGGATATAGACGAATTAAATGATTTAATAAAGGAAATAGGATTTGATAAAGTTTACGTTGATATGACAGAAATTTTAAATAAAGATACAAAAATAGCCTATGAAATAATTAAAAAGTTTAAACTACTAGGATATACAGATAGTAATATACAGAGAATTTTTGGAGAAAATATAATTAATGTGTTATAAAAATTCAACGGTCCTTGAATATAAAAAAACCCCAAATATTGTTTGGGGTTTTTTGTTTTTTAAATTATTTTAAATACTCTGCTATCTTACTAACAATATACTCTTGTTGATCAAATGTTAATTCTGGATAAATTGGTAAGGCTAATGAATGTTCTGCACAAAATTCAGCGTTTGGAAAATCACCCTTTTTGTATCCTAAATATTCAAAGCACTTTTGTTGATGAAATGGAACAGGATAGTAAATTGCACAACCTATTTTATTCTCAATCAAATGTTTTTCTAAGCCATTTCTATCGTTGACTAATATTTTGAATTGGTTGTAAATATGATAATGAGAACAACCTGAATTTTTATATACTTCTTTAGGTAAAATTACTTTATTATCGTTATCAAGTGCGTTTAAATTTTCATCTTTTACTAATCCATAATCTTTAAATAATTTCTTATAATTTTGAGCATTTTCATTTCGTTTATTGCTCCACTTATCAAGATGGGGTAATTTTACATTAAGTACTGCTGCTTGAATAGCATCTATTCTAAAGTTGCCACCTATAATTTCATGGTAATATCTTTGTTTTGCTCCATGAACGCGTAGTAGTCTAATTTTTTCTGCTAATTCATCATTATTTGTGGTAACTAAACCAGCATCGCCGTAACAACCCAGATTTTTCGAAGGGAAGAACGAAAAACAACCAATATCACCTATACTCCCTACCCTCTTTCCGTTTTTATACCTTGTTCCTATCGCTTGAGCGCAATCTTCTATTACGTAGATATTTTTAGATTTTGCAAATTCAATAATACTATCCATATCAGCACTCTGGCCGAAAAGATGAACAGGAATAATAGCTTTTACATCCTTTGAGTAATATTCATTCAAATTGTCAGTTTTAATATTAAAAGTATCGATATAAATATCAGTAAATACGGGATTAGCATTCATTCTTGCAACGACACCTGCTGTTGCAAAAAACGAATAAGTTGGCATTATTACTTTATCATTAGGTTTAATATCTATTGCCATTAGTGCAATAAGCAATGCATCGGTTCCAGAAGAAACTCCTATCGCATGTTTTACTTCTAAATATTCTGCTAAATTTTTTTCTAAAGTCTCTACTTCTTTACCAAGTATAAAATATTGACTTTCAGCAGTTCTAATTAAAGCTTCATCTAGTTCTTTCTTCAGTGATTTGTATTGCGCTTTTAAATCAAGCAAGGGTACTTCTGTTACATTTCCTTTATACATAAAATCTCCAAAAAAAATTTTTACTTTTTATTGATTTTCCAGCAATTGTTCTGGGGGTACATCTCTAAATTCTTTAGCTGGAACACCTAACACTATTTTCTTTTGAGGTACATCTTTTGTGACAACTGAACCAGCTGCTACAAGGGCATCTTCACCTATTATTTTACCAGGTAAAATTGTTGAATGGACACCAATTCTTCCACCTTTTTTAACAGTAACTCCTTTAAAGTGTTTAAATCTTTCTTTCGTTCTTCCAACGAAATTATCATTACTGGTAGCAACGCAAGGAGCGATAAAACATTTATCTTCAATTGTTGAATAAGCAGTAATGTAAACATTAGTTTCAAGTTTACAAAAAGAGCCTATTGTACAATAGTTTTCAATAGCAACTCCTCTGCCAACAATTGTGCTCTCACCTATTATTACATTTTCTCTAATTGTAGATAAGTCGGCTACAAGTACTTTATGAGAGATAACACATCCTCTATAAATAACACATGACGAACCAATAATACAATTATTACCAATTTTAGGTGGAGGTAATTCTTGATCTTTTGTTACAGCGCTATTTGCTGCTTTCATAGGTTTTTTACCAATAACAGTATTATCATCTATTCTTACAAATTCACCTATTTCGGAACCCTCATAAATAACAACATTATTTCCTATAATACAACCTTTGCCAATAGAAACATTATCCATAACAACTACATTAAAGCCTAAGGAAACATCATCTGAGATGTTGACATTATTTCCAATAAAAATGTTTTTTGAGTTCATCAGTTAACCTTAATATCTATTTTTTATAACCTTGATTTTATTACCATATTTCACTAATATTTATATATGCGCCTGTAGCTCAATGGATAGAGCATTTGACTTCGGATCAAAGGGTTGGGGGTTCGACTCCCTCCAGGCGTACAAAATTATTAAAATAATATTTATTATACAACGTAAAAAAATAATCCTTATATATAGAGCTTCAAATATAGCATTTTAATATATTTGTAGCCTCTTTCTTAACCAAATCAATAAGCTCAGTAGGGGATACTACAATTGCATTTTCACCTAAACCAAGAACCCATCTCTTTATATTATTTAATGTGTTTAGTTGAAAAGAGATAAGAATTGAACCATCGTCATTTTCAGTAATTTTTTGTGAGTTATGCCAGAATCTATGTCTTACATATTCAGCAGAGCTGGGTAAAATTTTAATAATCACTTCATAATTTCCATGACCTGATAAACTGTCTATTCCATGTCCAATTTTAATATCTATCTTATCTGGTTTTGTAAAAGTATTTTCCTCAAGTAGTTGTATTGAAATAATATTATGAATTGCAAAAAATTGAGTGTTATTTCTTAATTCGCAAAAAGCGATGACATACCAACCACCATTTTTGTATATGATTCTATATGGGTGAATTATTCTTTCGAGAGTTTCTCCTTTTTGAGATCTATATAATATTTTTGTTTTTTCCTCAAAGTAAATAGCATCTATTAATGTGAGAAGAATATCTACTTTTATATTTGTACGTGGATCTGGTTGAAAAGAAAAACTGGATTCTATTTCCTTAATAAATTCGCTTTCGTTTCTGTCATAATCTGGAGGCATAATTCGATTTACAAGATTATTAAAACTGTTATAAAATTCTTCGCCAAATTCATCTTTTACAAAATTTTCTATGATTTTTAGAACAACAATTTCTCGTTTAGTGATAAAAGAATTTACTAGTATGAAATTATTATCAGTATAATAGTATCCTTTTTTGTTTTCATTATATTCTATTGGGGCACCTAATTCTTCCTTCATTATTTGTATTAATCGAAATATAGTTTTCCTATCTTTCCATCCTAGTCGTTTACAAAGGTATGTGGCATTTGGATAGTTACCTTTTTTTAATTCCTTATCAATAAATCTTATGTTGTCATACATTTTTATGTAGTTCATAATAATACCCCTGAAGTTTGCTAAATAATTTAAATAAAATTATTTAAAGGATCAACACAGCGGATAATTTTTTTTATAAAATAAAAAAAAATAAAAATGAATAAAAAAAATGGACATATACCTATTTTATGTATATATCAAATCTTATAATAGTGAAAATGGTATAAAAATTGTTTTTAATATAAATAAAAAAGGTTATTAAATATGAGTAATTCACAACACATAGATAATATTCAAATTTTATTTACTTCTAATAGCAATACAATATAATGAATAATACTAATGTAAAATGAAAAAATTATAAATTTTTGATATCGGAGTATCAGAATTTGATATTTTATAGCGAGCTGGGAGTTTCGGTGAGTTTTGAGTGTAGGGTATCGGTCGAGCTCACCGACATACTCCTATTAGCTAATTTGAATATTCGATATTATTTGTAAACAGAATTAATTATGATTTAAAACATAGAAATAATTTTACAATTTTTAAAGTAATAACATTAATAAGGAGGCATTATGAAAAAGGGTCACATTATAATCATTTTATTGTTTATTTTTTCGTTTTTGAATCACACTTTTTCGCAAAGGTTAATTCCTTTTAGAAAAGGTGATAAATGGGGTTATAGTAATCAGAAAAAAGAAGTGATTGTTGAACCTATATTTGATTTAGCTTATCCCTTACAAGAAGGAATGGGCTTAGTTGTAATAGATAAGATGTATGGATATATCGACAGCACAGGAAAACTAATAACAGATGTAAAATATAATGTTGCTTATATGTTTAAAGATGGTCTAGCTATCGTTGGTAGAGAATTTGAAGAAGAAAAAATAAATACTTCTGGCATAAGATACCGCACACTTGAAACAAGATATGGTTTTATAGATAAAAAGGGAAGAGAGATAATACCTTTGATATATGGAGATGTATATAATTTTCAAGAGAATGGGTTAGCTTTAGTTGGTAAAGGGAAATATATGAAGAATAAAGAGGGAAAAGATTATTTTGATGGAAAATGGGGATATATCAATAAGAAAGGTGAAGTAGTTATTCCCATTAAATATTATAAATTAGGAATTTTTAAGGAAGGGTTAGCCTATGCACAAATTAGTTCAAACATTGGATATATAAATGAAAAGGACGAAGTAGTAATTCCTTTCAAATATGATGATGTAGACGTAAATGGATTTAATAATGGCTTAACCACGGTATCAAGAGATGATAAATGGTTTTACATTGATAAAAAGGGAAACGAATTTTATGAAGAAGAAGGGGGTAATCAATAATTTTTAAATTGTACAAAATTTATATAATGTAATTTTTTGTCAATAGTAGATTTTAAAACTCGTTTTTATTCCTTACAATACTCAAAAAATATTATTTGTTAATACAAAATTATTTAATGATAATTTTAAAAAAGAATATTATATTTAGTATATAAGGATTAAATATTAAAGCTTATTAAAGAATATATTTATAATACTATTTGATAATATTTTTTAATAAAAAGTACGATATTGAGAAATTAAGTTATGAGTATTGTAAGGAAAAATTTTATTAAATATAATTGTTCGGTTTTATTTGTTGAAGAAGTTAAAAGTGTTCAGGAATTAGCTAAAGATATATTAATTGATAGAGTAAATAATTTGTTTTTAGCAGATAATTCAGAAGAAGCTTTTAATATTTACTCTAAATATAATCCAGACATATTGATTACTGATATTGTAATGCCAGGTCAGAATGGACTTGAGTTAACAAAAAAAATTAAGGAAGCCAACAATGATATAGAGATAATTATTTCTTCTACATTCAATGAGATAGAATATCTAACAAAATCAATTGAAATAGGAGCATCATCTTTTATTGTTAAACCTTTTAATGAAAAAAAGGTATTAAATGCAATAGAGAAAAGCTGGAATACTATTAACTTAAAAAGAGAACTTAAAAGGAAAGACGAAGAGTTAAAACTTATAAACAAAGAGTTAGAAAATAGAATAAAAGAAAAAACGGAGACACTTCTTTTATCCAATATTGGTCATGAACTAAGAACACCTCTCAATGGAATAATTGGCATGGCAAGTTTACTTGAGAAAACAAACTTAGATGATAAACAATTAGAATATATTAATCTTCTAAAATCTTCAGCCAATACTCTTCAAAAGTTATTATCTAATATAATGGATATTACAAGGATTGAATCAGGAAAAATTCAACTTTTTAATGAAAAATTTAATTTAAATAATAAAATTAAGGAAGTTATAGATTCCTTTTTGGTACAGGTATCCGAAAAAAATCTTGAAATAAAATGCAAAATAGATTCTAAAATACCCTCTTTTTTATTCGGTGATTTTGTAAAATTGCAGCAAATACTTAATAATTTGATTAGTAATGCAATAAAATTTACCGAAAGGGGTTCAATAGAATTAACTGTTAAATTATTGGAAGAGTATTCTGATAAAATTTTACTTTTGTTTATTGTAGAAGATACAGGTATAGGTATTCCAGAAGAAAAATTTAATTTATTGTTTAAAAGGTTTTGCCAAATTGATAATAGGTTAACAAAAGAATATGTGGGATTAGGGCTTGGATTAGCTATATCAAAAGAATTAGTTGAGGTTATGGGTGGCAAAATTTGGTTAGAAAGCAAACCTGATAAAGGAAGCAAATTCTATTTTACAGTGCAATTGGCTTCTTTTTAAAAGATATAAAACATTAATTTTTAGAGAAAGTTAATTTAGAAAATAAGTTAAAATAGATTGTATAGGGTATATATTATGAAAGCACTTGTTGTTGATGATGAGTATATGAGTAGACAATTACTTATACAATTGCTTAAGCCATACGCTGAATGTCATTCAGCTTTAAATGGTATAGAGGCAGTAGAAATTTTTAAAAATGCTCTTGAGGAAAACAAACCCTTCGATCTCATTTGTCTTGATATAATGCTACCTGAAATGGATGGTCACGAGGTTCTTAGGAAAGTTCGTCAAATAGAAAAAGAAAAAAATATTTCTTATTTAAATTGTGTAAAGATAATAATGATAACAGCTCTTGATGACTTTGATAATATTAAACAAGCATTTATTGATCAATGTGAAGCTTATATAATAAAACCAATTAGAAAGGAAAATTTCATAAATCAGCTAAAAGAATTCGGAATAATTAAATAATTTATTTTAATAAAATCATCTTTCTGGTGATAGTACAATTGCCTGTATAAAGGATATAGTAATATACACCTGATGGATTTTTTTCTGCGTTCCAGATAATGCTATGTTTACCCGTTTTTTGATATGAATCAACCAAAGTTGCAACCTCTTGACCTATCTGATTATAAACAATTAATTTTACATGTTCATCTTTTTTTAAGTGATAATCAATTTTTGTAGTCGGGTTAAATGGATTAGGATAGTTTTGTAATAGTTTATACTCTGAGATTTTATTTAAGTTTTCTTCTTTTGTATCTTTATTTTTGATCAAAATCTTAAATAACTTATTTGTTGATTCAGCTTTAAATTTTATTTCATTTTCATTAATTCTGTGTGTTTCACCAGAAAGTAAATCAATAATTGTAACACTAATATTTTCAGGTAAATTACCTGATTTTGAGTATAACAATGAATAGTTATTATTCTTTTTAAGATTATTTAAAGAGATAACTATTGAAGCATCTTGTGTAGAGATATCTTTATTAAATAATGCATACTCTCCGTTATTGTCGGTTATTCTCATATCAATATTGCTATATGGGAAAATAGGAGGTTTACTTATATTTTTCAACTGTTGTGAATGATTTTGTATAGTGATAATATCTGAAGCTTCAGATTCATCCTTCAATATGAAATCTATTTTACCTTTTGATAAATCATGTAAGTCAGAAATATTGTTACTTATTTGAGTTAAATTTGAAATTATTGGTTTGATGGAAATATCAACAGGTGTTTCTTCATTGTTGATAATAAAATATCCTTCAAAAGGTTGCAAGGTTAAGCTTTCAATTTCATAGTTTTTACCATTCCATTTCCAGAAAATTGTTTCAACATTTTTACCCTTCGGAATAATTACGTTTTTAATATCAATGGGGAACATGAAAGGATTACCTATTTGATTCCAACCAGGCATTAACTTAATTTTAAAATCTTCATTTGTAAGGTTAGTTAATATGTTATTAAAATTGATCTCTCTTTCTTTAGATGATATTACCCAGAACCCATATCCAGCAGGAACATCGAAAATATTTTTTTCTGTTAATTCTACATAATTATTATTTTCCCATCTTAGCAATCTCCATTTAAATGGATCACTTTTGCCAAAATTTCTAAATATTTCTGATGAAAAAGAGCTTTGTTCTAATTCAAAGGGTATTGCAAAATTGAAGTAAATTCCACTTAATAATTTTTTAGGAAAATTTTCTTGAGGTATTTTTACTCTTAAACATAGTGGATGTTCAATATAGTTACTATCTGGTAATGTAGCTATTGTGCCATCAATATAAACTTTAAAGTAGTAATCTAATCCTCTATCAGTAATTAGTGTTCTATCAAATGTATATTCATATTTACTATTTGAACCCGGGACGGTTGCAGAATCAAACTTAGAATTTCCACCTAATCTATAGAATATTCTTACCTCTGATGGAACAAGACGCTTATCCGAAATAGAAAAAGCAACTGATTTTTCTTGATTTTTTATTGCTATAAAGTCTTGAGTTTCATTTACAAGTTTTGTTATAGTTTTATAATTAATTGTTAGAGGTATAAGTGTTGTAGAATAATTTGGATCATCTGATAAAATTCTAATATTGGCATTTTTTATACCTATTGAGGAGCTATAAGATGAAATAAAGATATTTTTTATTTCAGAAGGTTTAATAATAATTGGTAATGTAAATCCAAACACATTAAACACATTGCTATCAGATCCTATTATAGAAATATCGTTAATAATCAAATCAGCTTCTCCACTATTAAATATACTGAGACTTGTATCTTTTCTTTTACCAATATAAACGTCTCCTAAAGATAAAATGTTAGGATTGATATTTATTTTGGGTTCAACGCCCCTTCCGGTAAGGGTTATAGAGGTGATAGGATTAGATATATCGTTAGAATAAATCTCAATAACAGCGCTTTTATTTCCAATGCTCTTTGGAGCAAAAGAAAAAACAAATGAGTCAGATTGTGATGGACTTATTTTATTAGTATAGGCAAGTATAACAAAAGATGATGTATCGGTTCCTGTTTTTTTGATATCGAAAATGTTTAAAATACCATCTCCTACATTTTTTATGATAACAACTGAATCCTTTTGATGTTTTGTTTTTAAATTGCCGAAATTTATAGATCGCAATATACTTACTTTTGGAGATATTGTTTCACCTGATAAATTTATATTATAAGTAGGGTTAAAAATATCATTTGAATTAATTGTAAGCACAGAATTTTTTATACCAATTGCATTAGCTAAAAATCTTAACTTAATGTTTATTTCTTGAAAAGAGGCAAGGTTTAAAGGATAATTGGTGGGGTCTACGATTTTAAAGTAAGACGAATCAGAACCCCATATAAATATATCTTTTATTGTGATAGTGCTTGTTCCAATATTTTTAATTGTAAAAGACTTTTCTTCTGTCAATAAATATGCAACCTTGCCAAAGTCAATTTTGTTTGTGCTCACAAATAAGCTGCTTTGAGTCTGTTTTGCCGTTCCAAATAATTCTACTGTTAGTAGATTATTAACAAGATCGTCAGTTTTTATTCGAAGTATAGCAGTATATAACTTTTGTAAGTTAGCATCTGATGGATTAAATCTAATATAAATTTCTTTTTTTGATTTTGGTTCAATAGAAAAAGGAAAAGAGGTTAATACTAAAAAATGTGATTTATCTTCTCCAATTAAATTAATTGAATCAACAACTTTTTTCGTTATTCCTGTATTTTCTATAATGATACTTGTATCTTTAAATCCAAACAATGGAATTGAATCAAAAACGATTTTTTGCGGTCTATATGTAATAGTTCCTGTTTCAATGTATCCACCACCGGTTATGGGCAGAATTGTTGTTTGTCTTTTTGGATCATTACATTTTATTCTTATCTCAGCAAGATATATTTTAGTTGTATCAGTTAGTGTTGGTGAAAAAGATAATTTAATTTCAGTAAATTTACCAGCCTCTAATTCTATTGGCAAAGCATTATGTGTAATTGTGTAATAATTGCTGAAGGAACCTAAGATGTTTATAGAGTCAATTATTAATTTTTCAGTACCAACACTACTAATTGTAATAATTGTATCCTTCTTAGTATTTATTAAAATTTTTCCAAAATCTATAGATTGAATTGATAAACCTATTGCTGGTTGGTTTAGAACTCTTGCATTTCCTATTAAAATTGTCGATACTTCTGAGTTTGTTGGATCGTTGTTCAAAATTACTAATCTCGCATATCTTAAACCTGGTTCAATCGGTTTAAATTTTACTTTAATATTAAATGAGCCTCCAGGTAATATAGTTATTGGGTAGTTATAATTATCTAATACAAAATCAGAGGCAAATGCACCATCTAAGTACATGTTGTTTATAATGAGATTACTATTACCAAAGTTATTAACTATTATAGTTGTATCTTTTGAAGAACCTATATTTAAAGTGTCAAATAATATTCTTTCAGGTGAGCGATTAATAGTAGGCGATTTTACTACTGCAGAGAGATCTATTGAATAAGATGGTTTTTCTGGGTCATTGCTTGCAAAATTTAATTGAGCTACTTTGTTGCCAATAGGTAGTTGGCCAGTGATTCTGATTTTTATAATTTCGTTTTGATTTTTTATAAGCTCAACAGGCAATCCCCCTGATATAAAAGTAAACATAGATTTATTGTT
>ENA-UOWE01005082-UOWE01005082.1-activated-sludge-metagenome-genome-assembly--contig:-NODE-5082-length-12237-cov-37.213512_pt1 | contig 12237 bp, 11 predicted proteins | sample MGYA00249841_ERZ761562 | MGnify/ENA primary metagenome ERZ761562 (study PRJEB28883, sample SAMN05720200) | activated sludge metagenome | isolation source: Anaerobic digester | place: Japan... | reverse complement strand
CCGAAGCCGCGGACACCCTGACGGGCGTTGCGGGATACGGCAACGTGATTTCCGGCCTCGGCGGCAACGACAGGCTGACCGGCCAGGCCCTCGACGATACGCTCGACGGCGGCGCGGGCAATGACGTGCTCAACGGCGGGGCCGGCAACGACACCCTGCTTGGCGGCGCGGGCGACGACACCCTCAACGGCGGGACCGGCAACGACGTCCTCGTCGGGGGGCCGGGAAACGACACCCTCGACGGCGGGGCCGGGGCCGACGCGATCCGGTTTGGCCTGGGCGACGGGGCGGACACGGTGAGCGCTGCCAGCGCGGCCAGCGAGGACACCCTCGAGTTCGGCGCGGGCATCACGCCCGACATGATCGAGTTCACCGGGGGCGACGACACGGCCATGGTCCTGAAGATCCGGGGCACGTCCGACCGGATCACCTTCGGCCAGTGGGCAACGGGCGACGCGCACAAGATCGGCGCCGTCCGGTTTGCCGACGGGACGGTATGGACGCTTGCCGACATCAAGGGCAAGCCCGTCGTCGTCAACGGAACGGAAGGCGCGGACACGCTCACGGGCCTTGCGGGAAGCGCCAACCTGATTTCTGGTTTCGGCGGCAACGACACGCTCAACGGTCAGGATCTGAATGACACCCTGGACGGCGGGGCCGGCAACGATGTCCTGTACGGCATGGCCGGAAACGACTTCCTGGACGGCGGCGCCGGCAACGACAGGCTCTACGGCGGGGCCGGCAACGACATCCTCCTGGGCGGGCCCGGCAATGACACGATCGACGGGGGGGCGGGGGCCGACACCTGTTTCTACAGCCGGGGCGACGGTTCCGACACGATCCTTGCGGGCAACGAGGACACCCTCGTGTTCGGCGCAGGCATCGCGCCGGCCGACCTGGAATTCACCAGAGGGGCCGGCACGGCCATGGTGCTGCGGATCGGCGGGACGTCCGAGCAGATCACCTTCAGCCAGTGGTTCACGAACGACGCCTGCAAGATAGGCTCCATGAAGTTCGCCGACGGTACGGAGTGGTCGCTTGCCGAGATCAAGGCCCGGCCCGTCAAGATGATCGGGACGGAGTACATGGACATGCTGACGGGCGTGTCCGGCATGGCGAACACCCTGTACGGCCTGGGCGGCATGGACACCCTGACCGGCAGGGAGATGGACGACATCCTCGACGGCGGCGCCGGGAGCGACACCCTGAGGGGCGGTCGGGGCAACGACACGCTGATCGGCGGGACGGACAACGATTACCTCTACGGCGAGTCGGGGAGCGATCTGTACCTCTTCGCCAGGGGCCACGGCAGGGACACCCTGCTGGACCTCAACGAAACGGCGGGCTCGACGGACACGGTGCGGCTCGACGGGATCGCGAGAGGTGAGGTCGTCTTCAGCCGCAGGAACGGAGACCTCCTGGTCCTGACGAGCGCAAGCGATTCGATCCTGTGCCGGTATAACCTTCTCGAGTCGTACCGGTCCGGCTCGACCCCGGCGGGCGGCTTCACCGACGCAAGCCCCGGGATCGAGCGCGTGGAGACCTCCGACGGCTTCTTCATCTCGCGGGCGGACATCCTCAACATCGTCAACGCCATGGTCGCCTACAACATCTCCGACACGATGACCATGAGCGCGCAGTACGCGAGCTTTATGAACGACCCGAACTACCAGGCCCTGCTCGCCCAGGGCTGGCAGCCGATCGCGAACCCGCAGGCCTGACGGGCATCCCGGGGAGACCGCCCTGCCGTGGCGCGGAGTGCCGGGACGAGGCTGTCCGGGGATTTGAGGGCGAAAGGGAAGGAGGAGGTATGGACGGCAATGAAATCCAGTTTGTCATGCTGATGGCCCTGATCGTCATCATTGCCCAATTGTTTTACATCGCAGACAAGCTGAAGCATCTGCTGCGAAACATCAGGGCGATCAGGGGCGCGGCGACGGAGGTGCAGAAAAAACTCGAATCGAAGGAACTTGCACGGTGGTGGTTCGAGAAATAGGCCCGTCAGGGTAGCTCCCCGCCTCCGGGCGGTGAAGGACGAAAAGCGAAGCGCCCGGCGGGTTCCGCCGGGCGCTTCTTCGTTGCGGACGACGAGGGGCTGCTACGGTGCGACCGTTCCCCGGCGGGTGATGACGACCTCCTCCACGGGGACGTCCCTGCCCGAGCGGCGCGCCGCCTCCGTCACGATGGGCAGCAGGGAGGAGCAGCAGGGGACCTCCATGCGGAGGACCTTGACGCTCTTGATGTCATTGGCCCGGAAGATGTCGGTGAAGCGCTGGAGGTAGAGCTCCCGGTCGTCAAACTTCGGACAGCCCAGCATGAGCACGCGCCCCTCCAGGAAGTCGCTGTGGAAGCCGGCGCAGGCCCCGGGAACGCAGTCGGCCGTCACGAGCAGATCGCCGTCCTTCAGGAACGGGGCCGTGGGCGGGATCAGCCGGATCTGGATCGGCCAGTGGGACAGGGCCGACTCGGAGGGCCCGGCCGCTTCCATCGGCGCCGCCTTCTTTGCGGAAGGGGCGAACATGTGCAGCGTCGCCGAGGAGCAGCCGCAGTCCTGCGCGGGGGCGAGGGGGGAAGGGGCCCCGCGCTTCTTCATCCTCTCCACGTGCTCGTGGGCGGCCTTCTCGTCGAAGGCGTCGGCCTCGCGCTCGACGATCTTCAGGGCCCCCGTGGGGCAATCGCCCAGGCAGGCACCCAGGCCGTCGCAGAACATGTCCTTCACGAGCTTCGCCTTGCCGCCGACGATCGCGATGGCCCCCTCGGCGCAGGCCGGGACGCACTGGCCGCAGCCGTCGCAGAGCTCTTCGTCGATTTCGATGATGGGTCTCGTCTTCTTCATGTCCGTTGACCTCATTCTTTCTTCACCCTCCCCTCAATCCCCTCCCATCAGGGAGGGGACATGATTTCAAAGGAGAGAGCCCGAATCTTCCCCCTTTGGAAAAGGGGGATCGAGGGGGATTTTCACCGATCGCTTCGATCCGTCTCTCAGGAGCGCCCGAAGGGGCCGCGGATACCCGGCTATCCCAGGATCGCCTTGAGGTCCGCCTCGGGGGTCGTGATCGGCTTGATGCCGAAGTTCTTCACGAGGACGTCGAGCACGCCCGGCGTGATGAAGGCCGGGAGCGACGGCCCCAGGCGGATGTCCTTGATCCCGAGGTACAGCAGGGTCAGAAGGATGGCCGCCGCCTTCTGCTCGTACCAGGAGAGCACCATCGACAGGGGCAGCTCGTTGACGCCCACGCCGAAGGCCTTCGAGAGGGCCAGGGCGATCTGGATGGCGGAGTAGGCGTCGTTGCACTGGCCCATGTCCAGCAGTCTCGGGATGCCGCCGATCGTGCCCAGGTCCTTGTCGAAGAAGCGGAACTTGCCGCAGGCCAGGGTCAGCACGATGCAGTCGGCGGGCACCTGCTCGACGAACTGGGTGTAGTAGTTGCGCCCTGGCTTGGCGCCGTCGCAGCCGGCAACCAGGAAGAAGTGCCGGATCTGTTTTCCCTTCACGGCCTCTACGACCGCGCCGGCCACGCCCATGACGGCGTTGCGGGCGAAGCCCGTCATGACGGACTTTCCGTTGACGTCCTGCGTGAAGCCCGGCAGCTCCAGGGCCCGCTTGATCACGGGGCCGAAGTCGCCGCCGGAGACATGGGCGACGTCGGGCCATCCCACGAGACCCGTCGTAAAGATGTTGTCCCTGTAGACCGGCTGCGGTCGCTGGATGCAGTTGGTGGTCATGAGGATCGCGCCGGGGAACTCGGCGAACTCCTTCGCCTGGTTCTGCCAGGCCGTGCCGTAGTGACCGGCCAGGTGGTCGTACTTCTTCAGCGCCGGGTAGCCGTGGCAGGGAAGCATCTCGCCATGGGTGTAGATGTTGATGCCCTTGCCCCGGGTCTGCTCGAGAAGCCCCGCCAGGTCCTTCAGGTCGTGGCCGGAGACGAGGATGGCCTTGCCCTTCTTGACGCCCAGGGAGACGGCCGTGGGAACGGGATGGCCGTAGGCGCCCGTGTTGGCCGCATCGAGCAGCTCCATCGTGCGCAGGTTGATCTCGCCGCACTTGAGCACGAGCCCCAGGGCCGCCTCGAGACTGACGCCGGCATCGGCCATGGACGCGAGGCCCTGGTGGACAAAGGCGTAGACGGACGGGTCTTCCTGCCCGAGGATCTGGGCGTGGTCCGCGTAGGCCGCGACGCCCTTGAGCCCGAACAGCAGGGTGTGCTTCAGGGAGAGGATGTCGGCGTTTGCGGCCGGGTAGGACTTCAGTCCCGTTCCTTCCCCCTGGGCGACGAGCCCCTCGAGGGAGTCCGCCGGCCGGAAGCTCAATGCGTCGATGTCCGGGAGGCTTCCGCCCGCCGCCCTGGCCCGGTCCGCAAGCCCGTCGCGTCGCCGGACGGCCTGCCCGATCAGGTCCGTGATGCGCGCCGCGTCGAAGTTCACGTTCGTCAGCGTCGAGAAGAGCGCCTTTACCGTGAAGACGTCCGTCTCGCGGTCGACGATCCCCCTCTTGCCCGCCTCGGTTGCGGCGGTCGAAAGGCCGATGAGGGCGTGGATCAGGAGGTCCTGCAGGGAGGCCACGTCGTGCGGCTTGCCGCAGACTCCCCCCTTCGTGCAGGCCTCGCCCTTTGCCGTTTGTTCGCACTGGTAACAGAACATGAAAAGCCTCCTTTGGGTAATCTGCGCGCGGGCGCGCATCCGTGGAATTCATACGACACTTGCCGGGGGAATTCCTTGACCTGGGTCAAAAAGGGTAAAAAAAGTTGAAAAGATACAAAAAAACGTTCATTAGTTCGTTAGTCCTCTTGTTCCCTGGTTCGAGAATAAGGACATTCCGGACCTGTCCGGGAACCATCGCACCAACAAACCAACGAGCCAACGAACCAACGAACCAACAAACCAACGAACCAACGAACTGTCCTTCATATGAACATCCAGACTTTCCTTTCCCGCCTGCCGCTGTTCAACGGACTTCCCGAAGAGGACTTGAAGGCCCTCTCGGGCATCGTTGCCGAGCGGCCCTACGCGGCGGGCGAGACGATCTTCCGCGAGGGGGACCGGGCCGCGGATCTCCACATCGTCTATTCGGGCAAGGTGAAGATCTTCAAGCTCTCGTCAAACGGCAGGGAGCAGATCCTGCACATCATGGGGCCCGGCGAGCCCTTCGCCGAGGTCCCCGTCTTCCAGGGGGGCCGTTACCCGGCCGGCGCCGAGGCCATCGAGGCAAGCCGCGTCCTTTTCATCCCGAGGGACGGCCTCGTCGACATGATCAGGAAAAACCCGGCCCTGGCCCTGGACATGCTCGCCGTGCTGTCGCGGCGCCTTCGGGAGTTTGCCGCCACGATCGAGAATCTCTCCCTGCGCGGCGTGCCCGAGCGGCTCTCGGCCTACCTGCTGCACGTCAGCGGCGGCGAGAAGGGGGCGGCCGAGTTCGAACTGGGCATCAGGAAGGGGCTGCTGGCCAACCTGATCGGGACGACGGGGGAGTCGGTCTCCCGGGTGCTCGCGAAGATGTCGCAGGCGGGGATTCTCCGCGTGCAGGGAAAGAAGATCGCCATCCTCGACCGCAGGGCCCTTTCCGACGTGGCCGCGGCGAAGCGGGCACTGGACTGAAGCAGGCGCCATGGAATTCCGCTACGGCCTCGACGACCGGCCCCCGCCCCTGGAGTGGCTCCTCCTGGGACTGCAGTGGTTTGCCGTCGCCGTCCCGTCCATCGTCATCATCGGCAAGATCGTCTGTACCGGGGGGCCCGCGGGGGCCTGCGACCCGCTGTCGTACCTCCAGAAGATGTTCTTCGTCGCCGCCCTGTTCATGCTCCTCCAGATCTTCCGGGGGCACGGCCTGCCGCTCATCGTCGGCCCCTCGACGGTGATCCTCATCGGCATCCTCTCGAGCCCCGGCGCGGAACCGGCCGCGGTTCACACGGCGATCCTTCTCGGGGGCCTGATGCTCTCCGCCGCTGCCTGGACGGGCCTCTTCGGGATGATCCGCCGGCTCTTCACCCGGCGCGTCGTGGCCGTCGTGCTGCTGCTCATCGCCCTGACCCTCACGCCGACGATCATCCGCCTGGTCACGGCGGGAGGAGCGCCCCCCCGCGAGGGAGTCCTGTTCGCCTCCGTCATGTGCCTCGCGATGCTCGTCCTGTACCGGCTGCTTGGCGGCGTCTGGCGCTCGACGCTGATCCTCAGCGCCACGGTGGCGGGAACCGTCGCCTGGCATCTTCTCTTCCCCTTCGCCGCGGAGCCCGGCAGCGGCGCGCCGGCCGCGCTCTTCGCGCCGTTTTTCACGGGCTTTACGACGACGCTGTCCTTCGATCCCGGCCTGCTGGCGGCCTTCTTCGTCTGTTTTCTGGCCCTTGCCGTCAATGACATCGGCTCCATCGAGTCCATGAATGTCTTCACGGGCGACGGCGACGCCGGCGGCCGTCTCAGGCGGGGCATCCTGGTGACGGGCCTGGCGAACCTGGCGGCGGGACTTCTCGGGGTCATCGGCCAGGTCAACTACTCCCTGAGCCCCGGCGTGGTGGCCTCCTCCCGGTGCCTGTCGCGCTTCGCCCTTGTGCCGGCGGCCCTCCTGATGCTTGCCGCCGCCTTCTCGCCCGCGGCCATCGCCGTCATGGAGGCTGTGCCTTCCGTCGTGGTGGGAAGCGCCATGCTCTACATTCTCTTCGCCCAGATGGCGGCGGGGATCATGGTCCTGACGGGGGGCGAAGGGGCCGGAGGCCTCGGCGGCGGCCTCGTCGTGGGGATCCCCCTGCTTACGGCCGTCGTGGTGGCCTTCCTGCCCGCAGGGATCGTCGAGACCTTCCCGCCCGTGATCCGCCCCGTGGCGGGCAACAGCTTCGTCATGGGGGTGCTGGCCGTGCTCTTCCTCGAGCACGTGCTCTTCCGGTCTGACGGTGCCGGCGCGGCAGCGCACGGCCCGAAAGGGGGCAAGCCGTGATCGCCCTGCTCGGCGCCGCCGCAGTGTACGGGCTGTCCGCCGGCTTTTCGCCGGGGCCCCTGCTGGCGCTGGTCATCTCCCAGTCGGTGCGCTACGGCGTCCGCGAAGGCGCCAAGGCCGCCATGGCGCCCCTGGTCACGGATCTGCCGATCATCCTGCTGAGTGTGGCGATCCTCCGGCCGCTGGCGGAGAGCCGCGCCGTCCTGGGCCTCATCTCGATGGCGGGCGGACTCTTCGTGCTGTACTTGGCCTTGGGGTGCCTGCGCGCGACGCGGCTGGATCTGGTCGAGCTTGGCCAGACCCCTCGGTCCCTGGGCAAGGGGGCGGCCGTCAATGCCCTCAACCCGCACCCCTACCTGTTCTGGCTGACCGTGGGCGGCCCGGCCGTCCTCGGGGCCTGGTCGGAGGGCCCCGCGCGGGCCGTCGCCTTCGTCGCCGTCTTCAGCGCGTGCATCGTGGGGGCCAAGCTGCTGGTGGCCGTCGTCGCGGGGCGGTCGGGGCGCCTGCTTTCAGGGGCTGCCTACGGTGTGGTCATGCGGGCCCTGGGACTGGCCCTGATCGTCTTTGCGCTCCTGCTGTTCAGGGACGGGCTTGCGCTGACGGGCCTTCTGGCGCATTCCTGACTGTCCCGGCGCGGCGGAGTGTGATATAGGGGGGAGGATTTCACGGAACGAGTGAAGGACATGAAATTATTCTCGCCGCGCGAAACCTTTTACGATCTCTTCGAAGAGCTGGCCGACAAGCTCGAGGAGGGGGTGAAGCTGTTCACCGAGATCCTCGCGAACTACGAGTACTCGGAGTACAAGGTGGGCAAGCTCAAGGAGATCGAACACGAGGCCGACCACATCACCCACCAGGTCTACAAGCGGATGCACAAGGTGTTCCTGACGCCGCTGGACCGTGAGGACATCTACCTGCTGGCCAACAAGATGGACAGCATCCTCGACGAGATCGAGTCCGCGGCCGTGCGGATGTACCTGTACCGGATGAAGGCCCCCGCGCCGGAGCTCGTGAAGATCACCGAGGTTCTCGGCAAGGCGATCCATAAGATCCGCGAGGTCATCTTCTCCGTGAGAAAAAAGCAGGACGCGGAGCTGATCCTCTCGCTGTGCGTCGAGATCAACACCCTGGAAAACGAGGCCGACCAGCTGCACCGGGCGGCCATGGTGCGCCTCTTCGAGGAGGAGAAGGACGCCATCGAGCTCATCAAGGCCAAGGACATCATCGGCCGCATCGAGACGGCCGTCGACAACTGCGAGGATGTCTCCAACATCATCGAGGGCATCGTCCTCAAATACAGCTGAGATCGGGGACGTTGTTTACTAATTAGAATAACTCTAAGGCGTCCGCCAGGACAGGAGGGACCAGTTGCCGAGAAGGGCCAGATTAGACGCCGAGGGCGCCATTCATCACGTGATTGTCCGCGGAATCGAGCAGAGGCGGATCTTCGACGATGACGGGGATCGCGGAAATTTCGTTTCACGCCTGGCGACGGTCGCCGTGGAGACGGACACGACGATCTACGCCTGGGCATTGCTGCCCAATCACGCGCATGCGCTCGTCCGGAGCGGGCCGCTCGGGTTGTCAAAATACATGAGACGCCTTCTCACGGGGCATGCCGTCTACTACAACCGGAGGCACGAGCGCACAGGCTACCTCTTCCAGAACCGCTACAAGTCGCTCCTTTGCGAAGAGGAGCCCTATTTCAGGGAACTGATCCGTTACATCCACCTCAACCCCCTCAGGGCGGGCCTGGTCGCCGACCTCCGGGAACTGGATTCCTATCCCTGGTGCGGGCACGCCTTTGTGATGAAGGGAAGCGAGTACCCCTGGCATGACGTTTCTTCCGTGTTGTCGCGCTTCGGGGAGAAAAGACAAGAGGCGCGGCGACGGTACAGGGATTTTCTGGAAAGCGGAATACGGGAGGAAGCGGCGGGGGGGAACAGGCTGGAGTGGAGATCGGACTGGAGCCTGTTGGACTGGCTGAAAAAACTGCAGCTGCCCGGCCGGACGGAGCCATCCGGGGATGGACGCATCCTTGGGGGAGAGGCGTTTGCCCGAGGCGTCGGGCGGGGCAAGAGCGCGCCATTGCCCGATGCGGCGGCGGCGAAGGCGATCATACGCAGGGGTTGCGAGAAGGCCGGTGTCGCTGTCGAGGAACTGCTGTCGGGCAGTCGGCGGGCAGGGGTGGTGGAGCTGCGCCGGGGGTTGGCGGGCCAGCTCATCGCGTTGTCCGGGATGACGCTGGCAGAGATCGGCCGCCTGCTGGGCGTTACAAAGGCGGCGGTCTATAAAATATTGGACAGGACGTCTTGAGTTATTCTAATTAGTAAACAACGTCCCTGATCCGCGGAGTGGCGGTTGTGAGGAAGGCTGTCGGGGCAGTTCTTACGAGTGTTCTCGTGATGGTCCCCGTCCTCTGCGCGGACGGTGCCGGCGCGCCGAGGTGCCTTGCGCGGGACCCCTCGGACACGGTCGAGTACGTGGCGGCGAAGGCGAAGCTTTCCCCGGCGGAGCTCCTGGCGCGCCTCGTCTATGCCGAGGCCCTCTCCACGGGGATCGGCGACGACCCCCTCGTCCACGAGGCCATCGCCTGGGGCGTCATGAACCGCGTGCGCCTGGCCGAGCGCTCCGAGAGCGCAAAGCGCTCCTACGGGAGCGGCATCCGCGGCGTTGTCTTCAAGAAGGGCCAGTTCAACCCCGCCGTCTCGCCGAGGTCCCCCTTCTCGAAGGACTTCCTGTGCCCGAAGGAGCGCGCCCTGTGGCAGATGGCCGTCGAGGCGGCCGGCAAGGCCATGGCCGGCGGGAGGAATCCCTTCATCCAAACCCCCTGGGAGCAGGACAACGGCCTTTCGCTGGTCGTCAACTTCTACTACCCGAAGTCCATCCAGGCCGACGGCATCCATGCGCCCTGGGAGGGCGGTGGGGGCCTGGAGTTCATCGGCGACATCATGATCGGCGACAAGATGCTGCCCGCCGAGCATGTCCGCTTCTACCGCCTCGCCCGGCCGCCGGCGGACCTCAGGCCCGCCCGCTGACCGGGGGCCGCGGAACGGGATCCCCTTCCCGTCAGACGGACATCGGCGCCGGGGTTGACGGGATTGCGGGATTACGGCATGATCGACCAGGATTTTCGCCGCAGGGGGCAGGCCGCCCCGCGCGGCGCCGAGCGACAGGCGGCAGGGATGCCCATGTACAACGCATTTTTCCAGTTCGCCAGGGAGCCCTTTAACATCACGCCGGACCCGGCATTCCTGTACATGAGCCCCTCGCACCGGGAAGCCCTGGCGTCGATCGTCTACGGCATCGAGAACCGCAAGGCCTTCATCCTCGTCGCGGGCGATATCGGCACGGGCAAGACCTCCATCCTCCGCGCGTTCCTGCAGGACATCAAGCGCGAAGACATCCGCTACATCTACATCATCAACCCGAACCTCACCTTCCGCGAGTTCCTCGAGAAGATCTTCCGGGAGCTCGAGCAGGAGGCCGAAGGGCTCACCACGACGCAGATGGTCGAGAAGCTGCATCGCATCCTGGTGGACGAGTATGTGCAAGGCCGGAATTTCGTCGTCGTCATCGACGAGGCCCAGAACATGCCCGTCGAGACGCTCGAGAGCATGCGCCTGCTGTCCAATCTCGAGACATCGGCGTACAAGCTGATCCAGATCGTGTTTGCCGCCCCGCCGGAATTCGAGGATGTCCTCGAGAACCCCCGGCTGCAGTCGCTCAGGCAGCGCATTGCCGTCCGGGCAAGGATCCTGCCCCTGAGCGCGGAGGAGAGCGCGGAGTACATCCGGCACAGGCTGTCGGTCGTCTCGATCGGAGGGGAGCCGGCATTCACCCCGACCGCCGTCAGGATGATTGCGGCAAAGGCAAAAGGCATCCCCCGGGTCATCAACATTCTCTGCGACAATGCCCTGGCCGCGGCGTTCGGGTACCGCGAAAAGCCCGTCGACGCGAAAATCGTCCGGGAAGTGCTTGCCGCATACAAGCCTGCGGTCAAACCGGGCGCAAAGGGGCGCCGGTCCGTGTGGGCGCCCGCTGCCGCGGGGGTGACCGGCCTGCTTCTGATCGCGCTCTTCGTCATGGTCTTCAAGGTGTTTGACACCCTGGAGCAGCACCGGGCGCAGATCGCAAAGCTCCGGCAGCCGATCGTAAGGGCAAAGGTCGATCCCGTCATGCGCGAGCAGGCGCTCCTGAAGGCTCGGCAGGCCGAAGAGGAAGACGCAATCCAGGCGGCCCCTCCGGCGTCCGGGGAAAAGGCCCCGGCGGCGCCCCCCTTCGGTGCGCCGGCCATGGGCGGCAAGGGGATCGCGTCACGCGACCCCGACAGCTCGGGAAAGCCTGCGGGCGCCGCAAGGGGCGGGAAGCCGTTCCCCCTGAAGGCCGTGGTCAGGAAGGACGACACCCTGTTCCGGATGACGGTCCGGGCTTACGGCTTCAGCAACGACAGGGTGATGGAGTTCGTCCGGCAAAGCAATCCCTCGATCAGGGATGTCAGGAGGATCGAGGAGGGCGCCACGATCGTGTTCCCGCCCCTGGATGAGGACCTGAAGGAATCCGCTCCCAGGTGAGCCCTCCGGGGGTTCCCCTCCGCCCCGGGTCCCCCTCCCGGAGACTGTGTCACCATGTCATTCCCGGATCCAGCGATAAGAAGCCGGTCGCTTCAGTTCAAAAGTCATTGCGAACACCCGCAGGGTGCGCGGCAATCTTTCACGAACGGCGAGATCGCCACGCTCCCTTCAGTCGCTCGCAATGACGAGAGCCGATGATGACACCGTCTCCCGGGGCTGGGGCTTGCCCCCGGGACTAGTAAAAAAGTATTAGTTGCATTTCCCCTGCGACTGTAGTATCTGCCGACCGTGGTGCCGGAAAGTCAGCTCCCGCGCTGAAAATCGCCCGGGGTCGCGAAACACGCGTTGACCCGGATCCGGCCGCGGAGGTCTTCGGCAAATGAGGAATCAAGGCGTTGCGGTGCGGGTCCGTCCGAAGAGAATGGATCTGGTTCTCGGCCGGGGGCCCGGCAGGCCGGCTGTCGAGGAACTCCATGCCCCCGGAACGGGGATGATTTGGGCGACTCTGATCTCAGTCATCCTCTGGGTCATCCTGGGAGTCGTGCTGGTTTCGTTGCCGTGAACAAGATCAGGGACGTTGTTTACTACCCGAATCCAGCGATAAGCGCTGAAGCGAGCCTTTCGGGCGCTAAAAGCGGAGCGGAAAGGCGTTCGGTGCGTCAGGGGATTCGATTTCAATGGGAGCCGGCCGGGACCACGCAGTCAGCGACGCCCCAAACCGGCTCGATGGAACCCAAA
>ENA-UOWE01005078-UOWE01005078.1-activated-sludge-metagenome-genome-assembly--contig:-NODE-5078-length-12239-cov-12.947636_pt1 | contig 12239 bp, 8 predicted proteins | sample MGYA00249841_ERZ761562 | MGnify/ENA primary metagenome ERZ761562 (study PRJEB28883, sample SAMN05720200) | activated sludge metagenome | isolation source: Anaerobic digester | place: Japan... | reverse complement strand
CTGAGCTTGAAGCCTTCCTCAAGGTCAACATTGTAAACATAGGCTCCCTGGAAGCTGAAGCTTCCGTACACAGGCCTGTTGTCCTCCACATTCCCTCCGCTTTCTATTTCCATCACAGTCACGGGAAATGCCATAAGCTCCTTTTCCCTTGAGAAGAGCAGTGCCTTATGATTGTTCAGAAGCTCCGAGTCTGTTCCTCTGTCCCCTATGATTTCCTTGAATTTTTCTTTGGGATTGCTGACATCGCTTACATCAAACAATGCTATCTTCATGCCCTGATAGTATGCAGTAGTGCCTTCTCTCTTCCAGGTGCCTTCATTGGAAAGCTCTATCGTGTCCTTTCCAAAGCCTATTATATGGTTCTCGTCGTAGGGATGCAGGTAATCACTGTATCCGGGTATTTTCAAAGCTCCGAGTATGGCCGGATTTTTGGGGTCCTTAAGATCGATTACAAACAAGGGGTCAACCTTTTTGAAGGTCACCATGTATGCCCTGTCTCCCATGAACCTTACAGAGTATATTCTCTCCCCGGGTGCTATGTCTTCAATGCTTCCGCAGGTATTCATATCCGAGTCAAGGACATACATATTGTTTTTTGATATATCTTCACCCTCACCGAACAGGTTTCCCCTGGTAGTGGCAATCCTGAAATATCCTTTATCCTCATCCATTGAGAACTGGTTCAGTATCGAGCCCGGTACCGAGCCTTTGCCGGTATAATCCAGCTTGCCGTTATTCAGTGCGAATCTGTATATGACTGTTTCCCTGTCATTTACCTTTTCAACCTTTTTTGGTGCCGCAGAGTCTTGGATTATCGGGTTCCGCACATCCCAGTTTATGATATTATGCCTGGTAACAGCCACATAGAGATTCTGCGCCGATGCATATATACTCTCACCGGAACCCAGGTATGTGGATACATTTACACCTTCCTTGGGGAGGTCGAAGTTGACACCGGCAACAATCATATAGTTCGGTTCCACCGACCCCGGGAAATATCCGATTTTCCCATGGTCTATATTTATGAATTCTTCCTTTACGGCAGTATCCCTGTAGGAAGGAGTGTCATTGACCTCGGCATTATCCAATATCCTGCGATAGTTGAAACGTTTGTTGGATACAAGGTACAGCTTCGAGCCTATTTTCCTTGAAGACAGATAGCTGCCCTCCAGCTCTATTTCCCTTATTTTCTTTATGTTTGACTTATCGGTAATATCATAAGCCATGAGCTTTACCGTCTCATTGCTGTAGTGCGGATAATACTCCGGCATTATGCTGTTCTGCCCGGGCCTGTATACCGGAATCGAGTTGTTGGAGGCCCCGATCAGTATAAGGTACTTGTCATCAAGATATAGTTCCATGGGATATATGTTTTCTTCTTCAAGGCCTATTATCTTTGTTATCTTCATTTTATCCGAGGGATATATTTCAGCCACGACAATCCTGTTGTTATTCACCTGGTACAGGTATTTTCCGTCTGTCTTTACAATATCCGCTTCATCTACTCCCTCCACCTGTACATTAGTGGTGGAATAGTCCCCGGAACCCTCATCAGCTGCCTGCTTTGCCTTATTGGAGCTGCCGGCGCTTTCGGCTGCTGCTGAAGCAGGTGCTGCCGCCGCAATGTCCACAGCCGTTAACCCGCTTCTTTTATAAATGCCGTAATCCATATAATAGTCCTGCCCGGCTGCTTCCTCCAGGAGCTTCCTGAGATTCTCCCGGCTTCCGACCGTCGGCAGCGGTTCCGCTGCAGCCTTTGCAACTGTGAATCTCATTTTGAAGCCCTCTTTTAGTCTGCTTCCCGTTGCATACTTTACTGCATTTCTTATGTATAGTGTATAAGCCTTTCCGGCTTCATACTGTTCAAGAGGCTCTACAATTATCGATTTCCATTCGCTTCCCATCTTCCTGCTCAAAGGTACTTTGCTTCCCTGGTCATCCAGGACATAAACATTGCCCCTGTTGACTGTCGAAGCCATCAGAGGAGCATCGAAGGGAATCTCTATTACTATCTCAGGAGATGTTCCGATGCGCTCCGGCAGTTCAATGAAAGTATCCTCCCTCGCAAATGTAAGAACAGGCAAAGCAATACAGACTGCCAGAATACATACCAGGCAAATTCTGACGGCTTTACTATCAATCTTCATTAATCCTCACCCTCCTAAAACTTGTATAATCTTATTACACAATTAGACGAATCTTTTAGGATATGGTTCCCAGATATTTCATGATTATTCCGTAAATATCCTTACATCCACATTGAAATTGGGAAGCAGGAAGCTGTCCATGTCATCTATTGATATTTCAACAGGTATAACTGTTTCTCCGTTCTTTTCCACAGCCTTTTTTGCTATGGATACAATCTTTCCGTGATACTGCCTGCTTTTATCTGCAGCAGGTATGATTTCCACCCCGGCACCCGGCTTTACATCTTTTATGAATTCTTCTGCAACATCAGCCTTGACGACTATGGTATCCATGTCCATCAAGCTGAGCAGCTTCTTTTCAGGGTTTATTTTATCCCCTGCCTTGTAGCCGATATCATATACAATTCCGTTTTCCACTGTGCATATTATATTGCTTCCCGAAATAAAGCTTCTGTTTATCTTATCCTTCATCTGTCTTATTTCACTCTCTGATGCAGCCGCTTTCTCATTCTGTATTGCCAGACCAAGGCCATTAATGTGCATAAGGCCATCCAGCTGGTACTTAATATCCTCCGCATTCTTCCTTTTGGCATCCACTGCCTTTACATACCCGTCATATTCATATTTTGAAATAGCTCCCGATTCATAAAGCCTCAATTGGGCCTCCAGTTCCTTCGAAGCCTTTTCTAGCTGCTCATTTGCATATTTCAGGTCATTTTCCAGCTTCTCCATATCGGGATTGGAGCCGGCATTATCCAGCTTTTTTGCTTCCAGCCGTATGATCTCAAGCTCATGCTGCCTGCTCTTTATTTTTTCCTGATACGCCTTCATGTCAATGGACAACAGTATATCCCCTTTCTTTACCTGCTGTCCTTCCTTCACGTTTATCCCGGCTATCTCCGCTTCTATGTCCAGGCTGATATTTTCTATGCGGTTTGCTTCAACAACACCAAAAGCCTCTATTGCCTTCTCCGGTTCAGGAACCGGAGCCGCATCCGCCGGAACATCCGCTGCAGCCTTGCTGCAGGCTGCAGTCATAAGTATTACTCCTAACATCAATACAACCAATATTATTTTTTTCATTAACCCCACACCCTTCCGTCTCTGACATTAATTATCCTATTGCCGTATTCCGCAGCTTCCTTTGAATGAGTAACCTGTACTATTGTTTTCTTCTTTTCCCTGTTGATCCTCTGCAGCAGCTGCATTACTTCAGTCCCTGTCTTTGTGTCAAGATTTCCGATTGGCTCGTCTGCCAGTATTATATCCGGCTCATTTACCAGTGCCCTTGCTATGGCCACCCTCTGCTGCTGCCCTCCCGAAAGCTCCCTGGGAGTATGGGCTCTTCTGTCCGCCAGCCCTACAACTTCGAGGATATCATCCAGCTTGTTCCTGTAATCCTTCAGCTTTTTCCCGTCCAGCAGCACCGGAAGAATCACGTTCTCTTCCACGCTTAAATTGGGAATAAGATTATAGAATTGGAATACAAAGCCTATATCCCTTCTCCTCATTATGCTCTGTTCTTTGTCCTTCATTTCGGAAAGCTCGCTTCCCTTTATCTTCACGCTTCCGGAGGTTGGCTTGTCAAGTCCCCCTATCAAATAGAGAAGCGTACTTTTTCCGGAACCCGAGGGTCCCATAATGGATACGAATTCTCCGGATTCTATACTCAGATTTATATCCTTAAGGACTTCAATATCCAGATCCCCCATCTTAAATGTTTTGTTAAGGTTTTTTGTTTCTATTATTTGCATGTTTTCACTCCTATTCATACTTTACCGCTTCAATTATGTTCAGCCTGGAGGATTTTAAGGCCGGGCTCACCGAAGCTATCATTGTGACTGCAGCACCTCCGGCAAGGGAGACTGCCATAAGCACTGCCGAATAATGTATCGGAATAGGCAGGTCAATTGCCCTCATAACATACGGAACTACGGAAATATTCACAACTCCCGAAAAAACCCCGACCGCTCCGCCGATTATTCCTCCCGAAAGGGCCTCTATGAAAATCATCTTTACTGTCTGTCCTTTGCTCATGCCCATTGAACGGAACATTGCAAGGGAACGCTTCCTTTCCATAAAGCTTATGGCGAAATTGTTCAATATGCCGAATACACCTATGACCATTGCCATAATGGAAAAAATCCTGAAAATGCTGAACATTGCTTTGTTGGATTCATTATTGGACTTCTCCATTTCATCCATTGTTGTAATATATATATCCTCACTGCCGAAGTATTTCTTTATGTTCTCTTTAACAACCTCAGGAGGCTTTGAGGTCTTAACAAGCATATCGTTGTAGTACTTCAACTCCATGTCGGATTTCAGGTATTTGTCGCCTACTATTGCTATCTGACCGTTGTACATGATAGTCTCACAGAAACCTATTATCCTGTATGGGCGGTCTCCCCTCTTTGTCCGAAGATTAATGCTGTCTCCCATATCCACTCCGAATTTTTCCTTCAAAGCATTTGCGATTATTATGTTTCTGTCCCTGCCCAGCTCTCTGAGCAGGCTTTCCTTATCTCCGACTATACCTATGTCAAAATAATCATCAAACTTATTGGGCTCAGCGCCGATTATGCAGCTTATCCTGTCCTTGCCGTCTGCCAGTTCCGTGCCAAATACCTGATAATTGCCATAGGCATCTGCGACTCCGTCAATTTTCTCCGTCAGCATGAGCTTTTGCCTGTCAAGGTTCGGAACCCAGAATTCTATATCATAATCCAGTGTCCTGTAGGCATTTCCAACCTCCCTGGATACGCTGAAGCTTATTGTGTTTATAATCAGCAGAGCGGAAATACCCATGGAAAGCAGTGAAATATTATTGAGTACGCTTTTGTTCTCTCTCAGATTCTTGGCTGCCAGGATCCCCTCATTGCCGAAAACATATGTGTAGATCCCTTCAAACAGCTTTATAAACCCGCCGGTAATGTACGGTATCAATAAAGTTACCGATATGGATGCAAATACAAGGCAAAGCATATCAACAGGAATCGCGGCGCTTCTCGGTGCCGTCCTGGGGGCAATGATGACTGATGCAAGAAGGATCAGTCCCAGCCACAGTCTGAAGCGTTTCTTTTTCTTTATGCTTTCTATTTTGTTAAGAACTATATCTTTGACTGAAATCCTGGATACCTTTATTATTGGAATAATTGAGCTTACTACCGATAATGCCACGGCAAGTATAAATGCCGCAAGCATTTGAGTCCAGTCATACTGTACGGCGGCGGTATAACCTGCCGCCCTGTCTGCCTCTATAAGCATCATATTCACCATTATCTTCAGCACCCCTATACCCAATATACAGCCCAGGGCGCCTCCCACAATCCCGTATGCGATACTCTCCGTCAGCAGCACCAGGTCAGTCATCCGTTTTGTTGCTCCTATGCTTCTGAAGGTGCCTATAACCGGCAGCATTTCCGTAGTTATTACCCTGAAGGAGGTATATATTATGAACACGCTGATAACCAGCACCATTACCACCATCATCATGAAAGGGACATTGAAGGCATTCGCTCCTCTTCGGATATCTTCCTCAGGGATAGTTTCCCTTACGGTGTATCTCCCGTATGCCTTTGAAAGGCTGTCTATGAGCTCCTGCTTCCGGCTCATGTCTTTTGGCTTCATGTGTATTGCCGATACCCTTCCCTTTGCATTGAGCAGTGTAGCCAGTGTCTCCCTTGGCACCACTGCGTTGTTTGTCCTTCCGTCTTCAAGAAAGACTCCCTTGGGCTGTGCTATGCCGGATATGACAAATCTGTGCTTTACATCGTTAATTTTCAGATCCATCGAATCCCCGAGAGACAGCTTGAGCTTTTCGGCCGTAGCGCTGCTGAGTATTATCTTCTTTCCGCTGAAGGGTTGAAGATTGTATTCCGCTTCAAGGGCTACGGGATTCATCATCTGGAGCTCTGAGAATACATATCCGTTCAGGTCTATCTTGAAGGTCTCCTTTGAGTCTGTTTTATACATTCCCTGACAGAAAACATTCGACGCAATAAAATCCATGTCTTCTCTAAAAGCTTCCGCAGCCGAAGTCGTCATATATTCGGAGGGGGACTTCTCATTGGCATGTATGATTATTTCCGAAGCTCCCACCGAGCTTCTCATTCTATCCACCAGCATCTGCGCCACCGAGCCTGACATTGCCCCGGACGCAAAAAATAAAGCTGAGGATATCATGATGGAGAAAAGTATCAGAAATGTCCTGAATTTTTTTTCTTTGATGTTTCTAATTGTAAACTTTAATATTACACTCATATTGCACCTCATAAAAAGAAATAAAACACATTGTTATATACGGCAGTTTCTGGGAGAATGTTTCAAAAAATGAAAAAAACTATAGAATTAATTTCTATAGTTTTAAAAAACGTGCAGTTTTTATCCCAGGACATCCTTTATGACTCTTTCCCCGTTCCTGTACATTATCCTTTCAATATCTCCGCCGGAAAAACCCGCTTTAGACAGTGCATCGCTCAGCAGATGCATATCCCCGGCATTTTTTATTGCCGTAAGAATGCTGCAGCCGTCAAAGTCAGTACCTATTGCAACCGCTTCAATACCGGCGGTATTTGTCATATGGATTACATGTCTTGTCATTGCTTCCAAACTGCCGCCGTCACCGAGAAATTCAGGCTCGAGGTTCAGGGCTGCAACCCCTCCCTTTTCGGCAAGCTTTCTCAGCATATCGTCAGTAAGGTTCCTGCTGTGATCCGTAACAGCCCTTGCATTGGAGTGGGACGCAATAAAAGGTTTTTGTGATATCCTGGCTACATCATAAAAGCCTTGATCCGAAAGATGGGATACATCTATAATCATCCCCAGACCGTTCATCTCTGCCACAACTTCTTCTCCGAAGGCCGTAAGTCCTTTATCCTTGTGCTCCCATTTGAAGTTCGGATAGCCGATACAGTTTGGATAGTTCCAGGTCAGTGTAATAAGTCTTACACCCAGCCTGTAAAGAATTCTGAGGTTCCGGAGCTTCCCTTCCAGCACTCCTCCTTCCTCGGCAGTGATAAATGCGGATATTTTTCCCGCTGCTCTGTTTTTCTTCAGTTCCTTCATGCTTCCTGCAAAAGCAATATCGGCGCTGTTCTCTTCAATTTCGTTATAGAAGCAGTCAATCATTTCCAGGCATCTGTCCATTGGTGCACTGTACTTATCCAGGTCAACAAACATCGCAAAAAACTGTGCCATAGAGTTTGCCTTCTTTAGCTTCTGTATATCGATGCAGAGGTCGTTTTTCCTTAGTTTTACTTCCCCGTCAGAGTCAATGCAGCTCAAAATGGTGTCACAGTGAAAATCGATAAGTTTCATTGTATTTCCTCCGGTAAAATTTATATTTATTACTCTTTATTTTAACAGATATCGGACCTTTTTCATATGATGCCGATTCACTTGAAGCTCTCTAAGTTTGTAATTAATGTAGTGAAATTTATGCTGTTGCTATATAATAAGATTATTACATATGAGGAGCTGATTTTATGTTCAGAGAAATGAGAAGGCAGGACAGAAAAACAGATAATGAAAAAGCCGCTGCAATTCTGGCCGCAGGAGAATACGGCATACTCTCAACTGTGGGAGACAACGGCTATGCATATGGAGTACCCTTAAGCTACGCCTACAGCAACGGAAAGATATACTTCCACTGCGCACTGGAAGGGCACAAGCTGGATAATATAAGATACAACAACAAAGTATCCTTCTGTGTGGTAGGAGCAACCGAGGTCCTCCCTGAAAGCTTCAGCACAAAATATGAAAGCGTGATAGTATTCGGGAAGGCTTCTGAGGCAGATGACGATGAAAAACAGGAAGCCCATGTGGCAATACTCAAAAAATATTCATCGGAATTTATGGAAAAAGGAATAAAATACATGAAGACTGACTTATGCAAAACAAAAATAATAAAGATTGAGATAGAGCATATGACCGGAAAATCCAGAAATGATTAAAAGTCAAAGGCTGCCGATAAGGCAGCCTTCTTTCTATTTAAGATTGATAAACCTGTCGATATCCTTCCTGATAAGCTCCAGAGAGCTTCTCCAGAAGTCCGGATCGTGCACGTCAATATTCATGACCTTTGCAACATCCGCAATATTCATCCTGCCTGTCACCGACAGCATCCTGTCATACTCCGCCGTGAATTCCTTGCCCTTCTTCAGGTACTCGGCATACAAGCCCTTTGAGAAAAGCAGTCCGAAGGCGTAGGGGAAGTTGTAAAAGTTATAGTCGGCACTGTAATAGTGCGGCTTGCACAGCCACATGTAAGGATGCAGGAAGTCCGGGTCAAGTCCGTTTCCGTATGCTTCCTTCTGTGCATCAAGCATTATCTCCTTCAGCTCATTTACGGATAATGAGCCGGATTCCCTTCTTTTGAATACTTCGCTTTCAAAAATGAAGCGGCTGTATATATCTACTATGACCTGGGCCGAATCTGATATATCGTTTTCCAGCATGGAGAAAGCTTCCTCCTTACCGGCTGTCTTTAATGCCGCTTCTTTGACTATAGTCTCGCAGAATATAGAAGCTGTCTCCGCTATGGGCATCGGATAATCGGAGTTGAGGTACTCTTCCTTCACAAGGCATGCCCCGTGATACCCGTGACCCAGCTCATGAGCCAGGGTGGTCATATTGCTGAAGCTTCCGTCAAAGTTTGCGAGTATTCTGCTCTCCCCTATTGAATGAAGATTTTCACAAAAAGCCCCTCCCCGTTTTCCTTCTCTTGGCTCCGCATCTATCCAGCGGTTATCAAAGGCATGGGCGGCATAATCTGCCAGCCTGTCACTGAAGGTTCTGAAGCTGGCAACTATATAGTCTCTGGCTTCCTTATAGCTGAATTGCATATTGACATCCCCCATGGGGGCAAACATGTCATAGAAAGGCAGCCCGTTCTTATATCCCATAAGCTCTGCCTTTCTCCTGAAATACCTGTGGAAGTCCGGCAGGCTTTCCCGCATTGCGGCAATCATTGCATACAGTGTTTCCAAATCCATCCTTGAATCCAGAACCGTCTTCTCCAAAGGGGACTTGTAACCCTTCATCCGCGATACGGTGATTACTTCTCCTTTTATGCCATTCAGGCAGGCGGCCACAGATTCGTCAATCTTCTGATAAGCCTTCAGCTCCGCTTCATAGGCCTTTTTTCTCAGTTCAGCATCCTTATTGTATGCCATATTCCTGATTATCGGCAGCGGAAGCTTCTTATCCTCTCCATCCAATGTAATTTCCACAAGAAGTGTGGAGGTTAAAAGCTCCTGAAGCTTTTCCCATGCGGCAGAGCCTGTTGTCTTCATTTTTGATATCAGCACTTCTTCTTTGTCGCTCAGCAGATATTTGCTCTTTTCGAGATTCTCCCTGAAGAAGAACTCGAACTTCTTCAGGTAACTGTCAGAGGCAATGATTTCATCTATATTGCTTATGGTTCCAAGCCATTTCTGGAAGCTTACTTCGGGCTTTGTAAGCTCTGTGGCTTTTTCCTCCAGGCAGTCGATTACCTTCAGTGCCTTTTCATTCCTGGCTTCCACACTGACGGTAAGCTGCGCGTAGCTGTAAAGCCGTGTATACAGCATATAGAACTCATTGATGGTCTTTATATATCTTCTCAGCTTATGGGCCGCATTTGATGAATCCTTAAAATTGCTCTCGGCCCATTCCTTTATCCCCTCAATATCCTTGATACACTTCTCATAGTCCTTCTTGAACTCTTTTGATTCAAAGGATTTATACAGTTCATCCAGACTCCATCTCTGATCCATTAGATAACCTCCACTCATTTTTTATATATATCATTTCCCTATTAGTTTTTGTTTAAGCTCTCTTTCTATAGCTGCAAGCTCTTCTTCCGCCTGCTTCCTCTTTATGCGGCCTTCCTTCTGGATATTCAGGGTCTCGTCAATTGTGGCTATAAGATCCTCATTTACCTTCTTAAGAGTCTCTATGTCCACGACTCCCCGCTCAGTCTCCCTTGCCAGGTCAATTGAACCGGTCTTCAGCATCTCCGCATTCTTCTGTAGCAGTGTATTAGTGGTATCAGTTACTTCCTTCTGAACCGCCAGGGCATTTTTCTGCTTTGCCAGGCTTATTGCGATTACAATCTGATTCTTCCACAGGGGTATGGTATTCAATATGGAGCTTTGTATCTTTTCCACCAGTACCTGGTTATTGTTCTGAATAAGCCTTATTTGGGGCGCTGTCTGCAGGGACACCATCCTGCTGAGCTTCAGGTCGTGTATTTTCTTCTCAAATCTGTTTGCCATCTGTATAAGGTCATTCAGCTTCTGCGCATCTAAAGGGTCATTGGTCTCATTCACCTTGGCCTGCATTTCCGGGATTATTTTTTCGTTGATTTCCTTAAGCTTCAAAGTTCCCGCCATTATGTAATAGTTGAGGTTGCCCAGGTATTCAAGGTTCTTCTCAAACAGGTAATCCAGCAGGGTTATATCCTTTAACAGCTGCATCTTGGATTTGTCCAGTTCATCCACGATTTTCTCAATCTCGGTGCTGAGCTTCTGATATCTTGCGGCAAACTTCTGGGTATTGTTAACTAAAGATCCGAAAATGGGAAACCTGGACATGAATCCCTTGCCCGAGCTTACACCATCAACATCCAATTCTTTTACCTTAAGCATAAGGTCGGTGAGTATATCCCCCACATAACCGCTGTCCTTTGATCTTACCTCGCTTACAATGTTATCCGCAAAACCGGCTATCTGGCTTTGGGCCCCCACCCCGTACTGAAGTATGAACTGGGAATCCTCCAAATTAATGGTTTTTATTATTTCTTCCAGCCTCTGTTTCTGCTCTTCATTAAGCTTGGAAAGGTCGACTTCCTCCATCACGGTCTCCGTAACCTTGTATTTTTCCGCTTCCATAATCACTCCTCCTTCGTACAAATATATATACGTAAATAATTAACCTTTTTACTGATTCCGATATAATACCATTTTATCATTTTTTTCACAAAAATATATATGTAATCAGTGCAAAGATATTTATGCGTATAGTATAATTGAATATAGCCTTTTTGCCATGACGGGAAATATACAAAGGATTACGATATGAATAAAAGGAGTAATTATATGATAGAGTACAGAAAGCTAACCCATGAAGATTATGATGACATATTGGATATCTGTAAGGATATCTGGGGAGGGACCGATTATCTTCCTGAGATTTTTCATAAGTGGGTTGATGATAAGGGCTTGTTTCTGGGCGCCGTTGATACTGATACCGACAAGGTAATAGGAACGGATAAATATTCTGTGCTTTACGACGGCAGCGGCTGGCTTGAAGGGTTGAGAACCCATAAGGATTGCCGGGGGCGGGGCATAGGAAAGGAACTGGCTGTAAGGATCTTTAATAAGGCCCTGGAGGATCTTGGAAGCGGAAAAATAAATAAAATAGCGTTTTCCACTCACATATCATCAGTTGAAAGCATCAGTCTGATGACAAAACTCGGTTTCAGGCTGAAGCAGGAGTATAAATTCATTTGGAAGGAATACAGCGATGCGGACAATTCATTGGGCATCGGAGACTTTGACGTAGAAAGCTGGAAGCCTTCCTATGACGAATTTGCGAATCTGCCATATATTAAAAGAAGAGACGGCATTCTGCCTTTTGTGTTTCTCTTTCAGAAACCCACACCGGAGCTTTATGAAGAGCTGCTGAAGGAAAAATGCTTCGTATCGATAAACGGGCACAAGGGGCTTTTCAAGTTAAAAGGCGATCCTCATTTCATAGTGTTTGATGAAAGTTTTGAGGGTATAAATACCTTTATGAATTACTATTTACTGACCCTTGCGGGCAAATGCCCCGTTCCGCCTCTGACCTCGGTTATGCCGGCAGATACGGAACTGATAGAAGCCCTCAGTGCAGGCGGATTCGGTATGATGGACCCTTCAACCTGCGATTATCTGTATTATATATATGAAGGATGATGCGACGGGGGGACATGGGGACGTTTCTCTTGTCCCGCCTTCAGCGGGACAAGAGAAACGTCCCCGTGTCCCCGTCTTTATGGTACAAATACCTTTAAGAAATGCTTTTTGACCTCTATATCCAGGGGGAAGCCCGGTCCCCGTTCTCCGTCAA
>ENA-UOWE01005067-UOWE01005067.1-activated-sludge-metagenome-genome-assembly--contig:-NODE-5067-length-12267-cov-4.078202_pt1 | contig 12267 bp, 8 predicted proteins | sample MGYA00249841_ERZ761562 | MGnify/ENA primary metagenome ERZ761562 (study PRJEB28883, sample SAMN05720200) | activated sludge metagenome | isolation source: Anaerobic digester | place: Japan... | reverse complement strand
CGAGGGCGCGCCCGCGTGGCTGACGGCGCGGCTCGCCGCGGTCCTCGGGGACGCGGGCATGCGCGCCCTGCTCGGCGCCGAGCCCGACGCCGGCCACGGGCTGCCCCTGGCGCTGCGGATCGTGGGCGGGCGCGCGCTGCCGCGGTGGCTCGCGGAGTCGCCGCCCGGGCGGCTCTCGCCGCGGTGCCGCCTCGTGCGCGGCGTGGGCGACCCGCGGCGCCGCTCGGGTCACGCCGAGGGCGTCTTCACGGTGCAGGAGGAGGGCGCGCAGGTGGTCGCGCTCGCCCTCGGCGCGCGCGCCGGGGAAACCGTGCTCGACGCCTGCGCGGGCCGCGGCCAGAAGGCGTCGCTGCTCACCGAGCAGGTCGGCGCGGACGGCGCGGTGTGGGCGGCGGACCTCTACCCGGCCAAGCTCGGCGCGCTCGCGGCGGAGCACGCCCGGCTCCGGTTGCCGGCGCCGCGCACGGCCGCGGTCGACTGGACGGTGGGGCCCGGACCCGTCCCCGAGGCGGCGTTCGACCGCGTGCTCGTCGACGCGCCCTGCAGCGGCACCGGGACGCTCCGCCGCCGCCCGGAGCTCGTCGGTCGCCTAGACCCCGGGGATCCCGCCCGGCTCGGCGCGCTCGCGGCGGCGATCCTCCGCCGCGCCGCCACCCGCGCGCGCGCCGGCGGGCGGGTCCTGTTCGCCGTCTGCTCGGTCCTGCCGGAGGAGGGAGAAGCGGTGGTTGCGGCGGTGTCGGATCTGCTCGAGCCCGCGCCCTTCGACGCGCCCGAGCTCGGCGCCGCGCTCCCGCCGGGCGCGACCACCCTGCGCCTTCACCCGGCGGCGCACGGGACGGACGGCTACTTCCTCGCGAGCCTCCGGCGGCGGTGACGGCCGACGGCGGTCACTCGCTCGACTCGACCAGGATGAAGTCGACGCGGCGGTTCACGGCCCGATCCTCCTCCGTGGTGCCCTTCACCTTGGGCCGGCTGTCGCCGAAGCCCTGGGCGACGAGGCGGTTCGACTCGACCCCGCGGGCCACGAGGTAGGCGCGCACCGCCTCCGCCCGCTGCTGGCTCAGGCGCTGGTTGACGGCGTCCGGGCCGGTGTCGTCCGTGTGCCCCTCGATGCGGATCTTGGTGAACTCCTCGTGCGCCTTGAGGATGAGGGCGACCTGGTCGAGCGTGGCCCGCGAGTCCGCGGTGAGCACGGCCGAGCCGTGCTCGAAGCGGACGTCGTCGAGGAGGCGGAATTCGCCCTCCTCGTAGATGACCCGCGGATCCCCGCTGTCGGGGCAGCCGTCGTCGTCCTCGACCCCGTTGATCGACTCCTTCTCGTTCGGGCACCGGTCGTCGTAATCCGGCACGCCGTCGTGGTCCGCGTCGGGGCCGACCTCCGGGCAGCCGTCGAGATCCTGGTACCGGTCGACGTCCTCGGGCTCGTCGGGGCAGTCGTCCTCACGATCGGACACGCCGTCGTAGTCACGGTCGTGGCGGGTCAAGCGGTAGCGGACGCCGAGGAAGGCGCGGAAGGTCGGCACGCCGTAGCCCGGGACCAGGCCGAAGCCGGGGCCGCCGATGAGCTCCCACTCGTGGCCGGGCCAGGCCCGGAGGAAGAGCAGCCCCTCGAGGGGGAGCTCCTCCGCGTCAGCGGCGGTGAGCCCGACGCCGCCCGTGAGCTCGCCGCCGAGCTCGATCGGGCCGCGGCCGCGCCCGAAGCGGTAGCCGACCGCCGCCGCGTAGGCGAGCTCGCTGCCGGCGCTGACGTTGTAGAAGTCGACGTGCTCCCGCAGCACGGCGCCGAGGTTCACGCCGACGCGGAGCCCCCCGCGGAAGCGGTGGTCGAGGATGGCGCGGGGGGCGAACACCGGGGTGCTCGCGCCGCCCGCGAAGTCGCCGGCGTGGATCGGCAGCCGCACCTCCGCCGCGAGCGCCAGGCCGAGCGCGCGGCGATCGTCGAGGAGGCGGAGCTTGGGGACCAGCCGGAGGTCGCCGATCCCGGCCGGGGTCGGCTCGCCGTCGCCGCGCTGGCCCACGAACAGCGGCAGGTCGAGCCCAACGGCGAGGGGGCGCGCGATGGTGACCGAGCCGAGCGCGTCGATCCCCACGCGCCCGCCCACGAAGCGCTGCTCGAGATCGCCCCCGGCGTCCACCACGACCAGCGGGTTGAGGGCGTAGCCCGCGACCAACCCGAGCTCGAGCGGGTCCGCCCGGGGGCGGACGCCGGAGCCCTCGGCGGTGACCCAGCCGTCGGCGGTCACGGCGGGCTTCAGCCGTTCGGCGTCGACCTGCGCGCTCGCGGCGGCGGCGGCGAGTGAGCTCGACAGCGCCGCGGCGGCGGCGAGTCCTCGGTGCATCCGTCGCGGCTCCATCACGGCTCGCTCCTTCGCCGGCGACCGACCAGCGCGGCGAGCGCGGCGAGCACGCCCCAGGCGGCCGCGCCCGCCGCGGGCAGCCCCACCGCACCGCAGGTGCAGGCGCCCCCGCGCACCGCGTCGCCGGGCTCGAGCGTGACGCCGTCGTCCCCGGCTGCACCGCCCTCGCCCGGGGTGCCCCCGGCCCCTGCCGGGGGCGCCGCGGTCTGGACGCAGGTCCCGTCGGGGGCGCAGCGGCCGTCCTCGCAGTCGGCGTCCGCGCCGCAGGGCCCGCAGGTGCCGCGGTCGCAGACCAGGGGAGCGCAGTCGGCGTCGGTTTCGCAGTCGTCGCCGCCCACCGCCACGCATTGGCCCCCGGCGCACTCCTCGCCGGTGGCGCAGTCGGCGTCCTCGCGGCAGGCGACCGGAATCAGGCAGTCCCCCCCGACGCAGATCCCGCCGCCGGGGCAGTCGGCGTCGCGCTCGCAGGTCGGCGGCGTCACCGCGTCCGGTACCCGGTCACCGTCCGCGTCGCGGGGCGCACAACCCGCCGCCTCGCCGACCTCGAGATCGCCCTCGCCGGGGACGGCGCCCGCGGCGGTGGTGCGGAAGAACAGCGTCGCCGTGCAGGCCGCGTCGAGCCCGGCGGTCCCGTGGCCGATCGCGAGCTGGATGAACCCGTGCTCCTCGCCCAGGAGCAGCAGCGGATCGCGATCCACGCCGACCTCGGCGGCGACCGGGCTCACCCGCTCGCCGCCGACCCAGGCCTCGCCGTCCCACTCCCACAGCTCGGGGGGCGCGCCGTCCGCGGTCGCGGCCACCAGGTGCTCGTAGCCCCCCGCGGACGGATCGGTGCCGAGCGCCGCGTCGATCGCCACCGCGGCCGCCGGGCCCCCCGTGGTCGCGTCCTGGTCCTCGTCCACGAAGAGGTAGACCGCTAGCTCCGCCGGCGGCGCTGCTGCGCCCGCGACGTAAAGGCGCGCCCAGAGCTCGGCGTCCCCTTGCGCGACGTAGACGCTGCGTGCGTCCACGGCCGCCTCCGCCGCGGTGAACGCCGCGCCGTCGCCGGCGACGTCCTCGGCGCCGAACGGCCAGCCCGGCTCGCCCGTGGCGTCCACCACCAGCGCCTCGTCGAGCCCGGGCGTCGTCCGCGCGCCCTCCCAGCCCGGCGTTGGCTGGGCGAGGGCGCTCGCCGCCGTGAAGGTCGCTCCCGCCAGCACCGAACCAGCCCCGCCGACCCGCATGCGCACCTCCTCGCCCCTTGTTATCCCCGCCGCCGAAGCGCGGCAACGTATCCGTTCACGCCCTCCAACCGGCCAGGACCGGCCGAGATCCGCCCCGCTGGCGCGGCCCCGCGCGCGGGGCTCGAGCCGGCGCCGCGCCTACCTCGGCGTGGTCCGCGCGACGAGCTCCTCGCTCCGCACGAGCCGCCCGCCCGCCGCTGCGACGGCGGCGAACGCCGCCGCGCCGTCGCCGGGCGCGACGTCGACGCTGCGGCAGCCGTCCTGGACCAGCGTCACCGCGAGGCCGAGCTCGAGCGCGTCGAGCGCCGTCGCCTTGACGCAGTAGTCGGTCGCGAGCCCGAGCAGGACGACGCCGTCGAAGGCCCGCTCGCGCAGCCAGCCCCCGAGCCCCGTCGCGCGGCGGCGCGCGTTGTCGAAGAAGCCGGAGTAGCTGTCGACCGCGGGGTCGATCCCCTTCAAGAAGATCCGCTCGACGCGGCGCGCGTCGAGCGCGGCCGCCAGGCGCGCGCCGTGGGTGAAGGCGACGCAGTGGTCGGGCCAGAGGACCTGGGGGATCCCGCCGAGGTCCACGACGTCGTAGGGGCGCCGCCCCGGGTGCTGCGAGGCGAAGCTCTGGTGGTCGGGCGGGTGCCAGTCCTGGGTGGCGACCACGGGGCGATCGTCGAGCCGCGCGAGGAGGCGGTTGGCGATCGCGATCACCTCGTCGCCCCGCGGCACGGGCAAGGATCCCCAGGGCAGAAAGTCGTTCTGCACGTCGATCAGCAGGATCACCTCTCGCATGGCTCCCTCCGCTCCGCGCGGCTTCGCCGCGCCGTCCTCGTCGCCGCGCGGGCGCCCTCACGCCGGCAGGCGCGGGCCCTCCTCGACCCGGCGCGCGTAACCCCGCCGATCGAAGCGATAGAGCGCGGCGCCGCCGGGCCGGGTGCGCCCGACGGGGACCAGAACGCCCAGGGCGAGCGCGTGTCGGCGGAAGCGCCGCGCGTCGAGCGGGCGGCCGAGGATGGCCTCGTAGAGGCCGCGCAGGGCGGCGAGGGGGAAGCGCGGCGGCAGCAGCCCCAGGCCGATCGGGCGGCACGCGGCCCGCTCGCGGAGGCGGCGGAGCGCGAGCGCGAGGATGGCGTCGTGATCGAAGGCCAGGCCCGCGATCGCCGCCACGGGGAGCCAGGCCGCGTCGCGGGCGTCGTCCGCCGCCCGCGCCGGGTGCTCGGCGGCGCGGACCAGCGCCCAGTGCGCGACCGAGATCACGCGGTCGCGCGGGTCCCGGTCGATCGCGCCGAAGGCCTGGAGCTGCTCCAGCGCTACTCCGTCGAGCCCCGTCTCCTCCCGGAGCTCGCGCCGCGCGGCCGCCTCCAGCGGCTCGCCCTCGTCGACGAAGCCGCCCGGCAGCGCCCAGCGCCCCTCGAACGGGGGGCGGTCGCGCCGGATGAGCAGGACCTTGAGCGCGGGCCCGTCGAGCCCGAGCACGACGCAGTCGACCGTGACCGCCGGGCGCGGGTAGCGGTAGCTGTAGCTCATCGCCCCGGGCGCCTCCGCGTGCGCGAGCGACCCCCCGGACCCGCGACCCGCCGCGGCGCGCCGGCCGCTCACGGGCCTCCCTCCGCGCCGGAGGGAGCCGCGTCGCGTGCGGCGCGCGCGCTCAGGATCAGGTGGCTCTTGAGCTCGAAGAGGGAGCGCTCCAGCCCCACCGGGTAGCGGTGGGGGTTCGAGAAGCGCTTGATGCCGGCGTGGAACCGCGCGAGCTCCGCCTGCGCGTGGTCGCGCACCGCCGCGAGGGGCGGCGGCTCGTACACCCGCTCGCCGCCGCGCAGGACCGGCACCAGGAGGTCCTGGCTCGAGAGCCCCGCCGGAATCCGCCGGCGCCGCAGCGGGTCGGTCGGGTCGACGATGGTGACCTCGGGCCCCAGCGGCACCAGCTCGTCGTAGATCGCGTCGGCGACGGCGCCGTGGCCGTCGGAGTAGCGGCGCACCTGGAGCAGCCCGGGGTTGGACGTCTTCACGGCCTGCTCCGAGAGCTTGACGCGAGGCTCCCAGCGGCCGCCGGGCTCCCGCAGCGCGGCGAGCTTGTAGACGCCGCCGAGCGCGGCCTGGTCGTGGCCCGTGACGAGCTTGGTCCCGACGCCCCACACCGAGATGGCGGCGCCCTGCCGCTTCAGATCCGCGATCAGGTGCTCGTCCAGGTCGTTGCTGGCGACGATGACCGCGTCGGGGAACCCCTCCGCGTCGAGGATGCGGCGCGCCTCCACGCTGAGGTACGCGAGATCCCCCGAGTCGAGCCGGACGCCGGCGAGGCGGTGGCCACGCTCCGCGAGCGCCCGCCCCACCTCGCAGGCGTGCCGCACGCCGGCGAGGGTGTCGTAGGTGTCCACCAGGAAGACGCAGTTGGCCGGCATGGCCGCCGCATAGGCGGCGAAGGCCTCGAGCTCGTCCGTGAACGCCATCACCCAGCTGTGGGCGTGCGTGCCGCGGACCGGGATCCCGAAGAGGCGTCCGGCCAGCACGTTGGAGGTCGCCGCGCAGCCCCCCACGTGGGCCGCGCGGCTCGCCGCCAGGCCGCCGTCGATCCCCTGGGCGCGCCGGAGCCCGAACTCCAGCACCGGCTCCCCCGCCGCCGCCGCGCAGATGCGGGCGGCCTTGGTCGCGATCAGGGTCTGGAAGCCCACGATGGTGAGGAGCGCCGTCTCGACCAGTTGGGCCTCTAGCAGCGGCCCCGTCACCCGCAGCAGCGGCTCGTGGGGGAACACCACGGTTCCCTCGGGCACCGCGTGGACGTCGCAGCGGAACGTGAAGCGGCGGAGGTACTCGAGGAAGTGGTCGTCGAAGAGCGGCTGGTCGTCGTTGCCGGTGAGGGTCGCGAGGAAGTCGAGATCCGCGAGCTCGAAGCGGAGGGCCTCGAGGTACGTGAGCGCCGGCTCGAGCCCGCAGGCGACCGTGAAGCCCCCGCCGAAGGGGTGCTGCCGGAAGGTGAGCGAGAAGCTCGCTTCCTTCTGCGCCGCGCCGGTCTTGAAGTAGCCGAACGCCATCGTGAGCTGGTAGAGGTCCGTCAGCAGCGCCAGCGATGGGCGGTAGAGCTCGGCGAGCGTCGGCATGGCCCGGGCCTCACCTTGAAACGATCCCGGGGGGTGTCAAGGGACGGCCGCGGCGCCGCGTCGACGGCCGCCGCGGCGGCTGGTAGCCTGGGCGCCTCCGGGGTCACCGTGCGCATCACCACCTTCAGCATCGTCACCGGCTCCGGCGCCTGCGACGCCCGCTGCCCGTTCTGCGTCAGCCGCATGACGGGCGCGGCGCCGGCGCGGCCGACCCCGCCCCGGTGGCGCAACTTCGAGATCGCCTGTCAGCTCGCGGTCCGCGCCGGGGCGACCACCGCCATGCTGACCGGCAAGGGTGAGCCGACCCTGTGGCCCGAGCTCGTCACCGAGCACCTCGAGCGGCTGCGGCGCCACCCGATCCCCCTCGTCGAGCTGCAGACGAACGGGCTCGGCGTCGCCCGCGGGCGCCTCGATCGGGGGACGCTCGAGGCCTGGTACGAGCTCGGCCTCTCGACGGTGGCGCTCAGCGTCGCCGGCGTCGATCCCGAGCAGAACCGCGCCATCTACACCCCCCAGCAGCCGTACCCGGACCTGGTGGCGACCATCGACGCGCTCCACGACGTCGGCTTCACGGTGCGCCTCATCTGCGTGATGCTGCGCGGCTTCGTCGATGGTCCCGCGCCCGTGACCGAGCTCGTGGCGTTCGCGCGGGGGCACCGCGTGGAGCAGCTCACGCTCCTGCCGGTGGCGCGCCCCGACGCGGCGCAGGACCAGGACGCGGCCGCCTGGGTCGGGGCGCACGCGCTCGGCCGCGGCGAGCTGCTGGCGATCCACAAGTGGCTCGAGTACCACGGCACCCCGGTCCTCGAGCTCCCGCACGGCGCCCGCGTGTACGACGTGAGGGGGCAGAACGTCTGCCTGAACCACTGCCTCGATCCGCAGCCGACGCGCCCCGACGAGATGCGAAACCTCATCTTCTTCCCGGATGGACGCCTCCGTCACCGCTGGGACGCCGAGGGGGCGGTGATCCTCTGACGCCGTGACGCCCGCGCCTCGCGCTCCCTCGCGCGCTCGGCTGGCGTTGGCCGCGATCGTCGTCGCGTTCGCGGCGCCCGCGGCCGCGGGTGCCTGCCGCTTGCTCGAGGGGCGGGCCTCACCGCCGCCCGCGGCGACCGCCGGCCCCTACGCGGCCGCCGCCGCGGGAGCGCCGCCAGTCACGGCGGCGCCGCTGTCCGCGCCCGCGCCGGCCCCGGCGCCGTCGGGCGCCGCGCCCGTCGTCCCGCCCGAGCGGCTGCCGGAGGTCCCGGCCTCGCTCGCGGGCCGGCTCGACGTCGAGTCGCGTCGGCGCCTCGCGATCGCGGCCAGCGTGTGCCCCGCCGTGGTGTTCCCGGAGGAGGATCGCCTGCGCGTCGGCTGCCGCTCCTGCCCGCCGTTCACCGCGGACAACGGTCCCGACGGGCTCATCGTCGTCGGGCCTCGCGACGGTGACGGCTTCTACGAGCTCGAGGCGAGCTACGCCGGCGCCTTCTCGCGACCGGGCGCCGACGAGGTCGCCGCGGTCTTCGCGGGCTGCGAGCCCGCCGCCGAGAACTTCGGCGGGACGCTGCTGGTAGTGCGCCACCACGACGACGTCTGGGCGGCGCAGAGCTACCGGAGCGGGTTTCACCCGGAGGCCTGCGTCGTGTTCCAGCGCCCAGACGCGGCGGCGCTCCTCGTCTGCCGCTGGCGGACGGCGCACCAGCTCGTGGGGCACGAGTACCTGGACACCTACGACTTCACGCGGGGCAGCGAGCAGGACGTCCAGGGGGGCTGGGAGCGCGTGCTCGGGCTGACCACCGACGCGCCCGGGGCGTGCCTCGACGGCCGCGGCGCGGACGGGCCGCCGGTGGTCGCGGGTCGGCTCGACGCCTTCCGGATCCACGCGGCGACGCCCGCGCACCCGGCCGAGCTCGCCGTCGACGCGCACGCGATCCGATCGCCGCGCACGCCGGCGCTGATGGCGCGCTGTCGCGCGCTGACGGCCGAGCTCGCTCGCGCCGAGCCGCGCCCCATCGACGTCGTCTCCGCGCTCCGGCCCCCCGCGCTGCGCCTGGTCTTCCCGTGGAACGGCCGCACCTTCGCGGCCACCCCCGACACGGAGCGCGCCATCGCCGCGGTTGCGCCCCCCGAGGACGACCCCGGCTGATGGCGCGCTACTCGCCGGTGGCCCGCGCGAGGCGCGCGCGGCGCAGGCGCTCCTCGAGCTCGGCGACGCGAGGATCACCGGGGTAGAGGGCCCGGGCCGCGGCGAGGTGCCGCGCGCCGCCGTCGACGTCGCCCGCCCCGATGAGCGCGCTCGCGAGGCTCACGCGCGCCCGGAACGACGTCGGCGCGAGCGCGACCGCGCGCTCGTACTCCCGGCGCGCGGCCGCCGCCTCGCCGAGCTCCCGGCGGGCGTTGCCGAGCGCGAGCAGGGCCGCCACGCTCGGGCGGAGCGCGACCGAGGCCTCGAGCGCGCGCGCGGCGCCGGCGGCGTCGCCCGCCTCGAGGCGGGCCACGCCCAGGGCGACCCCGAGGGAGGGGGCGCGCGGGTCTCGGGCGAAGGCGCGCTCGAGCCGAGAGCGGCGCGCCTTCGGTCCCGCCGCGTCGGCGCGGGCGACGTCCCGCTCGGCGAGCCAGGCTGCGGTGGCGGTCCCGAGCAGCGGCGCCGACACCGCCAGCGCGGCGAGCCACGGCCAGGGGGTGCGGGAGGCGGCGCGGAGGGCCCGGCGGGGGCCCCGGCGCGCGCGCTCCCCGGGCAGCGCGGGGCCGCCCGCGCCCGCGAGCAGGAGCGCGAGCAGGACGGCCGGGCCGGGTCGCTCCACCAGGACGTCGCCGCTCATCGCCACCACGGAGTAGGCGAGCGCACCGGCCTGGAGCGGCCGCCGTGCCCGCACCGCGGCGGCGAGCCCGGTCGCGAGCGCCGCGCCGAGCAGCACCAGGCCGGGGACGCCGAGCACGGCCAGCGCGGCGAGCCAGTCGTGGTGCGCGTCGACGACGTCGTGCGCGCGCCGCGCGGCCTCGGCGAAGGGCAGCGCCGCGATCCGCTGCGCCTGCGCCGGCAGGTACCCGGCCACGAAGCCCCCGGCGCCGGTCCCCAGGGGCAGGCTCGCGGCGGCCACGTCCGCGCTCACCCGCCAGATCCACGCGCGCCCCGCCAGGGCGGCGCCGAGCCCGCCCGCGCCCCCGGCGAGGCGGGGCCCGAGCGCGAGGGCGGCGCCGGTGAGGGCGAGGGCGGCGGCGAACGGCGCCGCCGTCAGCAGCGCCGTGCGCGCGCGCTCGATGCCGCCCTCGTCGCGCCGCCCCGCCCAGGCGGTCGCCAGCGCCATCGCCACGCCCGCGCCGAGCCCGAGGTAGGCCGCGCGCGACTCGGTGAGCACGAACGCGGCGGCCGCCGCGAGCGCGACGAGGGCCGCGCCCGCCCGCGCCCAGCGCCGGCTCCCGAGCGCGAGGTCGACGACCGGCAGCAGCGCCAGCCCCAGGAGCAGGCCTGCCCAGTTCGCGTTGCCCTGCCCACCGTCGAGCGCCGCGCCCCGGGCCCCCTGCGCGAGGTCGAGCCCCACCAGCGCCGCCACCCCCCCGCCGGCGACGAGGGCCGCCAGCGCCGCCGGCTCCAAGCCCTGCTCCGCGCCGTCGCGCGCCCGCTCGCGGAGCGTCGCGGCGGCGAGCCCGAGCCCGCTCGCGGCGAGCAGCGTCGTCGCGGTGGCGAGCCCCGCGCCGGTGCCCCAGGCCACCGAGAGCAGCGCCCAGCCCGCGAAGCCCGCGAAGGCGAGCGCCGGGGCGCCCGGCGCCGCGCGGGGCGCCCAGCGCCCGGTCAGGGTGACGGCGGCGAGCGCCGCCATCGCCGCGACGACGACCCCCAGCGCCGCCACCCGCTGGGTCGCGGCCGCGGTCACCGCGGGGTGGTGCGCGACCACGGCGCACCCCGCGGCGATCCCCAGCGCTCGTCGCGCGCGGGCCAGGGTCACGGCGTCGGGACCCTTCAGCCCCTCGCGTCGAGCAGGCGTCGCAGCCGGTCGCGCGTGAACTCGCGCCCCTCGCGGGCGAGGGCGCGGCGCATCACCCAGGTAAGCTCCGGGGTCCGATCCCGCGCGAGGTACTCCTCGGCCAGGTCGCGCTCCCGCACGGAGCTCGCGGAGAGCGCGTCGAGGAAGCGGAAGAAGCCCGCCTCGGGGTCCCAGGCGAGCAGGATCGATGCGGCCGCCAACGCCTGGTCGACGTCCTCGCCGCGCGAGCGGGCCGCGAGCGGCTCGGCGAGCGCCGCGCGCGCGGCGGGCTCCTCGACGCGAGCGATGACGCGCGCGGCCGCCGGGAGCCACTCGGCGGGCAGCGCGTCGAGATCGGCGAGGAGCCGCGTCGCCGCCGCGCCGTCGCCCAGGCGGACGAGCGCGACCGCGACGCGCATCCGGAAGCGCACGTCGCGCGCGTCGGCGTACCGCGCGAGCGCCCCGCGCTCGGCGGCGGTGCCGACGCGACCGAGCAGGTCCACGGTGTGCTGCAGGGTCCGGACGTCCCCGCCGGCGGCGGCCGCCCCCTGCATGCCGAGGACTAGGTCGAGCAGGCCCGGGGGCTTGGCGGCGCCGAGGTGGTCGCCGAGCTCGAGGCGGCCTCCGGCCCAGGCGACCAGCAGGCGGCGCGTGACCTCGGGCGAGCGATCCCGGCGCAGCAGCCCGTCCACCTCCCGCAGCGCGCACTCGCCCGCCTCGAAGCAGGCCAACAGGTAGTCTCGCACCCGCGGATCGCCGGCGCGGCCGAGCGCCAGCGCGGCCCGCCGTCGGGTGGCCCGCCCCGCGGGCGAGCGGGCGAAGGCGCTGGCGAAGAGCCGCTCGTGGAGCAGGTCGGTGCGCCGCTCGCCGCTCAGCGCGAACAGGGCGTACGCCGCCTCCTCGCGGACGGCGGGGTTCGCGTCGTCGAGGAGCCGCTCGAGCGCCGGCGCCCCCTCCGCGGCGCCGAGCTTGCCGAGCGCGACCACGGCGCTCGTGCGCACCAGATCGCTCGGATCCGCGAGCGCCTGCTCGAGCAGCGGGCGCTCGGCGCGCGCCTGCACGTCGCCGAGGACGAAGGCCGCGTTGAGCCGGATGATCGCCTGCTTGTGCGTCATCAGGGCGCCCGCCGCCCGGTGGAAGGCCGCCCGGTCGAGGCGCTCCAGGGCGAAGGCGATGTTGTTGAGCATCCGCGCCTCGCGCACGCGCGGCAGCGCGTCCACCAGCGCCCGCGTGGCCGCGGGGTTGCCGATGAGGCCCAGGGCGTGCACGGCCTTGTTCCGGATCTCGACGTTCGGGTGGTCCACCAGCGCGACCAGGGGCGCGACCAGGCTCGGCGAGCGGAGCTCGGCGGACACCTCGGTGCCGGCGTGGACCAGGGCGTCGTCGTCGCTGCGGAGGGTGTAGGCGACGTCGCCCTCGAGCGTCGTTCTCGCCATCAGGTGCCGGGAGCGCCAGAGGCCGTGGAAGGCGGTGACGCGGAACGAGCCGCGCTGCTTGGCCGCGGCGCTCTCGGGATCGAGGCGCAGCTCCTCCCGGAGCAGGCGCACGGCGGCGGGGCTCCCGACGAGCCCGAGGGCGTAGAGCGCCTGGGCCCGCAGGTACTGCTGCTCGTCCTTACGGCGGAAGACCTTGCGCAGCGGCTCGAAGGACGAAGGAT
>ENA-UOWE01005066-UOWE01005066.1-activated-sludge-metagenome-genome-assembly--contig:-NODE-5066-length-12270-cov-4.563897_pt1 | contig 12270 bp, 8 predicted proteins | sample MGYA00249841_ERZ761562 | MGnify/ENA primary metagenome ERZ761562 (study PRJEB28883, sample SAMN05720200) | activated sludge metagenome | isolation source: Anaerobic digester | place: Japan... | reverse complement strand
ACCAGACATTAAATATTTTTAGTCAGATCGGAATTATTATGTTGATTGGATTGGTGACCAAAAATGGAATTTTGATTGTCGAGTTCGCAAATCAGCTTAGAGAAAAAGGTATTGAAAAAGGAACAGCAATCATTGATGCTGCTGTTGCTCGTTTTCGTCCCATCTTAATGACAAGCCTTGCAACTGCATTGGGCGCATTGCCTATTGCCGCAGCTTTAGGGGCAGCGTCTCATAGTAGAACTGGTATGGGGATTGTAATTATCGGTGGATTGTTATTCTCTCTTACGCTAACATTGTTTGTTATTCCTGCCATGTATTTATTTATTTCAAAACATCATCAAAAACATGAAAACTAAAAATTTATCATTCTTGGTTGTACTATTTGTTATTTCAACCGGATCTACTTTTTCTCAAAATGTGCTTTCGATGAAATCGGCAGTTGATCTTGCATTGAAAAACAATTTAGGTATTGTTATAGCAAAGAACAATGCTCAAATAGATCAAAATAATGCAACAGTTGGAAATGCCGGAATGTTACCATCTGTTAATGTTCAAGGCGCTGCGACAAAGGGGGAGAGCGATATTCGCCAAGAATATAGTGATGGTAGAGTATTGTCAAAGTCGGGAGTAAGCAATACAAATTATTCCGCTTCAGCATCTTTAACTTGGACAATATTTGATGGATTTCAAATGTTTGCGGATTATAAGAGATTGCAATTAATTAGAGATGCAGGTGAAGTAAGAGTCAAGCAACAAGTTATTTCTACCGTTTCTGCGGTTTCATATGCATACACTGAATTGGTAATAGCAAAAGAGTTGGTTCGGAATATAAATTCTACTTTGTCATTGTATAAAGAAAGAGTTCAATTAGCTAATCAAAAATTGATGATGGGCAAATCTGATAAAACGGAATGGTTGCAAGCTAAAGTTGATTTGAATGCTCGTATGAGTGCTTTAATGAGCGCAGAGGCATCGGTTCGTGTTGCAAAGAGTAAGATGAATGCTTTGTTAATGTTAGCTCCTGAGGATTCTTCTTTTGATGTTTCTGATAGTCTAGAGTTGTCAATTGTTGAAAGCGATTTTTCTGCATTTGCGAAGGACTTTGAAAAATCTAATCCTGATATTTACGAAGCAGATTTGAATCGTAAAGTAATCGAACAAGAAATGAAGGCACTTAAATCAGGCTATTTGCCGGTCATTGATTTAAATGCGGGTTACAATTATTCGAATAGTGAATCTTCATCAGGTCTGTTTTTGGTAAATCGAAATTCAGGGCCGGTTGCCGGATTAACACTAAAATGGAATTTATTCAATGGATTGAATCAGCAGCGTCAAGTAAAAAATTATAAGCTTCAAGTTGAAAGTGCATCAAGTAATTTACAACAAACTACTTTGCAGGTTCAATCTGCTTTGTATAATGCTTGGCAGCAGTATGTTGCTGCTAAACAAATCCTAAATAATGCTCGCGAAGGTGTATTGTTAGCAGATGAAAATCTAACAATAGCAGCTGAACGTTTCCGTTTATCGGAAAGTACCATTGTTGAATTGAAAATGGCCCAGAATGCGAAGGAAGATGCATTATCTGACTTATTGAAAGCAGGCTTTGATGCAAAAATTGCAGAGGTTAATTTACTTAGCTTGTCTGGGAAAATTGATCAGTAAATATTATTGTACGATCAATTTCAGGGCTTCTGTATTTCCGTTTTTATTAGTGGTAACAAAATAAATACCCGGACTTAATTCTGAAATATCCATTGTGTTATTTCCGGTGATTCCAAATTGTTGTTTTACTAATCGACCTGTTTGATCGAAGATTTTAATTTCTGCTTTGTCATTAAGATCTAAAGTAAAGGTGATGTAATCGTTTGCCGGATTCGGATAAAAATTCTTTTTTCCGATGATTGGTTGTTCTATGCCTGTTACTTGAGAGCAAGATGTAATAGTCAAATTCAAAACTTGGAAATCTGAGTAAATTGCTTGGTAGTATAAATTGGAAATCGTATCATCATGTATGATTAATACATTTTCGTCATTCTTAGTATCTGCTGATGCCGACCAATTATGAGAACCTGAAAATACCATCGGATCAGAGTTTACATCACATGGATCTATTAACATCATTTTATTATGATAGATGTAAGGAAGATTGAATATTTTTAAATTATTACCCATAACCGGTGTTAAGTTAGGATAAGGTGTGTAATTGACACTGAATTGATCCATGATACCTGCTACATAAATACTATCATGTTGAATCTTGTAAGTTAAAGCATCTGAAACATCTGTATCAGTGAAAGCATAAATCCCGAAATAAACTGAAGAGTTTGCCGCATTAATTTTCGAGATTAATTTTTGTGTTGTATTGTCACTTGGACTAAAATATAATTCTACCGATTTACCGTCTATAATGAATTGATGCGGTGTGTTATCGGTTTTGTATTGACCAAATTTCGAAACTGTTAGATTTGGAGTAGGAGTGCTGCTTCCCCACATTTCATTAAATTCTGTGATATATGCGAGAGCAAGATTCTTGTCTTGTACAATTATTATATTGTTATAATCACTGTTAATCTGCTGATCTGTCCAGTTTGTTGAACCTGTTAATACAATAGGATCGTTTATATCAGCTGAATTCCCATCAATTACCATGAATTTATTATGCATGATGCCATAATTAATTCCTGTAGGACTTCCTATTTTAGGGATGTTTGCATCTAAATCTGGTAAGGAATTGTTGGAAGAACTGGTGTTGTATATCCAACGAACAACAACTCCTCTATTGTAAGCATTGTTTACTGCACCGGCGATATTGGCCATTGTGGTTCCTAATCCAAAGTTATAAACTGCAATATCTAAGGTGTATTTAGCTCTGTCGATATATGCCTTTATGGTGTCATCAAATTGCTGATTTAAATAAATAGCATTCACTCCTGAAGACACGCTGTTGTTAACAGGATGATTGAAGTAAACTTTGATTTTTTGAGCACTTGCTTGGAAAGTGCTTAATAGTATTGTAAAAGCCAGCAAAATTATGCTTCTGATCATTTTGTAGTAGTTTGAACTACACGAATGTAGTAATAAAGAAGGAAACGTATAGTATAGCTAACGATTTAGCCATAGTAGTTTAAGTATAAATGAAAATTCACTGTTTTTTGACTTTTATTGTTTGTTAATTCGTAACAAGGAATTTTCGGAAGCGTAAAAATACGTAGAAAGTTGTTCTGGGCGAAATAAATTGTGGAGAGTTTCAGTGTCTTGCAAAGTTGGTAGGATTTATTGTTTGTTTGTTTGTTAGTCGCAAGATACTGTTGATATGGAACCCGGGCAATGAAAATTCCTTTAGTTAGAATCTCATAGTGTAAAATAAATAAAATGGAATTAAATTTTCTAAATCGAAAAAAGCTTGTGATGGTGATTGACGATACATTGATCGATCAATTTGTGGCAGAACGTATGATTAAGCTTTATGGCTTTTCAGAAAATGTAATTGTTTTTGATTCAGGAATAAAAGCGTTGGAGTATTTTTCACGCCAAGATTTGTTGGAAGAAGATATTCCTCAAGTAATTTTTCTTGATATCAGAATGCCGGAAATGGATGGATTTGAATTTTTGGAGGAATATGCAAATCTTTCTGATGAATTAAAGTCGAAAATGAAAGTGGTAATGCTAACTTCTTCGCTAGATAAGAATGATTATGATAGAGGATTGAAAAACCCTTATGTCATGCACTTTCTTAATAAACCACTCGATGAAGATCAATTAACTAAATTAAGTCATATGTAGTTTAACTTTTGTTTTATGAATAAATATTTCCGTTACCTTTTTGTGCTGATTGTTTGGTGTTGTACTACATATGTTGTTGCCGATGTCTTTATTTCATATGATATAAAGTACTCTATGCCTACGCCAATTCCTCTTGGATATAAATATAAAAGTACAGGTACCGATGTTAAAATAGGAGGGCTCCTATCTCAAATTTCCAATAATAAACCGATATTTATCCACTTTTATAACCCGGATTGTCCTTGTTCGCGTTTTAATGTTTATGCTTTTCAACGTCTTGAAAAGAAGTATCACGATAAAATTTGCTTCGTTGTAGTCGTCCTTTCAAATGGTGATTTAGATAAGTTAGAACATGCACGTCATGTTTTCTCAAACGATATTCCTGTTATGGCAGATAATAAATTAGCTGCTGAATGTGGTGTTTATTCCAGCCCTCAAGCTGTTTTAATTTCTACAGATAATAAACTCTTTTTTAGAGGTAATTATAATTCAAATCGATATTGCACCAATTCTTCTTCCTTCTTTCCGGAATTGGCAATTAAGAGTTATTTGAAAGGAGATGATCAAGCACTATTGCCCGACAATGCGTATGTCGCATATGGTTGTTCAATACCTGAAAACCGAAAATAAGTTCATGTGATGGAGACGGATAAAAAAAGAGAATTTAAGAAGGTTTACTACAGAAAAGTAAAAGATCGTTCCGATAAAATGATGAATCGTGCACTCATGATTTATTTTGCTGTAGGGATATTATTGGGTTTAAAATATGATACCGTCGATATTGCGTTGATGATTGGTGGTTCTACATTGCTTTGCTATTGGTTTACAAAGTTGTTTTTGTACGATACTGAAACATACCAATATTTAACCGGTGTCGTTTTGGGAATATTTATGGCGCAATTTATTTTTCAAATGCATGGGATGTTTGAAATGCACTTTGTGGCGTTCATTGGAAGTGTATTGATGATAACTTACCAAAATTGGAAAATGCAAATTTCACTTTTTCTATTCGTTCTCATACATCATACTGTGTTTGGATACTTGCAATTTTCGGGATTTCATGATATTTATTTTACTCAACAAGATTATATGGATCTTAATACATTTTTAATTCATATGATATTTGCTACAGTAATCTTCTCTTTAAGCGCTGTTAGAGCTCACAATTATCGTTTAATGAGTGATTCTTTCATAAATCAAAGTTTTGAAATAGGTAGATTACAAGCGAAAGAAATTGAAAATACAGAACTTAAAAAAGTTAATGAAGAACTTGATCGATTTGTATACAGTGTTTCACATGATTTACGCGCACCTTTAACTGGGATGTTAGGAGTTATTATGCTTGCAGAGAAAGATGAAAAAGATTCTAAGAACTCCGATTATTTTAGATTACTTAAATGTAGTGTTAAGCGTTTAGATTGCTTTATTTCCGATATCCTTGATTATAGCCGCAATTCTCGACTCGAAAGACGTCCTGAGGTGGTCGATTTTAAATCCATTTTAGATGATGTAAATGTCAGTTTACATGCTATGTTGGGAAAAGTTGAAGATGTCAAAATTTTAGCAAATATTAATTGTAATCATCAGTTTAAAACAGATAAAACGCGATTGACAATGGTGCTCAGTAATTTAATCTCTAATGCTGTTCGCTATCGTCGTATAGGTTGTGAGCCAAGTTTTGTTAAGATTGATATCAAAACTAATGAAGATGGTGCAGATATTTTAGTTGAAGATAATGGCATAGGGATTAAGGAAGATGTTCAAGGGAAAGTTTTCGATATGTTTTATCGAGGTTCAGATGCTTCTGTTGGTTCTGGATTGGGTCTTTACATAGTTAAGGAGGCTCTCGATAAGCTTAATGCTTCAATTAAACTGACTTCAGTTGTTGGAAAAGGGACAAAATTTGCAATTCATTTGCCGACTTTGTAGTTTGATGCGAAGGTTTCGATTCTACTAACTATCTTTGCTTTATAGTTGCAGATTATGAAAGACTTCAAAAAGTATTTTACAACCCCGGCAAGTCCTGAACTTGTATATAGCGCATTAACCAATCCCTTTACAATCGAATTATGGAGTGGTGACCCTGCTGTAATGTCAACTGAACCGGGATCAGAGTTTTCATTATGGGAGGGAAGTATTATTGGAAAAAATTTGGAGTTTGTCGAGAATAAATTAGTTAAGCAACAGTGGTATTTCGATGACCAAGAAGAAGAATCAATTGTTACTATTAAAATTCACGACAATGAAGACCATTCTTCTATTGAATTACGTCACGTCAATATCCCTGATGAGCACTATGAAAATATTGTTGAAGGTTGGCTCGAAGTTTATTTTGCTTCGATGCTTGAATTCTTAGCTGATCAGTAGTTAGTTTTCTTCTGATTTTACTTCTGTTGAGTCGATTTGTTTAGGCTTTTTCTTAGATCCATCATAAATATCGAATCTCAAATAGCGGCATTCAATCGGACCATTGTAAAGTTGAATTTTACGAGTGGTTCTGAGGCCAATAAATTTGGCTACTTCTAGATTTCCCGTAAAAATCCAACATGTCCATCCTTTGCATTGTTGTTTCATTGTATCACCCATGCGTTGATACATGTCCAATATATCTTTAGGCTCAATTCTTAATCCGTAGGGTGGATTGCAAATTAATGTTCCGGTGTCGGTTGGTCTTTTGAATTTTTCAAACGATCCTTTTTTGAGCTTGATTGAATATTCTAACCCCGCATTCATTATGTTCTCTCTGGCTTTATCAAGCACTACTCCGCTGATGTCGGAACCATAGATCATCGTATCTGATGCCGGTAACTCATTTTTTATTGCATCGGAATAGATTTTCTTCCATAAATCAGCGTCGTAATCTTTCCAGGTTTGAAATCCGAAGAATGATTTATACTTATTTGGCGCAATGTTTCGCATGATCATCGCTGCTTCAATCAGGATTGTGCCACTTCCGCACATGAAATCAGCTAAAGAACTTTTCTTATCCCAACCGCTTTTAATGACCAATGCGGCAGCTAATGCTTCATTGATGGGCGCTTGATTGGTATAGTCGCGATATCCTCTCTTATGCAACGATTCACCTGAACTATCGAATGATAATGTACATACATTTTGATATATGTGAAGGTGTATTCTTAGGTCCGGTTGGTCAATGTCAACATTCGGCCTGTCGTCGTATTTATCTCTAAATTGATCTACGATTGCATCTTTAGCTTTTAAAGAAACATATTGTGAGTGGGTGAGATTCGATAGGTTTAATGTGGTATTTATCGCAAATGTCTGGTCAAGAGTGAAAAGGGATGTCCAATCGATATTTTGAATTTCATTATAAAGCATTTCTTCGTCCGATGCTTCAAATGTTGCATAGGGTTTTAAGATACGAAGCGCTGTTCTGCAATGTAAATTAGCTTTGTACATTAAGGCTAAGTCGCCTTCAAATTCTACGGCACGGGTTAACGGACGAACATTTTCGGCACCTAATGCTTCCAGTTCGTCGCAAAGAATATCTTCGCAGCCGGCAAATGTTTTTGCAATTAGAATCAAATTAATTGTAGATAAATGGTTAATGAAGAGTGCAAAGATACCGTTTATTTGCGATATTGTTATAATTGTCAGAATGACTGTTAGTTGCGAAATTTTTGAGCCATGTAAGTTTGTTTGCTGTTCAATTGATTTAAAGTACATTTTCTTAGTTATCTATTATTGTTTTTTCATTTTTTAGTGTTTAGTTTATATCGTTTTAAGAAATTGCTCTGTTGTTTTGTTTTAACACTTTTTGAAGTTATTATATGTTTCTTAGTTCAATAAATAAAAAATAACAATTCAGAAGTATTTTATTTATATCACATTTATTGCTACTTGCATAATTTTTACTTCTCAATTATGTAATTGATCATACTGTTTTTTAGGCAATGTTCAGATTAATTCTTTTGGCTAATAGTACTATATTGTTAGAATTCTACTATCTAGTTTTTTGTACCTTTACACTTATGAAAAGGATCTCTTTATTTTTATTCGTTTTATTGCTTTGTGTGAACAATATATTCGCTCAAAATTGGAATACTGCAACCCCTTATGCTGGTCGCATTAATGACTTGTTTTTTGTGGATGCTAAAACCGGCTATGCATGCGGACAAGGCGCAGGTATCGGAAATTGTTCAGGTACCGGTTGTATTCTGAAAACGATCGATGGTGGTGCTAATTGGGTGCGTATGAAATCGTCAACTACCGGTGAACTGACACGTATTCAATTTGTTACGCCGTTGATTGGCTGGGCAATGGGCGCATCTAGCACTGTTATGCATACTTCCGATGGTGGGGTGACTTGGACAACTCAATCTTCAGGAGTTGGCGCCGGATTAAATGATATGTACTTTGTTGATGCTAACCTTGGTTTTGTATGTGGCTTAAATGGCCTATTGCGTAAAACAACTAATGGAGGTTCAACATTTACTACCATAGCTTCCGGGGTAACGTCTACATTGTATGCACTGAGCTTTGTGAATTCTTCTGTGGGATATTTTGTAGGTGATAATGGTGTAGTTAAGAAAACAACGAATGGAGGAACTTCCTTTTCGTCGGTTTATTCAGGTACGGATGCTTTTCGTGATGTCCGTTTTTTGTCTGCCGATACCGGTTTCATTCTTTCCGCTTATGTCATTAAAAGAACTACTAATGGAGGAGGAGCTTGGACAACCTTTAATGCCCCATCTGGCTTTGTTATGACTAGATTGTTTTTCGCGAATAAAAATATTGGCTTCGTTGTCTGCGATCAAGGAAAAATTTTAAAAACTGTTGATGGAGGAATAACTTGGAATGTTCTTCCTACTCCGGTCAACGATTTTATTTATAGTATTGCTTTCCCTGATGAAAATGTAGGATACTTCGGTATTAGCTACGGACGAATTTATAAAACACTTAATGGCGGAATTTCATGGGAATCTAATTTGTCAGGCTTTGTTGATGAATTGTCTAGTGTTCGTTTTAGAGATCAAAATGTTGGAGTGGCTGTAGGTAAGTATGGTGATGTTTTTAAAACTAATAACGGAGGATTAAACTGGACATTGAGAAATAATATTCCTTATGTCAATTTGAATACGGTTCGTTGGCTAAATAGTAAATCGGTCATTGCTGCAGGATATCCTAACGTTTTAATTAAAAGTGATGATGAAGGTATGAATTGGTACGACTGGAATATTCCAGTTCGAGATAGTATTTATGATATACATGTTCGTGATTCAAATTCTGTTTTTATTACGTATGGAACCGGAAATTGTATGAAGTCGCTCGATGGAGGTGTTACGTGGGATACTTCTATGCACACCGGAAGCCCTTATGCTTTTACCGGAATTTTCTTTTTGAATAATGATACAGGATTCGTTTGCGGACAAAATTTAGTTTATAAAACCATTAACGGTGGACATAATTGGTCATTGAAAAATGATAGTATCAATATAAATTCTTCTTTTAATGATATTCAATTTACAAGCAATGATACAGGTTATGTAGCAGGTGATTTTGGTCCTCTTTACAGAACAGTAAATGGTGGTGAATGGTGGATCGATTTGTATCCTTCTCCAACTACTAATAGTGATGTTCAAGAAATGCAATTCTTTACAAATGATAGTGGAATGTTTGCCGCTTCTACTAGTCAAAAAGTGACTAATAATGCAGGCGTTAACTTATCTACAATGCCTACCGCTTGCTTAGCGAATAATTGGGAAATGCATAGCATCTCCGTCACAGAAAATGGATATGGTTATTGCGTTGGTGGTCAGTCCGGAATTTTACATACTCTTCAACCTGATGCTTTATTAAGGACTTATGTGCAGGATTCAATCTTTTGTTCGGGAGATAATATCTTCGTTGGATATAATGCTTCCGGATTTCTATTAAGCACCCAAATGTATTCTATTGAGTTAAGTGATGCCTCAGGTTCTTTTGCTACGCCTCAAGTTATTGGGACGTTTCAAAAGTATTCACCAATGGCTAATCCTTCTGGTATAATAACTTGTCAGTTGCCTTCAGGTTTAAATGGCTCAGGATTCAGAGTTCGTATAGTTAGTGCAACTCCGGCTTTAATTGGCCCTGATAATGGATTTAACCTAACAATAAAGTCTTCGGTTTCGCCAACGGTTAACTTGATTAATAATAGTACAAATGGTTGTGAAAATGATCTATTGCAGTTTGTTGCCCAAACAGCAGGAGCAGGATATAATCCGGTTTATAGTTGGTACTTAGATAACCAATTATTGAATGTTAATTCGTCGGTTTTGAATATCGATAGTTTAACCGGGAATCATAATCTTTCAGTTTCGTTTGTCAGTAGTTTAAGTTGTGCCAATTCAATTCCGACTGATTCGATTTCTTTTTCAATTAGTCCTGCGCCTTATGTTAATGCAGGAATTGATAAATCTATTTGCTTAGGTGATTCGGTACAAATTGGTGACGCATTGAATTTAAACTCTACTCAATGGTATCCTACAATTAATATTTCAAACGATACTATATCTACCCCAATGGTTTATCCATATTCATCTCAGATGTATGTTGTTGAAAGCTCAAATCTCTCCGGCTGTATAAATCGTGATTCAGTTTTTGTTACAGTATATCCAAATCCATTAATAACTGTTGGAAGTGATGTTTCACTTTGCGAAGGTGATTCTGCTTTGCTTACCGCCGGTTCCTTTGGCTCAAATGTTTTATTGACATGGAGTCCTGCTGGTTCTCTTAGTTCAGATACTGGAAGTAGTGTTTATGCTTTTCCAACATCAAATACCATGTATACAATTACTGCAACAGATACTAATAATTGTTCTTCTTCAGATTTTTTGAATGCACTTGTTTGGCCCGCACCAATAATTCCTATAATAAACATTGTGAATGGAAATATTGTAGTTTTCGGTAATACTCAAAACCTAGAATGGTATCTGGATGGAAATATTTTGCCAGGCGTAAATAACGACACATTGTTTCTTCCTGTCAATGGATCATATTATGTAGTGGCAACAGATAATAACGGATGTACTGCTGTTTCTCAATCATTGAATTATACAATTCAAAATCTAAACAGTTTGACACATGAAAATTTCCAAATTCATTGTGTCGATAATTCTATTGTAGAGATAAATTCATTACCGGGTACTTCAGGTTATTTGAAAATAATAGATGTCAACGGACGAGAATTATTGGATAAATCTTTCAATATTGAATCGTCAGGATCTTGCATTGTTAATTTACCATTGCTTGCGAATGGAATCTATATTGTCAATTTGATATCAAAGTCAACTGTCGAATCGCATAAAATGATAATAACCCGATAGTGCTAAGATGGACGAATTGTTAAACTAAAGCGTTTTCTAGCTTTTCGAAAGACTTCTTATGACGTTTTGTTTTTCTTGTAAATGAAAATCAAATCTTTTGAAGTTGGACGAAATGAACTTAATGCATCTTCCGATATTATTGGTTCAATTGTATCACTTTTTACATTTACTATCGCTTCTGGATGATAGTTTTTAGCGATGTATTCGTTCGCCCATTTGAAAATATGTTCATCTGAATTTGGACGCAATAACCATGATGCATCTATGTTTACATATAGAATGTACTCAGGTTTGTTGATTTCAATTTCTTTGATGGATTCGTCTTGCATCTTTGAAGCATAGGACTGATCTTCTACCCAATTGTATGCATAAATATGTCGAGTTGCTGAGTATCGATCTGCATAAAATAAAATTTGCGGCTCAGATCCAAGTATCGCGATCTTGTCATCAAGTAATGTGTTTTTCTTAATATAGTTTCCTATTTCAATTGATTCCGCAAAAGGGTTTAGTCTATAAATATTTTTACTTCTTGTTAAATTGTTGCCCGTGAATAAGTAGTCTGCATTTGAATCAATACTGTAAGAGATGACAACCAGGAATATTATGAGCGGTATATAGGATGCTGTCAGAGGGCTGTAATGTTTGTTGATTTTATTACGAATAAATTCGAAAAACAGACTTGCTGCAATCGACATTGCCGGTAGGTAGGTGATATAATAGTGTTGACGAAAGTAAAATCCCGGAACAATTGTTAGGAATGAAAAAATTACAAATGCGTAAATTTTCATTTTATTTGCTTTTGGAATAGCACAATTGTATGCGACAATAATTCCTAGAACAGAAACTAGCCAAAGAGCTATGTAGCCTTCTGATGAATAGTTGTTGGTAATTGTATTTATGCTTGATAGAAACATTTCCGGAGCCATGGATAGCGGTACTGTATTGCCGTATTGTGATAAAAAGTCTATTGTCCAAAACTTAAAACTTTCAAAGTCTCCCCAGATGTAGAAATAAATCACCATATCAAAAATAGGTGCGATAAATCCTATGATGATGCAAATTACTTTGCTCGCTATGCTTTTTAACGAATATTTGGAGTTTGAATTGATAATTGCAATTGATATTCCTGCGAACAAAAAGAAAATCCCGGATTGTTTGCAGA
>ENA-UOWE01005047-UOWE01005047.1-activated-sludge-metagenome-genome-assembly--contig:-NODE-5047-length-12306-cov-4.195331_pt1 | contig 12306 bp, 6 predicted proteins | sample MGYA00249841_ERZ761562 | MGnify/ENA primary metagenome ERZ761562 (study PRJEB28883, sample SAMN05720200) | activated sludge metagenome | isolation source: Anaerobic digester | place: Japan... | reverse complement strand
AATTATTTTCTTTTCTTCATTTCCTAAAACACCTCCATCACCTGAATGGGGGTTCAAACCAAGAACAGCTATATTTGGTTTTTGTATTCCAAAATCCTTTATTAAACTGTTGTTAATTATTTCTAATTTTTCGATAATTAGTTTTTTTGAAATTTGTTTACTTATATTGTTTATAGGTGTATGAGTGGTAACTAATCCAACTCGCATTTTTTGGCTGACTAACATCATACAGATTTTTTTATTTTTTGTTAATGCTGCAAGTAAACCTGTATGTCCATCGTAAAAATATTTAGCCTTATTAATTGCTTCTTTTGAAATTGGAGCTGTTACCATTGCATCAGAAAAACCAATTAAACATAAATCTAATGCTTGAAGAATCGATATTACGCTTAGATCTCCCGCTTTTTCAGAGATTTTACCATATTCGGATTTATAAGGGTAATATACATCTTTAATTATAATATTGTTTTTCTTAAAATTGGTGCCATTTACTTCAGGATTAAATTTAATTTTTAATTTATTTGCTGTAGATTTCCAAATATGCTCTGGACCTATTAATAATGCGTTAAATTTATCTGCGATTTCTTGATCAGTTATGGCTTTTAATACTACTTCAGGCCCAATACCATTTACATCGCCTATAGTAAAGGATATTATTGGTTTCATAAATTTTCTATTGATTTGAGCTTATAATTTCCATTTCTATTTTCATCGATAAAAATCATTCTTTTTGAAATCCTTTTATAAGTCCAGATTTCAATTGGTTCTTCTCCTGGTATCAAACGTCTTTCAGTATTATCAGGTTTCCCGTAAATAATGTAAGTTTTTCCACGATCAGTTTCTGAGCCATCTGGTATAGTAATTGTTCCAAAATTTACAATTGCGAAATCAACTCTTCTATAAAATTCTGTCATAAGTTCATTATATAATGTGTTAGGGGTTGGATCCTTTTTTTTCCAAAATTCAAGAAATTTTTCTCTTTGTTTAACTTTATTCCCTGAAGATATCTCATTAAATTCTTTTTCTGGTAAAATTAGTTTTAGCTGTTTTAGTGCTATATCAAAATTTCTTAAACTAAAAGGCATATTATACCATACAACTTCAGTTTCTTTTGATGCTTTGTCGTTATTAGTTGTATTTTCAATTTCGATTAAATATTTAGCAACTTCAAATGAATCGGTTTTTAGTGGATAGTTGAGAATATAAATATTTGTTGTATCTTGTTTTTGAAAATACTTTGTTGGTATTATAGTCTCTGAGTAAGGTAATTTTACTCTATTAATGATTTTTGAGATTTTTAATTTATATTTATCTTTTGTAGAATCATAATTAAATATTTCTGTATGTAAAATACAATTTTCACCAAAGGGGATAATACCATTTAATTTATTTACTTGATCAGTATCGTTATTTGATGTTAAAATAAAACTTAAATCAGAAATTTTTTCTTTATTATAATTTTTAGCTCGAAAAGCTTTAAATTCCTTTTTAAAACTTTTTGTTGATTCTCTATCATTTAATTCAATGGAAATATTATATTCACCTGGATTTATATAGAAGCTGAAAAATGTTTTGTAGAATTTTTCTTTTAGTAATCTTTTCTCTTCTTCAGTTACTTCAATGATTTCTTGCTTTATTTTTCTATCAATAAACTTGTTATTTTTATCGAATATTTCTACTGTTATATCAAAAGAACCGATAAAATCTTTTTGAGTTCGTGAAGGGTCTCTCGTAAAAATAAGAAAATCATATGGTAATTTAACAAATACATCAATTTTACTCTTACTTGTATCATTTGTAGGAAAAGAAAATACATCAAAAAAAATCCTTTCAGAACCAGTAAAAAACATCTTTTCTCCAAAAGGACGTATTTGTGAAATTAAAGAAAAAGGTAATATTAAAATAATTAAAAATAATAAATTTCTCATAATTATCTTTTCAATTTTTTTAAATATATTGAATTAATTACTAATCTTCAAGATATTATTAAGTTTTTCAATAATACTCATAACTAAAGGTTTATTTTTTGACAAGTAATCTAATAATTAGGTTGAATTATTGTTATTATTTAAAATAATAATTTTTAAAATTTAAGTGTTTCTTTTTTAAAGTTATTTTACTATCTTTTAAAAAAATAAAGGAAAAAATTATGAAAGTTTTATTAAAAACCGATAAAATTCAAGAAATTAAATCAGATATTATTGTTAAAACATATTTAAAAACAAATTTAAGTGAAAAAATATCGTCTTTTAATGAATTGCTTTCTGGAAAAATTGAAAAGGTTATTAATTTGAAAGATTTTTCTGGTGAAGAAAAACAATTTTTTTTGACTTATAGTGATGGCCTTTTAAAAACAGAAAAAGTATTACTTTTTGGATTGGGTGAACTGGATGAATTTACACTTAATTCATTCAGAAAATCTTCTGCCCAGATAATTAAAACAATTCAAAAATTAAAAATTGAAAAAATTTGTATTGATTTAACAGAATATCTTGAAATTTGTTCTTTGAAAAATATTGATAGATTTGACGCTTTTACTGCAATAATTGAAGGAATCATTCTATCCCAGTATAAATATAAAAAGTACTTAAATCCTAAACCAGGTGAAGTAGAACTGAAAGAGGTTTTCCTTTTATTAAGTAAAGATGACTATAATATAAAATTTGCTCAAATATTAAAATCAACTAATATTATTTGTGAATCAGTTATAAAAGCAAGAGACTATTCAAATGCACCTGGTTGTGAGATTAATCCAATTAGTTTTTCTGAAGAAGTCAAAAAACTTTCCAAGTCTATTGGAGTTAAAACTACTATTTTAAAGAAGAAAGATATTGAGGCAAAAAAAATGGGAGGTTTACTTTCTGTTAGTGCAGGGAGTAACATTCCACCACGTTTTGTCATTATGGAATATAATATTGATAATTTAGATTATGATACTATTGTTCTTGTTGGTAAAGGTATTACATTTGATTCTGGTGGTATAAGCTTGAAGCCAAGTCAAAATATGGGTGAAATGAAAATGGATATGTCCGGTGCAGCTGTAGTAGCTACAACAATTGAGGCTGCTGCTAAATTAAAGTTACCACTAAGAATTATTGGTTTGATGCCTTTGGCAGAAAACATGCCAGGTGGAAGTGCCTTAAAACCAGGGGATATTATTAGAATATCAAATGGAAAAACTGTTGAAGTTGATAATACTGATGCTGAGGGTAGGTTGATTTTAGCTGATGCATTATATTATGCAACGAAATATAAACCAAAGCTTATTATTGATCTTGCTACCTTAACTGGAGCTTGTGTTGTTGCTCTTGGACATTTTGCTGCAGGTATTATGGGAACTGATAAAATTAATATAGAGAAATTAAAAACCTCTGGTGAAAGAACTTATGAAAGAGTATGGGAATTACCACTTTTTGATGAATATGCTGAGCTTATAAAAAGTGATGTTGCAGATTTAAAGAATGTTGGTGGAAGATGGGCAGGGGCTATTACAGCAGCAATGTTTTTAAAAAATTTTGTCGAAGAATATCCATGGATTCATATAGATATTGCTGGCACTTCAATACTTGAAAAAGAGACTGATTATGAGCCTAAGGGAGGTTCAGGGTATGGAGTAAGATTGCTTTTAGATTTTCTTAGAAATTGGAATAATAAATTGTAACTTTTATTATTCTTATTCGTATTGTATTTAAAGATCACATTTTTTGGAATATTAAATATGAATCTAGGAAAATCCTTTTTTTTGTTAATTCTTTTTGTTTTTTATTCAGAAGCTTTTGCTTTTTCTAACGATCAATTTACAGTAAAAGGGAAAGTAATTGATAAAAAGACAAAAAATTTTTTGCCCTCGGTTATTGTAAGAATACTAAATACGAACAAAGGTACTTTAACAGATGATAATGGAAGTTTTCAAATTAATTTAGAAAAGGGGAGATATGATATTCAATTTAGTATTGTTGGATATAATACTGAAAAAATAACTGTTGATTTAAATAAAAATTTAGATGTAATAATTGAGTTAGAAGAATCTTTTGTTCAAATGAAAGAAGTGCTTGTAGTAGCTGAAGATCCCGGTGTAGGAATAATTAGGAGAGCAATTGCAAATAAAAAGAAATGGATAGATAAACTTAACTCTTACAAGTTTACTGCATATTCTAAACAAATAATAAATAAAGAAGATAGCATTGCAAGTATTGCCGAATCATATTCTTATGGTTATTGGAAAAAAACTGAAGGTTTTAGGGAAGTGATCTTTCAAAAAAGACAAACTGAAAATATTAAAGTATCTCAAAATTTTGCAATGGTGGGTGGTATTATCAATTTTAATGAAGATGTTATAAATATTGCTGGATATAAATTTACAGGACCAACATCAGCAAATGCACTTGATGATTACTCATTTAAGTTATTGAAAACTTATGAATCTAGAGGTTTTAATATTTATGAAATCGAAATGAAACCAGCAAATCGTTTTAAACCACTTTTTGATGGTATTATATGTATTGCTGATAGTATATATTCGATTACAAAAGTAGAATTGAAACCAAATGATGTTTTTAAAATTCCTTTCACAAAAAGTATAGAATTAAATATTTCACAAAGATTTAATGTTTATGATACTATTTTTTGGATGCCAGTTGATATAGCAATAAATGCTAATTTTAATATTAAAATTCCTGGTATTAATTTGCCAGCTTTTGGTTTTAAACAGAGATCGATCTTGTATGATTATGAAATTAATACTGATTTACCAGACTCAATATTTTTAAAGAAGAGAAATGTTTTAGATACTACGGTTAAAACCTATGATTCAACATATTGGGAAGCAAATAGGGTATTAGCTTTATCAACATCAGAGGAAAAGGCTTATAAATCTTTAGATAGCACAAAAACACTTGATAAACAGTTTAAACCTACCGGTCCTCTTATGGCTTTAGAAAAAAATAATAATTTGAGTTTTTTAAAACCTCTTGAATATTTAAGTTTTCACTTTAATAGGGTAGAGGGCTATTTTTTAGGTGCCACTTATAACTTAAATTATAAGAAAATGTTTAACTCTGAATTTTTACTGGGTTATGGTTTTTCTGATAAAAAGTGGAAATATAATATTTTTTTAAACAATAACATCCCCTTTTTAAGTTCATCTCTTTCATTTTCTTTTTTTGATCAAACAGTTTCAATACCTGATAGAAATTATTATTCACCGTTTATTATAACTCTTGCTTCAATATTTTCTAAGCTAGATTATGGTGATTATTATAATTCTAAAGGTTTCAATATTCGTTATTCTTTTAGTCCAATTAAAAATATTAGAGCTGATATTAATTACTTAAATGAAAAAGAAGGAAGCACTACTAACATTGTAGGTCATGGGTTACTATCTAATAAATTATTCAGAAAAAATAAACCGATTTTTGATGGAAAGATGAGAAGCCTTACTTTAGGTCTTAGTGTATTTGAATTAGTTAAAAAGAATAATGATGATTTTATTTCAGTTTCTATAGGTGATACAAAACCTGATTTATCCTTATCAATGGAATTATCTGATAGAGTTATTGGAAGCGATTTCAAGTATATAAAGTATAATTTTAGTTTTAAACATCAATTTCCAACTTTTTTAACAAGCTTACTACTTAAGCCTTATTTTTCAATAGAAATATATGGCGGTTTTTCAAATGGAGAATTGCCACCTCAAAGATTATATTATTTAGAGGCAGCTTATGATGGTTTTTCTCCTGATGGTACTTTTAGAACTATGAATATTAAATCTTTTTCTGGTAATAGTTACTTAGAAGCTCACCTTGAACATAATTTTAGAACTTTACCATTCAAATTAATTAATTGGGGGTGGATGGAGGAGCAGGGTATTGAAACTTTAGTTTTTGCTTCATTTGGCAAGTCGTGGCTTTCAAATGAAAATAAAAATTATTTAAATGATAATTATTATAAAGATACTGATGGTTGGTATTCAGAATTAGGTTTTGGTTTTTCTAAAATATTTTTGTTTTTAAGAACAGATTTTTCATTTAAGGTAACACCTAATCAAGGTAAAAGTTTTTCTTTTACTTTTAAAATTGGAAATATTTTATAAAAAATATGTTTTTCCCTACTACTTATGATGAGATAAAAAAGTTTGGATGGAAAGATCTTGATGTAATTATTATTACTGGTGATACTTACATAGATAGCCCTTATATAGGTGTTTCAATTATTGCGAATTTACTTTTTAAATATGGTTATCGAATTGGAATTATTGCTCAACCTGATATTAATTCTGATGATATTACACGACTTGGAGAACCTAAGTTATTTTGGGGTGTGACCGGAGGTTCAGTTGATTCAATGGTTGCTAATTATACTCCTCTAATGAAAAAAAGAAAATCAGATGATTTTACTCCCGGTGGAAAAAATAATAAACGACCTGATAGGGCAACTATTGTATATTCAAATCTAATAAAAAAATTTTTTAAAAATACTAAGCCAATTGTTTTAGGGGGTATTGAAGCTAGTATGCGCCGAATACCTCATTATGATTATTGGGATGATAATATTAGAAGATCAATTCTATTTGATGCAAAAGCTGATATTTTAGTATACGGAATGGGAGAAAAAAGTATACTTGAATTAGCTAATAAATATAAAAATAATTTTGAAGTTTATAACACGAAAGGAATTTGTTATATCTCAAAAAATAGGGTTAATAATTATATTGAGCTCCCATCTTATGAAGAAGTAAAAGAAGACAAACTTAAATTTATTGATATGTTTAATCTCTTTTATGTTAATAATAACCCTTTTTATGGAAAAGGATTACAAATTAAACACGGAGATAGGTTTTTAATTCATAATCCGCCTCAACCTCCTTTAAGTAAAAGAGAAATGGATGAAATTCATGATTTAAATTACGCTAGAGATGTTCATCCTTATTATAAAAAACAGGGGAAAGTAAAAGCTTTAGAAACAATTCGTTTTTCTATACTTACTCACAGAGGTTGTTTTGGTGAATGTAATTTTTGCGCAATCTCTATACATCAAGGTAATGTTATAAGCTCTAGAAGTGAAAATTCAATTGTTAAGGAAGCATTATTATTAAGTAAATTACCTGATTTTAAAGGTTATATTCTTGATGTTGGTGGGCCTACAGCTAATATGTATGAAATACAATGTGATAAAATGTTATTATCTGGAAAATGTAAAAATAAAAGATGTTTAAGTCCATTACCTTGTAAAAAAATTAATCTCAATCATTCAAAGCAAATTCATCTTTTACGTAAACTAAGGAGTTTACCTAATATAAAAAAAGTATTTGTTGCTTCTGGCTTAAGATATGATATGATTTTAAATGACAAAGAGTATGGTATTCAGTATTTAGAGGAACTAATAAAATATCATACTTCAGGGCAACTTAAAATTGCACCTGAACATATTAATAATAATATCTTAAATTTAATGGGAAAACCAGATAATGGCTTACTATCACAATTTAAAAAATTATTTTACGATTTGAATAAAAAAAATAAATTAAATCAGTATTTGACATATTATTTTATTGCTGCTCATCCTGGAACATCTGAGAATGAAATGTTTGAGCTAAAAAGGTTTATCAAAAAAGAATTAAAAATTAAACCTGAGCAAGTTCAGATTTTTACTCCAACTCCTTCCACTTACTCTACATTACTTTATTATACCGAGATTGATCCTATATCGAAGGAGAAAATATTCGTTGAGAAATCTTTACAAAAAAAGGATAAACAGAAAAGAATTATTACATATATTTAAAATATTTTATTTTGATAAATTTTAGTGATGATATTTAAATAAAATAATGTTAAAATATATAAAAATATTTTTTAGAAATTATGAACAAGAAAAATAGAATCTTATTTGATATTGAGACTGCTCGTATTGATGAGTTTGATAATTTAAACGAAACTCAAAAAGAGTATCTTTTACGGGGAGTTAAAAACGAAGAAGAAAAAGAGCAATCTAAAAAGCTCATTAATCTCTATCCTTATACTGCAATGGTGGTTTGTATTGCCGTTATTAATGTTGATGAAAGAAACGCTGGTATATTTTATTATTCAAATAAACAAGATAAATGGATTATTGAAAATAAAAATGATTCTATAAGTATCGAGGGAATAGAGGAATCATTGGTTGACGATTGGCTTAAAAATCTTTGCATACAAAAAAAACTTATCAAAGCAGAGTTTTATCCGTTTTCTAATGAAGAGAATATATTAGAAAAATTTTGGCAGGTGATTGAGTGCTATGATCAATTTATAACATTTAATGGTAGAAATTTTGACTGTCCTTTTTTACATATAAGATCTGCTATAAAAAAAATTGTTCCTTCTGTTAACTTAATAACTCCTCGTTTTAAAGGACCAGAATACCATTGTGATCTTTTAGAAGAGTTGACTTATAATGGGGCTACTAGAAAATTCAATCTAGATTTCTATTGTAATTCTCTTGGTATCGAAAGTCCAAAATCTCATGGTATTAGTGGTTATGATATGAATAAACTTTTTTATGATGAACAAAGATATGAGGATATTGCTAAATATTGTTTAGGTGACGTTGTAGCAACAACTGAGTTATTCCATTTTTGGGACTTATATCTTAATCCTCAAAATTTTAAATCAAGGAAAGGTAGTTAATATTTTTTTTATAAATTATTCTGTTCGTTTTCTGGATTAAGAAGTAATGTAAGACTATCCCCAGAATCAAAATTTAATTTTATTGTTCCACTTGTAATGTTTATACTTAAATTCTGTTTTTCATATTCAATTTCTAATTTTTCATCAGGTATAAGAATTATGATATTTTCTCTTTTACCATCTTTATCGTCAAGATTAATTCTTTTTGAAATAGCTTCAAGCCAGGCAAGAATCATTTTTGCAAGTTTACCTTTTTCTACCTGGAAAAAATTAGAGAGGGTTTCCTGATTTTCAAAATACAATTTAATATCTTTATTCTGTCCATCCTTAACTAGTTCAAGTATTCTTTCTACAATCTTTCTTATAATAGTAAGAATATCTGGTTTTTTGGTATAACTTTCTGTTTCTTTTGTATAATTCTTTTCAATTATTTTAAAATTTAACTGAATACTTAACTCTTTCGGTAAAATACTGATTTTGTCTTTTTCTTTAATTAAAAGCTCTGATAAATTTATTGAAAAATTAATGTAACCGCTTTTTTCTTTTGAATTATAATTACCATTACTTTGGACTTGAATTATAGAGTCGCTAAAATTATATTTGAAATCAATATTAGTATTATTCCGAGTAATTGAAGATTCCAAAAGGTTTAGTCCGGAATTTCTTAAAAACTGAGTTTCATTGGAAATATCTATTTTATCAATATTTCCCGAACTAGATTTTGGAATTTCTGTTTTGTAATTTTTTATTGACTCAATATAATTTAAATATGTTTCTTGATAAGTTTTTTGTAATATTACATTTGTTAAACTCATGATCCACCTCCTTGTGAATACATTAAGCATCCATACTTATTATTATTATCGGATTAGAAAGGAGTTTCATTAAGAATGTTTTTTACCGATAATCAATTGAAAACATTAGATTTATCAAAAAATATTTCTGTTGAAGCTAATGCCGGCTCCGGAAAAACTGCTGTACTTGTTGAAAGATTTGTCAAAATTTTATTACAAACAGAGGTTAAGGATCTTGATTCAGTAGTAGGTATTACTTTTACTGAAAAAGCTGCTAATGAATTGCGAAGTAGAATTTTTAAAAAAATTGAAGAAAAATATAGTAAAGAACTTGATTATAAACTTTTTAATATACTCGAAAAAATTTCTTTGCTGAAAATTGGAACCATTCATAGCTTTTGTAGTTCGATTCTTCGAGAATTTTCAGTTGAAGCTAATATAGACCCTAATTTTACAATTTTACAAGGTATTGATGAGAGTTTAATACTTGATGAAGTAATTGATGAATCTTTAAAAGAAATAATCTCACTACCTAATAATGATGCTTTAAAGAGTAATCTTATTGAGTTAATCAAGATTTTTAGCCTAAAAAAAGTAAGAATTTTATTGCGTAATTTTTTAGATAAAAGAGAGCTATTAATTCTATTAAATGAAAAAATATTCTGTAGAGATATTGAAGAAATTTATCATTTCTGGATAAAAGAAATAGCTTCTTTTACTCAAATGATAATGGATAGGACTAATTTAGTTGATTTTCTTTTGAATCATGAAAAAGAATTTGATGGGGAGTTATTAAGTCACATTCATTCTTATAAAAATTCAAATACTATTAACGAAAAATGTTATTATTTTGATATAATTTTTTCGATAATTTTTACTAAAACTGGGGAAATAAGAAAAAAGTTTTTGAAAAATGTTAATCCTAGTTATATTGATGAATTTTTAAATATTTACTCAAAAATAAGTTCAATCCCCACTTTTAATTTATTTATTAAGTTCTTTTCTGAAAATATAAATTATGAACAAATAAAATTTCAAATTGAAACCGCGAAGAAACTTTATTCAATTTTCATAATTGCTAATGATAAGTTTAATTATTATAAAGATGTAAATGCGTATTTAGATTTTGAAGATTTGCTAATTAAAACCAGAGACTTATTGAATAATGAAACAATAAGACAAATTTTACAAAAAAGATTTAAGTATATTCTTGTCGATGAATATCAGGATACCAATGATTTACAATCTCAAATAATATATTCTTTAATAAAAAACAATCCTGATACTAGATTATTTATTGTCGGTGATCCAAAACAATCAATATATGGTTTTAGGAATGCTGATGTAGAAATTTTTGGAGATACTGAAAAAATAATTGTAGAAGAAAAAAAAGGGGAAAAGATTTTATTAGATGATAGTTTTAGATTGTTACCAGACATAATTGTATTTATTAATTATTTATTCAAGAATATTAGTGATTTTGGCTCTTTTAGTTTTATAAAGTATAACGAACTCATTCAAGCGAGAAAATCTTCTTATAATGGAAAAGTCGAATTTCTCTTTTATAATAATTCCGATAAACAGGAGAATATAGAAGAGGAAATGATTTGTAAAAAAATTATTCAGCTAATTAATTCTAATACATTAATATATGATATTTCTTCTGATTCTCCAAGAGCGATTGAATATGGTGATATAGCTATACTTTTAAGATCAAGAACACATATTGATATTCTTGAAAAAACATTAACTAAATATAACATACCATTTTTAATTTCTGGTGGTATTGGATATTTTCAAACACAAGAAATATTTGATCTTTATAGCTATCTTTCTTTTATAATAAATCCTAAAAATGATCTTGCTCTAGTTGGAGTTTTGAGATCTCCATTCTTTTATTTTTCAGATTCCCTTTTATTTGAAATAAATAATTTTACAAATGGAAACATTCCATTTTGGGATAAACTATTAGAATATGCAAAGAAAAATGCTGATAATGAACTTGTTAATAACGCTGTAACAATACTAACTGAAAATATTTTGCTTGCTCAAAGAATCCCAATTCCTAATTTGATAAATAAAATTGTAATAGATTCAAATTGGTACGGCACTTTACAATTTCAGGAGTCTGGTAAGCAAATTAAAGCAAATTTAGATAAATTTTTAATTATTGCCAGGGAGTATAATAAACTTGGTTATTGCACTCTTTTCGATTTTGTTGAGAAGTTAAAAACATTAGTATATGAAGAAGATAAAGAATCTCAGGCTGTAATTGACCCAACTAATAAAATGATCAAAATTATGACAATACATTCTGCTAAGGGTTTAGAGTTCCCAGTTGTTTTTTTACCTTATATTCATCAGGATTTCAAATCAGATAATGAACCTTATTTTTTAAATGATTTTGGAGTTGGTTTTTCTCTTCCAAATGTAAATAATTATGACTCAAATTTTGATAATACTATTGTAACAACATATATTAAAACAATTAATAAAATCAAATCTGAAGAAGAAGAAAAGAGAGTTTTGTATGTGGCTTTAACTCGTGCTCACAATATGTTGTTTATTTCCGGAAAATATTTATCGAGTAATAGAAGAAATTATCTTACATGGATTAAAGAAGCATTTAAGTTAGATGATTACCATATTTTTGATGAAAAAAATAATGAATCTTTATCTGAAAGTCCCAAAAAAATATTTTCTATTGATGAAATAGAAATTATGGATAATTTAAATCAAACATTTTTAGAAAACAATAACTACGTAAAAAAATGTATTAATAACTATAAGTTAAAGATTAAAATAAATCAAAATGTGATCGAAAGCGAACATAATACAAGAATTGAAAATAA
>ENA-UOWE01005044-UOWE01005044.1-activated-sludge-metagenome-genome-assembly--contig:-NODE-5044-length-12309-cov-4.647544_pt1 | contig 12309 bp, 13 predicted proteins | sample MGYA00249841_ERZ761562 | MGnify/ENA primary metagenome ERZ761562 (study PRJEB28883, sample SAMN05720200) | activated sludge metagenome | isolation source: Anaerobic digester | place: Japan... | reverse complement strand
CCTCGCGTGAGAGCAGGGAGCGGTCGCGGATCACATCGACCTTGAGCGGCACCCCGCCCGCTTTGCCCTCGTCGAGCTCGTCAACCTCTATGACGAAGGGCTCACCTTCGAGCCTATCCACCGCGTCCTCTTTGGGGTCGAGACTTCAAACCTCTCATCCTTTCTCGCGAAGCGCCTTGGCGGGACGGTAAAGACGGCGGAATCCGCGGCCGAACTCGAGAAGCTCGTCGCCGCGCGCGGGGAAACTCGTTTCGGTTTCGTGTCGGCTGGTGAGCTTTACTACCTCGATACGCCGAACCCGGCACTCGCCGTAAGCCGACTGCAGCCGGCGCTCGACGAGTATCTCGCTCAAAAAACGGACGCGAAGATCGACTATATCCATGGGTCAGACGAGGTTTTTCGACTGGGAAAGGAACCGGGCGCGGTTTCCGTGCTATTGCCCCCGGTCGAGAAGGATAGCTTCTTCGCGACGATCGCCTCGGGAGGCCCCCTCCCCCGAAAAAGCTTTTCGATGGGCGAGGCGAGCGAAAAGCGTTTCTATCTCGAATGCCGTAAACTTTTCTCTTAATAGCCGCCAAAAAGGTCCGAGAAAACTTGCGTTTTCTCGGACGATACACGATTATTACGGGCATGAGCGTCCGTCGCACACAGGATAGCCGCGAGGATATAACCGGAAGGTTCATCCCGAACGAGTGTTCCCTGCCCATTATTATCCTTCTCGTCGTTCTGGGCCTGTCCGTTAGCATCCTGTGTCTTACCTTTCAGATCACCATTATCTTCCAAAACCTATTATATTTACCGATCATCATCGTCGCGACGTGCTATCCCCGCAAAAGCCTGGTTTTTTGCGGTGCCCTATCAGCCGCGTACCTCGCCTTAATGATATTCATCCCGCGGGATCGCGGTCTCATCCCCCTCGCGCTGATACGGATCGTCATCTTCTTCGCCGTTTCCGAGGTCGTCGCCTATCTTACGCGAAAGCGGACCGAGGCCGAACGCGCCCTCGTCGTGGAGCGGAACAATCTTGACAGAATCGTCGGCGAGCAGACGAACCTCCTCGCGCGGGATCTCGAAGAGAGCAAGCGCGTCGAGAGGGCGTACCGCGACACCTCGGAATCCCTTGAGCTACTCATCTCCTCCTCCGCGGCGCCGATAGCGGTATGGAACTCGGACTATTACCTTACGCGGGTAAACCGATCCTTCGAGCTCGTCACGGGCCGCGCCGCGGACGACCTCATCGGCCGTAACATCCGCACCCTCTCGCCCCCCCAATTCCGACGCCTCTTCGCCGAGCGCATGGAGTCGGTCGAGCTGGACCTGCTGCACGGGGACGGAAGCGTCCGCCACACCCTCTGGCACTCATCCCCGATACCGACGGCCGGCGCCGGGCAGGGCGGCGCGATCGCCTACGTCCAGGACATCACGCGACTGAAGCACCTCGAGGAACGGTGCAGGCGCCTACAGGCCGAGCTCGACTCCGCGTCGGGCGCGAGCGGGTCGTCGGGCGACCCAGACCTCCTGCAGGAAACGTTTCGGTGGAAGTAAAATCCACGCGCGGGCCTTGCCCTCGTGCCGTATTCGGTTTACTCTGATATCATGGAAGAGCAGAACGGACAGTCCCTGCTGGGCAAGAAGGTATTCTTCCTCTATCCCCCCAGCGTCATCCGGGAGAACCTGATCACCCAGCTCCTCGAGCAGGAGTTCGAGGTGTATATGCTGAAGGATCACAAGGCGGCGCGCCGACTGCTCAGGACGTACCCCAACTCCATCATCTTCGTGAACATTGACGCTGGCCTTAGCGAGAAGGAATGGGAGGAATGGATCCGCGCGACGATGGCGGACCCCGCGCTCGCGAAGGTGGGCATCGGCATCGTGTCGTACAACACCGACGAGTCGCTGCAGAAAAAATACCTGATGGACCTCGGCATCCAATGCGGGTTCGTGCGGCTCAAGCTCGGCGCCGAGGAAAGCGCCAAGATACTGATCGAGACGCTGAAGGCGAACGAGGCGCGCGGCAGGCGAAAGTTCGTGCGCGCGGCCTGCACCAGCGATAGCCTATCCGGGATCAACGTGAAGGAAGGGCAAAAGCAGATCAACGGGACGATACGGGACATCAGCGTCGTTGGCCTCTCGTGCGTCTTCGACGTCGATCCCTATTTCAAAAAGAATTCGGTCCTGCGGGACGTCCAGCTACGGCTCCGCGGCTCGCTGATAAAGCTCGAGGCGGTGGTGTTCGGTACCCACGCCGACGACACCTCGGTATACGTCCTGATATTCAGCCCGAAGATGGACAACGTCTCGCGCTCCAAGATCCGCAACTATATCCAGATATCACTGCAAAACGAGATAGAGGCGCAGGCGGGCGGCATCATGGGCGATACCGCGCGCGCTTAGATTCCAACGAGCTCCTCGAGCAAATCCGCGTTCTCTTCGCGTTGCGCGACGCGCTCCTCGCCGAGCGGAGCGTCGCGCCTTGCGCCGCGCGGGGCGCCATTTGCCGGGGCTTGCGCTCCCGGCCCGCCAAGCGCGAGCGAAAGTCGCTCGGCCTCCGAACGGCAACGCGCCGCGAGGTCCGCGAGTCGGTCGACCGTGCCCGCGACCACGTCGACGCTCCCCTTGATCGCCTGCGCGCTCGCGCGGGACGCCGACGAGGCATCGAGCAGCCGCCGCATGTCGCCGACGACCTTCGCGCCGAGCGGCCCCTGCGCCTCCGCGTCGCGCTTCACTTCCTCTGACTGCGAGCGGATATCTCCAAGGACCGATTGCACACCGGCGCTCGCGCGTTCCTGCTCGCTCGTCTCCGCCGACAGCTTTCCTATCCGGCCGACCGTCTCGGCCGCGCTCCGGTGTATCTCGCCGAGCACGCCTCGGAGATTCCGATTGACGGACACCTCCTCCTCGATGCGTTCGATGATGGCGTCCATGTACTCCCGTATCTGCGTCGCGTTCTCGGCGGAGTCCTCGGAAAGTTTCTTGATCTCCTCGGCGACTACCGCGAAGCCACGCCCAAGGTCGCCCGCGTGGGCCGCCTCGATCGCGGCGTTCATCGCGAGCAGGTTCGTCTGCTCGGCGATGTCGTTGACCGTCTGCACGATCCCATAGATGAGCTCGGACGTCTCGCGGACCTTCTGTATCACCGCGTCCGAGTCGGCGACAGCCGACTCGCCTCGCTCGGTAAGCGCGTTCAGCGCGCGCGACTCCTCCGCCGTACTGCGGAGGTTCTCGGACGCGCGAGAGAAATTCGAGAGCATCTGAAGGACGGCCGCCGAGGCCTCGCCGATGCCGCGAAACTGTCCATCGATCTTTCTCGATATCCCCGAGAACGAGTCGATCATGCCGGACACCGCGGCGTCGGCGCCGCGGGCGGCCTCGAGCTGATCAGACGAAGACGAGAGTATCTCGTCCGCGCCGGCCGCCATCCGCGCGGCGGAGTCTGAGGTGCGCGTAGCGTTTTGGGCGAGCTCGTCGCAAATCGAGGTGAGGGTCGCGGAAAGGTCGCGCACGTGGCCGATGAGCCCGTCGAGTCGAGAAGTCTTTTCCTTGTTTTCCCCGACGAGCCTGGCGAGGCTAATCTGCGCGCGCATACCGTGGATGGCCATCGCGACGAACATCGACATGCTGAACCCGAATATCCCGATCCCCTGAAACCACACCTCGGGAATGACCCCGCGGACGACGGCGGCGATATCCAGCGTGCCGAGGACGACCGCGAACGCGACGCCCGCCGCGATCGGTATGGCGTACACGTTGCGGTTCATCAAGGCCCGGACCGTGATCACGATGACCAGCACCAAGATCAACTCGGTTGGCACCATGATGAGCGAGAATATCCTCTCGAGGTCGGAGAAAGAGCGCCCAAAGACGAGGAACGGCAGCGAGAGGGCAAGCGACGCCGCGCAGGTCGCGATCCGCATCGCCTTCGTGTTAAGCACGGAAAAGAACTCGGTGAAGAAGAGAACGAGACACCCAAAGTAAAGAGGGAGGCACATCTTCGCCGCGATCATCCTCGGTAGGAGAAAGCCCACGTCGTGCTCAAGGCCGATGTCGCCGAAGTACCCGGCGAGGAAGACGCACGCGAGCCCATAGTATAGCTTGAACCATTCACGCCTGTTAAAGAGAAACTGTAGGAGGAAAAAACAGCCGACGACGAAAGAGGACACCGCGAAAGCGAAGTAGAGCTGGTTGTTCACGACCTCCTGCGTGCGCATCACGCCGTCGAACGCGCCCGTCGGGCCAAGGCGGGCTTCGCTCACGTTATAATGCGCGCCGTCGTTATATATCTTGACGACGAGCTCGTTCTCTTCGCCCGCCTCCTTCATGACGGATGACGGAAAGGTAAAGAAGATCGGCGCCGTGTTATGGATAAAGACGTCGGGAGGCTCGCGGCCGAACGAGCCGACCTCGATCCCGTTGACGAAAGCACGACAGGGCCCGGGGCTCGCGCCGAAATACAAGGAAAGGAGTCGACCCGAAAGGGCTTCCGGAGTGCTGAAGGTGGTTCGAAACCAGCCGAACCGCCGACCCCCGGACTCCTTCGCGTTCACCGCAAGTGGCCACGCGACTTCTTGCCCCGCCGAAAAATCCGGCGCGACGGCCGCGTTCGTTTCCGAGAAAACGGCGACCCATCCCGAATCGATCGAGATAACGGGGGATGCGGCGCGAGCGATGGAAAAAGACGCTAGGGCAAGACAGGTACACAAGGCTCTTTTCATGATACGAATCCTCTAATACCATCAATTTTATCTCTATTTTCACCTTTTTCTCAAGAAAAAACGAGCGATTTCTTGACAACATCACCCTCGCGCTTTATTTTTTACCTATCCATTCATCAGCGATGCGCTCCCTCATCACGATAGCGTCTCTATCGCGATTACAGCCCAGGAGGCACCATGAACGTCGGATTGTTTGGCTTCGGCCGCACCGGGCGACTCGTCGCCGAAGAAATCATCAAGGACACAGATTGCGTCCTTCAATGGGTCGTCAGGAAATCGACGAAGAACAACCACGAATACGCGAGCGACTTCCTCGGTTACCCCAAACACGAGCAGGGAACCTTCTTCTCGATGGACGAGGCGACGGCTCCGGGCTTTTTCGAGCGCCACCCGGTCGACGTGATCATCGACTTCTCGTCGACCCAGGCGGTCTACGAGTACGGCCACGCGGCCGACTTAGGCATCTCGATCGTCTCCGCCATCTCGCATTACGAGCAACAGGAGATCGATTACCTCAAGGCGCTCTCGGAAAAAGCCGCCGTCCTCTATTCGGCGAACATAACACTCGGCATCAACTTCCTTCTCGTCGCCTCGCAGATCCTCAAGCAGATCGTGCCGCACGCGGACATCGAGGTGATCGAGGAGCATTTCCGCGACAAGCGGGGCGTCTCGGGCTCGGCGCTGAAGATCGCGGAGAAGCTCGGCCTCGACCCGAAGACGCACATCAACTCGATTCGGGTAGGCGGCATACTCGGGCGCCACGAGGTGATCTTCGGCTTGCCGAACCAGACGATCCGCATCGCGCACGACATCGTGTCGCGGGCCGCCTTCGGGGTCGGAGCGCTCTTCGCGGCGAGAAGCCTCATCGGCTCGCCTCCCGGTTTCTACACGATGGAGGGTTTAATGCGAAACGCGATCGTCGAGAGCATCGCCGTCAAGGAGATTCTCTCGTAGCGGGCTTGACGGGACCGCGCGGGCCGGTGGATGATCCTATAAAAGGAGACCACATGAACCGCACGTCCCTGCGCGCCGTCGCTTCGATCCTCGCCGCGCTCGCCTTCTCCATCGCACTCATCTCCTGTCAAGGCCGCAATGCGGCTCGTAACGCGCACTTCCTCGTCGACGTATCGCAGGCGCCTCGCGCCGACCAGAACGATTCCCTCGTCGACGGCTTTTGGGAATTTGCCCCGCCTCGCGAGGCGGGTGTGTCGCCGCGCGCCCTCGAGCGTGCTCTCGACGCGGTCGACGCGTCCGGCTTCGAGCTCCACAGCCTGACCGTCGCGCGCGGCAACCGAATTATCCTCGACGCCTACGGGACGATCCGGGCGTCGGGCCGCCCGGTTACCCCGGACCGAACGCATGCCCTCTATTCGGTGACCAAGAGCTTCGTCTCCGCCCTCGTCTCGATCGCCGTCGCCGACGGGTCCATGCCCGGCTTCGACTCGCGCGCCATGGAATGGTTCAAGAAAGACGGCATCGCGAATCCCTCGCCCGAGAAGGACCGCATGACGGTGGGCAACGTGCTGTCGATGCAGAGCGGGCTCGAGTGGAGCGAGGTCGTCGATGACCGCGCCTACCGAGAGCCGCCGAACGCCGCGGTCTCGTTCCTTGGCCGTCCAATCGTCGCCGCCCCCGGCGGCAAATGGGAATACAGCAGCGGAAACTCGCAGATACTCGCCGAGATACTCCGCCGCGCGACGGGCAAGACCCCGGCGCGCTTCGCCGAGGAGCGGCTCTTCGGCCCGCTCGGCATCTCGGAATACCAATGGGCCTTTGACCGAAGCGGGACGAATTTCGGCGGATGGGGACTCGCGCTCAGGCCGCGCGACCTCGCGCGCTTCGGGCTCCTCTACGCGCGCGGCGGCGCGTGGGAAGGGCGGCAAATCATCCCGGCGGGCATTGTCGACGAGACGACGGCGCCGCGCGTGACCTCGCCGTGGAACGGCTCGGAGCGATACGCCTACCACTGGTGGGTCTCGCCCTTCGGGGCCTTCGTCGCGCGCGGCTACCTTGGCCAGGCGATCTACGTTTTCCCCTCGCTCGACCTCGTCGTCGTCGCGACGGGAAACATAGACAACAACCAGGCCGCCCCCTTCCTCGATGCCATCGTCCGCGATTGCATACTACCCGGCGTTCGCGCGCAAAAAAAATGAGCGGCCTTGACGGATGGGGATTTGTGCACGACACTAACCATATACCCGGCGTAGCCGGGTCATCACCCAAAAGAGGTAAATGCACATGGCGAAGCTCGAAGACATCGAAGGGATTGGGCCGAAATACGCGGCCACGCTCAGAAAGGCCGGAGTCAGATCGACCAACGACCTGCTAAAAAAGGGAGCGAACCCCGAAGGCCGCAAGACTATCTCGAAGGAATCGGGGATCACGGAGAAGCTCATCCTCGAGTGGGTTAATCATTGCGACCTCTTTCGGGTCAAGGGGATCGGGCCCGAGTACGCCGACCTCCTCGAGGAGGCGGGCGTCGATACCGTCGTGGAGCTCGGCAAGCGCAAGGCAGACAACCTCGCCGAGGCCCTTTCCGCGCTGAACGAGAAGAAAAAGCTCGTTCGCGTCGTTCCCGGCTCGGCGAAAGTCGCGACTTGGATCGCGCAGGCGAAGTCCTTGCCCCGTGCGGTAAAGTACTAATAACCATAACTCGCATTAGTCTCAAAGGAGAAACACATGCAGAAAGGTATGACTTCGATCGGGAAAATGGTGATGCAGGCCGCCCTCGCGACGGTTCTGATCGTAACCGGTCTCCTCGTATTCGCGGGCGGGCGCGGCAGCGAGGTGTCTCAGGCAATCAATCAATTGCTCGGAAAGTCAACCGGGCTTAAGGAGATCGTCCTGTACATACTCGCCGTCGTCGACATCGCGGCGGGCGTCCTCTTGATTCTCGACTTCTTCCACATCGACGCGCTCGACCAAATCGACGATCTCGCCCTTCTGGTCGTGATGATCGCCTGGTGCGTGTTTATCCTGATCGTGGACGTATTTCCCCTTTTCCAGGGCAGGTTCCACTTCCTTCCCTGGCTGGGACAGCTCGCCCAGCACGTATTGGTCCTCTCGACGATGATCGTCGTCAAGGCGAAGATATAGCCGTCAGGATCGTCGCGCGAAAAAGGCCGGGGCCATCCCCGGTCTTTTTTTGTGCCAAAAGTCACAGACAGCGGGCGAGAATCGAGTTACCTTAAGCGTAAGGAGTTCGCATGGACACTATCGTTCTCTACGTTGCAGTGTTGGCGCTTTTCGCGCTATCGCTCGCCAAGGACCGGAAGAAAACCCGCGCCGCGCTCGCGAAGGGGCTCAAGGCATTCGAAGGCATCCTGCCGCAGCTCCTTACCGTTCTCGCGCTGATAGCCGCCGCGCTCGCCCTCCTCGATCCGGCGACCATCGGCCGTTTCCTCGGAGAGGGGACGGGTTGGATCGGCGTGGCCGTCGCGGGCGCGATTGGGTCGATTACCCTGATACCCGGTTTCGTCGCCTTTCCCCTCGCGGGCGAGCTCATGCGCAACGGCGCCGGGGTCCCCCAAGTCGCCGCTTTCGTCTCGACGCTGATGATGGTGGGCGTGGTGACCTTCCCGCTCGAGGCGTCGATCTTCGGGAAGCGGGCCGCGCTCGCGAGGAACGGTTTAGCGCTCGCGTTCTCTTTCCTGGCGGCGACCTTCGTCTCCTGGGTGGTATCCCTATGAGCGCGCGATCGATCCTCCGGCGCTACGCCGTACCCCTCGCCGCGCTCGCCGCCCTCGTGGCGCTTTCGCTCGCAATCCCGTCCCTCGCGGGGAAGGTCGGGGCCTCGCTGCTCGGTCAGGTTAAGACCATGCTCCTCGTCGTCCCGCCGATCTTCCTCCTCCTCGGGCTTCTCGACGTGTGGGTTCCGCGCGAGACCTTGATGCGTTTTCTCGGGCCCGGCTCGGGAATACGGGGGCCGCTGATTTCCTTCGTTCTTGGATCGGCCGCCGCGGGCCCGCTCTACGGGGCCTTTCCCGTCGCCTCGACCCTGATGCGCAAAGGCGCGTCATTCGCCAACGTGCTTATCTTCGTCGGCGCGTGGTCGACCACAAAGGTTCCCATGCTCCTATTCGAGGCGCAAGCACTCGGCGCGAGATTCGCCCTCGCCCGACTCGCCATCGACCTCGTCGGGATAGCCTTGATCGCGGCCGCGATTCCCGCCCTTCTGCCAAAGGGAGAGATTGAGCGGGTATACCGGCTCGCCGCGGAAGCCCCCGCCAAACCATCAGCGACTCGATGACTATGCGGCGGGTTTATGCTACAATCCCGCCATGGAACTCGTAATCCTGCTCGCGCTGGTATTCCTCAACGGCTTTTTCTCGTTCTCCGAGATCGCCCTCGTCTCGAGCAAGAAGGCGAAGCTCGAGGCCCTCGCGGCCTCGCGTCGGGGCGCGCGAACCGCCCTCAAGCTCCGCGAGAATTCCGAGAACTTCCTCTCAGCCATCCAAGTAGGGATTACCCTAATAGGAATCGTGACCGGCGTATACGGCGGGATGAACGTCGCCGACGACGTGGCGCCGCTCGTCTCCGTCGTCCCCCGGCTCGCGCCCTACGCGCACGAGATCGCGCTCGCGCTCACCGTCGTCGCGATCACCTACGTATCGATCGTCCTCGGCGAGCTCGTGCCCAAGACGATCGCGCTCTCCGACCCGGAGGGAATGGCCGCGCTCGTCGCGCCGGCGATACACGGCTTCAGCGTCGTCTTCTTCCCCGTCGTGCGCGTTCTTTCGGGGTCGACGAACCTTATCAGCGCAGCCCTCCGAATCAAGAAGCAGGGCGAGCAGGTGACGGAGGAGGAACTCCGCCAGTTGCTGAAGACCGCATCGAGCGAAGGCGTCATCGAGAAAGAGCAAAAGTACATCCACGAGAACCTATTCTATTTTTCCGACAAGCGCGCGAAGCACCTGATGACACACCGCACCGAGATCGACTGGGTCGACATCACGCGCCCCTTCGACGAGGTACTCGCCGAGATCAAGCGCTCACGGCACGGCAAGGTCATATGCTGCGAGGGAGGGCTCGACGGTATCGTCGGCTACGTCAAGGTGCGCGACGTCCTCGCCGCCTGCGACTCGGGCGAGCCCGTCGACCTCAAGGCCATGATCGTCAAGCCGCCGATCGTCACCGAGAACGCGGAGGCCCAGCGGGTCCTCGACCTCTTCAAGCGCGAGCACGTTTATTTCTGCTTCGTCATAGACGAATACGGCGGCTTCGAGGGGATCATCACGCTATACGACATCGTCGAGAACATCCTCGGGGAGATACCCGAGGAGGGCGAGGACTACGAGCCGGACGTATTCGTCCGCGAGGACATGTCGGTTCTCGTCAGCGGCGACGCCCCGGTCGAGCGTCTCACCGAGATCATCGAGGGCTTCTCGGTCGACTTCGAGACGATCGACTACTCGACCGTGGCGGGCTTCGTCGTCAGCAACATGAGCAAGGTTCCCGAGGTCGGCGACCGCATCGAGGTCCTCGGCCACGTCATCGAGGTCGTCGACACCGACGCGCACCGCATCGACAAGATACTCGTCTACCGGAGCGACTCGGGCGGCGAGGAAGGCGAGCCGCCGGAGTGATCAGTCGCGTACCGCGCGTTCCTTCGCGAGGGCGAAGGCGAAGAGCGCGACGGCGGCGGACTGAACGGCGACGGAGAACGCCACGAGGGGCGCGGACCCATACGCGTCGTAGAGCGCGCCTATCGCCAGGCTTCCCAGGAACCACGCCGCGCCGAATATCGTGTGGAACAACCCGAACGCCCTCCCCCTGCGGTCTTCCGTCACTCGGTCCCCGATGGCGGCCTTCAGTATCGACTCCTGCGTCCCGACGCTGATCCCCCAAAGGGTCATGCCAGCCAGTATGCCGGGAATCGGCGCGAGGAAGACGAGCGGCGCCGTGAACACCTCGGCGACGAAAAGCACGAGCAAGGCCTTGAGACCGAAGCGGTCGTAGAGCGAGCCGACGACGATCGCCGCGGCGGCGTCGACCGCCATCGCGCCCGCGTAAAGGAGCGGTATCGCCCGCTCGGGAAAGGAACCCGCGCGCGACAGATGGAGCCCTATTAACGGGAAATCGGTGATGCCCATCGCCAAGAGCCCGGCGGAACCGGTTATCAGCCAAAACGACAGGGGAAAGCCTGCGAAGGCAACCTGCGGGGTCTTCGTCGGTATCTCGAACCGCTCGGGGTGCGGGAACACGAAGCGCGCGACAACGGTGATCCCGACGGCGAGGGCGGCGGGGACGAACAACCAGAGGAGGCCCTCGCGGTAGGCGGCGAGACCCGCGCCCGCCGGGGACGAGAAGAGCAGGAGAGAAAAAAGCGCCGGGCCCGCGAAGGCACCGAGCTGATCCATCGCCTCGTGCAGGCCGAAGCCGAACCCGCTTCCCGTGCGCTTCGCCGCGAACGAGATAAGCGCGTCGTGCGCCGGCTTCCGTATCGCCTTGCCGAGACGCTCAAGGAAGAGGAAGGCGACCGCGAGCTCGGCACCGGACACGAAGGCCATCGCCGGCAGCGAGCACAGCTGGATCGCGTACCCGGCGATGATGAAGCGCCAGTACCTTCTCGTGCGGTCAACGAGCGCGCCCGACGCGAGCCTCGCCGCGTACCCGACGAATTCCCCGAGCCCGGCGGCGAGCCCGATCGCGAAGGCGCTGGACCCAAGGAGCTTTAGGTACTGACCGACGACGCTTCGTCCGCCCTCATAGTTCATGTCCGCGAAGAGGCTGACGACGCCCGTCAGCACGATAAAGGCGATCGCCGCCCCGCGCGCGTACTGCGCGCCGTCTCTCTTTTCCATCATGTACTCCTTTCGACCCGCTGAATAAGGCCCTCCAGGAACGAGCGAATGGAGGCGTACTCTCCCTTCCCGCCAAGCAGGCACGAGGCCACGTTGCCGGGTATCGAGGCCGCCTTTCGCTCGAGCCGACGGCCCTTATCCGTCAGGCGCGCGCGAACCGAGCGCTCGTCGCCAGGGTCCCGTTCCCTGGTCACGAGGCCCAAAGACTCGAGCCGCTTCATCAATGGGGACACCGTGCCCGTCTCGAGATCGAGCAGGGCGCAAAGCTCGCCGATCCCGACGGAGCCCCGCTCCCACATTACCAGCATCGCCAGGTACTGCGGGTACGTGAGCCCGATCGCCGAGAGCAAGGGGCGGTACACGGAACCGATGGCGCGGTCGAGCCGATACACCAGGAAGCAGAGCTGATTCCCGAGCAGAAGGTCGGGCGAGCTCATCGGGGTAGGACCTTCTCGACCTCGGGGACGAGCGCGGCGGGCTCCACCGTCGGCGAGAATCGGCGCACCGTCGTACCGTCGGGGGTAACGAGAAACTTCGTGAAGTTCCACCGCACGGCCGAGAACGGGAAGAGCGGGGCCCTTTTCTTCAGGAACCTGAACACGGGGTCCGCGTCCTTTCCGTTCACCCTCGTCTTCGCCATCAGGGGGAATGTCACCCCGAAGTTAAGCGAGCAGAATTCGGCTATCTCGGCGTCGGAGCCCGGCTCTTGGTGGGCGAATTGATCGCACGGAAAGCCGATCACGACTAGGCCGCGCGCGGCGTACGCTTTATGAAGCTCCTCGAGGCCACGGTAC
>ENA-UOWE01005026-UOWE01005026.1-activated-sludge-metagenome-genome-assembly--contig:-NODE-5026-length-12338-cov-3.708540_pt1 | contig 12338 bp, 11 predicted proteins | sample MGYA00249841_ERZ761562 | MGnify/ENA primary metagenome ERZ761562 (study PRJEB28883, sample SAMN05720200) | activated sludge metagenome | isolation source: Anaerobic digester | place: Japan... | reverse complement strand
CTTACCTATTGCTTGAAAATAACCAGCAGCAACAATTTGAAAACCAACAAATGGGAACATAAGGGTAAATAATTTTAGACCATGAGAGCCAATATAAATTAAATTTTCATCATTTTTACTGAATAATCCTACAATTATATTGCTAGAAAGAAATATTATTGAAAATCCTATAATACAAATAATTGTAGCAATAATCATAGAAGATTTAAGAGTTTCTTGAATTCTATTAAATCTTTTAGCTCCATAATTATAACCTAAAATGGGTTGAATTCCTTGATTAATACCAAATATCGGCATTAAAAACAATGTAACAATGCTATTTATAATACCAAGACTTGCTATAGCTAAATCACCACCATAAATTTTTAACTTGCTGTTAAATATCATTATTACAATGCTACCTACAATGTGCATCGCAAACGAAGCCATTCCAATAGAAAAAATATCCCTGGTTACTTTAAATTTTAGTTTTAGATTATGAATTCTAATTTTTAGTATACTCTTATTACTATAAAAATATAACAATACCCATGTACAACTAATGAATTGAGAAATAACAGTAGCTATAGCCGAGCCTTTAACCCCCAATTTAAACACAAAAATAAATAATGGATTTAGAATTATGTTAACTATTGAACTAAGAAACATTGTATACATCGCTGTTTTGGGGTTACCTTCACCTCTAATAATATTATTTAAGGTAAACAACAATAATTGGAAAATTGTACCGGGCAAAAAGAAAATTAAAAATTCTTTAGCATAAGAGAATACCTCTTTATCAGCGCCAAAGATATATAAAATTTCATCGATAAATAGATAACAAAAAATTATCAGAAAAATAGAAATAATGATACTAATTGAAATAGCATTACCTAAAATTTGTTCTGCTTCATTAATTTTTTTCTCACCAAGCCTAATAGATACCAGTGCTGTTGATCCGATACCAACTAACATAGAAAAAGCCATTCCAATCATAATAATTGGAAAAATTATTGTTACACCTGATAAGGCTAAGACACCTACACCATTTCCTATAAAAATTCTATCAATTATTGTATAGGAAGCAGTAATTAACAAACCAATTATTGATGGAAGAGAAAATTTATAAATTAATTTTATAATTTTTTCATTTTCTAATAGGAATAATCTTTCATTCATCAACTATCAATCTCTAATATTTTTAACCTCTCTTTTTCTTCTTATATAAGCTAAAATAAACCCAAATAACATTAATAGATTCCCCAACCAAAATAAATTAATAGCGGGTTTAATACTAATATCAGCAACTAAAATTTCTTTTGGTTTTGCAGTAATTTCATCTGTTAATTTAACATAACCCAAATTAAGCAAAGGTACAACATCTTTCAAAACCCTTTGCAAAACGAATTCATATTTACCATCTGATGTTTTGACAGGAGTATATTTAGGACCATTTTTATCAAAAGTAGAAGATAGATTTAATATTTCTGAAGAATTATTTTTAAGAACCTTAACTGAAGCATTAATTGAAAATTCTCCTCCCATCATCATTTTTTCCATATCAATTTTATATGACTCAAAAATTAAAGTCATATCATCTAATTGATATGGTTCGTCTTTCTTTAATTGAATGTTTGTTACATTTTCATTAGACTCAAAATCTTTCAATCCAATAGGAGAAAAATAAATATCTTTAGTTATCATTTCCTTAATATCAGGAATTTTCATAACACCATTTGCCATTTGATTTACGAACATAATAGGTTTAAGAATAGTCTCATCATTAGTATTTTTAACCAATACTTTAAAATAAGATTTTTTGTTTGAATCAAATAATTCTTCACCGATATATTTAAATTTATATCCAAAAACTTCTTTTTCTTCGTTAAGTGGTAATTCAATATGTTTGGTTTGACTATATTTTCCTGAACCAATGACTCCTATTAATAGTAAAGCTACACCGATATGCGAAAATACACCACCAAGATTTATAATCCCTAGCTTTATATTTCTGAATAATTTTTCAGCATTTATAAATATAGCAAAAAATGAACTCCATATAAGAATTATCATTGAAAAATGGATAACCCCTAAAAAATACGAAATAATGGTTAAAATTGTAGAAGCTAATAAACTAATAATAATCTTTTTTAAAATGATTTTTGGTAAATCACTTCCCCACCCAACAACAAGGCTAAGTCCATTTATTATATTAATTAAAAATGCAAGTGGTAAATTCCATTTATCGTAAAAGCTTACATCGACAGCAGATTTAGAAAAAATAGGATATGAAGTCCCTGCTAGAATAATCAAAGCAGAAAGAGAAAGCACTATACTACCTAAAGACAACATTACTTCTTTAGAGATTAAGTTATACTCACTTTTTTCAGAATTAATTGCTTTAATCCTGTATAATAAAAGACCTAATCCAAGAATGAATATACTTAATAAAAAAATAAACAATAAAAGATAAACTGCTGAACCAGGTTCAGTAAATGAATGAACAGAAGCATCTTGAAGAACACCACTACGAGTTAAAAAAGTACTATAAATAACAAGAGAAAAAGTTATAATTGTCAAAAATAAATTTGTTTTAACTAAACCACCTGTTTTTAATTGTGTAATTGCTGTATGTAAAAGTGCTACACTAAAAATCCATGGAACCAATGAAGAATTTTCAACAGGGTCCCAACCCCAATAACCTCCCCATCCTAATGTTTCATAAGCCCAAAAAGCACCTAATACCAATCCTGCACCAAGGAAAAATGAAGCAATGGATAACCATGGTAAAGAATACTTTATCCAATTTTTATAATTTCCTATTATTAGTGAAGAAATTGCAAAAGCATATGGTACAGTCATTAACGCAAATCCAATAAATAAAACTGGAGGGTGTATCTGCATCCAGAAATTCTGTAACAAAGGATTTAATCCATTACCATCAGGCGGAATCATTACCCATTGTGTTGATGATATATTAATAATATTTGCTCCAACAGGAGGAATTCCTGTTCTTATCGCTTCAGGATAGAGACTCCATATTTTTTCAAAAGGGGATTTATTAATAAGTAAAAGGAGTAAAAAGACAACCACTATGCCAAAAGTTGACATCACTGAAGATTCAAGTCCATTTTTTTTAGTAAAATTCTGTAAAAATATTCCAATTACAACAAGACATAACAACCAAAAAAGAAAACTACCCTCCTGCCCAGCATAAAATGTTGAAAGCAATAAACCAAAAGGCAAGTCGTTTGATGAATTATTGAAAACATAAATATATTGATATTGATGATTTATTATTAATAACAAAAGGATAAATGAAATAAGAATAATACCAGAATTAGTAAAATACAATCCATATCTTGCTAAAGATAAAAACTTAGCTTCTGAAATACTTTTTAAATAGAAAAAAACACTTAAAAAAGAGGTGATAAACAATAGATAATTTAGTACTATTGCAAAATCGCCAATAAAATTAAACATATTTTACTCCTTTCAAAAAGGTAATTATATTTGATTTGAACGTAAAATTCAGGGTGTATATTTTTGACCCTCATATTTACTTGGGCATTTGGTAAGTATTTCAGATGAATAAAATATACCATCTTTATATTTCCCAATAGCTACTACATGGCTAGCAATTTCAAAATTATTTGGTTTTGAACCGGAAAAAATTACTTTTGCAATTTCATTATTTTCATCTTTTAAATAAAAAATAAATTCATTTTTTTCACTATTATATTCTGAACCTTTTTCCCTAACCCACTGACCTTTTATTTGAATTTTTTTACCGTCCAATTCTCTGGCTTTTGAAAAATCAGAGTATTCAATATCTGTATTTACTAAAGAAAAAACAGCGACTAATAAAAATACAACAATAATTATTCCACCAATAATATATCTAGTCTTCATTTTTCTTCTCGATTTTTTTTAATCTTTTTTCTAATTTAACAATTTCATAATAAAGACCTATCCAAATAATTAAAACAACTAATAGCACTACAAATAAAGAATTCTGTTCAAAGAAATTAAACATATACACCTCTTCATATTTTTTTTCTTTCTAATTCTGTTACTCTGTTTTTTAAGGTAAAAATCCAAAAATATAAAAGAGTAAAAGCGATAAGAGATAAGAAAAATATTATTCTCATCTCAAAACTCATTCCTGATTTTATAACTGGTCCACCACCGGGGCTTGAAAGGTCATCAGCAGAGCCAGGATGTAAACCGGAGGTAATTCTAGGTAAAATAAAAATGAAAAATGGAACAGTAACAAAGGCAATAATTGAATATACAGCTGACAATTTAGCTTTCTTTTCTTCAACTTCAATCGCAGATCTTAATGCAAAATAAGCTGCGTATATCAATAACAAAATAAAAATTGATGTTTCTCGTGGATCCCAATTCCAGAATGAGCCCCAATTAAATCGAGCCCATATTGAACCTGTTACTGTAGCTAAAATACAAAATAAAAATCCTAGAGAAGCAGAATTTACAGACTTAACATCAAATTCATAATTTTCAGATTTTAAATATCTTATACCATAGAACATTGATATTAAAAATGCAAGAACACTTACCCAGGCTACAGGTACGTGAAAAAGAATAATTCTTGCTTTTTCTTCCAATCCAGGAATAAAAGGAAAAGTAATAAAAAAAGTATTATTCTCAAATTTTTTTAAAGTAAAATAATTCTCGTATTCATTATACTTTAAGTAAAAAATTCCCTCTTTATTTGTAATATTTGAAGCATATAATCTACCCTCATTACCATCTTTATCAATAAATTTGTATAGATTATTACTTATCTCAGATATAACTCCTTTAACAGGAATGATTTTAGTAGTATCAATAGTAGAGTAAAATTTAACATCTGTAAGATTCCCTGATATTTTTGGAATAAAAGATAGTAATATTACTAAAACAAATAAAATACCTATGAAATATTTTAGCTTCATCTCAATCCTTCCAAATAAAATCAAATAATAAAAATGATACTGTAATTAAAATACCAGAGTAAGAAATAATCAATAAAAACTGATTTAATTCATTAATTATGCTTTTACCAATCATTGAAGATTTAGTTAATCCAATAAGAATAATAAGCAAAGGAAGAAGAATTGGGAAAGATAATATTGGATACAAAGTCCCCTTATTACTGGCCTTTGAAATTATTGCAGCAATAATAGTAGAAGCAGAAGATAAACCAATACTACCAAATATTATTGTAACAAAAAACAAAAAGTAATTTTTTATTAAAAAACCATTCATAAAAAACAAATATAAAATAAATACAAATAATGATAATAATACCATTAAGCACAAATTGAACAACAATTTTCCTAAAAAAATTGTTCCACTTTCACTAATTAATTTTAAAACTAATGTAGTACCCCTTTCTTCTTCACTAACAAAAGTTCTCGATAAACCATTAGTAGCAGCAAAAAAAACAATAATCCAGAATAAACCAGCGTGAATATCTAATGATATATCTTCTAAACCTAGAGAAAACAATAAAATTGTAATCGTAATAATTACAAATAACAATAAAGAATTAAAAGAATACCTATTACGTAATTCAGACTTATAATCTTTTTTAAGTATAAAAAAAGACTCTTTTATCATTTGTTCAAATTTATAATTTCATCGAATAAATAATAATCACTTTTATCGTTAGAAGCAATAACTAAAATACCTCTTTCTTTATGTTGTTTCATAATACTATGAATTATCTCAATTCCAGAATCATCTAGATTAGATGTCGGTTCATCAAATAATAGCACATCTGGCTCATTAGAAAGAGCGAATGCAATTTTTAGCCTTTGTTTCATACCTGAAGAATATGTTCTCAAAAGATCATTTCTTCTATCATATAATTCGACTTTTTTTAGCAAATCCAAATAAAATTCTTTTTCTTTTTTCTGATTTCTGATTTCATCAAAAATAATTAAGTTTTCAATACCTGTAAATTCATCATATAACTGCAAATATGGAGAAAGAAAACCAATTCTTTTAAATAACTTATCAGGTGATAATATTTTACCATCTATCTCATAAAGAATTTTGCCCTTTGTAACCTGAAGTAACCCTGCAATTATTTTAATTAAAGTGGATTTTCCAGAACCATTTTTACCAATTATCCCCAAACAAGATGGCGTATGAATATCAAAAGAAATATTATTAAATACTTCTCTACCATTAAAAACCTTTTGAACTGATTCACCAAATAAACGAATCATTATTTTCTCACAATTGAAAATTTACCTTTAAATTCTTTTTGAGCAGATTTAATAAAATAGAAGTAAATACCACTACTTAAAATGTTTTCATTATTATCTTTACAATTCCATGAAAATCCATTACCTCCAATTATTGGAGTTATAACTTTTTTTGAATTATAAACCAATCTTAAATCATTACTTAATACAGAAAAAGTAATCTCATCTCCAACTGAAGAAGGTACATTGAAAAATAATTGTGAATTTTGATTAACAAAAGATGGGTTTGGAAAAACTTTTACATCGTTATTTTCAATTAAATAATCATTATTTATCAGAAAAAAGTTTTTCCAGGATGAATAATTATCTGCGGTAAAAGCAACTTTCAAACCATTTGGAAATAAAACCAATTTTGAATCACTTCCATTTTCACTTACAACAAACGTTGAAGAAGTGTAATTGTTACTTTTCTCATAAATTTCATTTAAATCAATCTTAGAGGAAATAAAAGAAATTGTATCACCCTTATAATAAACATTAAAATATTGAGTTGAAAGTGATTGCATATAATTGTTTATATTACATGATGGTGAAATAAAATTTATTAGCCTTAAACTACTCCCGGAAACCAAAGGATAGTTTTTAGCTTCTGGAAAGTAAAAGCCATTTTTAGCTCTATATGAAGTAAAATAGACCCAATTTGAAAAATCAGAATATTCACTTACTAAACTCTTACCGAAAGAATTTAAAACCACTTCGGTTGCTTTTAAAGGGGTATACTTTGTAAAAGCTTCAAGTATACTCTTCATAATTGAAGAAGAATATTTTTGAGTTAAAAATATAGCCCATATAGTAAGATCGTAACCTGAATGCTTCCAAAAAGGTTTAGAAGTAGAAGTAAAATATTCTGATAAATATTGATAGTAATCCTTTACCTCAGGATGCAAAAATGTTTCCATCCAAGTAGAAAAAATTTCATAATAATATACATCATCCATCCATATTCCATATTGACTAATTTGAATTGCATGAAACAATTCGTGAGCAGCAGTAATTTTTAGCCCATTCATTCCTGAGGTGTAAAAATCATTAAAGCGGTTATCTATTGTAATATAAGATGTATAACGAGGAATTGCATTAGTTTCAGAAATCATATCCTCAAAAGTAGTGTACCCATAAGTACCTGCTGAAAGATTTTCAATATAGATATCATATTCATTCCCTCCACCATTATTATTATCAGGAACTAAGCCTTTATATCCAAGTAGATTAGTCATTTTATCAAGTGCATATTCAAAATAGAAATTTACAGAATCTACAAAATCTGGTATACCGTTTTTATCCTTATCTATATTTTCGGGAGCATCATCACCATTTTTATTATAATGAATTCTAAAATTTTTTTTACTACTTAAAATACTTGTATCTTTTTCATCCCTAAAAAATATTGCTTGAAACAATTTTTTATCATTATCAGAGAGAATTTCTTTTTTCTTTAAATACTCAACTTGAAGAGAAAAACCACACTTATTATTGTAAATATTTTCTGGCAGGTTATATTTTTTCTTTAATTTGCTTTTTATAGATAAGGCTTTATAAATCAATGAATCATGATGTTCATTTGTATTAAAGTTAAGAATTCTTTTGGCTTGAGAAAAAACAAGATCAAATTGCAACAATAATAAAAAAAGAATTATAATTATTTTTAAAAATTTCAAGAATATCCTTTCATTAAAAGTATTATATTGATTCCTTTAATTTAGCTACCTGTTCACGTAGTTTGCTATTCGGATATTTAGAAAGAAATTTGTTAATTTCAGTTTTTGCTAAATTCGTTTTATTTTGAGCAATGTAAATCTGAATTATTCCAAATTGTGCTAAATCAGCAAAGGAAGAGTCATGAAATTTTTCTAAAACAGAATTGAAATATATTAAAGCAGAACGATATTTGTTCATTTTTACATATAAAATAGCAGTATTATATTCTTTTTCTGCTAATTTATTTCGTAATTCAATTATCAATTTTTCTGCCTCACGAGCTTTTTCATGAGTTGGAAAATATTCTATAAAATTTTGAAATTCAAATATTGCTCTGTTTGTATATGATTGATCCAAAACCGATTTAGGAGAAATTTTATAATAACAAAGACCTACTTTAAATCTTGCTTCAGGAACTAAAGAGCTTCCTGGATTAAATCTGATTAAATCATTATATTCTGATGCTGCAAGAATATATTGTTCTGTATTAAAGTAACATTCACCTAATAAATACTGAACACTATCAGCAAATTGAACACCTTTTTCGTAAGCAATTATTTTAAGATTTTCAAGTGCCTTTACATAGCTACCTTCTAAAAAAAGTTTCTTGGCAATCTCAAATCTATCACGAGAATTTCTAATTTCAAGATCTTCTGACGAACTACAAAAGAAAGAAATAAAAGCTAAAACTATAAAGATACTTTTCAAATATTTCATTTTTTTATCCTTATTTGCTACGTATAGTAAACAATAAATATACCAGAATACCTGAAGAAGTAAGAATTACTAAAGGTTTCAATAACTCTTCAAGAAATGTCTTTTTTTCAAGATCATTTAATAGTACACTTATTCTATTATTATTTATGAAATTTAAATTATCAATTTTTAATGTATCCGAAACATTCTCTGAATAAACATCGATACGATGATCATAATCAAGTTTTACAAAACAATTAATTTCTCTTATAAAATAATCATCATTAGAATAATTCTTTAAGTATCTAATTTTAGTTTCATTATATAGATTTAATTTACAATTAGAAATTGAAGAATCCGAAAATTCAAAATTATTATTCCTTAAAGCATCAAAAAGTTTATTCTTTAATATCCAAATATTAGAATCACCTTCAAATACCAGCGCTATATTTTTTGAATTACAACTTAACTTATTAATTATTTTACCTACAACAACTGAATAAATTGAATCTATTTTTTCATAGTTATTTAATACTCTGCTTTGAGAAAAAGAAGAAAAATGAAAAAAACAAATAAACATTACTATAAAAAATGAATTACTTTTTCTTAACACTTAAGATTATCCCATTTTTCTTAATCTTTCAACTCTTTCACTAACAGGTGGATGTGTTGAAAACAATTTCATTATTCCACCGCCAGAGAGAGGATTCATAATAAATAAATGTGAAGAATTTGGCTTCGCATCAAGTGGTAGTTCATAGTTTCCTCTTTCAAGTTTTAACAATGCATTTGCTAAAGAGTTAGGTTTACCACTTATTCTAGCACTACCTTCATCTGCCATAAACTCTCTAGACCTGGATATAGCAAGTTGTATTAAAGTTGCTGCAATTGGAGCAATAATAAGTAAAAATATTGTACCTAAACCACCACCCTCATCATCTCTATCTCTTCCACCACCAAAAAATATTAAAGAATAACTAGCAAAATGAGCTAAAGTTGTTAAAGCACCAACTAATGTTGCTGCAACTGAACCAATAAGAATATCTCTATTTTTAATATGAGATAGTTCATGAGCAATAACAGCTTCTAATTCATCTCTTTTTAAAATTTGTCTAATCCCTAAAGTAACAGCTACAGCAGCATTTTGAGGATTCCTACCTGTTGCAAATGCATTTGGAGCTTGTGAAGGAATGTAATAAATTTTTGGCATAGGTAAATTTGCACGAGTAGTAAGGCTTTCAACTATCTCAAACAATTCAGGATCATCCTCATAAGATATTTGTTTTGCTCCATAACTCATTAAAACAATTTTATCTGAAAACCAATATGATGTAAAATTCATTATTATTGCAAAAATTAAGGCAATAAACATTCCACTATTACCACCAATTAATGAACCTACAAATAAAAATAACAAAGTCATCATTGTCATTAAAAAAAAGGTTTTAATAGCATTCATAATATCACCTTTACTATTTTTTAATCTTATAAATTAGTAAAATATCATATATTTAGCAAGTCAATTTAAATGTGATTATGGATAATTAAATTTTTAAAATTAAAAAACTTGATTCTTTTTTTGACATTGAACTGAATACATAAATTAATGCCAAGAAAATTTATTATAAGATAATCTACCTCTTTCAAGCAACATTGTACCAAAAAAATTTCAACATTTATATCAAAAATCCACTGTATTTTTTGTACATAAAAAGCGACCGAAACTATTTCTGCTAGATCATCATCAGACCATAGAACTGTAACTCCATCAGATGATGAATCTAATAAACATTTTTACTAACCTTATGTAAACTAATTCATAATCCATGTAGTGCACCAAAAGAATATTTAAAATCAACTTTAGTATTTTCCATCAAGAGCCCTACCTCTGATAAATTTTATTATAATTTAAATTAAAATTATTAAGTATTAAAAAATATTTTACAAAAAACCCGAATTTACAACAGAAAATTCGGGTCTATATTAGTATTAAGTTTACGAGGTAATTAGTAACTCATTAAAGAGCCCTGTCGTTCTTTAGCTTTTTCATCCCATTCTTTAACCACTTTTTCGAGAAACTCTTTTTTATCTTTTTTTAATTTTTCTATATCAAGACCAATTAATTTTTGAGCTTTTTCTTTAGTACTAATATCAGGCAATTGAATAGGATATTTACCACCATGTTTCGTAATAACTAAACCAATAAGCCTTCTAGCTTCTTCAGATTTTTGAATAGAAGTACCTAATACTCTTAAAGCTTCAACTGGAGAATGAAAACCCATCCCGTTAGCTGCTGCGACCCAATCCCATCTCCATTGAGCATGTCTTATAAGCCAGAGAGCAGGTTTCATTTCATCTTCAGTAGCACCTAAATCCCAGGCATATTTTGCTTCAATATGTGCAGCAGCCAGACTCTTTTCTGCAATTCTTCTAATCTCCTCAATTTTCATTTGCATCTTATAAACATCTTCTATAACTTTTCCTGTTTCTTCTCTATGACAAACCTGACATGAATTTGCAATATTGTTTAAAGGACTCTGAACATGATGGTCAGTAAATTTTACTCCTCCCTCGCTCATATATGGCATATGACAATCTGCACAAGATACATTTCTATCGGCATGCACCCCTGTTTTATATAATTCATAATCGGGATGCTGTGCTTTTAACATTGGAGCTCGACTTAACTTGTGAACCCAATCTACAAAATTAATATTATCATAATATTTTTCCATTGAGTCAGCAGAAAAACCTTTATCCCATGGAAAAGTAAGATATGGATTTTCTTTCGATCTAAAATAATACTCTACATGACATTGTGCACAAACAAGTGACCTCATCTCCTGTCTACTGAACTCTTTAATATCTTTGCCTTGTCTTTGGAAAGCTTCTACTAATGCGGGTCGAGTTATTCTTAGATTGAGATTTTTAGGATCGTGGCAATCTTGACAACCAATAGGATTTACAATTTCAGAACCTTTATCTTTCCATTTACCTTGATAAAAATTTTCAACACCTAACTTTTGCATCATTCTTGGAACATCAGTGCTTTTACAAGTCCAACAGGTTGATGGTTGAGGACTTTCTTCAATTCCCCCTGTTCTTAAAGTATTACGAATATCTCTAATTGCATAAGCATGACCTCTTCCTTGAGAATAATCTTTGGAAAAAGCATAACCACTCCATAAAACAACTAGTTCTGGGTATTCTTCAAGATAATCTCTCATTTTTGAACCACAATATTTACTAATAAAATTTGTATCAAGAGTTTTTCTGTAAGTCTCCCATTCTCTAGGGAAATTTTCACCCCAAACTTCATTTCTTGGCTCATAATCAGCAATCGGTTTAATAAACTGCAAGGTATTTGCGCCTTCACATCTTCTTTCAATTATTGATGAAGAAAGCATACCAATTAAAAAAACAATAATAGCAGTTCCTAAAAACAAAAACCAACCTACTATAGGTTTGTTTTTCACTATTTCCTGTAATGATTTCATTTTATCACCTTTATAACGTAATTTCTAATTACCAAAAGAAAAAAAGCATAATTAATTATTTTTATTATTTACTTCAATTATTTTTTCTAACCATTTCGGCATAATAGGTTTTAAATATGGCACTCGAGCAAAAGGTGCAGAAGAAAGAGAAGTAACTCTTCCATGAGGAGTTTCCCTATGGCAATCCCAA
>ENA-UOWE01005020-UOWE01005020.1-activated-sludge-metagenome-genome-assembly--contig:-NODE-5020-length-12343-cov-4.129313_pt1 | contig 12343 bp, 10 predicted proteins | sample MGYA00249841_ERZ761562 | MGnify/ENA primary metagenome ERZ761562 (study PRJEB28883, sample SAMN05720200) | activated sludge metagenome | isolation source: Anaerobic digester | place: Japan... | reverse complement strand
TTCGGCACGGTAAAAATAGGCAAGCAGGTTTTTTGGATTGATTCTAATAACATTAGTATAGTCCGATAGGGCTTCCTGGTATTGTTCGTTTTCAGCATACAGGGCGGCCCTGTTAAAATAACATTCGGAGTTGTAAGGATTGAGAGCGATAACTTTGCTGTAGTGCTTCAAGGCATTTTGATAGTCCTTCTTATTGTGATAATACAGGGCAAGATTGTAATGGGCGGCAATGTTGCCGGAGTCCCTGGAAATCACATGTTCAAAATCTTTCAAGGCTGGGAGTGAATCTTCCATACACAGTCTGATGTGGCCACGTAACAGAAATAATTCGTCGAAGGCCGGGGTTATCTCAATGGCTTTGTTGCAATCTGCCAGGGCTTTTTCGTATTTTTTGCTGTTGAGCCATAACACGCTCCTGTTGTACCATGCGTTAACATTGGTACTATTAAGAAGGATGCTTTGGTTGAGGTCTTCCTCTGCAGCCAGGGTATCCCATATCATCGTCCTGACATAGCCGCGGGCATTAAAATAATCGGTGTTGGTGCAATTTAATTCTATGGCCCTGTCAAAATTTTTCAGCGCGTCATAATAGTCTTTTTTTTCAGCCTTGATAATGCCCAGGTAATAATAGCCGGCACTATAACCACGATGTATAAGTGTAGTTCGTGTAAAATCAGCCTCAGCACCGATAATATCACCCAGTTGCATTTTTGCAAAACCTCTGTAAAAATACGCAAGATGGTTTTCTTTCTTTTCTTCGATAACAATGTTAAACATCGAAATGGCTCCGGTGAAATTATTTTTTTGCAGTTCCTCCTGGCCTTTGCCCATGTAATAGTTCGTATTTTTTTGTCCCTGCATTACAGCGATGTTTACTAACATCATGAAGGTCAAAAGGGCAAAATAATATTTGAGAGAAGAAGTCACGGGCGCTTTACAATAATTTTCGTATGAAAATGACTATTAAATTTTTTTACTGACAGTATTAACCGAAAAAAACGAAAATTATTTTATCTTCATTGATATACTATAGCTGACCAGATATGCTAAATACCTGTCACCGGCAGGGTAACAACAGTATCGGCCCTTTAAAACTTAAACCTTACCTGAGCTTTGATTTCAGATTTTTTGTTGCCGTTGATTTCGTCCCATCCCGAACCTATCACGTTTCTGTCGTTATAAAATGTCTGGGCAAAACGCAGCCAGATATCTATATGCCGCCCAAGCTTATATTTCAGCATCAGGTAATAACGTATTCCTTTTCCATAAAAATTGGGTATGGAATAAGCATACAACACATCATTTTCGTAAGCGTACATTCTGGTATCATACGATTTGGTGTCGAACAGGGCAAAACGGAACGAGGCGGCCAAGGGGAAGCTATTTGATTTGTAACGTATGTCCTGATAAATCATGTATCCGTATTCCGGGCCGGCCGTATGATTTTTATACCGCGATACTTCCACACGGTTGCCCAAATTCAGCGATGCCGATACGGGATAAGTTATCTGGAAACGGTAGTTTTGACGTGTATAAGGAACAACATAATCAATAGCGGCATCTTCATCATCGCTGTTGGTTTGTTTGTTTTCATATTTATAGCGAAGTACTATGTTGATTTTTTTTGTTGGCTTGTACTGAAGTTGGAGGTTGCAGTCAAAGCCTTTGGAAGGACTGTTCACCTGATACTTTAGCCAGGGGAAGGAGAAAAAATCAGCATAGGCATTGATCAGCACTCTGTAATGGGGCCGGATGGTTAATCCGGTGTAAAATCCTGTTTCGTTGTATGAGTTACCGCTTTCCAAAAATGGTGAAGAGAACATCGATTGGTAGTTGCGCTGGTAATGACGGTAGGCAACCACAAGTGATACATAGCGGTCGAGGCTCATCATAATGCCGTTGATCGTGGCCCACCCGCCGTTGGGGTTGTATTTGTTGCGACTGTATGAGGTTTCGCCAAACAGGTTGAAATTCCTGAAAATATAACTGTAATCGATGCCGATATTGAAATTGTTTTTTCCTTTAAAATCAAACATATTGTATGGCTGCTGATCTTTCAGCAACTCTGTCGCCAGATGCATGCCGTAAGCGGTTATCCCAATATTAATCTTTCTTGTTTTATAGGCCAGGTGGCCGCCATAGACCTGTTGGTTGAGGGTGCGCTTTTTGTCGGCCAGCGATTGGGTGTTGTGGTAGCCGCTTTCGGTTATCGAGGTGATAAATAGTTCGGTATTATCAAGCGTGTCGCTGCCATTCAGCGCGGCATCGATATTTTGCTTTGAATAAAAAGCAGAAAGCTCGAAATTTTTAATGCCTATAGTGAATCCCGTACCCCGCATAAATCCTGATTCGTAAGAAGAGGAATAGGGGCTGATGCCGCGTCCGAGTTTTTTGATATTTACCGGTTCGCTGCCTTTGCCAAAACTTAGTCCTGTCCACAAGGTCAGTCCTTGCCCAAACTGTACATTGAAGTCGCCAACGATAATACTCTTTATAATGCCAATATCCCTTACATTAATAAAACCTGAATAATAGTCGAAACCGTATTTGTTTATTCCTTTGAAGAATTGTTCCCCGGCATCTTTTTCTGCCGTAAATCCAAACAGGACCTTGTTTATATAATTGTATCTGTATTTCACATATAGCTTGTCGGGACTGCCAAGATATTGAGAACTGGTAGTATCGGATTTTTGGTATCCTTTCGATTCTTCAAGGCCACGCTGATAGCGGATAATTACATCGTTTTTCCCATATTTCAATAAGTCCTTAAAATTCATCGTCTGTCGTTCCTTTTCAGGACCGATAGTGATGTATGGCAATAAGCGGCTGATAAGGTCCACATCAAAACCCTGAACAGATTGTAATTCATAGAGCGATAAAAGATTTCCATTTTTCTTAATGTGGTCAATCAGGTTATTGATCTGTATATCGTTCAGAATTTTCAGGGCGGCCAGTTCTTCATAGTCGGCCCTGTTGAGGTTTACGGGGTGTTTCAGGAAATACTCCAGGTCGGCAAGCATATCCACATAATCTATCTCGGCTTCGGTTTGTTCGCTGTAGTTTTCAATTTGTTGCTGCACCTGATCATCGATGGTGCTGTCAGGCTCTATTTCCTGGGAGAATGCAGGAAGGCTGATCAATAATATCGTTGGCAAGGCAGCAACTAAAAACAATATTTTCAACAGGTGTTTCATTGGTGCTATTGGCTATTGTTTTTTTTTGAGATCATCGGGTGTATATCGTAAATCAGCGATGCCTGAGGCGTAAATCCCAGCACCGGATGGCGCGAAGCCGAAATGTCGAGTTTGAAATGATAAAATTCAAAACCAGCCCCGAAAGAATAAACAAAAGGTGCTGTGGCAACGCCTATTCTTACAAAAACAGGTTTTGCAATGTGATATTCCAGACCGGTTTTGAATACCGGCTTAAAGTTATTGTCTTTTTCTACTTCAACAGCCAATACCGCCTTATCAGAAAATGTATAAGCCAATCCGATTTTAAAAATCAGCGGCAGCCGTTCATCATTGTATGAGGCTAGTCTTACCTGTATGGGATTGAAGATGTGTGCACCGATTACCAGGTTTTTTATAAGGACGGCTCTGATTCCTGCTTCGAAAGTTACAGCGCCCTTATTGCCATAATTTTCGCCAATATGGGTATAGATATAATCAAGCTGCAATCCGGCCGAGATTTTTTTCCCGAAAGCCATACCGTAAGCCAATCCAATTTTTGACTCATTATACAAGCGGTAGCCCAGGCTGGAAACGTTAACCCCGAAAACACCGGCCTTGTTTACCGGCACCACCAGCGAAAAACATTTTAAACCCAGTTCTTTCGTGATAAAACGGTTTTCATAATAAATCCCTGCTGCTATTTTGTCGTAATAGGCCATGCCCGCCTGGTTGTTTTGTACCGACCAGAAATCAGTAAAGGTTACAGATGCATGACCCATGGCACCGGAACGACTGCCGAAAGGAGCATTTTCCTTCTGTGCACATAGCGCGAATGAAACAATAACAAGGAAAGAATATAATAGTATTTTTTTAATCATCGGATCAGACTTTATATGAATATTTTAACTGGCTGAGTTCTTCATTGGCCTTGACAATTTTTGCTTTCAGATTTTCCTTATAGGCTATGTTTTTTTTCATTAACTCTTCATCGTCCAATGCAAGAATTTGTAAGGCAAGTATGGCGGCATTCAGGGCGCCGTTTATGGCTACAGTGGCCACGGGAATTCCCGGAGGCATTTGCAACATGGCCAGCACAGAATCTATTCCTTCCAATGAAGACTTTATTGGCACGCCAATCACAGGCAAGGGAGTCATGGCTGCGATTACTCCGGGCAGGTGTGCCGCCATGCCGGCGCCGGCAATAATTACTTTTATGCCCCTGGAACGGGCATTTTTTGCAAAAACAGCTACTTCGTCAGGTGTACGGTGGGCCGAAAGGGCATTTATTTCAAAAGGTATCTGCAAATCTTCGAAAAACTTTGCTGCAGCTTCCATCACCGGAAGGTCTGAAGTACTGCCCATTATAATGCTTGCTAGTGCTTTCATAAGAAAAATTGTCTACACAAAGATAAAATATTTATAATATTGTCGGGAAAATTATTGAAATTTGTAATTTAGCCATGAAAATAATTTTATGAAAAGAGTAACCCTTCACGACAAGACTTTTGAACTTTCAATTCCGCAGGAAGAAATCCTGCAGGCGGTTGATAATGTGGCTTCACAAATCAATAAAGACTACGCGGGCAGCGAGCCTGTATTCCTGATCATACTCAACGGCTCTTTTATGTTTGCTGCAGACCTGTTGAAAAAAATTGACTTTAATTGCGAAACAAGTTTTGTAAAACTTGCTTCCTATGCAGGTACCGAATCTACTCATTGTGTCAGGGAGTTGATAGGTATTGAAGAAAACTTAAAGGGAAGAAGAATTATTATCGTGGAAGATATTATTGATTCCGGCCTCACGATGGAATACCTGTTGGGCGAACTTAAAAATGTTCAACCTGCCGATGTGAGTATTGCAACTTTTCTTCTGAAACCTGATGCCCTGACCCGAGACATCAGTATTGATTATGTGGGCATAAAAATCCCGAATGATTTTATTGTGGGTTATGGCTTGGATTACAACGGACAGGGGCGCAACCTGCCTGATATTTATAAAATTTTACTTTAAAACTCTTTTTATGTTTAACATTATATTATTTGGAGCTCCGGGAACCGGAAAAGGAACACAATCTGAGAATATTATTAAAAAATATCACCTGGAACACCTGTCCACAGGCGACATTATGAGGGAAGAAATCCGTAAAGGAACTCAGATTGGCATCCTCGCGAAATCATATATCGATAAAGGCTTGCTGGTGCCCGACAGCGTAATTTTTAAAAACCTGTATTATAAAGCTTCTGGCATCAAAAATCCCAAAGGATTTATTTTTGACGGCTTTCCGCGTACCATCAATCAGGCCGATGTGCTCGACAAAGTTCTGAATAAAAAACAATGCCCGATTGCTTTGGTATTGTATCTCGACGTCACAGAAAAAGAATCCTTCAACCGTATTATGTACCGAAGCCAGCGCTCAAACCGTGCCGACGATAATGAAGAAATTATCTGGAAACGTATTGCCGTTTATCACGAGCAGACCAAACCGCTGCTCCAATATTATGTCAACCAGAATAAACTGGTAACCATTGATGGTATGGGTACTATTGAAGAAGTGTTCGGCCTTATTTCAAAAGCTATAGATAATTATATCGATTAATAAATTGTATTTTGCACTTTTTAAAAATTACCGAAGCTTTAGCCTTTTCATTAATAATTTGCTTTATCATCCCAAAACTAAATTTTTTTTTGGTTTTTTATTCACCGCTAACAGCCTGCAGTAAGCTGTTGCCTAATAACTGATAATTGTCATGTCTGGTTCAAATTTTGTCGATTACATCAAGATACATTGTCGCTCGGGCAATGGCGGTAACGGTTCAGCACATTTGCGGCGCGAAAAATATAAGCCCAAAGGAGGCCCCGACGGTGGCGATGGTGGCAGGGGTGGACATATTATTCTCAAAGGCAATAAACACCTCTGGACTTTGCTACACTTGCGTTATACCCGGCATTTGAAAGCTGGTGACGGCGTTAGTGGAAGCAGCAACCAATGCACAGGCGCTTTCGGCGAAGATACCATAATTGAAGTGCCTCTCGGAACTATTGCACGCGATGCCGAAACAGGCGAAATAGATTTTGAGATTACTCTGGATGGCGAAACTAAAATTTTGCTTGAGGGAGGCCGTGGAGGCTTGGGAAACCAGCATTTTAAATCCGCCACTTTTCAAACCCCGCGTTTTGCACAGCCCGGAGAACCAGGATTAGAACGCGACAAGATTCTGGAACTGAAACTGCTGGCTGATGTGGGATTGGTTGGATTTCCAAATGCCGGTAAATCTACCTTATTGTCGGTGGTTTCGGCCGCTAAACCCAAAATCGCAGACTATCCTTTCACCACCATTGTCCCCAATCTCGGTATTGTTGGCTATCATGAAAATAAATCTTTTGTTATGGCCGATATACCGGGAATTATCGAAGGCGCTCACGAAGGCAAGGGGCTTGGCTTAAGGTTTTTAAGACATATTGAACGCAATTCGGTGCTTTTGTTTATGGTGCCTGTGGATGCCGTTAATATTTCGAAGGAATATAAAATATTATTGAACGAACTTAAACAGTATAATCCTGAATTGCTTGATAAAAAAAGGTTGCTTGCTGTAACCAAATGTGATATGGTGGACGAAGAACAAATAAAAAAACTCCAAAAAAAACTTCCTGATATACCATATGTTTTCATTTCATCGGTGAGTTTATTCGGATTAGCCCAACTTAAAGATAAACTTTGGGAATTGCTCAATGAATAGAATGTTGTAGATTATGATTGACAAATTAATAGGTTATGATGTCCAGTTGTTTTTGTTTTTAAACAACCTTCGTAATCCATTTTTCGATTTTGTTTTTTGGTGGGCCTCTGTTCCGCTAATCTGGATGCCGGTCTATATCATTCTGCTGTATCTTGTTTTAAAGGTGTACCGATGGCAGTCAATTTTTATAATAATTTTTACGATTCTTTTGGTTAGTCTTACCGATCAGATTTCTGTTCATTTTTTTAAAGATACATTTATGCGGCTTCGTCCTTGTCATAATCCGGAGATACAGTCACAGGTAGTAACGCTCAATGGATATTGCGGTGGTCAGTATGGGTTTGTGTCTTCTCATGCCGCGAATTATTTCGGAATAGCCGCGTTTTTATCTGTCCTGTTTTTTAGGGGAATTCGTTTTTTTATTCCTTCTGTAATGCTTTGGGCATCACTTATTTCATATAGCCGGATATACCTTGGGGTGCATTATCCTGCCGATGTAGCCTGTGGAGCTATCCTTGGATTAATCATTGGAATACTTTTAGGCCATGCGTTTAAGCTTTTGTCACGTAAATTATTACTTAAACACAACTTTTTCCGGTTAGGTAATCAGCAAAAATAGTGGATACTTTTTACTAGCACTGCGCTGTATTATATTATTGGTATTCGGTGTTTAAAAGTTGCCGGACAGAAATTAGTAGCCGTATTCTTTGCCGAAAATTCTATCAACCACAACTTTATAGGTAGCCACCTCCTTGATAGAAGGCATGCCATATTTAAAATCCCGCCCGGTATATTTTTGCATGATGATATTTAAAGCTTTAATTTTTTCTTCAGGATCTTCAATAAACTCTACATGCCCGAAAGCCTGAACACTGCGGTAGCGCAACAGATAGCTGCACGCCACATCGGGATGCTGCCAGCCTATCTGGTGGTCGGTGCTGAACGAAACACATACCTTATTGTTTTTCCGAAGTATATCCATTTTTTTTCCGTTCTGTCCGGAATGCAGGTAGATGCACTTGTCTTTAAAACCAAAATTAAAGGGTACCACATAAGGCTGGTTGTTTTCATCAGCCATGCCCACATAACAAGCGTCGCATTTTTCCAGGATTTTTTCAATCTTTTGGAGATCTTCATATAATACTTTTGTTCGCATAAAAAATAAATTCAATAATTTACTGATACTGATTTTAGCCGGGCAAAGAGTTGTGTTTTTTACCGCATCATGGTTACTGTGCCGTTAATCATTATTTCCTTACCGTCAAATTTTCCAACGGCAGTATAGATATAGTAATATACACCATCTGCATTTTTTGCTCCGTCCCATTCGCCGCCTATTTCATTCCATGAGTAGATTTTTTTACCCCAGCGGTTGAATATCACCATTTCTTCACTCAGCAGGCTCTCGGGTCTTACATCAACCTTAAAAGTTTCGTTAACTCCGTCGCCGTTCGGGGTGAAAATGTTGGGAATTTTTATTACAGGAGGTAGAAATACCCATACTTTCATTTGAACCGAATCTTTGCAGTCGTCGGGGTCGCCGGTACTGACTACAAGCCAAACTGTGTACTCTCCTTCCGAAGTGTATTGATGGGTAGTGGTGTTGATATCCGTTGAAGAACTGTTGTCGCCGAAATCCCAGTTATACACAAAAGCCCCATTTCCTGTAAATGTAAAAGTAAAGGTTTCATCAATTAATATAGAATCGTTCGGGCTTACTTCAAAACCAGCATGAATAGGCGATTCGGTAATAATAGGTATGGTGCCCGTTATGGTGCAATTGTTCGAATCGCTTACGGTAACGGAATAATTGCCAGCCTGAAGGTTAGTAAGGTCAGGAGTGTTTTGCGACGAACCGGCCCAATTATATTGGTACGGAGGGATGCCACCGCTGATGGTGAGATTTATGGTCCCGTCGCTATTATTTAAACAACTTTCATTTTCATAAGTTGCTGTCATTGAAAGGGAATCGGGTTCATTTATCATGATCGTGTCGTAGGTGATGCAGCCCAAATTATCAGTAACAGTAACAAAATATGCTCCCGGGGGTAAGTTGATTGCTGTTTGGGTGTTCTGTGGAGGATTGCTACTCCATAAATATGAATAGGGTGCCGATCCGTTAACTGGATTTACCGTGGCAGTGCCATTGCCATCGCCGTAACAAATCACATTGCTATATTCCGGAGGATCCGTGCTAATGTCACTGACCATGGCATTATTCAGTGTCAACGTGGATGTGCAGTTGTTTTCAGTAACTGTTAGCGTGATATTGTAATTGCCAGGTAATGACCAGCTTACCTGGTGGGGGCCTTGTCCTGCACCCGGTATGGCGTTGCCGCTGGAAAAATTCCAGACATAGTTAGCATTGGGAGAGCCGGTGCCGGTATAGGTTATCGTTGCGGTATTGTCAACGCAGTTTGGCGATGAAATCGTAAAGTCTGATGTTGGATAGGGATTTACGGTGATGGTCACTTCATCCGAAGTGGGGCAGTTGTTGTTGGTACTGGTTCCGTTCACGGTATAGGTTGTGGTAACTGTTGGTGTGGCTACTGGGTTGGCAATGGTGGTATCGCTGAGCCCGGTTGAGGGTGTCCAGGCATAGGTACTACCGCCCGTGCCTTGCAATGTAATACTCTGGCCAATACATATTGAAGTGTCAGGCCCGGCATTGATGGCTGAAGAAACGCCGGCACCCGCCGAAATTATATAATCGCATACGCAGCCGGCATTGCCGTCTATCATAAGGTAGTACGTCTGTCCAACAACAAGGCCTGTGGAAGTAACCGTGCCGCTGACTACAGAGGCAGGATTCCAGCAATTGGAAACTGCCGTAAAATTGTAGCAGTCAGTGGTAGTATAAACCTGCATTTGTATCCCTGCGGTGGTGGAGCAGTTCGACACAAAAACATTTAATACCGAAGTGGTGGAGTCGGCCACAAAAGACAGCCAGGAATTGTTTTCAATAGATCCGCAGAAAACATTGCCAAGCGGTGTATTGTCTTCGTCGGTGGGGTTGGTGGGGCTGACCACCGGAGTGTATGTGGCGCTGGTGTTGCCGCAATAGCCGTTGAGGTTGCATATAGGGGTGGCGGTGGAACAATAGTCTCCTGCAATGGGGTTTGTGGCACAGGCCGGAGGTCCGGTAACGATGTAAACACAAAGTCCGAAGGTGCCATAGGTACCTCCGCCATATTCCCAGAACCTGATGAAGATCGTTTCACCCGGCGTGAGCCCCCATTTGTATATCATTGGCATTGAGCCATTCGGACTGTCATTATCATCACATTCAATCAGGGTTAATGCACCGCATGAACCAGAGTAAATAGCCATACCTCCATTGGTAATAACGCCTGTTTGTGTGTCGAAACACAAGGCTCCGGTGGAAGGAACAATTACCTTAAACCAAACATCGGCTGCGGCTGTGGTGTAGCTTGCGCAGCCCGGCAATGGCGTGGTGGACGAATAAGTGGCTCCCGTATTGGTGTAAGTGGTGTATGAGCACGTGGTTCCTGCCGTAATGCCAATAGCACCGCTACATTCGTCATTGGCTGGTTGTGCCAGGGCTATACCTGAAGAAAAAATCAAAAGTACAAATAGTGAAATCAGTTGAAAATACTTGTTAGTCTTATTCATGTGTTTTGTTATTATCTGCATAAAACAATACTTAAATTGATGTCATTTATTTTCCGGGAGGTCTATTGTTTCAACAAACAATTCATAACCAATTTGTTTCCAGGCCGTTCTGATATGTTCATTAATCTTATCCATATCTTTTATGTCTTTTAGTTTCACTTTACAAATGCCGTCAGTAAAATTGGTGTGAGAAGATAATACCAGACCTGTTTTCATCAATATCTGGTCAATCAGCAAGGCATCTTCAGGTTTGGTCATCCCGCTGATTTTATAATACACAGTAACGGGATCATTCTGGGGGGATATATACTGCTGTTTATTATTAGGGAAGTAGCCTGCCGCTGTTACCCCCGTGTAGAAAAATATTGAGTAGAAAACAAGTAATACTCCGCAAAATAGTATTCTCATAAAAAAACGGTTGGTTAATGACTAATATAGTTTAGACAATAAAAGATTAAAGAAAGTTGCTTGGACAAAAATAATTGATTAAAAAATAATATGCAAAATTATCAATTTTATTGCGTATCATAGTAAATAATTTATTTACTATGATTTAGCTTGTTTATTCAGGCAATTAAACTGGTATTAGCTGGTTGGGTTATAGAGTTACCTGACCAATGTTACGACGCCTTTGAGTTTAAATTCTTTACCCGCAAGATTTTGATAATTAATGAGATATAAATAAACTCCCAGTTCGCAGTTTTTTCCTTTGTTTTTTCCATCCCAGCCTTGCTCATAATCGGTAGTATAGAATTGTTCCCTGCCCCAGCGGTCAAAGATATATAAGCTGTAATTATCTTTATCGATGCCTGTTATTACAGGTTTCCATATATCATTCCAAATGTCATTGTCGGGGGTAAAGGCATTAGGGATATATATTAAAATCTGAGGCTTTATGGTCAGGGGTTTTTCAGTAGTATCGGAACAGTTATGGCTGGAGGTTACAATAAGTTGCACAAGGAAATCCCCTGAATCGCTGAAGACATGATAAGGGTTTTGCAAATCTGAAGTGTTTTCGCTGTATGAAGCGGGATCGCCAAAATTCCATGACCAGAAATTTGCACCCATCGACAGGTCAATAAAATTCACCAGCGGATCATCTGTCCAAGCGGTGAGGGGTGTATAATAAAAATCAGCGTGTGGAGAAATATATACTTCCAGCGGGACAAAATCTTCAACATGGCAGCCATTGATATCTTCAGCCGTAAATATCACCACATAATTTCCTTCATGCTGATAAAAATGGCTGGGAAATTTTTCAGAAGAAGTATTGTCGTTGCTGTAAAAATCGCCGAAATCCCAATGGCAAGTCGAATCGTTGATAACATTTTCCGGAGAATAATTCATGGTAACATTCACAGGATTGCATCCCCAGGGTGGCACAGCTACTATGTCCACGATGGATGTGTTGTAAAGATTTATTGTGGATGTAGTGGAGCCACTGCAGCCGTTTTCATTAGTACCAGTTACCGTATAGATAATGCTGGTGGGCGGATCGGCAACTACTACCGGCCCTGAAGTAACATTGATACCGAGGGGGGGAGCCCAGGAGTAAAAATAATTTGCACCGCTGGCAGTAATGGTGATGTTGTCTTCAGGACAAATGGTCATGAATGAAGGATCCACGCTGATGAATATCCCCGGGTCGATAGTGATAGTCTGGGTGATGGAGTCTGTGCAGTTAGTGGAAGTATCAGTGTAAATATATTTTATAACGTGTGTGCCGGGGCCTGCAATGCTGGGATCAAGGCTGTCGTTGGTAACTCCCGGCCCATAATAGGTGCCTCCGGCAGGTGTTG
>ENA-UOWE01005019-UOWE01005019.1-activated-sludge-metagenome-genome-assembly--contig:-NODE-5019-length-12343-cov-5.433594_pt1 | contig 12343 bp, 16 predicted proteins | sample MGYA00249841_ERZ761562 | MGnify/ENA primary metagenome ERZ761562 (study PRJEB28883, sample SAMN05720200) | activated sludge metagenome | isolation source: Anaerobic digester | place: Japan... | reverse complement strand
TTCACAAAGAAAAACTTGCTCCTGGTGCCTATTATTTTACGATTGGAAGATTTTTATTAATTCCTGAGCCCAATCAAACGATAAAATTAACTGGAGGTTCTGATCCTAGATATACAGAAGTTGATATTGAAAAACGTGGATATATTATTAAACCAAATGAATTTTTTTTAGGTCAAACTGCTGAAATTTTAACGTTAGGAAATAATATTGGAATGTTTTTAGATGGAAGAACAACATTGGCGAGGCTTGGACTGACAATACATATGACTGCAACGTTTATTCATCCTGGTCATACAAAAAGTATAATTACTCTTGAAATTAAAAACAACGGAAATCACAACATTGAGTTAATTGCGGGAATTGATATTGGTAAAGGTATATTCTTTAAAGCAAATGATGGTGCTCGTATTCCATATAAAGATATGGGGATTTATGCTTCACAGTTGAAAGTTACTGGTGCTGATATTCCACCCTACAAACAAATGAACTAATAAATTTTTAATTCATATATTCATTTTTATCGTAGTCACGTATTCCCCATATATTGCTTTCTACATAATGAAGAGCTTCATTATTTAACTTCTTTTGGGGGATTAACAGGAACATATACTACAGTGGATTCTGTCGATCTACAACTGGGACATTCATTTGGAGTATTGACTAATTTTCCTTCTGGGTCAACATTTGCTCCAGGTAATGCTCCTCCACAGTGAGCGCAAACAGGTATTGGTAAGCCATTTACGATATCATTTTGTATTTCAATTGCAAAAGTACCGCTACTCCTAGCTTCCCACCCTCTTGCTAGACAACCCTGACAAGAAGCATTCTGTATCACTTGTAATACTCCTTCATCAGAAATGGATACATGAGCAACGTCTTTAGTAGCCTCTCTACCACGGTAAATACATCTACAAGTAAGAGAGTCTAATTTTTCAAATAATGCTTTGAGCTGTGGATATTTTTCTGTAGATATTCCTTCTAAACTAGTTCTAGCTCTTATTCTAAACATACACTTTTTTTAAGTAGAGGAATTAGCCTTTGACCTTTTTGGGCGTAACCAGTGATATCTCCAGGTGTAATGGCTGAAGCAGCAGAAGAAAAAGAACTTTTATATTCTGGTATAAATGTATTAGGAGGATTATCATACCCTGGAAGAGGAGCAAAACTTACATCCTTTACTGCTGGAACAAGAGCTACGTTTATAGCACCTAAACGCAATTGTGTGGAATCCGTAACAGTCGCCCCATGTATCATATCACCAGCTGTTGCAAGAATATTTCTAAAATTTTTGCATGCCAACCCATCAGCATCCTGTTCTGCCATCCGAACTATTGCCCTTCCTTCTTTATCACAATACAGATAGTTTGGATATAGTTGGACTGAATTACCATCTTCATCAGAATATGTTCCATTTACCAATAAAATACGATTTTCAGGTGTAATTTGGGTAACATCTAGATAATATTCTATCCCGTCTGGAAGTGTAATAGTTAGCTCAGATATAGTTTTCAATGTGCCATCAGCCATTTTTTCAACATAGTTAATTCTTTCAACTATTGGCCACTTTCTACCGTCTTCAGATTTAACTGAAATAGTATATACATTCCACCGTGATCAACATACAAGTCACCATTAATACATCTCCAGTCATAATTATTACCTCTTTCAAGATTATCGATTAATGCTGGAATTTGTGAAGAAGTAGGTTTGACAAAGTCATAAGATGATTTCGTATGTGAAATACCCATTATTAGATCACGCAGGGGACTTTTAAATAATTCCTCGAGTTTTTTTTAAAAAAGGGTCAGGACGTAAGTCTAGTTTTGGAAAGTCATCTGGAAAGCTCATGTAAATAAATATGATTTACAACTTATCTATTAGATTATAACATGTTTTGACATACCTTGCATATAATTGCCCGCAGGCGCCATCAATGTTCCTTCCAAATGATTTTCTAATAGTATAATTTATATTATTACTATTTAGCACACCTATAAACTTATCACTTTGTAGTATGCCTGTTGGCTTAAAACTTACATTACCGATTGATACACGATTAAACGGAACTATATTTACATGATAAAGGTATGAGTTTTTACCTCTTGCTTTTATGAGTGATACTAGCTCTTTTGCATGTCTTAAAGAATCATTTATTCCAGCTAAAAGTGTGTAAGCAATAAAGACCTTTCTTTTGTTTTTTTCAATATGTTTATCAAGTACATTCATTACTTCTTCAATTGAATATTGATTCGTTATTGGCATTAATTCTTTTCTTTCATTGTTGAATGGATTGTGAAGTGAAAATGCAATGTTAATTTGAGGAAATTCATTTATTAATTTTTCAAGTGCTGGAACAATTCCAACTGTTGAAACTGAAATGCTTCTCATACCAATATTAAACGTTCTTTTTTGAGTAAAAAATTTAATTGCATCAAATACCGTTTCATTTAATAACGGCTCGCCCATTCCCATAAAAAGAATGTTATGAATAACTTCACCATGTAGAAAAAAGTAAAGAGGTTGATATATTATTTCGTCCAATGTAAGATTCCGTTTGAATCCTATTTGTCCAGTGGCACAGAATTTACAGCCTAATGCACATCCTACTTGAGATGAGATACAAAGTGAACTCCATTTGTTACTGTTTTCTCTGTGGAGCATATTAACTGCTTCTACTCTATCTCCATTATTAAATTCTAGTAGTACTTTTTCAACATTTGCAGATTCATCTATTGTGTCTGATTCTTCTTTAAATGATTCTATTTGTAGAGTTGAGTCAGTTATGTCAAGCACAGAATTAAATTGTTCCTTCAGCTCGGCTCGTAATAGTTTTGGAAGATCTGTCATTGAGTCAAAATCCACAATCCGATTTTGAAAAATATTGGTATAGAGTTGCTGTAAACGATAAGCAGGATAACCTTTGTCTTTTAAAAACTGTTCAATATTTGAGAAGAAATTCACTAATACAAAATTTAGAATTTAGAATTTAGCATTTCAATAATTTCATTCGTTACTTCATTTGGTGTTTTACTTGCGTCAATGATTGCAAATTTTCTGGATGGATCCTTATTATTCCACCATTTAATTGCTTCTCTTTGTTTTGCTTCTATCTTTTTCAAAATATCAAGTTTCTCAAAGAATTTAATGCCATCTTCATCAGGACGTTGTTCTGCTCTTTTTAAGGATATTTCTGCTGAGATATCAAGTACGATAGTAATATCAGGAATTAGTGTGTTTTGTTTTTCATATCTGTGTAGGTTATACATTTCTTCAAAACTAAAGCCTTGGGTTGCCTGATATGCAAATGTGCTTAAGTCATAACGTGAACAAACGATATGAGAGTGTTTTAATACCTCTTTGATTGTTCTTGTGTGAATGATCCTGTCTTCAATATAACATTCTAATATTGTTGAAGGATCAGGTTTTTCCTTGCTATTCATAATTTTAAATAGTTTGTTTCCCTCCGTTGTCATTTGAGTTGGTTCTCTTGTTATCCAAAGGTTGTTGTATTTATTACCAATGTTTAATTCACCTTTTTTGCGGATAAGTGATGAAAGTGCTAATATTTGAGTATCTTTGCCACATCCATCAATACCCTCGATCGTTATGAAAAGATTTTTCATTCATTTTAATTTTAAATATAATTATCTATGTTACCATTATTAATTTAAATTTACAAAATTGCCCCAAAACAGGTTTGTGTTATAATAATGTGTTCCTAATTTACGTAATTATATTTATGGTTGTTTTACATATCGTTACTCCTGGATCTAAAGAAACTGTAAAATGTGGAAGTTATCAAGAAATAGTTTCTAATTCAGTTGTATTATTTCAACATATAAATTACATATGTGCTAATTCTATTTTTTTGAAAGTGACATGAGTTCAGTACCAGAATGGGATTTTGGTGAGTTTTCTGATCTTGTGTTTTTATCTGAATTTCCCGAAGATGTTAGGAATGGGATAACCGAATTGTGGAATGGAATGTCTGTGCCAAATACACTAGATTTGTATCCATTACCATATATTTTAAATGAAGAAGAATTTAATAAACTTTCATATCACGAAATTTATTCCATTGTTTTACAAAGATTCGCTTGGACTATTGCTGCCCAAAAAATTTTTGGTGAGTATTGTATCGATTTAGGAATCGAAAATTATGAAGAAATACTTTAGAGATGGACACAGTTTAATAGTGCATTCGGGCCAGCTTTAGAATATATGAGAACGCATAAAGGTAAATATAATAAGAGAGCTTTGTTTAAGTGTTTAGAAACAGATTTAAGACAGACAAACAATCATTAATTATTAAACCACTTTTTGATTTCATTTTGAACCAAGGTAAAGTCAAATTTCTCTTTCTTTTGCTCAAATTCTCTTCTTACAGGACCAATCCATGCATTTATATATTTAGTAAGTTGCTTGTCAAATTTTATATTATCACCAATAACTTTTAATTGATTTAACTCGTTAAGTTGTTGCTCAATTGAGGTTTTATTCGAATTATACACTGCATTTATTAATTCATGAGCGACATCCGAATTAACATTATTCAAGTTTGATTCAATAAGCTGTTTTATTATTAAATCAGGTGAAAGAGTAAGATCAATTTTTTTGTTTATAATTGCATTAGCTATAAGTTGTGACCAGTTATGGGTTTTGGTAAGTTCAGATTTCTCAGCTTTTGCGTATAATATTTCAAATAAAGAGGCCATGGAATCATCTTTTACAAAGCGATCTGCACTTTGATCGCTTACTCCGCAATCGTTGACATACCTTTGCATACGTTCTTTAGGAAGTTCAGGCATTTGGCAAACTATAGAATCGATTTCAGCATCTGAAAGTTCAATTGGTGGGATATCAGGCTCAGGGAAATATCTGTAATCACTTGCACTTTCTTTTGATCTTTGTGGGTAAGTTTCTTTTTTCTTACTATCATAACCGCGAGTTTCCTGTTTGGGAGTTTCACCCTTTTCTAAAAGTACTACTTGTCTTTTAAACTCATAGTCGATGGCATCTTTTACATATTTAAATGAGTTTATGTTCTTTAATTCAACTTTATATTTAGGAAGCGATGTTTCTCCTACTTTTCTTACGGAAATATTGGGTTCTAGTCTCATATTTCCTTTTTCCATGTCAGCATTTGAAACTCCTAAATATTTAACAGTCCAATATAGTTCTTCAAGAAATTGTTTTACCGTTTCGCTATCTCTAAAATCTGGTTTTGAGACAATTTCTACGAGTGGAACTCCCGAACGATTAAAATCAATTAAGGTTTCTTCTTGATATCTATTGAGTTTGGCTGTGTCTTCCTCAAGATGAACACGTTCAATTCTATATTTTTTGCCATTAATCTCTAAAAATCCATCATTTCCAATAGGTTGATCATACTGACTAATCTGAAAACCTTTTGGTAAATCAAGATAAAAATAGTGTTTTCTGTCAAATTTAAATGTATTTCTAATTGAACAATTTAGAGCATTGGCTATCATTATTGTCCATTCTATCGCTTTTTGGTTTGGAACAGGTAGTGCGCCAGGAAGTCCTAAACAAACTGGACAAGTTTGAGAGTTAGGATCCTTTTCAAAGTGATCAGCAGAGCATTTACAAAACATTTTGGATTTTGTACATAGCTCAACATGAATTTCTAGCCCAACCACGAGTTCGTGGTTGGGCAGATCGCAGATTGCAGATTGCAGTTGACGGTTTTTTGAATTTATATTTTTCATATTTTGTTAAATTTTTGTTCAAATTTATTTAGAATTTTAATAACTTCTGTAATTTCAGAAACTAATATTTCATATTCACTAGTATTTATAAAATTCAAATCTTTTGCAAGTAACAAGTGATATTTTGATTCTTCAGCAGATCCCCTACTAATAATTATAAACCTTCTTTTATCTTTGTTGGACGATCTTCCAAATCCTTCTGCTATATTTGCTGGAACTGATGAAATTGAGCGGAAAAGTTGCTTTGAAAGTAAATATTTTTGATCTTCAGGAAATTTTTGAATTAACTGGTAAACAGCTAGAACAATTTCATGGGCTTTTTTAAATACGATTAGATTTTCATAGTTTGATATTGACATAAAAAAGAAATTCAATTAATTTATTAGTTTCTGAGATCTGAATTCTGAGTTCTGAGTTCTTGTTCATACTTATAACCAATATTTATTAAAGTTTTTTCATCAAATTGTTTCCCAATCAGTTGCATTCCTATTGGAAGTCCAGATTTGGTGGTTCCACTTGGTAATGCTAATGCTGGAATTCCGGCAAGGTTAACAGAAACGGTTAATATATCGGATAAATACATTTTTACGGGATCGTCAATTTTCTCTCCAATTTTAAAAGGTGGGGTTGGTGAAACAGGAGCAATTAACGCATCAACATTTTTGAATGCAGTATCAAATTCCTCTTTTATCAAAGTTCTAACTTTAGCTGCTTTCAAGTAATAAGCATCATAGTAACCTGAAGATAATGTATATGTCCCTAAAAGTATTCTGCGTTTACTTTCTTCCTCAAAGTTTGATCTGTCGTTGCCGAATCTTATTCCATCATATCTTGCTAAATTAGAGCTTGTCTCACTTACTGCAATCAAATAATATACAGCGATTGCATATTTTGTCATTGGAAGTGAAACTTCAATAAATTCTACTCCTTCTTTGCGTAACTTATCAATTGAGTATTCAATTGTTTTTTTTACTTCATTATCTATTCCTTCAGAAAAATACTCCTTTGGGATTCCTATTCTTGTTCCACGTAAGTCAAAATCATCAGAAATAGAATAATCTGGCACAACTCGGTTTGATGAGGTTGCGTCGAGTGGGTCGTTTCCTGCAATTATTTGTAAAACAGTTGCAATATCTTCAACATTACGTGCCATCGGTCCCACCGTATCAAGTGAGGATGCATAGGATATTGCTCCAAATCTAGAGACTAATCCATAAGTTACTTTTAACCCAATAGTTCCACACATACTTGATGGAAATCTTATTGATCCTCCAGTGTCCTCCCCTATTCCAAATGCACTCATTCCAGAAGCTAAAGCTACGGCTTCACCACCTGTAGATCCTCCTGCAATATATTCTGGATCATGTGGGTTTTTACTTGGCCCAAATGCTGAATTTTCAGTTGTTGATCCATGTCCCCATGCATCGTTATTTGTTTTTCCAATGAGTAATGCCCCGTTATCAATTAATTTCTGATAAACTGTTGCATTGTATGATGCTTTATAATCTTTTAAAATGTTGGAGCTTGCTGTTGTTCTTATCCCTTCAGTCATAAAAATATCTTTCATCGAAAATGGAATGCCATAGAGTGGTTTATTCTTGAGTTTTGTATCTATTTTAGGGGTTTCATTTACTGTAACAAAAGCATTTAACTTCGAATTATCTTTCTTAATTCGATTAAAATAATAGGAATATACTTCTTCAGGTGATAACTCTTTTGTATCAATCAATTTTCGAATTTCCTTAATTGTTTTTTTATGCAATTCCATTATTTAGATGAAGAAAAATAAATTTTGTCATTTAGTTTTTTAGTCTTGAGGGTACTTTTAACAATTGGTGTACTTCCAATACTTCCATCTTTGAAAGATACATTCCTTGTTCCAGAAATATGAGCGGTAGGTTCAACATTTTCGGTGTCAACTTCTTCGAGTTTTTTAACATATTCAAGGATTGATGCAATTTGAGTTGCATACTTTTCTGATTCCGATTGAGTTATCTTTAGATTTGCAAGTTTTGCAAGATGTAAAACATCATCAGGTGTTATTTTAGAAAATGAAGTGTTTGACATTTATGTTATCTATAAATTAGTAATTAGTTTAACTCATATAATTCTACAATAAATTTTATATGATTAATCTAACGTGAATTTTATTTGTTATCTAAATTGTATCATATAACTTGATTAACTGGCACATTAAAATTTGAGAATTGCGTAATGTATAATGTATTAATATGGCGGACTCGAACAAGTTTTGATCTATTTTGTTATTTTTCTCGAGCTTCTACTTTATTAATAATCTCTTCAAGTTGTCCACATAAAGCTGGGACTACACTTCCCCAAGTGGAGATTATAACTCTTAAAATTGGTATAGTATCTAATGTATGTACTCGTTCGTCAAAGATATTAGGAAAAGCTTCACGAAGCAACTCTGGTATAGATTCAATATGAGTTTTTCTATCGAACAAATGTTTTACAATTTTAGCAGCATCACGTGGTTTTATATTGATAAGTAAATTAGTAAGTGGTCTTTTTAACGTACCTTTAAAAGATGAAATCTTTGCTTTTTTAATTTCGCATTTGCGAGACATGCATTTTCCACATTAGTAGCTCGGATAGTAGCTTTTTTAAAATCTGCACCAGAAGCAACACAATCTAGTAATTCTGTCTTTGTTAAATTTGCTTTTGTTAAATCTGCATTTATTAGAGAAGCCGCATTAAATATTACTTTTGAAAGATCTGCGCCTTTAAAGTTACCTCCCGTTAAATCTGCATATGCAAAATTGATAACATATGGTCTAAGTTGACGATAATAAGTCGGCTTAGGATCATATATTTGTTTATATGCTTCTATATATGGAGTTAAAGAAGTCCCAGTGTCTAACCTATGAATGGTTTCTATTTAAATTCCGGCTGCAATTCCACTAAATAATACTGGCGTTGTAAAGTCGCGAATTAGGGGTTCAATATCGTAAGAATTTAAAGCAATGAATCCAGATAATGTTTCCCAAAACCACTTAGTTGGATCATTATATTTGTTTTCGTTAATTTGAGGAGGTTTAATTTTCTCAAATACTCTTTTATAATAATCTGGGGCTCTTGGTATTCTCCTAGCAACCGTAGTGGTAATCTCATTAGAGATGTCAATCTCACATGATAAAGACAAGAGATCTTTGTTTTATTTGTTGAACCATCACATTCATTTGAGGGACTTATTAAGTTAAAATAAATAGTATCAATATTATTATATTCAAATTTATTTGCATTCCCCATTATTTCGGTTTTGCCTATAGAAGTGATTGATGTTGAAGTGAAATACAAAGTTGGTAATAGGAAAAGAGAAATTAATATTAGTGAAATAATTATCAAAGAATTATTAATTTTCTTGTTTTTTACTTCAGAATTATCACCTTTGGTTCCATTCGCTATTGAAATTGCAGAAAATATAAAACTTGTCAATAATATAGTTGATATTTCTAACAACAGAATACTTATAAAAAAATCAGTGTCAATAATAAATGATAAAGTGTTAGGGTCTGTAATTGGTGGAAGAACAAACAGGAGAAATCCAAATAGCAACGGAAGAAGATTTATAGATAAAGGTATAATTTTTTCAAAAATTTCCTTAGTTAATAATTTAATAAGAGATGTGTTGTTGATTTTAAGAAAAATTATATAACGAAACTTAGTTTTTAGTTTTTTTAAATTATCTTTTATGAACTGTTTTGAAAATTCAGTTGAATATTTGTCTAAGTCAGAGAGTGCAAAATCTATAGCCATACCCAGCTTACCTCTTTGATAGTAATATTCTATCAATAGAGAGTACATATAATCTGAAAAATTTATCCTGTCATCAAGGCTCTTTTTAACATAAGTTGTACCCTTGTTTAGTGTTGATTTGCGATATATGTTGTATTTGTCAATATATAAGTTTAACTTTGTAATAAAACATAGATCATCTTTTATATTTTCATGTTTATTTACTATTTGATGAATTTTCTTAAATTGTGATACTGTAAGTGTTGATGATTTTAGATGGATTGATAGTTGATATAAATAAAATTTCTGAATTTGTGGATCTTTAACCTTATCAATTAAACTAACAATTTCATCAACATACTCCACAGGATGTAAAATCTTAGGCAAATCAATTCTTCCAATTTTTACATAAAGTGATCTTTCAGCTTTACTCTCAGCATATAAGTTTTCCAACATTGCTCTATACATTGAAGCATATTGGCTAACTGAATCTAAAAAGGGAATTTCAATAAACTCTTCGAGGAATAAATCAAAAATTTTCCATCCTTTTGAAAGTAAAAATAAGTTTTCGAATATAATGTTTAATTCATTATAGATTTCCTCATTTTTTACAATAGTAGGATTGTGAATTAATAATCTTATTCCATCAACACTTTCAAAATTATCTTTATAATAAATTGTAAAATATATCGATATTTCGTCATCTGAAACGACATCCTCAAAAATCAATGTCCAGATATATTTTTTCTTTGCCTTCAGCTCGTATCTTAGATTTAAACTTATATCTAAAATCTTCAATAAATTCTGTAAACTTCTTAGGTGTTATTTGGTGTTTGGGTATAAGATAGTAGTACATTTCCTTTATAATATTTAGGTTTTACATATATAAAGTATAACATGTTTGTCCTGTGAAATGCGTTATGAAAATAATTGAAATTCTAATACTGGCAGGGACAGATTTGAACTGTCATCTTTCCGGTTAACAGCCGGATGGGTTACCATTAACCCCACCTGCCAAAATATTTGCTTATAGTAAGAGGGGGCTCCTTTCGGAGCCCCCTCTTTCAGTAATCGATTACTCAATACTAATTAAGAAGCCTCCTTAGGAGAATTCAAATTAGTATTATTATTCCCAGAAATAACCTCAAAAACCTTATCAAAAACTTCTGGTTGATGAATAGCTAGTTCAGAAAGAATTTTCCTATTTAAAATAACCTTTGAATCCGAAGCCATTTTGATAAACTTACTATAACTAATTCCCTTTTCCTTTAAAACACCGCTTAATCTTACAATCCATATTTTTCTAAATTGAGCACTTCTGTGATGTCTATCTCTAAAAGAATAAACTCCAGCATGCATAAATGCTTCATGAGCAACTTTATACAAACGATTTTTGGTCATCCTATAACCTTTAGTTGCATTCAATACTTTTTTATGTCTTCTACGGGTAACAATACCGCCTTTGACTCTCATTTAGAACTTGCTGAAATTATTTGCTTGTATTTTTTAACAACAGATTTTGATGCAACTTTAGCTTTTACACCTAATGTAGCCTTCTTTCTGGGGGATTTTTTAGTTAACAAATGTTTTCCTCCAGCTTTAATCTGTCTCACTTTCGGGTTCTTGCCCCCCATCGGTTTGGTTTTGCGAAACCTCTTTGTTATTGATTTCCTTGATTTTATCACCTTTTTTTAGTTTAAAAGTTACACTTATCTTACGTGCACCTTTTTGCACGTCGGTTATTCTACTATATCCTTCGAAATTAGTCAACAAATCGTCAAATATTTCTTTGATCGATGTTTTTATTACTCTGTGAGTAGGAATTAGAGTTATTTTAACTGCGTGCCCTTTTGTTAAAAATTCCTTGGCTCTTTTTATTTTACGAGCCTCATCTTGCTCTCCAATTCCAGCCTTAAATCGAAATTCTTTCAATCTTTTTTCCTTTTTCTTTTTGTTTTGTTTTTCCTTTTTTTGTTGTTGAAATTGAAATTTATCCCAAGCCATTATTTTGCAGACGGGTGGATTGGCTGTGGGTGAGATTTCAATTAAATCCAGTCCTTTTTCCCCAGCAAGAGCAATAGCTTCTGCTGTTTTAAGTTCACCGAGATTTTCTCCCTGTTCGTCAATTACTCTTACGGTCGATGAACGAATGTACTCGTTTCTTTTGAATTTTCCTTCAAAACGAGATTGAGAAGTAGCAACTTGTCTACTTCTATAGTCATTGTTAGGCATATACACTTATATATTTTTTATGATTATTTTATATAATTTGGTACATTCTACAATAAACTATGAAGAAATGCAACTAATTGTACCATGATCCATTATAATGGTTTTACGTTTTTTCTTATTTAATAATTCCATGTTATGTGTCGCAATAACAATAGTAGTACCAGTCTGGTTAATAGATTCCAGCAATTCAAGTATTCCAAGGGAAGTTTGTAAATCTAGGTTACCTGTTGGCTCATCAGCAATTAGTAACAAAGGGTCATTAATTATTGCACGTGCGATCGCAACTCTTTGCTGCTCACCTCCTGACAATTGTTGTGGATATACGTCAGATTTGGTAACTAGCCCTACTCTATCCAAAATTTCCGGAACTTTTTTAGAGATTGTTTTATTATCTTTTCCTACAACTTCCATGGCAAAAGCTACATTTTCAAAAACGGTTTTAGTTGGGATAAGTCGATAATCCTGAAATACAACTCCAAGTTTTTGTCTGTACATTGAAAGGTAATCTTCAGGTAGTGATGTAACTTCTATATCTCTAAAAAAGATCTTTCCATCGGTTGGAGCTTCTTCTTTAAGTATTAGTCTAAATAATGTTGTTTTGCCACATCCAGAATGTCCAACAATAT
>ENA-UOWE01005017-UOWE01005017.1-activated-sludge-metagenome-genome-assembly--contig:-NODE-5017-length-12353-cov-9.784193_pt1 | contig 12353 bp, 14 predicted proteins | sample MGYA00249841_ERZ761562 | MGnify/ENA primary metagenome ERZ761562 (study PRJEB28883, sample SAMN05720200) | activated sludge metagenome | isolation source: Anaerobic digester | place: Japan... | reverse complement strand
GTCATGAAATTCTGTAAACGTTACCTTCTCATCCTTCTTCTGGCGAAGTCAGGTTCAAAGGTGAAAATAAATCGATATTGATGTTTTCATCATTGCCACGCACTTGTGGGTTCATTGAGTGCTGCACAGGTGCTATGCACTGCCTACCTGCAGAGTTGATCGGCAAAAATATACTATTACAGGATTGGCAGAGTTGTGTGTCAGGGGGGTGCAGGATATGCATTCCCTGACCTGGAAGAAAGGGGGTAATATACCATGAACAGGACAGTACTTCAGATCGGCGAGAAAGCAGGATATTATGCCAGAATTGGAATGGAAACAGCGGGATCAGGGAATTATGCCTTGGCACTCGGATACTTCGACCAGGCGCTGAAAGAGATGCCAGGTTATGCAGCGGTATGGCGGGAGAAGGCTAACTGCCTGGATGCAATGGGCAGGTGCGAGGAAGCCATCAGGTGCTATGACCAGTCAATCCAGATCGATCCTGGCGACGCTGAGACATGGTTTGACAAGGGATTGACCCTGAAGAAAATCGGGAACGATGATGAGGCCTTCAGGTGCATGAGCCGGGGAGTAGATCTCGAGCTTGGCGTCTGAATGAGCATGATACATTACCGGAGGCAGGCCAGGTACATTCAGCCCTCCGGGCAAACCTTTTCTCAAAATTCTTCTCTTTTATCATCTCGGGGGAAGGTGTGGTTCTCCTATCAATTCTGAAGGGAGAAGTTTCATCAGACGTGCAAAATAATGAGGGAAAAAGTCCCTTAAACCGTGTGAGGTCCCATAATATCACCGACGACAGGGTGTATATAACACATTTCGACCAGGAAGTTTCCATTCCGCGCCTGGACTGAATATGCACCTGGTATCGTTTTACACAGGTAGTGGGCAGTGAATTATGGGTTGAACCCCTGGATAGACGTCAGCTCAAATGACCTATGACCTGTCCCATCCTTTTATGTTGAGTAAACGGCCCAATTATCGTGAGAGTATGACCCGAAAATTGAAGACTGCGCTCAAGGAATGGTGCAGGAGACGGGGGATTGCGGTGATTGGGGTGGCCGGGACTTCACGCTGGGAGAAGCCGCCATTCACGCCCTGGGTTCCCGAACCGTTCTATCCCCATTCCATTTACCCTGAAGCCAGATCGGTCATTGTCATTGGCCTGCCCGTGCACCTGCCAGTAATCGAGACCACTCCATCCATTTACTATCACGAACTTTACCGGACCCTGAACCGTCTCCTTGATGAACGAACATTCCAGATTGCAGAATGGCTCAACCAGGCCGGGCATCCATCCATCTTCGTGCCAAGGGACGGGTATGGGACCATAGAGGTATTGCTGAAGAACCCGGTTGCTTTCTTCTCTCACCGCCATGCTGCCTTCCTCTCAGGACTCGGGACGTTCGGGGTGAACAACATGATCCTGACACCGGGCTATGGCCCGAGGATACGTTTTGGCACGGTTTTTACCTCTGCAAGACTGCCGCCCGATCCCATCATGGACGAGGATCTCTGTATCCGGTGCATGAGATGTGTCACGATGTGTCCATCGAGGGCATTGCCAGGAGAGTCGTATCCTGAGGGAATCACTGAAAAGCGAGCCTGCACACAATACAGCGCAGGGTTATTCCGAAGGTCGATCTCCCCCTGTGGCATATGCATTAAGGTATGCCCTGTAGGAGCGGACCGGGCTGCATTCGGCCGGAAGGATCCTGATATCTATCAAAAAGGAAATACCCCGGGAGAACTCGCCCGGGCGTGGGACCATGTCAGGGCGTACGGGGGATCGTGAGTTCAGGCCAGGTACTCAAGAGCACCATTTATCCCTTTGAAATACCAATATTTCGTTGATAATCTGGGTGAAGGTCATGTGTATCGCAGTTCCTGCTGAAGTAGTGGAAATAAAGGAAGGCAATATTGGGGTCGTTGATTATGGCGACTTGAAGCAGGAGGTCAGGCTTGACCTCGTCGATGCAAAAGTAGGAGAGTTTGTGCTGGTGCACGTAGGATTTGCGATCCAGAAGATCTCCCGTGAGGAAGGACTCGAAACCCGCGAGATATTCAGGCAGGTCTACGCGGCCATGCAGGAATCAGAATGATCAAGGCACACTTTTAGAGTTCTGACGCAATGTAACCTCTCCGGAAAGCCGGAGCCCGCCTTCATCCCCGCGCATCAATATGCTTATCTTCTAGGAGATCGAAAACTGTTGAAAAAGAGGAGAGGACGTAGTCAAAATGGATAAAACAGGTGTTGCGAGTCTTATTGCAGGGATCATCCTTCTTGTCCTGGGTGCATACGGGGTATGGATTTTTCTCCCCGACGTCATCGTGTTTCTCAAAGGCGTGATCGGTATTCTTGCGATCCTGATAGGTATATTCCTGCTCATATTCGGGGCTATCCTGGTCAAAGACTAGAAGGATTTGCGAATACGGACACGTTCCTTCCGGGAGAGTCATTCCCTTCCCGGTCTCCTTTCTGGCCAGATATGAACCTATAAGGTGTAATGGCTCTCAATATAGGTAAAAGAGGAGAGTTCCTGGCGCTCCTCTCCACAAAGGTGCGTGAATGGACAAAGTCAAGGTTCTCCTGGTGCTGCTTGCACTCTCTCTCGGTGGGAATATTCTTCTCATCATGAGTGGAAGCGAGAGCCAGTTCACAAGTGGAGTCGGCAGGCCTCTCATGTATGCCTATCACCAGGCATTCCCTCCGCTGGAGAACACCACGGAGGATCTCGGAGAAAACGGGAATATCACGTCCCCATACGACGTAAGTGCGGCGGCGGGAGAGACTGATTTTACCGGAGAGAACCTCTCTCTCCGGGACATTCTTTTGAAGATGGATGACGAGGGGATACTTGACGAGGAACACCTCCTGATGCTCCTTGCAGAAAGAGAATGGAACGTGAGTATTGAACCACTGGAGGTGGCCCCGGAACCGGAACCGACTTCTGATCCCAATGCATGGAAGGAGTATTCCAGTGCCAAATGGCGTTTTACTATCCCATATCCACCAACGTGGGAGGTGAAGGAGGGGTCAGCGTCAAGCCCGGCGGTTACGTTGAGCGCTCCCGCCGAGACCGAATGCAGTACCCAGACAACCGAGTGCTACCAGTTCATCGCATCCCTGACAGTATCCATTGACCAGAAGCCTGAAACTATTGTGCTCGAGGATTATTTCAATAAGAAGGTCTCCAAACTCCAGAAGGATCTGGCGATTACCGCGACAAGCAAGAGCGCACCGACCACGCTCTCCGGAAACAAGGCATACTGGATAGAATACTATACCCGGGACTCCAGAGGAAACCCATCAAAGACCTTTATGCAGTATTTCACAATCCTCGACAAGAAGGTGTATATCCTTACCTACAGTGGTCCTTACTCAACTGCAGAGAATGTGTACAGCAGAAACAAGCCCGATGTTGAGAAGATGATCAAAGAATTCGTTGTCGAGAGGGAATACAGGCCCGTATGAGCCTGTATGAGAAAGTCGCGGTCTCGTCCCTTTATCCCAGCCGACAATGCTGCGTAAACCAATAGAGAAATACCGGTTTTCCTGAACAATGAAACAGGGTGGGTCCTGTGGCAGGAAATCACCCAAAAGGTACCTGTCCGGTTTTCCCGTTCCCTGGTGCATACACGGTATTCAAAAAACCCTCCGTGCAAAGGACCCAGATCTTTGGGGACCCCCCTATGCAGTGGTAAGAAAGGATACAATCGTGAAAAAAGAAGATATTTTTAGCATTTCTCTATGTCTTCTGCTCTTAAAGTCTTTCTTCCCTCTGATGCAGCGGCATTTGAAGCAATCCTGGCGATGTAAGCAATGTATTTCTCTGTCCTTGCTACAATTGCCCTGGTCCCATCCTTGCTCAATCGCTTCGCTCCGTTGTTCTTTGCGATCCTTATGACAGGGGCGATAGGCAAATCAAAAGCACTGCTGCGGGCCGCCTTTGCGCTCTTCTTTGCAGGTGCGTTCTTCGCTTTTTTTGGCATAATTTGCGCCTCATTGGGGGATTGAAAAAGAAGTATAAAAATATTGATGATAAGACAGGTTCAAAACCATCTTAATTAAGAACAATATCTTCCCACTCAAATTGGTTCGTTACTCTCCGTGACGACGGCGATAGAGCGAATAAAAAGGATGGGTATATCACCATCGCTTGGGAAACCCTGTGCGGGAAGCCACCCCTGATAATGGCGGAAATGGCTTTGGGATAGGTTAAGGCAGAAAAATTCCTCCGAATAGGTTTTATGAAGATCGGGGGATATTTTCTCATCCCGGGGAAGTACTCATATCCCCGGAAATCGAGATTCCACTCAGGTCAATCCCACGACCGCATGGTGCAGGATATCGACGGTGGTCCTTAATGCCCGTCCTGCGTCCCGCAGGTGGTGATAGACTTCCCTTTTCCTGATGGCATCCATCGGGTCGTCGGTTCGAAGGAGTTTTGCCATGCTCTGGATATAGATATCGTCAATTGTCCGCATGGCACTCCTTGCTGAATGAATGAGTTCTTCCACCCTCTTTTTATCCCTCCCCATCGTCCGCACACCTGCGGCCATGCACTTTGTGCCCTTGAAGAGCGACTCGGCCATCCCCAGGACTGCCTCGTCAGGCTGCACTCCGAATGCAAAGATCTCCCTTGCGGTCTCGTAGGAATAGTTCACGATGTAGTCCATCTGGCGGGAGAGGCTGTAGATATCCTGCCGGTCGAATGGAGTGGAGAATGATGCCATGAGTTTCTCCTCGAGGTCGTATCGCATGGCATCCACCTGCATCTCCAGCTGCATCAGTTGCTGCGGTTCATCAGGAGGCGTCTTTTTCAGCCACTGGACAAGGGTGTATACGCTCTCGAGGGTCTTTTCCGCCTGGAGAGCGAGCATTGCCTCGAAATCATGCTCTACGGGGAATATAAATTCGAAAAGCCCTTTTTTGCTTTTGTTTCTTTTTCTGTTTTCTTCCTTCATGATGCACTCCCGGTGAGTGGAAAGAGGAGGAGAGAGATCCCGAATGCCAGGAGAATGGTTGCAGGGATGGTCACGATCATCACGAGCACTATCTCTGTTCCGACAGACCATTGCACCTTCCGGATATTCTCTGCAGCCCCGACACCGATAACCGATGTGGAGATGATATGGCTTGATGATACCGGAGCCCCTGCCATCGTGGATGCTGCCAGGACAGAACCGGATGACACCTGCGAATCGAATGAATGGATGGGATCGATACTGAAGATCTTTCTCCCGAGGGTTGCCATGATACGCCAGCCCCCGCTAAGAGTACCTGCACCGAGCAGGAAAGCACACCCAAGGCGTGCCCAGAGCGGGATATCGAGAGAGTGAGAGAGGCCCGCGGCGAGGAGAACCAGGGCAATAATCCCGAGCTGTTTCTGGGAATCGTTCGCGCCGTTGGTAAAGGCCATTACTGCCGCGGCAATCCAGTTGAGCCTGACGATATGCCTGTTTACCGAACGTTTTGCATTTCTAAGAAGGATCCTTGTGGTCTTTCGCATGAGGTATCCTGCCATGAATCCAAGCAACACGGATACTGCCAGGAACATGATAATCTTGGTGAGGCCGGTTATCTCGTGGGGTGGTTCCAGGAACCCCGTTATCCCCCAGTGGACACCAGATATGCCGCCTGCAGCGAGTCCCGCACCAACCAGACCTCCGATGAGCCCGTGAGTAGATGACGATGGCAGCCCTGTCCACCAGGTCAGGAGGTTCCAGATCAGTGCCGCAAGCACTCCTGCCAGCAAGACGGGGACCAGGTGGGCGTCACTCTCCAGGGAAAGGAGACCGGATATGGTAAACGCCACGGCACTCCCCCCAAAGAGGGCTCCAATGAAGTCCATTGCAGCAACGAAGATGATCCCCTGCCGGGGTGTTGCCGAGCGGGAAGAGATAAACGTGGCGGCGACACTGCTGGCATCCTGGAAGCCGTTCGTGAAGGTAAACAGGAAAGCCAGGAGTATGGTGAACCAGGCAATCCAGATCATCTGTATGTTCCCACTGGTAAATGATTCAGGTTCCCGTTATTTCATGCTTGCTTTTCCGGTTGGGAATGGATTGCGGGAATTCCAAGAACATTTAAGTAGATACTCTCGTGTGACCTTTCCTGAATTGATGTTTTTTGGAGAAATGAAACAGGCATGAGTCCTTTTTACCGGGGCCTCCCGCAGAAACTCACCGGGGATGTAATGTTCATCACTATCCCGCAGATTGCCATTGGGGTATTGCTCCCCGCCTTATCTCATATGGCGTTTCCGATGTTCTTTTATAAGTCTCCCGACAATCCCCACGATCTCTTCAAGGCGGTAGGGTTTGCGGATTACGCCGGAAAACCCGTATGCCTGGTAATCTGCCATCACCGGGTCAGTGGAATACCCGCTTGAGACAATCCCTGTCACCTCTGGCTCCACCTCCCGCATCTGCTGAAAAGCTGCAAGGCCACCCATGCCTCCGGGAATGGTGAGATCCACGATGACGAGGTCATACGGCATCCCCCTCGCAAGGCATTCTTTGAACCTTGCAACGGCATCTCTTCCATCCGCCACACAATCGACATGGTATCCGTTCCTGGTCAGTATAGTTTGGAGGATATCCCTGATCCCAGCCTCATCATCGAGAACAAGAATTCTTCCGGTATCTGTAGTGGAGGAGTCCTCGGATGAGGAATTCGCGGCCATTGAGCCGTCGATTGCAGGCAGGTAGACAATAAAGCATGCCCCTTCACCTTCCTGGCTGAGAAGGTCAATGGTCCCCCCGTGTTTTTTCACAATGGAAAGGGCTGATGAAAGACCAAAACCACTCCCCCCTTCCCTGGTGGAAAAATAGGGTTCAAAAATCCTTGACCGTATGGCCCTTGCGATGCCCTTTCCATGGTCTTTGACAGACACTGCCACGTATTTTCCTTGAGGGAGGGGGAGTGTGCGCTCTTCGTGGAGAACGATATTGGATATCCTTACATCGATGACACCGCCATCCGGCATTGCCTGGTCTGCGTTGATCACAAGGTTCTGGATCACCTGAGCGATCTGGTCCGGGTCTGCCTCGATCCTCCAGGCATCGGGAGGGATGGAGAAAACCGCTTTCGATCGAGAGCCGGTGAGTATAGTCTCGGCAGCCTCCTTAACCAAGGGGCCGATATCCACGATTTTCTTGACCGGGGCGCCACCCCGCGAGAATGTGAGCAGCCTCTGGGTCAGCGACCTGGCCCTGAAGATCTCATCCTCCGCAGTTGACAGAGCAGAATGGAGCGATGTGTCCAATGGAGTCTCCATTTTTGCAAGTGAAACATGCCCGAGAATACTGGTGAGGATATTGTTGAAGTCATGGGCTATTCCCCCGGCGAGAATACCTATCGCCTCCAGTTTCTGGCTCCGGATCAGCTCCTGCTCATACTTCTGCAGTACCGTAGTATCACGAAAGACGATCACGAAGCCGACAGTCTTTGACAATTTATCGCGAACGGGAGTAACAGTGACACTGACTGGTATTTGGTGACCATCCCTGTTGACGAGCGTGGTGGTTCTTTGCACCTCAAGTCCTCCGGATTGGGGGGACATTCCCACAAGGAGGCTCCCTTCGCTCTGCCCGGCGCTCCCCGTGACAGGAAATATACGTTCGAGAGGTTGTCCTGCAGCCTCATCCGGGTTCCAGCCGGTGAGGTGGCATGCTGCCCGGTTGAGGTACCGCACTCGTTCATCCAGGTCGGTGCTGATCACGCCGTCTGTGATTGAATTGAATGTGACAGAGAGGAGTTCTTTTTCTGCGGCGAGAAGTTCTTCCGCTCTTTTCCTTTCAGAAATCTCGCTCTTGAGACCTTCGTATGCGAGGGCGAGTTCGTTGGTCCGTGCCTCCACCTGGGCCTCAAGCGTTTTCTGGTATGCGAGGAGCTGTTCCTCCGCATGTTTCAGGTCGGTGTAATCCCTGCCAACCGACTGGAACTCTTTCAGGTCCCCGGCATCGTCGAATATGGCCCTGTTGGACCAGCGGATCCACCTGGCGGACCCTCCGGGAAGGACAATCATGTCTGCCATTATCCCTGAGGGCTGTTCTGCCGACAGAGACCTGAGGTGTTCAAGGAGGGCGTCCAGGTTATTCATAGGGATCGGAGGGGGACCAGACCCGCCGAGGACCGCTTCCTTGTGTGTGTTGAAGAACTGGCAGAATGCATCGTTCACAAAGAGAAATGTTCCATCAGGGCGGATCCTGAAGATGAGCTCTGTCTGGTCTTCTACCACTGCCCGGTACCGGCGTTCACTCGCGTCGAGTGCATTGCGTACCTGGCGCAAGCGCGAGTTGGAATAGACAAGGACCCCGATCAGGAGTATCATGCATGTCCCGCTGATCACTGCTGTCCACAGGATATATTCAGGGATGGGAACGAGAGTCGTAGGCATATTGACGATACGTGAGCCGGCAGGAAGGGACGCGAGATCGAGGTGGAACCGTTGCAGCTCCCGGTAGTCGAATACGTACTTGTTTTCTGCCCCCATCATGACGGGGATATCGGAGGCATTGGTACCATTCATCACATCAAGAGCGATCGATGCGGCGATTCGCCCCTGGTCATGCCCGCTGGTGAGCTTCCCACCGACTATGCCGTGGCTGATATAGAGCTCCCAGATTCCAAAAATGGGTACTTTCGCATGGGGATAGATGCAATTCAGGCTCTCTAGGTAGGAATAATCTCTTCCCGTGCGGTCCTGGTTGAATGTCATCAGCAGGATGATGCTCTCTTCGGGGAGGGTGGAGACTCTCTCCTGGAGTTCTTCCATGGTATAGTCTTCCAGAAAGGTGAAGTTCAGCCTTCCCTCATATCCGGAGGCGACCTGATTGATCACCATCATATTCGCCTGGCCGGTGAGCGAGGCGTCGTTGATTACATAGACTTCCTTTGTATTCGGAAGAAGCATGAGAGCGGCGTCAAGTGTGCCTTTGATATCAAATGTCTCCACAACGCCAGTAATTCCCGTAGTGTCCTGGATCATGTCAGGTGAGAAATAGTTCACCCCGCAAAAAATGACTGGTGTCCCTGGGAAAAGTGTGTCGCGATGGTCCAGGATAAACCTGAATGCGTTGTCGTCCGAGCAGATGATGACATCGAACCTCGTATCACTGTATTTGCGGGCATACAGGGAACGGAGGGTCATCACGTACTCTTCTTCTGTGAAACGCTTGGAATCCATATACTCAATATGGAGATTTACGGGAGTCCCTGAATTGAGGAGAACTTCTTCAATGGCATCGGTGATGGGATCCGACCATTCCTGGCCCCGGTGATACGAGTTGAGGTAGAGCACTTCCTTTCGTTGAGTATCGTGGATAATGTCCCCGCAAGCCGGGCAGAAGAGAAGAATGAGGAGAACGGCACACACGATGCAGAAAGGCCCCCGAATCCGGTATCCTTTCAGATAGACACGTAAGAATTGCGCGCTCTCCCTGAAGGGCTGCGGTCGGGCACTCATGACTGGTTTCCCGAAGACTCAAAACCAAAGTTGCAGGTAATATAAAAAAAAGGTAGCTGAAACGGAACGGGATTTGTTTATAAGAGCGGCATTCTCCCGCCATAATGCGAATCGAGCAACGGGTATCAGAAAGAGTGCCCCCATTGGGGCTTAGAAATATGATCCACTGAATTATGTCTGTCACCATATAGACATCATTGTCTCGTGTTTTTTGGATTTCGGGCCGAATTTCGAAGGCCGAATCGTCCAGCCACCCCTTGACCACGAGTTGGCGTAAGAGTTGTCAATCGGCAGGAAGGATCGGAATGTCCCCGTGTGGGAAGCATGTGCTCTATTCATCAGGTTTATCAAAATGAAATGAGTACATAAACAGGGATTTTCCTACAGCTCCGGAAGTGTGATACCATGCGACCAAGACTCAAGGACGAACTCGAATTTGCGATCTGGAAGATAACGGGACTCTCCATTCCTTACAATGAGCAGATCATCCCCCGCTTATCCCAGGAGATTGCGATGAAGACGGGCGAAGATCCCGGGGAGGTAAGCATGAGGCTTGTCGCACAGATAAAAGAGATTATCTGGGAAGATATGCAGAACCAGTTCCGAACGAGGACACCCCCCAAGGAAGCAGTTGAATATCCCATCAAATGAGCTGTCCCCGGCGGGTCTTCTTGTTTTTTGGGACAATCTCGCTTTTTCTTGACCCTTCTACGGTCAAAAGGAGGTCGGTTTTCCGGACTCTCTCCTGAGAAATCCTTTATTCTCTCCAAAACCAAAGTTTACCCGAGAGTATATACGATGTCATTTGAAGATTGCGTCGACTTTGCCAAAAGGCACCCGGTGTGTGCCGTTGCCACCGTCGAAGGGGACCAGCCGAGGGTGAGGTATTTTCTCATGTGGCGTGCGGAAAGGAGCGGTTTCTTCTTTCACACCGGCAAGATGAAGCGGATCTATCAGCAGCTGCAGATGAACCCGAAAGTCGAGCTCTGCTTCTATGATACGGCGCCCCCTGAGCAGGGTGGAGGAAGGATGCTACGAGTCACCGGGAGAGTGGAGTGGAGAAAAGAGCCCGCTCTTGTGAACGCGCTTCTCGAGGAGAGGCCGTGGATTCGCTCGCTTGGAACGGACACAGACCAGTTCCTTGCAGTGTTCCAGGTTAAGGACGGCGAAGCCTGGTTCTGGACCATGGAGGACAATCTCAAAGAGGACCAGATACCTCGCTACAGGTTCTGAATGTATCAGGCGATTTTTGATAGGGAAAAATGATTGGAAGGGAGACTTGTGTTATGAGAGATCTCTATCTTCAACTTGGGGGACTCATCATCCTCGTTTTCATCGGGCTGGGAGGAGCCGTGCTTACCGCGGGATGTACCGAGCAGGCGAGCACTCCGCAGGAGAACCCTTTTCCAGGAACATGGGTATACCAGGGAAACATCGGCTCCTACAATGCCACCATCCTGTTCACATTCTACGAGAACATGACAGGGCGTTACGACATGCTGGTTCCTGATACCGATCCCCCGTTCGTAAGCTCGATGGAGTTTCCCTGGGAATCCGAAGGCGACCGGCTTTTTATCGGCTCCAGCAGCGAGAAACAGCACCTTGATGTACGGCATCACCCAGACAGGGACAGGATAGTAGTGCTCGCTGACGATACGTCGGGAATCTTTGTTGGAGAAGAATTTGTAACAGGCCCATTCCAGTGGGAATTCTTCCGCGGGATAAAGAATGGCGAGATCCAGAACTGAATCAGTCAAAGAAGGGGACACATACCCACTCCATTTGTATATCGTGCCTTTGTTGAAAGGAAAAGATCGGACCAATTTGCAGGTGCAGGGGTGGAAAGTGCCTGCCCTGATACCTTCCACTATCCTGCTGACTTTCGTACTTCTTTCTCTCTCATGCACCGGGTGTATTGACGATAAGACCTCTCCGCCGACCGGCACCTGGGAATGGTCCGACGGGAAGGGATATACCCAGCGCTACACCTTTGATGCAGACCATTCATTTCATGCAGAGGCGCTTGGTCTGAATTTTGAAGGAACCTGGGAGGAAATATCGCCCGGTCACTACGAGGTGACCTACTGGAACCGCGACGACAAGGAGAGATCTGTTACATTCCGGGATCTTTTGGTTTATGACAAGCAAACGGACCGAATATACTTACCTGGCCATGAGCGGGTTGAATAAGCCCGGAGAGAAATCTCAGTCAGGCTTCATTGGGAATGAAATGCCTATATCAGGACCACATTCTTCATGTGCATCTTTCCCTTTGCTCGTTCATCCGGTATTCATTTCCCTTTCCAGTAAACCTGCGAGGAATCCATTCGAGCAAAAAAGTGCAATACAATGAATTATTTTTAAAAATATGTGAGGAATAGGAGTATTAGTCCTTCACTTCCTCGATTGTGGCGGTTGCTGCATTCTTCCTTACGCTTTCAATCCCGTTCATACAGGCGGATTTGGAGCTGTAGGATTCTCCGACTGCAATAATCTCTCCATTCGACGCCTTCAGTCTGAAACGGTACTTGCCTGCCTTGTCTGTGTAGACTTCAAATTTTCCGACTGCCATACTTATTACCAGTTTTTCGTATGGGGGTATCGGGCTTATAATGGTATTAGCCCCCTTACCAATTCACCATTCAGCGAGCCTCTGTAAATCGATCTTTTTGTCAAAGCCCAAAGAAATCACGAGCCCGAGTAAAAGTACATTCAAACAAACCGTCTTTTTCACAGATTTCGTTGTATACTTGTGGATTTTTCTTAAACCGAATGCATTTTTCGCTGTTTTGAAGACATCCTCGATGAGAGATCTCTTCTCCAGGAGTAACTGTTCAGTGTGATCTGTGAGCGACAGAAGGAATGAAGGGGTTATCCTCG
>ENA-UOWE01005015-UOWE01005015.1-activated-sludge-metagenome-genome-assembly--contig:-NODE-5015-length-12354-cov-50.433043_pt1 | contig 12354 bp, 8 predicted proteins | sample MGYA00249841_ERZ761562 | MGnify/ENA primary metagenome ERZ761562 (study PRJEB28883, sample SAMN05720200) | activated sludge metagenome | isolation source: Anaerobic digester | place: Japan... | reverse complement strand
GCCACGGGGGCAGCGACCGGAGCGGCCGGGCGCAGACCCAGCCCGGCGGCATACAGACCGCAGAGGGCCTGGTTGAACGCGGCGTCGTCGGCGAGCTTCGGGAAGTTGGTGAAGAGGGCGAGCACGTCGTCGTGGTGGCTGCCGAGGACGTCCTCGACGAAGCCGTGCAGGGCCTTCTTGGGGCCGACCTCGACGAAGACGCGGGCGCCGGCGGCATACAGGGTCTGCAGGCCCTTGACGAACTGCACCGGTGAGGCGATCTGCTTGCCCGTGTAGTCGAGCATCGTCTCGGTGCTCGCGTCGGCGGGGTAGAACTCGCCGGTCACGTTGGCGACGATCGGCAGCTTCGGGCCGACCAGGTTGAGCCGACGCAGGGCGTTGACGAACGGCACCGACGCGGGGGCGACGATCGAGGTGTGGAAGGCGTGGCTCACCGGGATCCGAATGGCGTTGATGCCCTTCGCGACGAACTGCTCCATGATCGTCTCGACGGCCTTGGTGGCGCCGCCGACAACTGCCTGGTTGTAGGAGTTGATGTTGGCGACCACGGCGTAGCCCTCGGCGGCGTCGACGGTGCGCTGGATCTCGTCCAACGGGCCGAAGACGGCAGCCATCGCGCCGTTGTCCTCCATGGACACCTTGGCCATCTCGCGGCCTCGGGCGCTGACCGCCTCCATGGCGGCATCGAGGGTGAGCGAGCCGGCGGCGACCAGCGCGCCGTACTCACCGAGGGAGTGGCCCATGACCATGTCAGGAGCGATGCCGTATGCCGCGAGCAGACGGGTGAGCGACAGGTCAGTTGCGAGCACGGCCGGCTGGGTGATCTCGGTCTGCATGAGCTGCTTGTTGGCGGCCTTGACCGCCTTCTCGTCGTTGCCGTCGACGTAGATGAACGAGGTCAACGGGCGGCCGAGCAGCGGGGTCATGACCTTGTCAGCCTCGTCGAACGTCGCCTTGACGATGGGCTCTGAGTTGAGGCCCTTGAGCATGTTGACGTACTGGCTGCCCTGGCCGGTGTAGAGGAAGGCCACCTTGGGGGCCGGGCCGCGGCCGAGGAAGACGCCCTGCTGGCGGAGCATCTTGAAGATCGCCGGGTTGCCCGAGGCGAGCCCCTTGGCGAGCTTGTCGAGCTTGCCCGCCAGGTCCTTGGCGTCGGCATAGTCGACGGCCACGCGCACGGCCGCATCGGCCAGCGCCGGGTCGGGAGCGACGATCGCCGGGGCGGTGCCCGCCTGGGCCTGGGCCAGCACGGCCTGGACCTGCGCCAGCACGTCGGCGTCGTCACGGCCACCAAGCACGAGAGCACCGCGCAGCGGAGCCTTCCTCGGGCCGGCCGCCACGGAGGCGGTGACGCCTGCGGACGGGGCGGACGCGGCATACGTCGCGGCGGCCTGGGGGAGCGCGGCGGAGGCGAAGGTCTTCGGCTGGGCCTTGTGCCGGCCGGGGATGTACTCCTCGACGACGACGTGGAAGTTGGTGCCGCCGAAGCCGAAGGCGGAGACGCCACCGCGACGGACGCCGTCGGGGCCGGCGTTGTCCCATGGGCGCAGGGTCGTGTTGACCTTGCACGGGTGCCGGTCCCAGTCGACGTTCTCGTTGGGGGTGACGAAGCCGAGCGAGGGGGTGAGGACCTTCTCGTGCAGCGACCTGACCATCTTGAACAGGCCAGCGGTGCCTGCGGCGGCCTTGAGGTGGCCGATGTTCGACTTCACCGAGCCGAGGGCGATCGAGCCGGGCTTGGCCCCGGCCGCGCCGAAGATCGCCAGGACGCTCTCCAACTCGGAAGCGTCGCCGACGCGGGTCGAGGTGCCGTGCGCCTCGATCGCGGTGGCCAAGGACGGGTCGACCCCAGCGCGCTCCCAGGCCCGAGAGATGGCGAGCTTCTGCCCGACCGGGTTGGGGGCGGTGATGCCCTTGCCCTTGCCGTCGGACGAGCCACCGATGCCGAGGATGAGGGAGTAGATCTTGTCGCCGTCGCGCTCGGCGTCGGCGAGCCGCTTGAGGACGAACAAGGCTGCGCCCTCACCCATGACGAAGCCATCGGCGCCGGCGTCGAAGGGCCGGGTGCCGGTGGCCGACAGGGCACCGATCTTGCAGAACTTGACGAAGGCGTCGACACCCATGTTGCGGTCGACGCCACCGGTGATCACCGCGTCGTACTGGTGGTCGTTGAGGCCGAGGATCGCGGAGTTGAGCGCGGCCAGGCCGGACGCGCAGGCGGCGTCGGTCGTGTAGTTGGGGCCACGCAGGTTGAGCACGTTGGCGATCCGGCCGGCGATGACGTTGGACAACTCACCGGGCATGGTGTCCTCGGTGATCTCGAACATGTTGTCCAGGTAGAGCGCCCGGGCCTCTTCGACGATCTTGTGCTGCATGTCGGCCGGGAGGGTCTGCAGGGTCGCCGACTCGGCAACCCGCCGCAGCGCCTCGGGCAGTTGGATACGCATGCTCGACAGGTAGTGCTTCTCGCCGCCGATGGCGTTGCCGAGGATGACCGCCACCTTGTCGCTGTCGACCGTCCACTTGGGCCACCCGGCATCCATGAGGGCCCGGCGGGCCGCCGACAACGCCCACCGCTGACCCTGGTCCATCTGCGCCGACACCGTCGGCGGGATGGGCAACTTCCACCGGATCGGGTCCCACTCGAACTCGCGGACCCAGCCGCCGATCGTCGAGTACGTCTTGTCCCGGGCCGAGTGATCGGGGGAGTAGTAGAGCGCGGGGTTCCAGCGCTCCGGCGGCACGTCGGTGACGCAGTACCGCCCTCCCGTGATGTTGGCCCAGAAGGCATCGGCGTCAGGGGCCATCGGCATGATGGCCGCGATGCCGACGACGGCGACGGGGTTGACGTCGGTCATGGTGTGGTGTCCTTCCGGTGGTGCACAGGCAGTCGAGGCGTGTTGCGATCGGGAAGCGTTGCGGAAGCGCTAGATGGAGACAGGGGGCCGGCGGTGGTGCTTAGTTGCGGCCGTAGATGGCGTCGGCCACGGCGTCCATGTCCGTGACCAGCCCCGCCTGCGCGGTCTGGATCGCAGCCGTGGGTATGCCGTTCACCGCGGCGAGCGCGGGCGACCCCGGGTCGGCCGCACCGGCGACCCACCGCGACCCGTCGAGGGCGACGCGAGCGGCGGCCTCCCGGGCGTAAACGCGGGACATGAGCGCGAAGGTGTTGGCGTCGAACCGCTTGAGGCTCTTCTCGTGGGCGCTGTCGTTGGCTGCCGCGGCGGCGCGCTTGGCGAAGATCTCGGCGCCCTCGCAGTAGGAAATGAGCTCGCCCAGGCGGAAGAGGATGTGCTGGTTGCGGGTCAGGCGCCCGGTGCGGCAGGCCTCGAGAACGATCGCCATGGCGTCGTTGGCCAGGGCGGCGATGTCGGCACCGACGTTGGAGTTCTGGGCGTGCACGGCGCGCAACTCGGCGGCCTTGGTGCGGTAGTAGCCGCCCTGGGTCTTCAGGTGCTGCTGCCAACGCTCACGGGCGATGGTCATCTCCATGATCTCGGAGGTGCCTTCGTAGATCGTCGTGATCCGGACGTCGCGCTTGACCTTCTCGACGACATAGGGCCGGGTGTAGCCGTAACCGCCGTGGGCCTGGATCGCGTCGTCGGCTGCGGCGTTGCCGGCCACGGTCGCGAGGTACTTGGCGATCGCGCCTTCGCAGTTCATCGCGCCGTCGGCGCCGAGGCCACGGTCGATCTTGTCGGCGGTGTCCTCGATGAAGGCGCGGGCTGCTTCCAGGCGCACGACGTGGGGGATGATCAGCTTGTGGGTGTAGCCCTGCTTCTCACACAGCAGCGAGCCGCCCTGCACGCGGTTCATGGAGTACTGAATGGCCCGGTCCAGGGCCTCCCAGCCGCCGCCGAGGCCGAAGGCCGCGACCATGAGTCGGGTGTAGCCGAAGACCTGCTGGGCCTGGATGAGGCCCTTGCCCTCGACGCCACCGATGAGGTTGTGCGCGGGGATGTGCACGTCGTCGAGGAAGAGTGCGGCGGTGTTGGACAACCGCAGGCCGTGCTTGTCCTCCGGCGGTGCCGACGCGAAGCCAGCGGCATCCTTTGGCACGACGAACCACGAGGGGCCGGCGTCGGTCTTGGCCAGGATCGTCGTGAAGTCGGCGATCGTGCCGTTGGAGATCCACTGCTTGCGGCCGTTGATGATGTATTCGACGGTCTCGCCGTCGTCGTTCTTCACCGGGGTCGCGGTGGTCTCCAGGGCGCCGAGGTCGGAGCCAGCCTCAGGCTCGGTGGCGCCGTAGGCGAAGACGACACCCTCGCGGGCGATGGCGCCGAGCCATTCCTGCTTCTGCTCCTCGGTGGCGCCGACGACGATGGGGTCGGAGCCGAGGAAGGTCGCGAAGACCGCGGTGGCCAGACCGATGTCCTTGCGCGCCATGACCTCGCACACGCGGTAGGCGTCGAAGGCTCCGCCGTCCATCCCGTCATAGGCCTCGGGGATGAAGACCAACTGAACGCCCAGCTGCTCGGGGTCGCTCATCGAACGGACGATGTCCTCGGGGCAACGGTCCTCGTGGTCGAGCTCAAGCTGCAACTCGGGGGAGAGGGCCGCGTCAACGAAGTCGCCGAGCGCCTCGAGCATGAGGTTGAGGCTCTCCAGGTCCAGGCCTGCGCCGAGCGCGTGTGAGGGGGTCTGGGCGGTGTCGGTCATGGCGAGTCCTTGCTGGGATTGGGCGGGTGGCGGGCAGGTCTGGTGCTATTCAGTTCGAGGGCAGGCGCGGGCGCAGGGCGGGTATGCCGCCCACGCGGGGGCTAGGAGGCGGACAAGGAGTCGACGAGATCGGGTCGGACCGAGCGCAGCAGCACCTCGGACACATCGGTCACCGAGACGGTCGCGGCTGCGGTGCCCTCCTGCTGGCGCTGTGCGACGCCGTCGGAGAGCATCGTGATGCAGAAGGGGCAGGCCGCCGCGACGACATCGGGGGCGGTGGCCAGGGCCTCGTCGGCGCGGTTCTGGTTGATCCGCTCGCCGAGGTTCTCGTCCATCCACATCCGGGCGCCGCCGGCGCCGCAGCAGAACGACTTCTCGCGGTTGCGCGGCATCTCCTGGACCCGGGTGCCGGGGATCGCGCCGAGCACCTCGCGAGGGGCGGCGAAGATCCGGTTGTGCCGACCGAGGTAGCACGGGTCGTGGTAGGTCACTGCGGCGTCGACGCGCTGGACCGGGGTCAGGCGCTTGTCGGCGACGAGACGGGCCAGCAACGTCGTGTGGTGGACAACCTCGTAGTGGCCGCCGACCTGCGGGTACTCGTTGGCCAGCGTGTTGTAGCAGTGGGCGCAGGTGACGACGATCCGCTTGGCTCCGGCCTCGTTGAGGACCTCGACGTTCTGCATCGCGAGCATCTGGAAGAGGAACTCGTGCCCCATCCGGCGGGCCGGGTCACCGGTGCAGGACTCGGCCTCGCCGAGCACCATGAACTCGACCCCGGCCTCGTGCAACAGGGTGGCGACGGCGCGGGCGGTGCGCTTCGCGGTGTCGTCGAGAGCCCCGGCGCAGCCGACCCAGTAGAGGTACTCGACGTCGTCGGGGATCTTGTCGCCCTCGTAGACACGCAGCTCGAAGTCGAGGGTCTCGGCCCATTCCAACCGGGCCGAGGCGCCCAGGCCCCACGGGTCGCCCGCGTGCTCGAGGTTGCGCAGCATGATGCCGGCCTCCTCGGGGAAGGCCGACTCCATGAGCACCTGGTAGCGACGCATGTCGACGATGTGGTCGACGTGCTCGATGTCGACGGGGCACTGCTCGACGCAGGCGCCGCAGGTCGTGCAGGACCACAGCATGTCGAAGGGGATGACGCCCTCGCCGGTGATGCCGTGCTCGCCGACGTGCGCGGTCTCGTCGCCTTCGGGGCCGATGAGCGGACGGGCCGCTTCGGCCGCCGCAGCCTCGGGTATGCCGCCCTCGGGCACCTCTCCGTCGGCGTTCTTCGCCGCCAGCAGATAGGGGGCCTTGGCGAGCGAGTGGTCACGCAGCCCCATGATGAGGACCTTGGGGGACAGCGGCTTGTCGGTGTTCCAGGCGGGGCACTGACTCTGGCAGCGGCCACACTCGGTGCACGTCGCGAAGTCCAGCAGGCCCTTCCAGGTGAAGTCCTCGATCTTGCCGACGCCCATGACGTCGTCGTCGCCCGGGTCCTCGAAGTCGACCTTTGTGCCCTGCCAGTAGACCGGCTCCAGTGCCCCGAGAGCCCGGGGGCGGCGCGCAAAGGCGACGTTGGGGATCGAGGCGAAGATGTGCATGTGCTTGCTGTAGGTGACGAACACCGTGAAGCCGAGCAGCACCGCGAGTGACAGGAGCAGGAAGAAGGTCTCCCAGAACTCGACGTTGGTCTTGGGCAGGATCGAGGCGAACCACTGCGAGGCGAACGCCCCGTGCAGGAAGCCCATCTTGTCGGCGTTGGCCGGCTCGTGGAGCTCCTGGGCGTTGATCGAGGCTCCGCGGTAGGCCAACAGGGTCCACACGACGTTGAAGATCATGAACAGGACGAACCACGCCGGGCCGATGTGCGAGCCGAAGAAGCGGCTGCGCCGACCGAGGTTCTTCGGGGCCTGCTGGATGCGCAGCACCGTGAACACGGCCAGCGCCGCCACACACAGCAGGGCGAAGAGGTCCTCGAAGAACCCGAACCAGGCGAAGTTGCCGACGATCGGGATCTGGAAGTCGGGCTTGACCAACCCGATGAAGGCTTCGACGATCGTGAACAACAGGACCATGAAGCCCCAGAACACGAGGAAGTGCGCGGCGCCCGGCACGGTCCAGCGCAGGAGTTTGCGCTGGAAGGCGACCTCAGCGACCTCCGCCCGCACCGCCGAGCCGGGGTCGACGCGCCGCTCAGCCTCCAGCGGCTGGAACGTCTTGCCGACGCGATAGAGGAAGTACGCCCGGCGCCCGGCAATCCCGAGGCAGACGACGGTCATGAGCAGACCGAGGACGAAACGGACCCACATCGGGAATCGAGCTCCTTCGTGCCGTCTGGACGGGAGAGGTACGGCGCCGGGTCAGCCCTTGCGCTTCCCTACCTCGTCGATGAGAGCCGGCAAGACCTTGTGCAGGTCACCGACGACGCCGAAGTCGGCGAGCTGGAAGAGGGGGGCCTTGGGGTCCTTGTTGACCACGACGATGGTCTTGCTGCTCTGCATGCCGGCGCGGTGCTGGATGGCTCCGGAGATGCCGGCGGCGAGGTAGAGCGACGGCGCCACGGTCTTGCCGGTCTGGCCCACCTGCAACTCGTGCGGTGCCCAGTGCTGGTCGGTGACGGTGCGCGATGCTCCGACGGCTGCGCCGAGCGCGTCCGCGGTCTGGCCGATGACGGCGAAGCCTTCCTCGGAGCCGACGCCACGCCCACCGGCGACGACAACGGCCGCGTCGGTGAGCTCGGGGCGACCGGTGGACACCTTGGGCTCGCGGGAGGTGATCTTGGCGCCCTTGGCGGCCTCGCTCACGGCGACGTCGACGGTCTCGACTGACGGGGACGCCGCAGCGGCCTCGGCCGACGTGGCGTTGGGCCGCATGGTGATGACGGCCGGGCCGCGAACGATCTGGCTGCGGGCCTGCCAGCGGCCGGCGAAGACGGTCTGGGTCGCGACGACGTTCCCGCCGTCGAGGGCGACGACCGTGGCGTCGGGCACGATGCCCGAGTTGAGCCGGACCGCAACCCGAGCCGCGACGTCCTTGCCCTCGGGGCCGCTGGTCACGAGGATCGCGACCGGGTTGGCGGTGCCGGCGATCTGGACGACGGCCTCGGCCTTGGGCAGCGACAGGTAGTCGCCCACCTCGGCCGCGTTCACGGCATACACCTTGGTGGCGCCGTATTCGCCGAGCTGCGCGACGACGGCGTCAGAGGCCTCGCCGAAGACGACGGCGGCGGGCTCGCCAAGCGCACGGGCGGCGGTGAGCAGTTCGAGGGTGGGCTTGCGGACGCCGGCCGCGGTGGTCTCGGCGATAACGAGGACTTCCGACACGATGAGTCTCCTGGATTGGTATGCCGCGGCGCCGCGGCGGTCTGTCGGGTGGGGTCGGCGACGTGGTCGCCGGAAGGTCAGATGAAGCCGCGACCGGCGAGGAAGTCGGCGAGCTGGGCAGCGCCCTCACCGTCATCGGTGATGATCGTGCCGGCGGTGCGCGCGGGTGTCGGGGCGACGTCGATGGTGCGCACGCTCGCGGCGCCCAGACCGACGGCAGCCGCGTCGACCCCGAGGTCGGCCAGCGACCAGGTGGTGATCGGCTTCTTCTTGGCACCCATGATCGCCTTGAAGGCGGGGTAGCGGGCCTCGCCCGTCTGGTCGGTCACCGAGACGATGGCCGGCAGCGACGCGGTGATCCGCTCGCTGGCCACGTCGGAGTCACGGCGGATCGTCACGGCCCCGCCCTCGACGGACAACTCGCCGGCGAAGGTGGCCTGGTTGATGCCCAGGCGGTCGGCGACCATCGACGGGATCACCGAGAGCTCGGCGTCGGTCGAAGCCATGCCGGTGAGGACGAGGTCGAAGCCTTCCTTCTCCAGCGCCTTGGCCAGCACCAGCGAGGTGCTCAGGGCGCACGATCCGTGGATCGCGTCGTCGACGACGTGCACTGCCTTGTCGCCGCCGATGGCCAGCGCCTTGCGCAGACCTTCGCTGGCCTTGGCTGGCCCGACGGTGAGGAAGACGACCTCGGAGGCGACGCCCTTCTCAGCCAACTGGGCGGCCTGCTCGACGGCATACTCGTCAAGCTCGGACAGGCGCCCTTCGACGCCGGCGCGGTCGACGGTGAGATCTGGGGCGAACTTCCAGGTGGCCGTGGGCTCCGGCACGTACTTGACGAGGACGACGATCTTCATGCGTGATGACCTGCCTTAGGGTGCGGTGCGGCGTTCGTGTTTGAGCCTGCCAGAGATGCTCGAATCGGGAAGGGGGTCATAGGTCCCTTACCGACGAGTAGCAGGAGTTTCGGGTGCCGCCGAGCGTGGACCTAAGGGTGCTCGTCGTCCGTCCGCCCCGGGGCGCGGTAGCGCTCGTGGAGGACTTCTTCGTCGGCGTCGTGCAGGGCGCGGGCGATCGGCTGGGTGTCCACGGGGGCGGGGCCGATCGCGCCCTTGGGGATGGTTGCGCGGCCACGTTGGCGGGTTCGCCGCTCGAGGTAGGAGGCCAGCGAGGTGAGTGCGTAGTTGATGACGATGAAGATGGCTGCGATGACGATGAGGGCCGGCACCGGGTTGGACTTGTAGGACCCGATCTGCTGGAACTTGTTGAGCAGTTCTTGGTAGGTGATGAGGTAGCCGAGGGCGGTGTCCTTGAGGATGACGACCAACTGGCTGACCAACGCCGGCAACATCGCCGTGATCGCCTGGGGCAACAGGACGCTGCGCAGGGTCTGGCCGCGGCTGAGGCCGATCGCGAGCCCGGCCTCGGTCTGCCCCTTGGGCAGGCTGCCGACGCCGGAGCGCAGCAACTCGGCGACGACCGCTCCGTTGTAGAGGGTGAGGCCGGTGACGACGCCGGCCAGCGGGTTGAGGTCGCTGCGGAATACCCCGTTGTGCGCGTAGAGGTTGAAGGCGAAGAACATCATCACCAGCACCGGCACCGACCGGAAGAACTCGACGACCACCGTGCTCACCCAGCGGATCGCCGGAACGTGGGACAGCCGACCCATCCCGAAGACCAACCCGAAGGCTCCGGCGAAGACGATCGACAGCGCGGCCGCGATGAGGGTGTTCTGCAGGCCCGGCAGGAGGTAGTTGACCCAGAGATCTGCGGTGAGGAACGGGGTCCACTTGGCCGCGTCAAGGTTGCCCTTCTCCTTGAACTGCGCCAGCGCCCACCACAGGGCGAGGAGGACCAGGGCGGCACTGACAGCCGCGGTGATCCGGTGCCGGACCCGGGCCTTGGGGCCGGGGTGGTCGAAGAGGACCGAGGTCATCGCTTCACCGCCAACTTGGTCGACAGGCGAGTCGTCAACAGGCCGATCGGCAGGGTGAGGATGACGAAACCGATGGCGACGAGAAGGAAGATGACGATGATCAGGTCGGCGCGGAACTCCATCATTTCCTTCATCAGGCCGCTGATCTCGGCCACGCCGATGGCGGTGGCGACGGTGGTGTTCTTCGTCAGGGCGATGAGGGTGTTGCCCAGCGGCGTGATCGCCCCGCGGAACGCTTGTGGGAGCAGGACCTCGCTCAGGCTCTGCGAGAAGGTCAGCCCGATCGATCGGGCGGCCTCGGCCTGACCCACCGGCACGGTGTTGACGCCGCTGCGCAGGGCCTCACAGACGAAGGCCGCGTGGTAGAAGGACAAGCCGATGATCGCCCAGATGATGTTGTTCCGGGCGATGTCGTTGGTGAACGACATCCCGAGGTTGACGATGAAGCCGATGTTGCAGAAGACGATGATGAGGGTCAGCGGGGTGTTGCGGACGATGTTGACGTAGAACGCGCCGACCTTGTTGAGGAAGTCGATGGGGGAGACCCGCATGATCGCGACGACGGTGCCGATGAGCAGCGATCCGATGGCGGAGGACACGGCAAGCAGGATGGTCAGCCCGAAAGCCCCGAGGATGTTGTAGCTGGCGAACAGCTCACCCATCGCGACGCTCCTTCCTCGTGAGTGAGGAGACGGGGTATGCCGCCCGCGCTCGCTGCGCGGGCGGCATACCGGCGTCTGTGGATGGGATCAGGAGCAGGGGGCGGGGGTCGGCGGGTTGCCCGCGCCGGCCTTGTAACCCGCCGCGCCGAGGTTCTTGTCGACGGCCTTCTGCCACTCACCACTGGAGACGTACTTGTTGATGGCGTCGGTGACCTTCTGGCAGAAGGCGGTGTCGCCCTTCTTGAGGCCGACACCGTAACTCTCCTTGGAGAAGGTCTTGCCGACGACCTTCATGAGGCCCTTGTTGGCTTCCTGCGCGGCATACCCGGCGAGGATGGTGTCGTCGGTTGTCAGGGCGTCGACGTTCTTGGCCTTGAGCGCGTCCACACAGAGCGTGTAGGTGCCGTACTCCTGCAGGTTGACGCCGGGGACGGCCTTCTGGACGTTGGCGGCCGAGGTCGACCCCTTGACCGAGCAGAGCTTCTTGCCGTTGAGCGACTCGACCCCGGTGATGGAGTTGTCATCGGCGCGGACCAGCAGGTCCTGGCCGGCGATGAAGTAGGGACCGGCGAAGGAGACCTTCTCCTTGCGGGCGTCGGTGATGGAGTAGGTGCCGACGATGAACTTCACCTGGTCGGTCTGGATCAGCGTCTCGCGCTGCGCCGACACCGCCTCGACGAATTCCGGTGTCCCCAGGCTGAGTTCCTTGGCGAGGTACTTGGCCAGGTCGACGTCCATTCCGGTGTAGTCGGCCCCGCTCTTGAGCCCGAGTCCAGGCTGGTCGAACTTGATGCCGATCTTGACGGTGCCGCCCGTGGCGGTGCTTGCGCCGCCGCCGCCGCAGGCGGCAAGCCCGAGGGCCACCCCCACCGCGATCGTGGCGACACTGATGCGTCCGAGCTTCATTGCGTCCTCCTGAAGTGATCTATCGGATCGAGCAGCACACGGTCTGCTCAGTGGCTGAGGATCTTCCCGAGGAAGTCCTTGGCCCGGTTGGAGCGGGGAGAGGTGAAGAAGGTGGCGGGAGTGGCGACCTCGACGATCTCGCCGTCGGCCATGAAGACCACCCGGTCGGCCGCTCGGCGCGCGAACCCCATCTCGTGCGTGACGACGATCATCGTCATCCCGGATCTGGCCAGGCTCGTCATCACGTCGAGCACCTCGTTGACCATCTCGGGGTCCAGGGCCGAGGTGGGCTCGTCGAAGAGCATGACCTTGGGCTCCATCGCCAGGCTCCGGGCGATGGCGACCCGCTGCTGCTGACCGCCGGACAGCTGGGCCGGGTATTTGTCGGCCTGGGTGGTGACCCCGACCCGCGCGAGCAACTCGCGGGCCTTGGCCTCGGCCTCGGCCTTGCTCTTCTTGCGGACCTTCATCGGGCCCAGCGTGACGTTCTCGAGGATCGTCTTGTGCGCGAAGAGGTTGAAGGACTGGAAGACCATCCCCACATCGGCGCGCAGTTGCGCCAGGGCCTTGCCCTCGTCGGGAAGGGTCTTGCCGTCGATGGTGATCGACCCGGACTCATACGCTTCGAGCCGGTTGATCGTCCGGCAGAGGGTGGACTTGCCCGACCCCGAGGGGCCGAGGACGACGACGACCTCGCCCCGACCGACCGTGAGGTCGATGTCGCGCAGCACATGGAGGTCGCCGAAGTGTTTGTTGACCCCCGTGATGACGACCATCGGCTCCTTGGTGGACGCGGCGGCGAGTGGGGGTTCGTCCCCCTCTGCTGGCCGTCCGGTGGGATTCTGGTCCCGCGCTGCCTCGGTCATTCGCTCAACCTAGC
>ENA-UOWE01005013-UOWE01005013.1-activated-sludge-metagenome-genome-assembly--contig:-NODE-5013-length-12358-cov-4.839633_pt1 | contig 12358 bp, 11 predicted proteins | sample MGYA00249841_ERZ761562 | MGnify/ENA primary metagenome ERZ761562 (study PRJEB28883, sample SAMN05720200) | activated sludge metagenome | isolation source: Anaerobic digester | place: Japan... | reverse complement strand
AAAGTACTGGTTACCGCCCTTGCTGTGATGGCAGCAGCATACATTCTGGAACCGCACGTCAGGGTTGAAAGTTTCTGGATAAGCATTATCGTAGCTCTGGTATTGGCGCTGTTAAATGCCTTTGTAAGGCCCGTACTGCTTTTTATCAGTATCCCCGTAACCATATTGACACTGGGTTTGTTTATTTTTGTAATCAATGCTTTTATCATCTATATCGCTGCATATTTTATTGATGGATTTAATGTGGAGGGATTCTGGTGGACACTGTTGTTCAGTATTATAATTTCATTCTTCAGCAGTATTTTGAACAGCATTTTAAAGACAGACAGCCCGCAAAAAAAATAATGCAGGCCATAAATTTAAGACATGGATATTTCTCATATTATAAACCACCTCGGCGAAGACCGCAGGGATTATTACGGTGCTGTAGCCCCGCCTGTGCTTCGCACCAGCAATTTCTGTTTTGCCAGTGTTGAAGATATGCGTAGCAATATAAACAGGGAATTTGAAGTGCCTTTCTATACGAGAGGGAACAACCCGACTGTCAGCATACTCCGGAAAAAGATGGCTGCTCTTGAAAAAACAGAAGATGCGCTGATAACCGCCAGCGGCTGTGCTGCCATCAGCACAACAGTATTCGGCAACCTTGCGGCCGGCGACCATGCAATTTGTGTTACAAATTGTTATAGCTGGACATACACGCTTTTTCACGATATACTTAAAAAATTCGGTGTAAATGTCAGTTTTATTGACGGTAGCAGAATAGAACACTTTAAAAATGCCATCACACCCAAAACCCGGCTGTTCATGCTTGAAAGTCCGACTTCGTTTATGATGGAACTGCAGGATCTGAAAGCTATTGCTTCGCTTGCAAAACAGCATGAGATAACCACCATCATTGACAACAGTTATTCCACGCCTTTGTTTCAAAATCCGGCTGATTTTGGGATTGATATTGTTGTGCATTCTGCTTCCAAATACCTGGGCGGCCACAGCGATCTCATTGCAGGAGTAATCTGTGGTACCGAAAAAATGATTCGCAAGTTGTTTGCACAGGAATACCTTGCTTTCGGCGGCATCATCACACCGGATAATGCATGGCTGATACTTCGCGGATTAAGAACATTGCCCATGCGGATGAAACAGATCAGCGAAACAACGCAGAAAGTAGCCTGTTTTCTTGAAGATCATCCAAAGGTTGATAAGGTACTGTGGCCATTTGCAAAAAGTTCCCCTCAATACGCCTTGGCCAGGCAACAGATGAAAGGAGCCGGAGGATTATTTTCGTTTACTTTGAAAACAAAAGAGATGGAAAAAGTGGATATGTTCTGTAACAAGTTGAAACGATTTTTGCTGGCATGTTCCTGGGGAGGTTACGAATCACTGGTTTTTCCGGGTTCTGTACTGTACAACTCGATGAACAACAACAAAGAAATCCCATTTAACCTGATACGGATGTATGTGGGACTGGAGGAAGCTGAGGCCCTGATAGCGGATATTGAGCAGGGTTTAGAGCAAATTTAATAATTCTAGCAGTTGTGCGAAGTTTACTCCATAGGAGTCCCTATGCAACGAACTTTGCACATAATAATTCATAGTTTTTTAACTACGGCAGTGTAGTAAGGCTTCAAGCCTTGCCGCCACTAAAATTTGGTATAAAATTTTGGATGTTTAATGAGGCTTTATAGAGGCCAAACATTTCAGAACATCAGAATCAATATGCTTGCCCCAGCGGGGCAACACATTTTTAAAAAAGACAAACCAACCAATTCATGTTGCCCCAGCGGGGCAAAACATTTTCATTTTAAATCAAAATCGAAAAGATATTCATCTTTAAATTCTATATCATTTTCTATCAGAAATTCCAGATATTATTTTCTGAATGTTTTCTTTTTATGATGTTCTTCCTGATTTTTTATGTAATTCAGAATAATTGTAACATCTTTTTTTGAAACAGAAAAAGCACCAAATCCTTGCTGCCAATTAAATTTCCCCCGGAGAGTTTATCATTTATAAATTTCGTTGAATGTTCTTTTATTTCACGTACATTGTCTGACAGATTCATGTTGGGGTTACAATTCATCAGAATATGAACATGGTCTGGCATCCCATTTATGATAAATAACTTTTGATTTTGATTTGTAATTATTCCGCTAATATATTTGTACATATCCTCTTTTATTGCAGGAATGATCAAAGATTCTCTGTTTCTCACAGCGAAAACCACATGATAAAAAATTTGCGAATAGGTATTTGCCATCGTTTATGTTTTTTGTTTTACCCCTCCGGGGCAATGGTTTATCAAATTATGAGTTTTAAAAATGTCAAGCCCCTCCGGGGTTTTAAAATTAAACATTTTAAACAAGAACGTCAATTCTATAAGCTTTTTTCACCAAAAGGTGAAGATATTTTATCTGTAGATTTTGTTTTTAAACTCATCCGGTGACTACTTCAAAAATTCGTAACTTTGACTGAAGCAAACTTCCTATGTTTTTGAACATTATCCACTGGCTCGAACACCACACAGCACCCTGCCTTTTCAAAAGTATTTTCGGCATTGAATGTCCCGGCTGCGGAACACAAAGAGCCATCATTGAACTGCTGAAAGGAAACTTCATTGATAGTCTGAAAGCCTGGCCTGCGCTACCGCCTGTGACACTGATGATGTGTTATCTTGTCCTGTTTCTGGTATTCCGCTTTAAAAACGGGCACAAAATCCTGGTTGTTTTTTTTATTGTCAATGCAATAATTATCACCGGAAATTACATTTACAAATTTACCATACATGCACTATAATCAGCAAAAAGCATTTTACACCTCGTGCCAAAATCTTTTTCACAATGATTAAAAAACCATTAACTTTGTTATAAAATAATGATCATGGAAGAACAACAAACAGATTTTTCATTGCCACAACAAAAGGAATTTAAAAGGCATGTGCTCAGACCAAAAATGATTCCCTATTCCGTTACCGCCATGGTATTCGGAATCGTTTCCATCGTGGTGATGTGCTATTTCGGTTGGGTGGCCGCTATAGTAGCATTGGTGCTTTACAATAAAGGCATGAAAATATACAATGAAAATCCGCCCGATTATAAGCCAAGTTCGCTGGGGATGATGCGCGCAGCAAAAATTACAGGTATTATCGGATTGATAGTTTCCATCATCGTCACCCTGGCTTACATCCTTTATGTGGTACTTATAATTGGCGTTGTCGACTATTCTGCCGACAATATTCTTTTCAATCTATGAAAATCTTAACGGCAATACAGGTACGCGAAGCTGATGCTTACACCATAGCCAACGAACCTATCGCCCCGGTGGACCTCATGGAACGTGCCGCCGGCAAATGTTTCAATTGGCTTGTTCAACAATACGGTAAAAACAGAAATTACAAAATATTTTGCGGCACAGGCAACAATGGCGGCGACGGCCTGGTAATTGCCCGAATGCTGGCTGAAAATAATATCCCAGTAGAAACTTTTATTATCCGTTTCAGCGAAAAATGTTCCGAAGACTTTATTACCAACCACCAGCGTTTATTAAAAATAAAAAAAATAAAAGTTTACGACATCGCAGCTACAGAGGATATTCCAGCCATCGCAGAAAAAGACATCGTGATAGATGCCATACTTGGTTCGGGGCTCTCGAAGCCTCTTACCGGAGGTATTGCTGCCGCTGTAATTAATTTTATCAACAAATCCAACGCCGATGTTATTGCGGTGGATATCCCCTCAGGCCTGTTCGGCGAAGATAACACCGGCAATAACGGTAAAATTATTCAAGCGAAACAAACACTCACCTTTCAGTTTCCCAGGTTGTCATTTCTATTTGCCAGCAACGAAAAATATGCCGGCAACTGGCATGTTCTTCCTATCGGGCTACATCCTGATTTTATAGAAAAAATTACGGCAAACAACTATTTTGTGGAGGAAGCCGACTGCCGGGCCATCATCAAACCACGGAGCCGGTTTTCGCACAAGGGAATATTCGGCCACGCCTTGCTGGTGTGCGGATCCTATGGAAAAATGGGTGCTGCGGTGCTGGCTGCCCACGCCTGCATAAAATCAGGAGCAGGACTGGTAACTTCGCATGTTCCACAATCCGGTTATAAAATCATGCAGTGCAGCCTGCCCGAAATCATGTGCAGCGTAGACGAAGACAAGCATGTGATTTCAAACAATATCGATCTCAAGGATTATAATGCCGTGGGCGTTGGTCCTGGTATCGGCAAGGATGAAAAAACGCAAAAAGCCCTGAAACTGCTGATTCAAAACTGCAGTGGCCCGATGGTTATTGATGCCGATGCCATCAACATTCTGGCCGAAAATAAAACCTGGCTGTCCTTTGTACCGAAAAAATCCATTTTTACCCCACACCCCAAAGAATTTGAACGCATGGCCGGCAAAAGCAACAATGAATATCAGCGTCAGGCCTTACAAACTGCTTTTTCAAAAAAATATGGAGTGTATGTGGTATTAAAAGGCGCCTATTCCTGTATCAGCACTCCCGCCGGTGACTGTTATTTTAATTCCACCGGAAACCCGGGCATGGCAACAGCCGGCAGCGGCGATGTGCTTACCGGTATCATCACAGGGTTGTTGGCACAGAACTACACGCCTTTTGAGGCCTGCATTCTGGGTGTTTATGTTCATGGCCTGGCAGGTGACCTGTCGGCAAAACGCTATGGTTACGAAGCCACCACAGCGGAAGAGATCATAAAAATGCTGGGAAAAGCCTTCAAAAAATTACACTGACAACAATTCTCTCAGGGGTTTCCTTGTCCGGGGTTTCCTGGCTCTTTCCTGTATCGCGTCAGGTAACACAGCGATATCTCCCGGGTAACCTAAGGCGGCCACCGAAATTATGGCGTATTCTTCCGGGATATTAAAATTTTCGCGGGCTTTTTCCACGCTGAAACCACCCATCTGATGCACAAAAATGCTTTTTTCCATCGCACTAATGATAAGATTTGAGACGGCCATGCCGGTGTCGTACATGTGAAAGTAATTCGGCTTGTTGTTATGCGAAAAATTCTTTTTTGCCATCACGAGGATCAATACCGGCGCTGTTTTCGCCCACTCTTTATTGGCATCCACCAGGCAATCAAAGAGTTTTTTATATTTTTCGGGTTCAGCATTGGTAGTGCAAACAAACCTCCAGGGTTGTTCATTAAAGGCCGACGGCGCCCAGCGGGCAGCTTCAAATAATTGCACAAGAATTTCTTCGCCCGGAATTTCATCGGTAAAAGCCATAGGGCTGAATCGTTGGATAATGGCATCAGTTGCTTTCATAAATATTCTACTTTAGTATACAAAAATAATAAATACGACCTAACAATACGAGTTTAGTTCAAAAATGATAATTTTATATTGCTATAAACTGTAAAAATGATGCGTTGAACGCAACACAAAACCACCAATTGATTCATCATTGGCTGCCGCTGCGTGGCACTATGATACCTCAACGGAAGCCACCATCTGCTAAACATATAATTTTAAGTTGTGTACAAAACAGGAAAAGATATTTAGTAACTTTGTAAAAAAAATATGAAAAAAATTCTGAGTCTTTTTATTGCTGCACTGATGTTAGCTTCATGCGGAAACAACACCGGCGAAACCGAAAAAAAAGATGGTTCTGATACAGGTACGGAAAAAAAAGTTGATCAGATGGTTTCTAAGCCGATAAAGATTGATGAATCGACATTTCGTGCAAAAGTTTTTGACTATACCAGCGGAAAAAATTTCAAATATCTCGGCGAAAAGCCCTGCATTATTGATTTTTATGCGGATTGGTGCGCACCTTGCCGCAAGCTCTCCCCCATACTGGAAGAAGTGGCTGAGGAATACGGCGAAAAATTGATAGTGTATAAAATCAATACCGACCATAGCCAGCAGGTTTCGCAATATTTCAATGTCAGCAGCATCCCCGCGGTATTATTATGCCCTATGTCCGGCGAGCCCCAGATGATGGTGGGACTGTATCCCAAACAGGAGTATATTAATGCTATTGAAAAAGTATTATTTCCTGCAGCCACAACAACGGCCAAATAATAGTAATTTCAGTGTAAAGCGGATTATAAAAAATCTGCCAGCCTTCCTTTTTCTTTCACTTTCACACCTTTTTCGGTTTGCTGCACTGTGCAACATTCGTAGATAGCATCGTGCTGAAACACCAGCAAATATTGTTTCCCGGCTGCTTCGGCCAGAAAGTTTTGTTTTTCTTCCATCGAAAGTAGCGGGCGGGTGTCGTATCCTGCAATATAAGGCAATGAAACATGAGCGGCAGTAGGAATAAAATCGGCCATAAACACCAGAGTTCGCCCATGATAGGTAATCACTGGAATCAACTGTCCGTCGGTATGGCCATTTACCATTTTCAAAAAAATATTTTCTGTGAACCGGGTTTCATTCCTTACGAAATTCAACTTGCCGCTTTGCTGCATCGGCAACAGGTTTTCTTCAAGATAGGAAGCTTTCTCGCGTGGATTGGGATTATTGGCCCAGTTCCACTGACCCAGCGAACACCATAGCTCAGCGTTTTTAAATACAGGAACTGTTTCGTTATTTTCGTTTCGACGCGAGGTGCCTCCGCAGTGATCGAAGTGCAGGTGGGTATGCACCACGTCCGTGATATCGTCCGGGGATAGCCCATGGTCCCTAAGCGCATTAACGAGGTTATCCTGACCATGCAGGAGAAAATGACTTCTGAATTTTTCATCCTGCTTGTTGCCGACACCGGTATCAAACAGTATTTTTCTTCCGTTTTCAACCACCAAAAGATTGCGCAAAGCAAAGGCCACCATATTATTTTCGTCTGGCGGATAAATTTTGCTCCACAGAGTTTTAGGGACAACCCCAAAGCACGCACCGCCGTCGAATTTCACGTGTTCTGCTGTAATAAAATAGATTTGCATGAAAAACTGATTTGCTTTTATTGCAAAGATAAAAGATTCTGCCCACAGCCATTCGGGAATTGATATTTGAATACCTCGTGATGAAAAAAATGCCGCCTTTGAACTGACGGCATTTTTTTCAACCAGACAAAATCCGGTTATTGTACAATGGTCATCTCGTCAACAAGGTTTTTGGCTCCGGCATATTTATCAATAACGAACAACACATAACGAATGTCCACGCTGATGGTGCGCTGCACTTCGGGTTCGAAGGCAATGTCGCCGCTCATGGCTTCCCAGTTGCCGTCAAAGGCTATGCCTATCAATTGTCCATCGCCATTGATTACAGGACTTCCCGAGTTGCCTCCGGTAATATCCAGGTTGGAAATAAAACAAACCGGCATTACACCATTTACACCATATTTGCCATAATCTTTATTCTTATAGAGTTGTTTTAGTTTTTCGGGAACAATGAATTCACTATTGGAAGCATCTTCTTTTTCCATTACACCATCAAGAGTAGTAAAATAATCGTAATGTACTGCATCGGCAGCCTCGTAGTCAAGCACTTTCCCATAAGTCATGCGCAGGGTAGAATTGGCATCCGGGTAGAATTTTTTATCCGGCTGCATTTTACGTAAGGCTTCGCTGAATAAGCGGGTAGCCTTGTTCAGTTTGCTTTCTATGGCTTTTTGTTCACCGGCACTGTTTCTGTAATAATTCAGTATACTCATGGTAGTTTTACGAATCAAATCGTTGGTAAATTTTTTGGCATTGGGCTTACTGATAAATGTGTTGAATGCTTCTTCTGAGGCATAAATGGATGTTTTAAAAGCTTCATCAGTAAATTTCTGAATATCTCCTTTGAAATTTTTGTTAATCAAATCAAAAATATCGGCAGGCATTTCTTTCCGAAGAATTTCAAGACCTGCTATAAACAATTTCTTTTCAGTGGCAGGACTGGCGTCCTTATAAAGGTCTCTGATAGTTTCCTTATAGTCGTTATACATTTCGGGTTTGGTGTCTTTATTTTCCACCAGGGAAGACATGCCCATCGTATATAATGGAGCTAATAATGTTTTGGAGCTCATCAATATCATCTGGAAATACCAGAAATTGGCTTCCGATTTTTTTTCTAATAATTGTTTGTTGCCCTCTTCAATATCCTTTATAACATTACCGTACTTTGCTTTGCGCAGCTCATCTGCATCAATCCACTTTTGCAATTCATTTTCCAGGGCTTTCTTTTTATCATACACTTTAAGCCGTTTTAGTCCGCGGCTTTCGCCAATTTTATTTTTCCACACATTGGCCAATTGCGCATAGGAAGCGGCATATTTTATTCTAACGGCAGGATCGGCTTCCATATCTTTTTTCATGATAGGCAGCATAATATTTCCGGTATTAATGATTGCCGGGTTGGTTTGTTCCAGTGTGGTCTGAATTCCGTAAGAAGTCATATACCGTTCGGTGGTGCCCGGGTACCCCCAGATCATTGCAAAATCGCCTTTTTTTACACCTTTCAAAGAGACAGGCAGATGATGCTTGGGTTTTAAAGGTATGTTTTTTTCGGAATATTCAGCGGGTGAACCATCGGGAGCGGTGTATATGCGGAGCATGGAGAAGTCGCCTGTGTGGCGTGGCCACATCCAGTTGTCGGTGTCCCCGCCAAACTTACCAATGGCTGAGGGAGGAGCCCCTGCAAGACGCACATCTTTATAAACCAAATAAACAAACATATAATACTCGTTATTATCAAAAAAACTTTTGACATCAACATGATATTTTCCTTTTTCCGAGGCTTCTTTTTCAAGTTTATCGGCAACTTTTTTTACAGCAGAATTGCGGGCGCTTTCGCTCATAGTGTCGTTAACTGCTGCCAATACCTTTGAGGTAACATCTTCCATACGAACAAGAAATGAAGCTGTAACACCTGTGCATGGCAATTCTTCATTCAGATTAAACGCCCAAAAACCATTGGTCAAATAATCTTTTTCCACCGAACTCTGGCTCTGGATAGCATCAAAACCGCAATGATGATTGGTAAGCAGCAGTCCCTGTCCGGAAACTACTTCAGCAGTACAGAAATGAGAACCAGGCTGTCCGGCAGTGCCTAGGCCCACAATAGCATCTTTCAGTGAAGCATTATTAACGTTGTATAATTCTTCGGCGGTCAGGTGCAGCCCCATTTTCTGCATATCAACATAGTTTAAACGGTCGATAAACATAGGCAACCACATTCCTTCGTCGGGAGGATTGGTAGCAAAAGATCCCATAAAAAGGGAAAAGCACATAAACAGCGACACAAATAGTTTTTTCATAGTTTTTCGTTTTTTATTATTATTCCGTCAATTATTTTCGGGCACAAAATTAATGTTTTGAACGATTATTATTACTTGATTTTTTGCAAAAAACAATTTACCAAACACCGGATCCATGGCAATTGAATAATTATTACGCAAGATATTGACAAAGGATAAAAACTTTTGTTACAAATTTCCCGGAAAACAATTTTTCCGTATCAGTAAAAATCAAACATGACTCTGCTGAAAGTTAGAAACTGTTTTGATTTTATGTTAAATAAGATTTATGATGAATTTTTTAGCGAAACAAGGCAGATTTTGCAGACATAGTTTACCCTATGTCGAAAAATCTAACGATGTTGCAGCAAAAAAGACGCATAAAGATATTAAAAGATAAAATCAAAACAATTTCTTAATACCAGCAAAAACTTCAATAGTTTGTTTTTGTTGACCTCATTTTAATAACACCTGTCAATAAAGGTTTTCACAGCATGAAACGTCTTTTCTTTGGCTTCCAGATAGCCCATGTGGGCCACATCGCCCAAAATAAGCGCGGAGCTGTCGGAGGGCAGGCCAATTTGCTCCAGAGCTTTATCAAAAGACAGGCGGGAGTCCTGTTTCCCCGTGATAAACAACACAGGACAGGTGGCATTTTTCAGGATATGAGTGCGGTCGCATCGTTCGGCCATACCAGAATTGGCGGCCACTACCGCTTCCACTTTCATTCTTTTTGATCCCTGCACCAATATGTTTATTTCTTTTACAAATTTCTTTTCATTTTCGGAAGTAAACAATGACGGGATAAACCCGCTCAAAAAATTATAATGATTTTTTTTAATCAGGTTGTTGGTGCGCATCCGGTTTTTGATTACTTCGGCGCTGTCGGCAAATGCATGTGAATGGAACAATCCCAACCCCTTTACCATACCCGGATATATTGCTGTCAGTGCCAGCGAAACATAGCCCCCCATGGAATGACCTATCAGTACACATTGCTTTATGCCCAGCGTATCGGTAACCAATTTTACACATTCGGCCATTATTTCCATGGTATGCACCTGCGACACACATTCGCTCAGCCCGTGGCCCGGCAGATCTATAGCCACAACACGGTAAGAGACAGCCAGTCCCTCCGCAAAATCGTTCCAAATGTCGAGCGACTCGGTAAAACCATGCAATAACACCACGGCTGGCCCTGAACCCAATACATTATAATGTATTTTAAAATTCTTATAATAACAATAATCTTCCATAACCTATTTTTCGAACGAAGTTAAAAATTAATCGAAGGATAAATTTAAAATTATTTGGAAAGATAATGATATTTTTGCAGAAACAAGCTCATATGTTCAGGAAGAAGCAATATACAGCTTCAGGTTCTTTAACAACCCTTGCCATGCGGAAACTCTTGAAAAACCGCATGGCGATGTGTTCCGTAATTTTTATTATCCTGCTGGCTTTCATTGCCATATTGGGCTACCTCATCACCCCCGATTCCACACCTTATGCCAACCAGCAATATCTGGAACTGACCACCAAAAAACCGGGGTTTACAGTTACCATGCTCAAGGTATGCAAAAACGAGCCACAAGAAAAAACAGGTTTTTTTAAAAAAATGCTATACGGCGAAAAAACACACTTTCAGCACATCCCTATCGAAAGGTATTATTTTGAAGGTGACAAAATATTTGTGGAAGAATACACCGGCCTGACACCCAACAACGGTGAAATAAAATCTTTCAGCCTTGCCGATGTGCTTTACGCACTGCCTCCCGACTCACAAAAAATCATTGCTACAAAAAACACCCTTACTTTTACCGATATAGAAGGTAAAACCATCACCGAAGACTTAAACAGCCTGAAGCAAAAAATAGAGTTCAAACATATCATAACAAAGAAATTTTTATTAGGCAGCGACCGTTTTGGCCGCGATGTGCTCAGCCAGATCATGATAGGTACGCGAGTAAGTTTATCCGTAGGTTTTATTTCGGTGTTTATTTCGCTGCTGATCGGCATTTTGCTGGGAGCTCTTGCGGGATATTTCAGAGGCTGGGTTGACAACATCATCATGTGGTTTATCAACGTGGTGTGGTCCATTCCAACGTTGTTGCTAGTTATTGCCATCACATTTGTATTGGGCAAGGGCTTTTGGCAGATATTCATCGCGGTGGGCCTCACCATGTGGGTTGAGGTGGCCCGTGTGGTGCGCGGACAGTTTCTCAGCATACGCGAAAAAGAATTTGTGGAAGCCGGCGTGGCGCTTGGATTTACCAATACACGCATCATCTTCAGACACATTTTACCCAACGTGCTGGCGCCAGTGATTGTAATCTCGGCAGCCAACTTTGCTTCGGCCATACTCATTGAATCCGGCTTGAGTTTTCTGGGCATCGGCGTACAACCTCCCATGCCATCGTGGGGAACCATGATAAAAGAACATTACGGATACATCATACTTGATTCGGCCTACCTTGCCATCGCACCGGGCATAGCCATTATGCTGACAGTGCTGGCATTTATGCTCACAGGCAATGGCTTGCGTGATGCCATGGATGTGAAGATGGTAAACAAATAAAATTTTTCTTTTCATTTTTAATCAAAAAAAATGGTATATTTGCACCAGATTTCCCCGTTTACAATCCTGTTTCACTAACATTCGTTACCTGAAACATTTTTTTAACCAGCATTTTACGAACGTCTGTCACAAAATCACACAATCCTTAACTAAACTACATTTTTATGTATAACATCATTGACCTGAATGGAATGAGCATTCCAGAACTGCAGGAAATAGCAGAAAAACTGAACATTCCAGATTACGAAGACCTCCGAAAAAAAGACCTCATTCACAAAATTCTCGATACACAGGCATTAAAGCCAGAAGAACCCAAACCAAGGGAAAAAAGCCCGGAAGAAAATATAAAACGTCGCCGTGTAACCCAACGCAGAGCGCGCATAGAAAACCCCGAACTAAAACAACAAGCCGGGAACGGGCAGATTAAACCTGAAATTTCGACCAAGCCGCAGGATAATCCCGAAAGTAATTCAGAAAAAAGACAACGACAACCCAAAGAATTCCATAAACACAAGGTTTTTGAAAAAATCACCCCTAAAGAAAAAATTGAAGAAAAACCTGAAGATTCACAAAAAAAACATAAAG
>ENA-UOWE01005012-UOWE01005012.1-activated-sludge-metagenome-genome-assembly--contig:-NODE-5012-length-12358-cov-5.145087_pt1 | contig 12358 bp, 17 predicted proteins | sample MGYA00249841_ERZ761562 | MGnify/ENA primary metagenome ERZ761562 (study PRJEB28883, sample SAMN05720200) | activated sludge metagenome | isolation source: Anaerobic digester | place: Japan... | reverse complement strand
AATGCCAGCAGGGCGGTCGCTTACGGCACACCGATCGTCGCCTCGATGAAACGGGCGCCCCCGATCCGGATCGCGGACGTGTAGAGCGGCATCCCGGCAAGGATCACGACCCCGGTGCCGTACTGCATGAAGGGGGAACGGTAGCACTTGCCCATCAGGTCCGGAAACGTGACGGCGCCGAGCCTCTGGCCGATCATCCGGGTTCTCCGGCCGAAGACCACGAAGGCGATCAGGACGCCGGCCCCGATATTCAGGACGGTCAGCCAGATCAACCCCATCCCGAGGTTTGCAGCCACCCCCCCGAACCCGACGATGGCCGACGTCGATATGAAGGTCGCCCCGTACGAGAGCGCGATGATCACCGGGTGACTGTCTCTTCCTGCGAGGAGGAAGTCCTCCGCTGTCTTGGTGCGCCGGTACCCGAGGTACCCGAGCAGCATCGTGACAGCAAGGTATACGGCAGTCGCGGCGGCGAGGACGACGACGTCAACCGTCACGACCATCACCTGCATTCCGACTGGCGATCCCGTACACGATACACGCGAGCGTAAAGCCGATCGCAAGGCCATAGCCAAGCACGATCTGGATGTCATTGATCCCGAACATGGTCTGATCACCGGTTGCGGTGGAGAAGGATACCCGGGGGTGTCGTGCGGAACGATACAGGGGGAACCGGCAAACCTGCGGTTCCCCTACCTAAACGTAAAGAAGATGATCGTGGTGATAGATGCGTGGTCGAAGAGGTCTCTTCCGTGCACCATCCCGGTACCCTGTCCTGATTCTCTGTTGCTCCAGTTGATAAAGTTTATTTTTTCTGTCCGATGTTCATGCCGTCTTTTGGCCCTCCCGTCCGTTGATGGGAGGGTGCATCGGACCGTACACCCTCATCAGGGATCGCAGCCTAACCACTTCTGATGCCCGGCGCGTACGATCGCCTCCACGGCACGCTTCAGGCCACTCTCCTCCACCGTCTCGGGTGGCACTCCCTGCGACCACTCCAGGAAGAGACCTACGCCGCCGCCTCCACCGGTGCCGACCTGCTTGTGATCGCCCCCACCGCCGGTGGAAAGACCGAAGCAGCGATGCTTCCGGTGATCGACCGGGCACTGAAAGAGGGAGCCCGGGGCGTCTTCTGCATCTATCTCTCTCCCCTCAAGGCCCTCATCAACGACCAGCTCGACCGTATCTCTGCCCTCTGCGCCCCGGGCCGGCTCACCGCGGCGGCGTTTCACGGCGATGTCCCTCCATCCGAGCGGAGACACGAGCCCGACGATGAACCCCACGTCCTCCTGATCACCCCCGAGTCCCTCGAAGTCCTGCTCCATGCCCGGGATGCGCCGGTTCGTTTCAGTCCCCTGCGGTACGTGGTGGTCGACGAGGTTCATGCCTTCGTCGGCACCGATCGAGGGGTACAGGTACGGGCGCTCCTCGACCGTCTCGATCGGACAGCCTGCAGGAACGTGCAGCGGATCGGCCTCTCCGCGACGGTCGGGAACCCGGAGGGCGTTCTGGCCTGGCTCTCGAGTCCCGAAAGAAGACAGCGCCTCGTACGGATACCATCACCCCCGGTCCCGCGCCTGTTCTCGTTCTGCGTTGAGCCAGGGGAGGTGGAAAGGGCTGAGGCGCTCGTCCGGCTGGTCCGGGGACGGAGAGCCCTCGTCTTCGCCCGTTCCCGCGGGGAGGTTGAACGGCTCGCGCACCTCCTTGACGGACAATTGCCCGGACTCTACTGCCATCACTCTTCCGTCTCCCCGGCGACCCGCGAGATGGCAGAGAGGGCCGCAAAGTCCGGCGAACCGTTCTGCATCGTCTGCACGTCCACCCTTGAGTTGGGGATCGATATCGGGGACCTCGACCTGGTGGTCCAGAGCGGCCCCCCCTCATCGGTCGCCTCGTTCCTGCAGCGTCTCGGCAGGACGGGACGACGGGACCGTTCTGCTCGCTTTGCCTTTCTCCTCGCCCGCCCCTGCGAACTGGTGTTCGCCCTCGCAACGGTTGAGGCAGCCTCGCGGGGAGAGGCGGAGCCGATCCGGCCCCCGGAGCGGCCCTACCACGTCCTCGCCCAGCAGCTCCTGCTCCACCTGATCCGCGCCCGCCGGACCCGTCTATCGGTGCTCAGGGATCTGGTCGGGTCGCTCGGTCCGTTCCGGGCGATACCGCCGGAGGAGGTCGACCGGGTTGCCGCTCACCTGCTCGAGGCGGGCTTCATCACCCGTGACGGAGACCTGGTGATGGTCGGGCCGGCGACGGAATCGGCCTTCTCAGGCGTCCACAGGCAGGAGCTGTTCTCGGTGCTCCGCGGAGGACGGGACTACCGGGCGATCACCCCGGACGGGGAAGAGGTCGGGCGTCTCGATGCGCGGTTTGCACGTTCGGACGGGAACGGTGCCTTCTCGCTGGGCGGACGCAGCTGGTCCGTGGTGGGGCGTGACGATCGTCACGGCCTGCTGATCGTTGAGCCCGGAACGGAGGGGCATCGAAAGGCCTTCTGGTCAGGGGAGAGAGGAGGTGCAAGCCCGCTCGTTGCCGCCTCTGCCCTGCGCATCATCGCCGAACGGTCATCCAGGCTGACGCTCGACGAAGTGACCCGGTCGACCCTCGAAGATGCCCTCGAACTGATTCCGGGTGCAGTGCACCCGACGGGGGTGACGGTCCTGGAGATCCCGGACGGTGGGACCGTTCGGGTGCTGGTCCTGACCCCGTTCGGGGCGGCGGGAAACCGGGTCGTCGCGTCGTTCATCAACGCGCGTCTCGGTCCCCGTTCCGCGATTCGTCCGACGGACTTCGGGATCGTCGTCCGACGGGCCGGGAGTGCAGGTCTGGCGGGAACCCGCGTTCACGCGGCGCTCGAATCGCTGCGTTCCGCGACACCGGAAGAGGTTGCACGGACCCTTCCTCCCCTTCCCTCCTCCCAAAGGGCGTTCGGGTCGCTTGTTCCGTCCGAACTCTTCGAACGGATGGTGATGGAGGATGTGTACCGGGTCCCGGACCTCCTCTCCTCACTTGCGCAGTCCCCGATCGTTCTGGCCCGCCCGGATGACGATGACGCCCTCCACGATCGCCGCCGCCCCGAGGAGAAGCCCGTCCCCCGGGAGGGTGATCCGCGCCAGGGGGTTCGGAAGATTGAGACTGACGGCGACCAGGGTGAGGAGCCCGAGAAGACCGACAAGGGCCCCGAGTGACGGAAGCAGACGGATGACTTCCAGTCTCCTGCCCGCAGGACCGGTAACTACGGGACGAACGGCGACCAGGACCAGGGCGAGTACCGTGAGGCCGAAGAGCCATTCGGCCGGCGAGGAGACCTCCGCGATCAACCCGCGCAGGAAGAAGTCGGGGTACCGGCCCGGGACGAACGGGCCGAGGAGCGGGTAGAACCACGCCGAAGGATCCCTCCACATCGCGTCGAGGACCTGGTGCGAGAGCACTCCAAGTGCGAGGACAGGACCGGTGAGCGGGTCCCGATGGCGGTAGAAGAGAATACCGAGAATCGTGACGAGCAGGAAAAACGCGAGCGTGTGCGAGAAGACCCTCCCGTTGTCGAGCAAGGCCCCAAGCAGCAGATGTCCGATCGGCTTGTCGATCAGGTCGGGCTGCAACGCCCCGACGATCCCTGCGGCAAGGAGGGGCAGGGCCACCCGTTCCCGGTTCCCGAGCAGGCCGATGGTAGCACCGGCCAAGAGATGGCAGAAGATGAGCATCAGCCGGTTTCAGGAATAGGCGTCGATCAGGTGGCGGTAGATCGATGTCGCGTCTTCAAGCAGGCGGACGGGGACCCGTTCGTCGAGCCCGTGGATGGACGCAAGGTCCCCGGGTCCGTACTCGACCGTCGGGAACCCGGCGAGCCTGAGGCTCCTCGCATCCGATGCCGCCCACTGTACAATCGGTACTGCCGGTCGACCCCGGACCGCCTCGATCGCGGCGCAGACCTCCCGTACAACCCGTTCTCCGGGGTCGGTGTAACTGGGGGGCGAACGGCTCAAGCACTCCACGGTGGCACGGGACGCCTGCGCCCGGAGGTCGGCGATGAGCCGTCCCGGGTCGCACCCCCAGGGGAGACGCAGATCGAGCTCCATGTCGCACCGTTCCGCCACGATGTTCGCCTTCTCACCACCCTCGATCCTTCCCGGATTATACGATAGACGGCGGAGGATCTGGCCTGATCCAGGAATGGCAAGGGCCTCTTCGAGAACGCGCTCCGAGTCCGCGATCACCGGTCGGAGCCCGGGTCCCGGGTCGAACTCGCGCTCGTGAAGCCTCCGGAGATGCTCGATCAGGCCGACCGCCTCCATGATCGCGGAGACCCCCCTGGCGGGGTAGAGGGAGGCGTGACCGGGCGTCCCGGTGAAGGAGAATCGAGCACGGATCAGCCCTTTCTGACCCAGGCACGGCGATCCCTCCGGGGTCGGCTCGGCGATCACGCAGTCGCACGGGGTGATGAGCGAGTGCCGGATCAGGTACCCGATGCCCCCTCCTCCCGTCTCCTCGTCCGCGACGAACGCGATGCCGATCCGGTCCAGGTCGGCATCCTCCTCCGCCGCGAGCGCGCACGCGGTGATGATCGCCGCGCAACCGCCCTTCATATCGGTTGCGCCACGCCCCCATACATACCCGTCCCTGACCTCGCCCCCGTTCGGGTCGCACGACCAGTTCCTCCCGTCTGCCGGAACGACGTCGAGATGCCCGCAGAAGAGGAGATCGGCTCCTCTCCCGTTCGCCACCACGTTCGCTCTTCCCGGTGCCCCTTCGGTGATCTCCGGGTTGAACCCGATCCGCTGGAGCTGGTCCTGAACAAACTCGGCACATTCGACGGTCTCCCCCGGAGGGTTCTCCGAACGGATGGAGACCAGCTGAGAGGTCAGGCGAGCGACATCGATCATGCAGGACGGCCCGCCCTGAACTCCTCGAAGAGCCTGGCGAGAGACCCTTCGTCTTCGTAGAGGGATTTTAAGAATTCGTTATCGAAGAGTTCATCGATCGCCATCCTGAAGAAGCCCACGGGCAGCGGGCTCCGGCTGTCCGGGTCGAGGACGAGGCGGAACGATCGATACCCCGCGGGGTTCTCCCGGTCGTAGACCGCCCGCCAGACCGTCGGGAGCCGTTCGAACCGTGTCGAATCCCTCTCCTTGAGCCAGTTGACGAACTCCCCGAAGAGCGCACGGTCACCCTTCTTCTCCTCGTCGATCCGCCATCTGAGGTATTCCATCGCCATGATGTTCTTCGGCGAGGAGTAGTTGTAACTGAGGAGTCCGAGGGTATAGTCCAGATGTGCGATCGCATCGATGAAATAGAACTTCAGGACCGGGTGAAAGAGTGATGTATCGTGGAGCATCAGTGACTTCTCGTACAGCCCGAGCAGGACCCTCAGATACTCATTGCCTTCTCTCATCAGGACAGCGTGGGGGGAGGGATTGGAAATATCTTGTTGTGTGGGCAGCAGGATCGATATCCGTCGGAAATATGCCACCAACGACCCCCTGACGGCGATACATCGTCAGTTCCGGCGGGACAGAGCGAAAAGAGTGAGTGGGCTCGCGGAGATTCGAACTCCGGACCTCCGCCGTGTGAAGGCGACGTCATAACCAGCTAGACCACAAGCCCGATGCACCGACCGGGAATTGAACCCGGGCTATTGGCTTGGAAGGCCAAAGTCATGCCACTAGACCATCGATGCGAACTGCCTTAAACGGTTCACACTCCGGTCTATTATAATTTCTCGTCTCCACATTTGAGTGTTTCCTTGCTTTATACGCCGGGTGCCCGGTTGGCCATCGGCGTCGCCGTGCGGCCGGCAGGTGGTATCCCCCGCCAGTGCTGGAGCTGCCTTCTGCCCCCGCCAAGCCCGGCACCACCCATGGAGGCGGCGGGTGTGAGAGGGGTTTCGTCTCTCTGACGACCATCGATACTGAGGCATGCCCACAGGGTGCGATATCGAAAAACGAAGAGACGAAAGGGGGGTAAAGACCAACCCTCTACCGGAAGAGAGCCCCCTGACCGATCTCCATCCTGCACCTCTCGAGTGCCTCGATCCGCTTCTCGAGCGGTGGGTGGGTGGCGAAGAGTTCTGCCAGGGCTGATGCCGTCACGGGCAGGATGAAGAACGCGCTCGCACCCTCCACCTCCCGGCGGCGCTCCCGGGGTGCCTCCACGATACGGCGGTTGATCTTCAGGAGGGCTGAGATCAGGGCATCGGGATCGCGCGTGATCAGGGCACTCCCGCGGTCCGCCGCATACTCGCGGTAGCGCGAGAGCGAGCTCAAAAGCAGGCTCGAGACGATCCAGACGACGATGGCGACGATCCATGCGATCATCCATGGGTTCCCTCCATCCCGCCGGTCGCCAAGGGAGAGGAAGATCGCGTTGTTCATGATCAGGGAGGCGATCATCGCCACGAACGAGGCGATCGTCATCGTCAGGATGTCGCGGTTCCTGACATGTGCGATCTCATGGGCCAGGACCGCTTCGAGCTCGCGGGGCGCGAGGAGACGCTGGATCGAGTCGGTGACGGCGACGACGGCGTGCGAGGGAGACCTGCCCGTCGCAAAGGCGTTCGGGATCGGAGAAGCCATAATCGCGACCCGGGGCATCGGGATGCCTGCCTCGGTCGAGAGCCGTTCAACCATCGCATGAAGCCCTGGATACTCGTCCCGCTCGACGACCCGCGCCCCGGTTGAGATGAGGACCAGGCGGTCGGAGAAGAAATACTGCACGAAACCGAGTCCAACCGCGACCAGGATCAGCCATCCCAGTCCGATGCCGAGCGAACGGAGCACCGCGAGGAACGCAAGGTAGACGAGGAGCAGAAGGCCCATCGTCAGCCAGATACGCATGGTCAATCCGTAATCACGCGGCCATTTCATGGGTACAGAGGGGTTGATGAGCCCCATAAAGGGATCGTTCGTGCACGCTCCTTTTCGTCCCATCCATCCGCCCATCCTCCCTCGACTCCCGGCGTGCACGCCGTCCGCTCTATCAGGGTCGACATAAACCATTTCTGTCCTCCCCCTCATACGCTGTAGATATGGACGAGGTCGATCCCGGTTCCCTGGCGGATGTTGCCTACGGTATCTTCGAGCACCTGCTCCAACGGGAACTCAGGGAGAACGGAGAATCGCTGTACCTCCTGGTGGAACAGGAGAGGGGTTTCACCGATGATCTCGTGCGGGTCTTCGATTCATTCCGTGCGGACTACCCGCCGCTCGCCGAAGCGCTCCTTTCCCGCTTCGGTTCGATCGAAGCGATACACGCGCTTTTGCACGCGGGCGAGGGCGTGGTCCCCACCCGGACCACACAGATGTACTGGATCGTCGAGGATGCCCCCTCCATCCATCCCACCGCCGTGGACGACGAACTGGCCGGCAAGTGGTTGATCTTTCTCCCGCCCGAGGAGGTGGATCAGACCTGGCGGCGTGTTCGGGACGCGACGGCAGCAGGAGAGCTCGGGATCTCTGCGAAGGTATCGACGGCAAAGCCGAACCCCGATTCTCGTGACTCCCGGTACGTCATCTACGTGTACACCGCCGACTGGCGCGATGAGCAGGAGGTCATGCGGGTGCGCGAGGTCCTCCGCTCTCTCGGGGTCGAAGAGAGGATCGGGTACAAGCGAAATCTGGAGACGTTCCGCGGAGAATACAGCAAAAAGGGAAAACGGGTTACGTATTACAGCGCATGACCACGCGGCGGCGCCCGCTCAGGCCTTGCGCTCCTTGTTCTTCGGCCGGAGGTTCTGGTACCCGCACTTGCGACAGTAGGTCGCCCGGATTGCATTTCGCGCATTGCAGCGCATGCAGATCTTGACGTTGAGGAGTCGCTCTTCGGCTTCTGGGAATCGTGCCATTATCGGTCACCACGTGGTCTTTGAGTCTATAATACAGGATCTTCGGTCGACTTAACGGTTTTCACCGAATGAGCGGTCCCGGTACCACTCCTGGAAGGCGGACAGTGCCCGGGATCGGTGCGAGAACCGGTTCTTCATCTCGAGTGGCATCTCGGCGAGCGTCTGGCCACCGATCTCGAAGATCGGGTCGTACCCGAACCCTTTCTCGCCTCGTGGAGAGGTTGTGATCGTGCCGTCGAGTCTCCCCTCGAAGAGCCGGATACCGTCAACGTCCGCGAACGCAATTACGGTGACGAAGCGGGCAGACCGATCGTCACTCCCCTCAAGAAGGCGCAGGATTCCCCGGTTACCGAGTGTCCGGTAGACGTATGCGGCGTAGGGCCCGGGAAAACCGGAGAGCGCGCGCACCGAAAATCCCGTGTCATCCACGATCAGGGGACGCCTCAGGATTCCGTGGGCATACCGGGCCTTCTCACGTGCGATCGGTCCGATCTCGTCGTCCCGGTACTCGGGGATCTCGAGCGGGACATGCTCCACCTCGATGGTTCCACCGAAAAACCCGGCAATCTCTTCCGCCTTATGCGGGTTGTTGGTCACGATAGCAAGTTTCAGAGGTACCGCCCCCTTCGTCTGATCGCCTCCTCGCGTTCAAGGACCGCATCGGCGCCCGGGAATGCCCGCCGGTACCCCCGGACGAACGCCGCGATCAGTTCGTCCGGCTCCGGGACGGCGGCGGAGAGGGACTGGAGCAGGACGTGGAGATCCACCCCCCGCGCCTCCAGCTCCTCGCTCGACTGTGCCAGTCCGAAGTCGATCACCACCACCCGCCCGTCCCGGACGATCATGTTCGAGGTTGTCAGATCCCCGTGGACGATTCCCGCGGCGTGCAGGCGCCCCACCGCCTCGCCTGCCGCTTCGAGCCGTTCTGCAGAGAGCCCTGCCTTGAGCACCTCTCCGTACACCCGTTCCATCACGATGGTCGTCCCGTCGACATCGCGGATGATCGGTGTGCCGACCCCGTTCCGTCTCGCTGCGGAGATGAGGCGTGCTTCCGAACGGGTCCGCTCCTGGCGAAGCCTGGTATCGAGCGCGGCGTCACGGTACCGCCTCTCGAACCGGGACTTGATCGCGTCGGTCTTTCCGAGCTGGACGATCGCCTCCGCACCGCGTGGTTCCACCCTGAAGAAGGTCTCCGGGTGGTCGTCCCGCCAGGGGCACGGCACCTGGTCGATCCGGTAGTTCGGGTCGACCCGTGATTCGGAGATCGGGGTGTTCATACCGTTTTCGAGCTGAAGCCTGCCCGTGTACGCGATCATCGCCCCGTTGTCGCCGAGATACACCGGTTCCGGAACAAAGAGGCGTGCTCCGCGCTCCTTGCACATCGTGCCGAGCATCTCCTGCAAACGGCGGTTCGCACCCACCCCCCCGACGAGGAGGACCTCGTCCTTTCCGGCATGGGCCAGGGCCCGCTCGGTCACCTCCACGCACATCGCGAATGCGGTCTCCTGCAGCCCTCTGCAGACGTCCGGCAGGGGTGCCTTCGAGGAGGATGCCGAGGTGACAAGCCCCGAGAAGGCAAGGTCCATGCCCTTGACGGTGTACGGGAGTTCGATCATCTCCCCTTCACGGGCAAGCCTCTCGATCCCGGGCCCCCCCGGGTGAGGCAGACCCCGGGTGCGTGCGAACTTGTCGAGGGCGTTACCGAGCCCGATGTCCAGGGTCTCGCCGAAGATACGGTACCTGCCTGCGAGATACCCGATCACCTGGGTGTTGGCACCCGAGGCGTACAGGACGATCGGGTCCTCGCATCCGGTGGTATAGCGGCCGATCTCCACATGCGCCAGGCAGTGGTTCACGCCGATGAGCGGCACACCGAGCGCGAGTGCGAGGGCTCGGGCCGCCGTCGCCACCGTCCTGAGACAGGGGCCGAGTCCCGGCCCCTGGGAGAACGCGACCGCATCCAGCCGCCCGGCACGCCCGAGGACCGGCGCGATCACGTCCTGCATCCGAGAAGCATGGTGCTGGGCCGCCTCCCTGGGGTGGATCCCACCCGAGGGGGGCCGATACGGATCAGAACGAAGTGCAATCAGGTCATGGTTAAAAAGAGCGGCACTGAGGTTCCATGCAGTGCCTTCGAGGCCGATTACCGTCCCGGTCGCCGGCATCGACGGGATTACTTCCTGAACTCGGTGTAGCCGCAGCGACCGCAGGCGTCCCGGTCCGCGTGTTCCGCAAGGACCACACCCGTGCCACAGCGCGGGCAGTACCGGCGTCGGAGGGTCGCCTTCTCACCCTCGATGGCGAAGTAGGACGAACGCTTGACCGCAACCTTTCCGCCCTTCTTTCCCTTCGACTTTGCGGCCATCTTCAGGCCTCCTCGGATGACTTCGGCTGTCCGCGGTTGAACAGGTACTCGGCCTCTGCCCGGTTCCGCGCCTCCTCGCTGTCGTAGATCCGGAGCATCCCTTCCACCTTCGTCATTCCGTACTGGGTCGAGAGCGTGTCGAGCACGGCGAGGTTCTCCCCGACATTCTTCATGGCACAGAGCCGCCCGATGATCTCTTTCCGCGAAGGCGTCGGTCCGTCGTGCGTGAGGACGAACCGCAGCTCCCGCCGGCTCAGAAGCTCATTGCGGGTGTCCTGTATGATCTCAACTTCCATCGATATCCTCTAGCTATACGAGCGGGGTTCTTATAAAATATGGCCTGGTTCCGCCTCTTCGAAGAGCGCGAAGAGCAACTCTGCCCGACGTCGCTGCTGCGGGTCGATCCGGGTTACGACGACACCTCTGCCCGGTTGCCCGTAGACGAGAACCGCGCCATCGGGTGCGGCGAGCGCCAGCGGTACGACCGCCAGGTCCTCTTCTCCGTGCACCTCGATCGTGGTGGGTGGTGACGCGAGGGCATCCCGAACCGCCGCGATGAGTTCGTCGGTGAGGTACCCGGCCGGATTGCGGACGCGGATGGTACGTGACCCCGGTATCCGCGGCAGCGGGATCGGGACGTGCCTCTCGGTGTACCCGTCCACCACCGCCACGGCGGGCTGGAGACCGCCGGAGATGAGATTGTGCGTGACCACGTCCCCCACCGACAGGATCATCCCGTTCCGGATGCAGGCACGGGCTTCGTCGATCGAGGGGAAGAGTCGTCCGAAGGGTGCCCGGAACGCCCCCCGGTGCTCCGCGGGGAGGCGGCGCATCAGCGGACCTTCAGGGCGTACCGGCCGGCGGTTGAAATATTGACCTTCTTCGCCACCTGTGAGTGGCGGGGATCGATCACGACGAGGTACCCCGACCAGTCGGTCGAGAGGTTTGCCGTCCCACACATCACGCAGGTCTCTCCTTCGACCAGACGGTGGCACTCGCGGCAGACCTTGGGGAGGACCTTCTCACGACGGCGAGCGACCATCAGCGTCCCCCTCTGCGTTCCTTCTCTTCACGCTCGTTCCGGAGCTCCTCGTCAAGCCAGAGTTCGGTTCCCAGGCCCGTCTGGCGCATGGTCAGACCGATCTTTGAGTCCCGGGGCTCGCGTTCGTTCAGCGAGAGGGTGACCACCCTCACCCGGACGCGCTCCCCGACGGCGATATGCCGCCCGGAGTCCTTGCAGATCAGCCGTCCGTTCATCTCGTCGTAGGTGATGTATTCGTCCGAGATCTGGCTGACGTGGAGCATCGCGTCGATCGGTCCCAGGCTGACGAAGGAGCCGAAACTCGTGGTCTCGACCACGATCCCCTCGAGCACCTCCTGCAGCGAGAGGCGCAGGGTGAGCGCCTCAAAGGTCACGTCGTAATAGACGGCCCCGTCTCCGGGGACCAGTTCACCTTCTCCCACGTCGAGAACCCTCGTCACCGCGATGAAGATCCCGACCTCCTTGTCGATGCTCCCCTCGAGTTGCTCCTGCAGCACGTCCAGGATCACGCGTTCAAGGTTCTCGCCCAGGCGGTGGGGGGGTACCCGCACCTTGTCTTCGAGCCTCAATCGATAATACATGGTCTCTCCTCGTTTCCGCTCATCCTCTCTCCAGGGTGATCCGGCGGGGGCCGCGCAGGGTCAGCACCGGCACGCCGTCCCTGAGCAGGGTCTTCCTCAGTGCACCGTCTCCCGTGGCGACAATACAGTCGTGAGTGCGGGCGTACCTCGCGATCCGGTCGTCCACCGTCAGGTTGTCGTCCGCACCCAGGGACTCCTCGATACATCGACCGGCGAGCGCCAGGCCGAACCGTGCAGCCGCACCCCGGCGTCCCTGCTGCCGGGCGATGCCGGTGAGCTCGTCCCTCACCTCGCGTGGCACGACGGGTTCGAATGCCCCGATCTGTGCCTGAACCTCGGAGAAGAGGTCTACTCCCCGTTCGAGCGGTATCATCAGTGCGTTTGTGTCGAAGAGCACCCTCACTCGGTGAGGACGCCCATACCGATCAGTCGCCACCGGGCACCGACCTGCCGGCTGATCGCGATCCTGGCCCCGACCGCTGCGCAGACCGGACGTTTCAGCTGCATCTCGACCGTATCCTTCTTCGATCCGGTGA
>ENA-UOWE01005009-UOWE01005009.1-activated-sludge-metagenome-genome-assembly--contig:-NODE-5009-length-12366-cov-40.673138_pt1 | contig 12366 bp, 7 predicted proteins | sample MGYA00249841_ERZ761562 | MGnify/ENA primary metagenome ERZ761562 (study PRJEB28883, sample SAMN05720200) | activated sludge metagenome | isolation source: Anaerobic digester | place: Japan... | reverse complement strand
GTTTTATGTCTGAAATACCTTCGAGCTCAGCCGCCATCATCGGATTATTAAAATTGGCATCCCAGGAAATGCCCGAAAGGCGATCGGTCTCCTGCTTGCGGGCAATATAGCGCTCGACATTCAAACCCCAGGCCGGCAGGTCTTTTTTAAAGGAAATCGTTTTAAGAGGAATTTTCATCTCGGCTGACCAACCATCAGACAGGATTTTTGCCCGGCCCTCCCAGATGCCATCCCAGTTCAAACTGGCATTGCCACCCGAAACGAGGCCTTCGCTGCGAGCGCCTTTCGGATTGATATAAAAGATATAAGCAGTCCTTTTATCTAAGAAAGGATCGATTAAAACCCGCACAATATCGTTGCTGGTGCTGGTCCCCTGACGGCTTCCATACATTCCCTGACTCTCACCGGTCTGGTCATGAGAAAGCGAATTTGCTGCAATTTTCCCCGGTTCACTATCATAACAATAAATACCAATATAAAGATTGCTTTCATCATAGACTACTCTTAGCTCGGTTTTCTCCGTCGGCTCAGATCCAGGAGAAGGATCAACCATTTTAAAGCCAGAGAAGGGCTCAGCCTGCTTCCAGACTTCATCGGCCAACAGGCCATCCAGATGAGGCGCCTTTTCGATTCTGACCGCTTTAATTTTTATGACCGAATTCGGCTGAGCCGAAAAACCTGGAAACGGAATAAGAGCGGCAAAAATCAACCCTGCAAAGATAAAAAGAAAATACCTGCTTCTATTCATGCTCTCACCACTTGAATTAAAATTAATTTTTTTGTCTTGAATTTGGCCGGCTTATCAGTCTGGCCGCCTGTTTGATTTAAGACTTTTGATTTCAGCCAAATATCTCTCTAAATTAAAGACGAATTATAAATGATAATCTTCCAGTTGTCAGTTATAAATTTTTATCTAACTCAAAATTTACAACTACAGTCAATGAATCTGTTTTTGAACAGCTACCAGCCGCTCGGCAATAAACGTTTAGTTTGAACTTCAGGGAAGGAAGCCTTGCCCCACCGGTCGGCCTGAGGCAGAAGCAACTCCAGGCAAACCAACTGGCCTGTTACGCTTGCCAGGTTCGGCCAGAAACCGACCTCATAGAACAAATCTTTCGGACGGAGTTAAACTGAAAAACCAGAAGTGGCTAACCTCATATAGACATAACTTATAAAACGTTTTTTATCGTCCGACACTTCATTTTAAGAGTTAGCAGCGAAATCTATTATTCAAAAATCATAGCCAGCCCGACGCTCCAGCCTGCCGACAAAATCAGTCTGTCTGTGACCGATTACATCTGCCACAAAGTAAGGTGCTCCTTGCCATCCTAATCTTTTATAAAGAGCTTCACATAGTCCAGATTACTTTGAAGCCTGGCGCGGCAATCTTCAGTAGCTTCGGCTAGGGACAGACCTTCTTCCAGCAATTTTTTGGCCGGTTCCAAATTGGCCGTCGAATCCTGCTTGTGTTGTTTAATAATCATATAGGCAGCATTATTTTTCCCCCAGGCAACGATATCTGGACGACCCAGCCCTTCTGCCTGTCGGATGTATTCAAGGTAATATTGAAGAGCTCTGACATAGTCACCTTCCTGATCATACTTTTCGGCCTCGGCTTTGGCCTGGCGCCAGTTCTCCCAGGAAATTGGAAGCTGGGCTGCTTCCTGTTCCTGTTGTTCCTGTTCTTGCTGGGCGGCAGCTTCTGACGCAAAAAATAATGGGCTGACCAGGCCCAGGCTCAAAATGACAGCCAGGCTGAGATAAGCTATTTTTTCCATTTTCTTACCCCTTCCTTCTTTGTTTTCCCAATTCTTTGTCCCAACACTAGTATTTTAAAGCACTATCTTTAAAATTACAAAAAATTTCATATTAAATAGGATAGGGTGGCAGGGCGTGTCTCCGCTCTGCCCGCAGCAGAAGGGGTTCCCAACGGGGGGATGGGTGAAGCGAGGACGGACGGGGGCGCGCCCTGACAGGACCCCATTCCTCTTTGATTTACTCTATCCCCATCTCCCCCAGCAAGTAGCCGGCACCGCCCAGCTCCTGGAGTATCCACAAAACATATCTTATATCCACGCCAATTGACCGGCTGAAATCATGGCTCCACGTAAAGTCATTGATGGTTGCTTCCCACGTCCGGTCAAAGTTGACTCCAACCAGTTCGCCATCAGCATTGATAATGGGGCTACCCGAATTGCCACCGGTCGTATCTGTACTGTAAAGCAGGCAGACTGAGACTGTTTTGAGTTCAGGGTTAATAAAGCGCCCGAATTTTTTCTGCTTGACGAGCTCCAGAAGAGCAGGCGGGGTATCATAAGGTTCTCGACCGGTAGTTTTTTCGACCACTCCCTGAACAGTGCTAAATGGCTTATAGAAGACAGCATCCCTGGGTTCATATCCTTCCACCCGGCCATAGGTCAGGCGCAGAGTGCCATTGGCATCGGGTATAAACTGCTGGCCTAGGAATTCCTGGCGAATATCAACCAGCTTGGCCTGCAGCTCATCCAGCTGGCCTTTTCTCGCCCGGTTAGCTTCTTCCATTTTCAAGTATTCGGGATAAAGGGCCAGGGCCAGCTTCAGTAGTGGATCATCAATTTGCTTCAGGTCAGCCGGCTTTCTATCCCAGAGAGTATTGATAAACTCTACATCCTGCATTCTGGTTTTTTGAAAGATGTTATTCGCGATTTCATCCAGATTATTTCCACTGACTATTAACTGGCTGAGTCCTTCAATCTTCTGATGGTCGGGAAGGGCCTCAGCTTTTTTTAGAAGTTCCTTAAAGATGGCCAGATCCGTCGGGAGATAGAAGCTTGCTCTGAGAGTCAGACCTATCCGTTGCCTGGTCCGGTTAAAATTCCTGTCCATATAGGCAGCACCTCTTTCCAGGTCTGGTTTCTGACGTTCATGGGTTGCTTCCACCACGGTCATGGCGTTCTGAAATAAAATTACCGAGCGCCGCAGATTATCCAGGACAAAGCTTCTGGGATAGTCCAGTTCCATCTCTTTGTAGATTCTTTCCAGTGACGGTAAAACCTCACCATAAGCAGCCTGACGCTTCGGATCGGCCTGGATAAAAGCCTTCAGGTCCTGTTCCTCCTGCTCTTTCTGGGCCAAATAATTCAAGCGCTGGAGCCCGGCCAGTTTACCGCGATAATTTTTCATAGTGTTGGCCAGGCCTTTGATCCTTGAGTCGTGCTTGAGAGCTACCTCGCGGCTGGTTTTACCCATCTCTTCCATCAAGCGAATCTGCCATTCATACCAATCAGCTACAGCTGGCATCCTGACCTTCTGTTCAAAAGCTATGTAACTTGCTGGCAGGTGGCGGTAAGTGCGCCCCGGGTAGCCGAGCAGAAAAACAAAATCTCCTTCCTTGACCCCGGCTGGATTTACCTTTAAATAAGTCCTGGGACGAAAGGGCACATTATTCGGGCTGTATTCCGCCGGTTTCCCGTCCGGGGCGACATAGGCCCGCATGAGGGTAAAATCACCGGTCTGGCGAGGCCACATCCAGTTATCGTCTTCCCCGCCAAAATTGCCAACAGCCAGAGGGGGGACATAAACCAGCCGAATGTCCCGAAGATCAGTGTAAAGAAACAACCAGTAGGATTTGCCTGGAAACATTTCGGCCACTTCAGCTCGCTTGCCTGGATTGGCCTTCTCGGCAGCAGCTACCAGTTGCTTGATTTTTCTCTCAATCGCCTTAGTCCTCTCGGCCGGGCTCATTTTCGTCTTGACCACGGATAGAACTTCAGTTGAGACATCCTTGAATGATTCGGTAATGCGGGCGGTCTGACCGGCTGCTGGAATTTCCTCAGTTCTCGTCCTGGCCAGAAAACCGTGTTTAAGATAATCTTTTTCTGGAGTGCTGGCCGCCTGCACCGAGCCAAAAGCCACATGATGATTGGTGATGAGAAGCCCCTCTTCGGAAATGAATGAGCCGGTAGCGCCCAGCTGAACAACAGCATAGAGCAAGCTCTGTTTGGCTGGATCATAAATAAGAGAGGGATCCATCCTCAGCCCTTTCTCGCGCAGGTTCAGCTTTTGAATTTCGCTGAGCGGCCACATGCCCTCATCAGCTCGAACTGATAAAGATAGCCCCCAGAAAATTAAGACCAGGCTAATAGCACCGAGAATATTTTTGAGCTTTAATACTTTTTTCAACATAACCTCCTGTTTCTCCATAAGACTGAAAATAATGATACCTGTCCTTGAGATATTTTTGTCAGCCTTTAATCTCCGATTTTTATCAACGCAATCATCTTAATATAGTTATGATATCTTCCTTAACAAAATTTCATTCCAGCCTGGCTTTAGTTTATAAAACCTGAACCTCAGCGGTCAATGCTTCTTCTCATTTTTCAGGGTCAGGTTAAAGCTAAGACTAGGGCTGACTCGCTACCCGCCAGGCGAAGGCAGCAGAAGGAAGTCTAACCGGTCTCAGGACAAATTTCATCGGCGAGCCTGGTGCCAGGCAATATCTATCTTTACCCGGAGGAGCTCAATAGGAAAGATAGACTGCCTGAAATAGCGGGGCCAGAATTGGACGGGAATAAAGCACCAACCCTCCCCAGAAAATATTCTCTCCGATCTTGTTATTTATTCTTCTGTTTATCTCCGGCCAGGCGCAGAAAAAGATCAGCAATAGCTGCGTCCTGGACGCCCAGCCCGGTCAGGTCAGCCACGGTGATGTCATTGGCCGATCGTCTTCCGACTTTTCTGCCAAGAACCAGCTCTCCGATTTCTCCACTGATTTTGTCTTCAGAAATCACTCCGGCTTGAAGAGCGTGGTGAACTTCTCCCAGGTGGCGACATTGGTTAACCGAATCACAAAAGATAAAGTCAGCCCTGGCCAGGACTTCGGGATAGAGTTCCTGTTTTTCAGGTCCGTCAGAGCCCATAGCTGTGATCTGAACTCCAGGTTTCAACCACTCAGCTTTAACTAGCGGCTGGCGACTGGCTGTCGCCGTGATGATTATGTCTGCTCCTTTTACCGCCTCTTCCGGTGACGGAAACGCATGGAATTTAACCTCAGGAAAAACTTCAGTCATTTCTTTCACATATCGCTCAGCGTTCTCCGGCTGGCGACTCCAGACTGAAACCTCGGAAAAGACGCGCACTTCAGCCAGGGCCAGAAGCTGGAGACGGGCTTGAACTCCTGACCCTATAACGGCTACACGTCTGAGGTCAGCTCTGGCCAGATATTTGGCGGCTACTGCTCCGGCCGCAGCTGTCCTTAAATCAGTCAGATAACCGTGGTCAAAAAGGATAGCGGCCAGTTCGCCGGTCATAGCTTTATAAACCAGCATCAGACCATCACCGGCTGGAAGACCATGGAGAGGATTTTTATAGAAGCCAGAAGCAACTTTGATCACGTAATGATCATGGCCAGCAAGATAAGCAGCTTTCACATGGACTTCACCCTCCAACTCTGGCAAATCAAGGTTAATAACCCCGGGCAAAATCGCCAGGCCTGAACTATAAGCAGCCAGAGACTGTTCGATAGCCGGGATAGCGTCCTTCAGGCTGATTGAGTTTCTTATCTCAGGTTCAAAATAGGTCTGCATAGCCTGGCTCAATTTCCTTTTTTTATAGTTTCTTTTTCATCCACCAGCTTTACTCGGAGGGGAGCAGTTTGGCCCTGTTTGTTCTGGCCCGGGAACAGAGTCAAATGGGGGAAAGGAATACTTATCCCCTTCCGGTCAAATGCCTTTTTCAACCGGCGGTTGAATTCGCGGCTCACCTCCCACTGTTTGCTTGGCTTGGTCGTTGTCCTGGCCCTGATAACCAGAGCTGAATTTTCAAAGTGGTCGAGACCCAGAATTTCAAGCGGAGAAAGTATACACTCAGAAAATTGCTGGTCCAGACGCAGCTCTTCGTCCACTTCTTTTAAGGTCTGGATGACCTCGTCTACATCTTCATCAAAAGCAACCCGGACATCAAAGACAAATTGAGAATATTCCCTGGTCATATTGGTGATCACATCGATCAGATTGTTAGGAATATAATGGACGTTCCCATCCAGACTGCGGAGAACAGTCATTTTCAGGTTAAGCCCCTCGACTACCCCACTGCGCCCGGCAATTTCCACCACATCGCCGACCCTGATCTGATCCCAGAGGATGATAAAGAAACCATTAATGACGTCCTTGATGAGTGATTGGGCGGCAAAGCTGATAGCCAGTCCGGCCACACCAGCAGTAGCCAGCAGGGGACCAATCTGGATATCGAGGGCGGCCAGAACAGTCAGCACCGCAATGATCACAATGAGGCTATTTAGAAACTGTTTGATCATGCTCGACAGGGTTCTGGCTCTCTTGAGCGATTCCTCATCTTCCCTGCCCTTGAGAAAGATTTTCTCCAGGCGCCTGGCCAAGCCGCGCGAGATGCGAGTCAAGACCATAACTACTATAACGATCAAAAGGACTTTGAGACCGGTAGTTAGCAGCCAGGTCAGTCCTTTTTGTAATAATTCCGGTGTAAACATTGTTTCCTCCTGAATTTTGGCATTGAGTAAATATTAACACAGCGGATAAGGTTAAAAAATCAACGGCAGTAAAAACTAAGTCTCTTATGAAGAAAAAAGAGCTTAATTCTCAGGAAGCAGGATCACTCAAAATTTATATGATGGCTCAAAAAGAAGCGAAATTCCTGGCACCAACCTCGATCTGGCGCCCTTCAATAATTTCTGATTTCCTATTTATTTATTCTCGGAGAGCAAATACCAACAGTGGGGCTGAGGATCAATAGACATATCATATATTTAGACTCATTCTAATATTAGAATTATTCTAAATATGTGGCCGCCTTGAGAAAAAGCAGCAGGGATGGAGCAGCCACTGGCTAACAAGGGCGAACCTGGCTTGCTCTTGTTTACCTAATCGACAATAAATAAAACCGGCCGCTTAAACCCAGGTCAGAAGCTCTGATGCTCGGTGCGGCGGATGATTTCATCCTGGAGCTCTCTGGCACAATCCACAAAATAATCACTGTAGCCAGCCACCCTGACAATCAGGTCGCGGTATTTTTCCGGGTGTTTCTGAGCATCGCGCAGTGTTTCAGCTGTAACAACATTGAACTGGATATGGTGTCCCATCAGCCGGAAATATGAGCGGATTAAATCTTTGAGCTTCTCCAGTCCTTCATCGTCAGCCAGAAGCTGCGGGGTAAATTTCTGATTGAGAAGTGTTCCACCGGTTTTGATGTGGTCGAGTTTCCCTTCTGATTTAATGACGGCCGTCGGGCCTTTTCTATCCATGCCCTGGACAGGCGAGATGCCTTCTGAAACTGGCTCACCAGCCAGGCGCCCATCAGGAGTCGCTCCGGTTACCTTACCAAAATAAACGTGAACAGTAGTCGGCAGCAGGTTAATTCTGTACTTCCCACCGCAGACCGTCGGGCGGCCATCAATCAAATTAAAGTAGAGGTCAAAAACCCGTCTGGCCTGCTCATCAGCATAATCATCATCGTTGCCAAACTTGGGAGTCTTATTAAGCAGATGGTCTCTGAGCCGCTCATAACCCTTGAAATTCTGGCTCAAAGCGCGCAGCATCTCATCCATCGTGACGACCTTCTGGTCAAAGACATTATATTTGAGTGAGGTCAGCATGTCGGTAATGGTCCCCAGGCCAACGCCCTGAATGTATCTGGTGTTATAGCGAGCACCACCATTATGATAGTCCTTACCTTTGGCCACACAGTCATCGATAAACAGCGACAGAAAAGGCGACGGCAGGTAGGTGGCAAAAAGCTTTTCCACCACGTTGTTGCCGCGGATTTTAATGTCAATAAAATGTTTCATCTGCTTCTCAAAGGCTGACATCAGCTCTTCAAAGCTGCCAAAATTCCGCGGATCACCTGTCTCGAGGCCAATCTTTTTCCCGGTTCTGGGATCAACTCCATTATTGAGTGTAATCTCGAGAACCTTGGGCATATTAAAATAACCGGTCAGAATATAAGCTTCACGACCAAAAGCGCCAGCTTCAACACAGCCGCTTGATCCGCCTTTGCGGGCATCTTCCACCGCTTTCCCCTGTCTCATGAGTTCCTGGACAATAGCATCGGTGTTAAAAATCGATGGCTGGCCAAAACCTGTCCTGATAATTTTCAACGCTCTGAGCAACAGTGAATCAGGATTTTTGGCACTGACCTGAACCATAGAACTCGGCTGAAGAAGTCTCATCTCTTCAATCACATCCAGAATCAGATAGGATAATTCGTTGGCACCGTCGCTGCCATCCGGCTTCAAACCACCGACATTGATCAAAGCAAAATCAGTGTAAGTACCGCTTTCCTCAGCTGTCACTCCGACCTTAGGCGGCGCCGGCTGATTGTTAAACTTAACCCAGAAAGCTTCCAGCAATTCCCTCGCCCACTCTCTGGTTAACGTCCCCTCTTCCAGTCCTTTTTTATAAAAGGGGAATAAATTTTGATCAAGGCGGCCAGGATTAAAGGAATCCCAGGTATTGTATTCGGTGGTAACACCAACATGAACAAACCAGTAATATTGCAAAGCTTCCCAGAAATCGCGGGGAGCATGAGCCGGAACCCAGTCACAAACCTCAGCAATTTTTTCCAGTTCTTTTTTCCGCTGAGGATCTTTCTCAGCGGCCGCCATGGACCTGGCCAGCTCTGCATAGCGTCTGGCATAAAGCATCAGAGCATCGGCAGCAATTGCCATCGCTTCGAGCTCATACTGCTTGTCCAGCGCCTCCGGGTCATGATAGAAGTCAAGCCTGGCCAGCGACTCTTCTATATCTTTTTTGATATCGAGCAGTCCTTTAGTATAGATTTTATCACCAAGGACAGTGTGGCCCGGCGTTCTCTGTTCCATAAATTCGGTGAAAATACCGGCTTCGTAAGCGTCCTTCCACTCCGGTGTCATGGCCGCCAGCAGGCGGTCGCGCATCGAACGTCCGCGCCAGAAGGGGATGATTTCGTCGTGATAAAGCTGGAGAGTTTCTTCATCGACAGCATAGTTTGTCTTCGGCCTGGAGTTAAGAATCTCCAGATCTTCCAGGGAATGGCAGCAAACCTCGGGATAGGTGGGCGTAGCCTTATGAGCCGGACCTCTCTCTCCCACAATTAATTCGCCATCGTCAATGAAAATAGCTTTTTTCTGCATTAAATCTTTAAAAACCAGCGCTCGCTGAATCGGAATAGGGGCTCGCTCCACTTCCGGCCGGCGGTAAGCCTCGGTAACAATTCTGGCTCTTTCAGAAGAAACTGTTGGTTTTGCTTCCAGCGAACTTTCTCTTAATTTTTTAATTCGTTCATTCATTTTTACCCTCCCTGTTTAACAATCAAGCCCCGGCCTCTGAAATAGTTTATGACATTATCAATCATGGCCTGAGTCGGGGGCTCAAAAATTTCAAACTGGTCACCCTGATCAAGGCGACGAACTTTTTCCACACCGCCCTTATGGTAAGGCAGGACATTCAGCATCTTAACCGATTTTAATTCCAGCAAAAAATCGGCCATAGCCTTAAGGTTTTCCTGACTGTCATTGACACCGGGAATAAGCGGAAATCGAATCCAGATAGGCTTACCGGTTTTGTCCAGAGCTTTAAGATTACTGAGGATGAGCTGGTTGGAAACACCGGTAAATTCTTTATGCTGGCTATCATCCATTAATTTCAAGTCAAATAGAACCAGATCAGATTTTCCGGCCAGGCGAAGAAAAGTCTCGGCTGGCGCATAACCCGAAGTATCAAGAGCAACATGAATACCGATCTGGTGCAACCGATCAATCAGGGCTTCGGCCAGCCCTGGCTGGAAAAGAGGTTCCCCGCCGGTCAGGGTCACACCACCGCCAGATTGATCGAAAAAGATTCGATCCTTTTCGACCTCAGCTATAATGTCTTCAACCGTCATTTCCCTGCCAACCAGAGCGATAGCCTCTCGCTGGCAGACTCGCTCGCAATCACCACAAAGCGTACATAGCGAGCGATCTGCTACCACTTCTCCATCTTCTTTCTGAGCTAAAGCACCGAATTTACAACTACGAACGCAGTCACCGCAGCGGGCACAACGATTGGGCATGAGCATCAACTCTTTATGAGGGGAAATACCCTCAGGATTATGGCACCACAGGCAGTGTAGCGGACAACCCTTAAAAAAGACTGTCATCCTGATCCCTGGCCCATCGTGGATGGCATAATGCTTGAGGTCAAAGATCATACCTTTCATCGAGTTTCTTCTTTCTTTTCTCCAAACCCCGAAAAATAAATATGCTCTGAAACCACCTTTTCCTTATGATAAGAGTCGTAGCAGGCCTGGGTCATGTCTTTCTGTTCTGCTGCCTTCCTATATCTGATATATCACATATCAGATACCCTGTCAATACATTTTTCGTCTTTTTAACGATTATTTTTTTATTGTTAGCATCCTCTGCCCCTTGTCTGAATCAGTACCTATTCCATTACAAGTGCTTATCATTTTCATTCCCTTTCTGGCTTTAGAAGTTTTCCTGGAAATTCTCCGCCGCCCTGAACATGCCCTGTCAGTTGATGGCTGCTTTCCCTTTTTCTAATAGTAAGGTTACCTGGCCAACCCTCTTAAAACATGACATAAATTTATTCATCAACGGCTCAAAAACCTGAAAATTGTTCTGCTCCTGAATACCTCGCCCGGTCTCAAGACAGTCGAGGGGAAATTTGGCTTATTGGGCGAATCAGGAAAGTGCTGTGACTCCAGACAGAAGGCTGACCTTGGCCCATAGGTTTTTCCTGCTTTGCCTCTTATTGTTCCATCCAGAAAGTTGCCTGAATAAAATTGAAGGCCTGGCTCTGTCGTCAGGAGTTCCAGCTGCCGGCCGGAATCAGGTTCAAAAACTCTGGCCACGACAGCCAGTTCTCCTTTATTGTCCAGAACAAAATTGTGATCATAGCCGCCAGGCACCTGGTCTATTCTTTTGCCTATTCTTACCGGCTGCCGGAAGTCAAAAGGAGTACCGGCGACGGGTTTTATCTCCCCGGTAGGAATAAGCGTCTCATCCACGGGTGTAAAGGCTGAGGCCAGAATTTGAAGCTCGTGGTCGACAATATTATCTTTGGTCCCGGCTGATAAATTAAAATAACTGTGATTGGTCAGATTGAGGTGAGTCGGCCTGTCGGTAGTTGCCTGATAATAAATCTCAAGCTGACAGTCATTTGCTAAAAGATAGGTAACCTGGCACGATAGGTTGCCCGGGTAACCCTCTTCTCCGTCAGGGCTGAGATAGCTAAATCTGACGCCTACCCCTGAGGGCTGAGTGAATGGCTCAGCTTGCCAGACGACTTTGTCGAATCCTCTTATTCCACCATGAAGGTGGTTCGGGCCATCATTCTTTGCCAGCTGATATTCGCGGCCGTCGAGAACAAAACGCCCCCCGGCAATTCTATTGGCATATCGTCCGATTGTTGCTCCCATATAGGGGTTTGGCCCAAGATAACCAGAGAGTGAGTCAAAACCCAGAACAACGTCTCCGATCTTTCCTTGCCTGTCAGGAACACAAAGAGAAACCAGTGTTGCCCCATAACTCATCAGGATTGCCTTAAGGCCTTCATCATTTTCCAGCTGGAAAAATCTAACGGACTGGCCTTGATAATCTTCTGATATTTTTTCCTGTATTACCATTCTCGAGCTCCTTTTGAAAAAAAATATGAAAAAAGTTTTTTATTAATAAAAAGACTCTGATATTAAGTTAAAAAAAATATCAGATTTTCCTGCTCAGCACAAATCATAATTTTAATTGATTGGATTAATGGTTAACTGACCTGACCGGTAGCCAGAATTTCCCTCTTCCTCGCCACCATTCAACTCAAGAAATAAAATCAGCAGTCGGTCTTTATCTGACCGCTTGGATCTTCTTTTTAACCTCTGGTTGCTCAGGATTGATCTCAAGAGATTTTTGCCACACGGCCAGAGCCTCTTCTTTTTTACCCAGTTTAAGATAGCAATCACCGATTAGATCAAGGAGCTGAATATCGGTCCCGTGCTGGGCAACAGCTTTGTCAAGAATATTCAGTGCTTTTTCATATTGACCGATATTGAAAAAGGCCTGAGCAGCGACAAAGTAAGTCTCATAGCGGACACCCTGTTCAGCCGAAACGAAACTGTCAAGAATTTTAGCGGCCTTCTCATAATCTTTAAGGCCGACATAAACTCTGGCCAGTTCCATAGCCAGATCCTGATTGCCAGGAGCTTTGGCCATGGCTGGTTCCAGAACTGTTCTGGCCTCAGCCAGGCGCCCAAGATTGTAAAGCTGATTGCCTAGGATCCAGCCATAATAGGGATCGCTGGCCGGCGGGAGAACTCGAGATAGAACCCAGGGACGGGGCAAAGTTTCAAGATAGGTCAGATCGAACTCGTCTTTGACAGTTAACTTTT
>ENA-UOWE01005008-UOWE01005008.1-activated-sludge-metagenome-genome-assembly--contig:-NODE-5008-length-12367-cov-29.612817_pt1 | contig 12367 bp, 8 predicted proteins | sample MGYA00249841_ERZ761562 | MGnify/ENA primary metagenome ERZ761562 (study PRJEB28883, sample SAMN05720200) | activated sludge metagenome | isolation source: Anaerobic digester | place: Japan... | reverse complement strand
GGGTCTGGCAACCGGCCCCGAGGAGGCTAAATGGAAAACAAGCGGAAACCCACCGGCCTGATGCTGGTGGGGGCTACTTTTATTTGCATGAGCATTCTCATTGGGGCGGCCAGTGGCGCGGAGCATGCCAGCCTGCCCGATCTGCAGGGCAAGCTCAAGGAGACCACCTCGCTCAGGCTTATTCTGAGCGAGCAGTTGAAGGGCTCGGATATTGCTCCCAAGACCCCTCCGACCAAGCAGTCGATTCCGCTCTCATCCGATGATCCATCCGCCCAGATTTCGGATCTTACTGCCATCAACTCCGTGGCGGAGAGGGATGTCGTCTTCGATGAGCAGCAAAACGGCGATCCCAATGCCAGGGGTCTGGCAAATTCCCTGGGAGTGAGCGTCATCGGCGACCAAGCCGAGATGGAGGAGAGCTGGTCGGAAGAGGAGATTGACTGGGATTCAATCGCGACGGAAGATGTGGAAAGGATCGTGGACGATGCCATAAATTCCAGCCCTGTAGGCAGCAAGGAGCTATTGGGCATTTCAGCCTACAAGTCCCTGTCGGCTCAAGAGGCGCCGAGGCAGCTTGGAAATAACCTCAAGATAGATGTCAAAGGCGTTTCGGTAACCGCTCTAAACACTGCTGAAGGGGGCCGCGCCGAGGCCACATCCAATATCATCATCAAACCGGTGCAGATGATAATCTGCCCCTCCGAGGTGGGGGAGAAGCTGAAGTGATTTCCTAGCATTCTCCCTAATTATTTTTTATTAATTTCACTGAATATATATCTAAGAGATAAAAATCGATGCCGCATTCATGAGGAGCCGTTGCCCGGTTTCATTTCCGGACGAAAGAGCATCACAAACTATAAGGGCATTTTGCTCCAATGCTTCTGCCGATATGACTATCCAGAGACCGAGGGGCACCAGGGACTTTCTCCCGGAGGAGATGCAGAGAAGAAGCCAGGCCAAAAGGGCGATGCAGGATGTTTTAGAGCGCTGGGGATACCGGGAGGTGGCTACTCCCACCTTCGAGCATCTGGAGCTTTTTACATCAAAGTCGGGGCCATCGGTGATTGAGGAGATCTACAGCTTCAAGGACAAGGGGGGCAGGGACCTGGCGCTCCGTCCGGAGCTCACCGCTCCGGTCATGCGCATGTACGTCTCGGAGCTGCAAAACTCGCCCAAGCCCCAGAGGTTGTGGTACTTCGGCAACTGCTTCCGCTATGAGCGGCCTCAAAAGGGACGCTTCAGGGAGTTCTGGCAGATGGGTGCGGAGATAATCGGTGGGGCCAGGCCGGACTCGGAGGCAGAGGCGGTAGCCCTGGCCGATGATATGCTGAGGAGCCTGGGCATTGCCGGGGAAATTCATATAGGCTATTTGGGATTGATCCGCAGCATCATCGGGCGGATAGACCCAGATCACCGCTCATCGGTGATGAGGATGATAGACAAGAAGGAGAGAGATGCCCTGGCACAGCTCCTGGAAGAGATAGACTGCAGCCATCTCGGCCTTCTGGAGCTGATCGACAGCAAAGGAGGCCAGGCCATGAATCAGGCCGCCCGTATCGCGGAGGATCTGAGAGCAAAGAATGAAACGCCGGATCCATCCCGGTGCCCATCGGAGGGCGAATCACATGGCGGCGCGAATTCTCCCTCCGCGATCCAATCCGGTCGGGATTCGGCGCGGCAGGGCCGGGCGGTGGAGGCAGAGCTGAACCTGGAGGAGTTTCAGGAGACGATCGATCTGCTCAACGCCTATGGTGTTGATTTCACCATAGACTTCGAGATCGTGCGCGGCCTGGAATACTACTCCGGAACTGTCTTTGAGATCTATGCCCAGGGCCTGGGCGCTCAGAGGCAGATCTGCGGAGGGGGGACATATGAGCTGGCCAGCCTCTTCGGTGGTAAGGAGACCTCCTCCACCGGCTTCGGCCTGGGCTTTGACCGGATCATGGAGATCGCGACGCGGGATTGCATCTGCAGCCCTCCGGTCTATCTGGCTTTTACCCCTGATGTAAAGAAAGAGGCAGCAGGGATGGCAAGGAATCTGCGAAAAAGCATTCCCGTGATAATGGATGTGATGGGCCGGAGCCTGGGTGCCCAGATCAAGGCGGCAGCAGGATCTGGTGCTGACTATGTGGTGATTGTGGGCCGGGACGAAATTGACTGCGGAAAGCTCACCCTTCGCGATATGCGGCGAGGAGATCAGGAGAGCCTGAGCCTGGCGGAGATAGAAGCAAGGCTGAAAGATCATTTCCAGTTATGCCAATAAGCAGCGGAGAAAGGACGATAGGCGTGGCCGTCAGTTGATCGGCCATATGGCTCTTAACTGCTCACCCGATCTGATATGATGCCGTCCAGCTCTCTGGCCTCATCCTGCACCGCGCCCTCCCCCTGCTCTATGATCCTGGCCAGATCCCGGCGCAGAGGTCCCAGGCGAAGGCAGGCGTTCTCCGCCTCGCCCTCCTGGGAGGCGATCTGTTTCAAGCGCTCCAGTTTCTGCCTTATGACAGCAGGCTTTTCCAGAATATTCATCATCTGCCGAAAAGCCAGTGCCAGACTCCTGCCCCTCTCGGTAAGATTTAGATAATTGACCCTTCCTACCGGACGGGATGTGATCAGCCCCTCCGCCTCCATCTGGGCCAGAATGCTGCAGGTATGGGGGACGGTGGAGTCGATGCGCTTGGCCACCTGAGCGGCATAGGCATTTTCTATCTCCTCCACTGCAATAAGAGCTAAAACGGGCTTTTCCCGCAGGAAAAGCCGTCTCAGTTCTTCTTGATGCATGGCTTATGCCTTTCTTGCCCCGATAATTGCAGTTTATGAGCCGGAGGCAGGCTGCATGGTGGTCGGAGAGACGGGAGGAGCGTTCAAGGCCTCTTCCGGCACTGCAATGCTCATGGGCTTATCGAAGTCGTAGAACCGGTCTGAGGTCTTTACTGATACCGAGATCTCGCCCAGTACCTTGGATTGATTGAACATATCCATCTGGCCGGTTGAAAGGTTCATCGCTCCTATGATCTCCGGGGTCATGGAGAAGCTGATCTCGCTCTCATATTTTACAGGAAGCAAGCTCTGCTTGGAGATCCATATGGCCTTCTCCATCTTGGCCGTCTCATTGAGGTCGCTTCGGTTGATGGAGGGAAGGTTCAGCGGATACTGAGTGACCTTGGCCGCCACGGCAAAGGCAATGTTGAACAGATTGGTCTCATCTGCGCTTCCGGTGATTATTCTGAACTTATAGGCCTCCTCGCCCTCCACCGACTCGCTGCCCATCTGTTCGAGATCTGAGAGATTGAAGGTCCTGGCCAGAGAGAGCACCTGATTATTCCTGTCCTCGCCCCATACCTCTTCTGCAGATCTGGGATCGATGAGATGAGTCCAGTTGCCGCTTTCATCCTTGATGTAGGTGGAGTTGCCAATGAGATAGACCTCCGCCCCGATCTCGTTGCTATTTTCGGGTTCTCCCTCCACCTCCATCTTGCTCTCGGTTGAGCCGTTGACATGAACCATCATTCCCGACAGGTTAACTGAGGAGCGGGTCTCCATGCTCTCGGTTATTGTGGTCGCCTTATCCTCGCTGGCATTGCTGCCCGCATTCAGCTCAATAGCCTGGACCGCCAGGCTGTGCACCGCAAAGCTGGAAAGGTTTTCAGCCGATGGCGCGGATAAATTTTTCAGCTCTTCCACACTTCTCTCCGGCGCGCTGGGCCCCTTCTCCGTGCAACCGGATATGGCCAGTGCAGCCAACATAAGGATCAACAATAGTCTTCTCATATTCGGCATTCTCCATCGATAATAAATTAAATTTGTGATCTTGATTCAGCCCTTTGGGCTTTCATATCCCTGAAATCATATCCGTTTAGAGGGCAGAAAGCTTTGCCCGGTTATCATCTCAAATAGACGGATGTAGATGCGGCTGGTCTCGGCCACCACCTCAGGGGGCAGAGCGGGAATTTCCGGCTCCGGCTGGCCTGCCTCCCTGGCAGAATAAAGCCGGTCCTTGTAGCCGGTCTGGCGGTAGTGCTGGCGGACATATTCCTTAGAGAGGTCCACCAGCTCTCCCGCCTCATAGCGGGCCTTGTCCCAGAAGCGATCCTCGTCAGCCGTTCCATAGACATCTATGACCATGATCCGGCGATCCTCATCAAAAGCCAGCTCCTTCTTTCCGTCGGCGTGGATGAGGCCCCGGGAGGAGACGGCGCTGCCTATGTCCTCATCGATCCGGAGCACAGTCTCCCGGGCCTCTTCATACTCCTCAGGCGAGAGGCCGGAGATCTGCAGGGCCTCCTCCTTTTTCAGCAGCCGGTCCGTCTTCTCTAATTTGGTGGAGACCTCCAGGAATGGCTGGGGGAGAGGCTCGCCCATCTTCACCTTATGCCCGGAGGGATAGCCCAGATCGCGGGCGGAGAGCTTGCCCTCCTTGACCCGGTCGTATAGTGAGCCAGCCACATACCAGCGGCAGATCCACTCCAGAGGGATGAGGTAGTTCTTGGACTGGGGAGTGATTTGGGATGGCTGGAGTATGTCCACCTTGCGGCAGAGCATTCCCGCCGGGGGCAGATGCTCCAGGAAGTGGGTCTTGATTCCCATCCTGGCCGCCCGTTCAAACCAGTAGACTCCCTCCCGACTGAGGGTTTCCCCCTTGAAGGGTATCTGGGTGGGTATGACCTTGTCGAAGACGGAGATGTTGTCGGTAAAGAGAAACTCCAGCTTATCCCCGCAGTCGTAGGCCTCCTTGACCTTGCCCTTCATCAAAAGCTTGCGCTGCATCGCAGATTGTTACTCAGTCCTTGGATAATAATCCTTTTGCTATGGAAAATCATGATTGAAAGAAGAAAATAGGGATATGGGTTATCTGCTGTATCCCAACTCCTTTGCTTTAGCAAAGGCTGCCTCGGCTTCTTCAGTCCGATCCAGTTTTCTTAGAGCAATACCTTTGTTATTCCAAGCCGTTGCATAATTAGGGTCCAGCTTGATCGCCTCATCATATGCTTCAATAGCTTCATCATATTTGCCAAGATCATCGAGAGAGATGCCCTTGTTGTTCCAAGCCATTGCTGCATTATTCGGGTCTAGCCTGATAGCCTCATCATATGCTTTTACGGCTTCATCGTACTTGCCTAGATCATCGAGAGATAGACCCTTATTGAACCAAGCCTTGGCATAATTGGGATTCAGTCTGATAGCCTCATCATATGCTTCTATGGCTTCATCATACTCTCCCAGATCATCGAGATCTCGGCCTTTATTGAACCAAACTCTAGCGAGCTCCGGATCTGGCTGGGTGACATTGGAAAGAGGAAATACACCTGCAATCGATGCATTCTGAATTGAATCTAAATGAAGCCTATTCCCGAAAAGGACATAATCTCCTTCATCGATAACGCCAGACGTAATAGCCATCTTTACTTGATTTTGTAATTCTGAAGGCATATCATCGATCGTAATGATTTGATCGATTATGTTTCTAAATCTCACCCCACCGCGTGAGCGGAGTATAGTCTTATTGATGGTTCCGGTTGCTGTTTTAGTAGTTGTATTGAACCACCAGCTACATCTTTCATCGTTGTTTTTAATAGAGTCCATGTATCTGCCCCATATCTCAGTGGGAGTCCACGGAGTTATGGCAGTTGATGCAATAGATTTTGATGACTCCAAACTGTTTCGGAGGAAATCCGCACGAGCTAAATTTGATTTATACCATTGGGCTAAGGCAAGAGCTACATATACCTCCCGTAGACTCTCATATTTAGCTCCATAATTTATGTCCTTAATCACATTCGGCGTAATAGCACTCTCTTCAATCTCTCGATCGTATTCGCTATATTCTTCTACGGATCTATTCAACTCATCCCGGCAACTATCTGAAATCATTGAAGAATCTTGCTCCGATATGCTGAAGTGTTTCTCTTCAACAACTGAGTTAATTGTCAATGTTGCATTTATTATATATATCTCGCTGCCATTTATGTAGGCGTATATCTTATCCGGAACGATCCAATATCTTATTGTGTGCCTGAAGTGGACATTGGTCAAATCTTTTATCTCGCCGGGAAACTTATCCATACACTGCTGAACCAATGAATTCTTTTTCTCAGCCAGAAGGCGATCCATAGAAGCATTATCAGCTTCATGAGCGCATGTATATTTGGCGAAGTCTCTCTTCATCTGCAGGTCGGCTTCGAGCATGATCCTTCCGACTTCTGATTCATTGAGAAGATCATCGATGATCCTATCTGGTTCGTTTGGGTCCAGATTGACCCAGAATCTGTTGTTCGGAATGGCCAATCCTATCATGAATGCGTTCAGACCTATCTCTGAAGATTCATTGAGGTTAATCTCAGAATTGGCTCCTCCCTGCTTTTGGGCTTTGAAGACATAATCAAAATTTATATCTCCAAAATTATCTTCGCTCATGGATAAATAGTTAAGGCTGATCGAAGTGAAATTGATGCCACCCAGAGACTTCTGCAGGAATGCATCTTTGGTGTCGGTTTCAGTTATTGGTTGCGACCAGCTGGTTGTTTCGTATCCGTCTGCTGAAACTGAGAATGACCAAGTTCCTGGATCTCCTGTAATTGTGACATATCCATTTCTGTTAGCAGTCTGCTTAAAAGTTTTGCCTGATGCATCCTGGCCAGTTACTTGTGCATTTGAGATTACAGGTCCGTTTACTGTTTCATCGTGGACGTAGAGCGTTAATGTGACTGAATCACTCGTCTTTGTCGATTCAGGCTCTTTCTGGATTGCTCCCGGTGTGCCGGACTGCAGCACTACATTTAGGCTCTTCTTTCCAAAGTTCATTGCATCCTTTCTCGGCACATTCATGAAGACATCTATTCTTTTTCCTTTGATAGCGCCACCTGTATCGTCGGCACGACGCCAACCGACGCTCTCTATGTAGACCCAGGAATTCAGAGGAATAATTGAAGGATCAACTGCTATGGAGATCCCATCTTCTAATCGTTGCCCGCTTCCAGTAGTTATATATGGCACATAAGTGAAGAACGTATCAGAAGCTGTTGTAGGTTTCTTGCTACCGCTCCAGTCGATTTGTATAAACTTGTTGTTATTATCAACTCCGCTTCCCTGCATAATTATATCCGATAAGAATTCCGGACAATAGTAGTTGTTCAAGCCCTTTGCGAGTATCTTATCTGCATCTTCGCAGGGATGATCAGCTTCATTTGCATTGTTATATGCTGTAACCACGAATGTTCCCAAATCGGTTCCATCCACCTGCGATGCTAGGCATGTGGATTGCATGCACAGCAAAACGAAGCTTGCCAAGATTCCTAGATATATCGCTTTCATAATGTAGTCTTGTTTTTATTAAATATCCGAGTAAGGATTTTGCCGAAGGCATTCCGTCCAGTATGCACATGGTCTTTCAATGTCCTCTTGGCTCCATGAACTGTGGTAGGCGCTAGGTTTCGCTGGCCTACAGAGTACATTAGAAAGACCTGCCATGATCAATTAGGTCGCTCGTTCTCAGGGACAGAAGGTGCGTTTCCTTCGGCATCGGTCTTGATCAGCCATAGATCTGTTCTACCAGCTCCGAAGGATCCTGTCAAACCTGCAATAATGTATCCGCCATCGGTAGTCTGTTGAACTGACCAGCCCTTCTCTGAGCTTGATCCTCCAAAAGTCTTATCCCAGAGTTTGTTACCGTCGTAATCAGTCTTTATCAGCCAGAGGTCCCGACTGCCTGCCCCGAAAGACTCTGTCCAGCCTGTTATGATATAACCGCCATCAGTGGTTTGATGGACTGAGTGTCCCCCATCGCTTTCTACCCCTCCGAAAGTCCTATCCCATAATTTGTTACCATCAGAATCAGTCTCAATAATCCACAAGTCATCATTGCCTTCGCCAAAGGATTCTGTCCAGCCTGCAACAATATATCCCCCCTCGCTCGTCTGTTGAACTGACTCACCGTATTCATTTTTTGGTCCTCCAAAAGTCTTATCCCAGAGTTTGTTACCGTCGTAATCAGTCTTTATCAGCCAGAGGTCCCGACTGCCTGCCCCGAAAGACTCTGTCCAGCCTGTTATGATATAACCACCGCTAGTGGTCTGGACGGATTGACCAATATCGCTTTCTTCTCCTCCAAAAGTTCTTTCCCAGAGTTTGTTGCCGTCGTCATCAGTCTTGATCAGCCACACATCGGCCTGACTGCGTATTCCATCGGAAATTGTCCCGCCTGTTATGATATACCCGCCATCGGGGATCTGCCGGACAGAGGCGGCACCAGAAACAGATCTTCCACTAAATGTCCTTTCCCAGAGCTGATTTCCTTGAGAATCAGTCTTGATCAATCGAAATTCATTATCGGTTCCTTCGTAGGGTGCTGTAAAGATATAACCTCCATCTTGAGTCTGCTGGACGGGGATGGTATCATCAGCTGTCCTCCCTCCTGAAAATGTCCTATCCCAGAGTTCATTGCCATTAGAGTCTGTCTTGATCAGCCATGGACCACGATCGGCTTTATTGCCAATAACAATATATCCGCCATCGAGAGTCTGCTGGACAGAGTAGCCGTAATCTCTTTCCGTACCTCCGAAGACGTTTTGCCACGATTCTGCAAGAGTTTCGACGCTTAACGCAGACTCATCGGTCGATTGTGCTTTTGGCGGAGAAAGTTCAGTTACATTAATTACATTAAAGCTCGCATATACTCGGTCATCCCATCCATTTGGACCAGCGTGCTTTCCATCCCTGATTTGAACCTCAAACTGGTTTGAACCCTCCACGGCATCCCTGATTTGAACATCAAGCGGGTTTGAACTCTCCTTAGAAGCCGTTCCCCACAAATCAGTCTGGCTTTGCCAGTCCGTCGTTGGTTCTCCGTTAAGGAAGAATCTATAGAGAATTTCGTCACCATCGGGATCCGATGCGAGTATATAATACACAACTACTTCTCCAAGCGCGTAATTACCATCAAGGCCTCCATTAAAGCCGCTCATATTAAGAGTGATATAATCCGAAGAAACTGTGATTCTAGCCTGTTCGGGATAGATTTCAGATATGGTCGGAGGAGAATTTGGAACAGCTATACTTTTTCTCTCCTTGTTCTGATTCATATCTTGTTTTTGTTTAAATCCAAAGTCGATCTCCGACTCATGCACATCGATGAGCTCCACATCCTTCGTACCAGTCTCCGGAGACGCTGCAATCCAGTTCTCCTGGGCATTAGCCACCACCTTGTAGCTTCCAGGCAAGAGTCCAGAGAAGATGTAGTATCCATTCCTATCTGCTTGCTGGGCAAGCGAGCCGCTATCTGGCTTCAGCAACAAGACCTCCCATGCATCCAAGCCCGCTTCATCCACGCTCTTAGTTCCGTCGCCGTTGCTATCTTCGTATATCCGCCCGGAGATGGAAAGCATGCCCTGCTCCTCTGGCTCAGAAGCGACCCCGCAAGCGTCGCACTCTACCTGTACTGCCTGAACCGCGCTTCGCTCTCCTGCGCGCCCGTAGACCGTCAACTCTATTGAGCCGCATACATCGGACACGCTGGACACATACGCTTCAGTCTCCTGATCATAGCTAAGGTTAAAGCGAGAGATGCTTCCTGCCTGATCCAGATACATCCAGGCTTCCGTCTGGCCTGATATGTAGGGTATGGTCTCTTTGCCAATCAGTTGCACAGAGACATCCAATTGATTATTTTCACATGAAGCCGCAACATCTGTTCTGAAGCTACATCCCAGGGACTTGGTGATCTCCTCCAGCAGAGGCTTGAGGCTTAAGCCCGATCTGATCTCATAGAACTGACCGCCTGTATTTTCTGCGATCTTTTCCAGAGATGCATCCTCCGGGCCGATGATGTATGCGCGCGCGCCAATATCAACCAGCTCGAAGATAGTGCCTTCCAGGGTATCTCCCTCTGCGTTGCAGCAGCTTCCATCGGGATGAGCCCCGGCGTCGGTCAAGACTATTATTGCCTTTTCGGCATCGATGCGCCAGGAGAGGTCGCTGCCTGCATGTCTCAGAGCTGCCAGCACCGCTTCTGGACCGGGTGAACCGCCGCCACCGGCTTTTAGCTCTTTAAGCCAGGAGCCAAAGGTATCGATTCCAGAGGTGAGTGTGCCATTTCCCTTAACGCTGTATGCATAGTCTCCCGGACTGCCGCAGGAAAAACCATCGCAGGTCTCAGGGAAGTCCCTAAACTCTACCAGGCCAAGCTGGTAATCTATGTTAGACGCATCCAGATCCGTTGCGAACTTATTGGCAGTAGCTCGAAGCTCGCTGATTTCTCCGCCCATGCTGTTTGTTGTGTCGAAGACAAATGCTATGTCGATCTTCTTCTCACTTGAGCAGTCGAGATACTTCTCCAGATTTGAAGCAGATTCGGCATAGATTGGCGATATCAGAACAAAAATCGCGATAATGGCTAAAACCATCGGTTTTCTGGGCGCGTTTTTCACAGATTTCCACTCTCCGCAAATGATCAATCCAGGAGAAGCATCTGATCTATAAATATTAATCGATATTTGCTGTTCTCAAATTTATCGGGAGACCTATAATGCTGGATTTGAGATGTATGAGATCCTTCCAGCTGGCGCATAAGATTTAATTGAATTTATATAAATTTGAATCAAGCCAAGCAGAAAAAGGTAAAGGATAAAAATGGATTCGAGAGGCTCAATCGAAGTCCTCTCCACCCATGCCGCCGGGCATGCCGCCTGGGCCGCCCATGCCGCCGGGCATTCCTCCCGGTCCGCCGGACTTTGAGGCGATGACATCATCGATCCTCAGGATCATGACTGCGGCCTCGGCAGCGCTGTTGATGGCCTGGGTCTTGACCCGCAGGGGCTCGACCACGCCCAGCTTGAGCATATCCACAGGCTCGCCGGTGTCCATATCCAGGCCGGAGCTCTTGACACCCTTCTCATGCTGGCTCCGGAGAGCCACCAGGGAGTCGATCTGATCCAGACCGGCGTTCTCGGCCAGGGTCTTGGGAATTACCTCCATGGAGTCGGCGAAGGCCTCAATGGCCAGCTGCTCCCGGCCACCTACGGTTGCCGCATACTCGCGCAGGCGCAGGGCCAGCTCCACCTCAGGGGCGCCGCCGCCGGGAACAATCTGTTTGTCCTCCACCACTACGCCCACTACCCGCAGCGCGTCTTCCATGGCCCGGTTCAGCTCATCGACCACGTGTTCCGTTCCGCCCCGGAGAATGATGGATACGGACTTGGGATTCTCGCACTCCTCAACGAAGGTCATCTTCTCGTCGCCGATCTTTCTCTCCTCGACGAGGCCTGCCTTGCCCAGATCCTTTTCCGTCAGGTCATGGATGCTGGTCACAACCCTTCCGCCTGTGGCCCGCGCCAGCTTCTCCATGTCGCTCTTCTTGACCCGGCGCACGGTGTAGATGCCGTCCTTGGCCAGGAAGTGCTGAGCCAGGTCGTCGATGCCCTTCTGGCAGAAGACCACATTGGCTCCGGTGGCCTTGATGGTGTCTACCATGCCCTTGAGCATGCTCTCCTCCTGGTCCAGGAAGGCCTGGAGCTGGTCGGGGGAGGTGATCTCAATCTTGGCGTCGACCTCGGTCTTCTCGATCTCTATAGCAGCGTTTAGCAGGGCGATCTTGGCCCCTGTAACCTTCTTGGGCATATTGGGGTGCAGCCGATCCTTGTCTATGACCATGCCGTGCACCAGCTCGGAGTCAGTGATGCCCCCGCCCACCTTCTTCTCCACGGTGATGTTGTCTGTGTCCACCGAGCCGTCCTCATCCACCACAGCTTCCACTGCCTGAACCGCCAGGCTGGCCAGCTGGTCTCGGGCCGTGCCGGAGCCCTTGCCGGTCATGGAGGTTATGGCGATCTTCTTGAGAAATTCGGTATCCTTTACTGAGACATCCGTGGCGATGGTCTTGAGAATCTCCAGGGATTTGTCCGATGCCGCTCTGTAGCCGGCAGCGATAACCGTGGGATGGATCTCCTGATCCAGAAGGCCCTCGGCCTGCTTGAGCAGCTCTCCGGCCAAAACCACTGCGGTGGTGGTGCCGTCTCCCACCTCGGCATCCTGGGTCTTGGCGATCTCCACCATCATCTTGGCCGCGGGGTGCTCTATGTCCATCTCCTTAAGAATAGTGACGCCGTCGTTGGTTATGACTACATCGCCCAGGGTATCGACCATCATCTTGTCCATGCCCTTGGGTCCCAGGGTGGTCCGGACCGCTCCGGCCACGGCCTTGGCGGCCATGATGTTCGATCTCTGTGCTTCCCGGCCAGCCGTTCTCTGGCTGCCTTCCTTTAGAATGAGTACTGGGGTTCCACCAAATTGTCCTGCTGCCATTCTATTTCCTCCAAATGGGATTAAATCAAAGCGAGATATCCGGTGTTTGAACTTCTATATAAAGGCATCGGGAAGA
>ENA-UOWE01005007-UOWE01005007.1-activated-sludge-metagenome-genome-assembly--contig:-NODE-5007-length-12369-cov-4.888257_pt1 | contig 12369 bp, 4 predicted proteins | sample MGYA00249841_ERZ761562 | MGnify/ENA primary metagenome ERZ761562 (study PRJEB28883, sample SAMN05720200) | activated sludge metagenome | isolation source: Anaerobic digester | place: Japan... | reverse complement strand
GTATTCAAGTTCATAATTCTGAAATTGGCTCTTCGGATTTATCGGCAATTCCAATTTTTTCTGTAGGGTATTCCGAAGAAAAACCAGGAAATACTGGGATTTCAACAGTTATTCAAGTGCCTCAAACAGTGAATAGTGCTCCGTTTAAAGTAAATGCGAAAAGCGAAACCATATACTTATTTCAAGGTAATATTATTATAGATAGTATTTCAATGGAAGATTTACCCCAAGATGTTTCAATTGGTCGTCCGCGTAATGATATAAAAAAAGTTGTATACTTTTCGAATCCTACTGCAGGTAAAGAAAATCCGATTTCTTCAAGTGTCGCTAAAACGCTTTCAAAACCTTTAGCTTCAATGCAATCTGGAGTATATAAACATAAGATAGGAATATCTTTATTTTCATCCGATGCAGATGTTACAATATTTTATACAACAAATGGAGGTGTTCCAACAGAAGATTCTCAAAGATATACGGGCGAAATTCCTGTTGCTGCAAATACGAACATTCGATGTAGAGCATATAAGCAAGGGTATATTCCAAGTGAAATTGTTACATATTCGTATATATTTTTTCAACGTACACATCGCTTACCTGTAGTGTCTGTTACTTTTAAGCACGAAGATTTTTTTGATTGGGAAACAGGAATTTATGAATTAGGTCCAAATGCAGAATCTTGGCAACCAAATTTTGGAGCAAATTTTTGGCAAGATTGGGAGCGGCCTTGTCATGTAGAAGTGTTTAACCCCGATGGTAGTACTGCGTTTTCACATAATTTAGGAGTAAAAATAGCAGGAAATTGGAGTAGAGCAAATCCTCAAAAGTCCCTTAAATTCTATGCTCGCGATAAATACGGCGATGAGGCAATTGAATATCAGATTTTTAAAGATAAACCAATCTATTCTTTTCAATCGTTTATACTTCGTAATTCAGGGGGAGATTTTTGTAATACACAGATGCGTGATGGGACTATTCAATCGCTCTGTAGAAATATGGGTCTTGATTATCAGGCATATCAACCTGCCGTGGTTTATTTAAATGGTGAATATTGGGGCATTTTAAATTTTCGTGAAAAAATTAATAAAGATTTTATTGCAGGGAATCACAATCTGCCATTAGAAACTTTTGCAATACTAAATATTATTAATGAGCCGGTATATGGTGATATTCAGAATTTTAGAGATTTATATGATTTCATAGAGCAAAACGATTTGTCTATTCCTGCCAATTACGATCGAGTAAAACAAGATTTAGATATTGATAATTACATTAAATATAATGTAGTAGAAATGTTTGCCGTTAATGAAGATTGGCCTGGTAATAATATGAAGGCATGGCGTGAAAACGGAAGTGATGGAAAATGGCGATATATTTTATATGATTTAGACTTTGGCTTTGGCATTTGGGAATACGAAAAAGTTAGCAGAAATATGCTAACTTTTGCTTTAATGAACGATAATTCAATAGGATGGCCTAACCCACCATGGAGTACTTTAATGTTGCGTAAACTTACAGAAAATCAAGAGTTTAATGCTTTATTTTTGAATCATGTTGCCGATAGGCTTAATACTACTTTTTATCCCGATAGTATAACAAATCATATTGATTCAATCAAAAATCTTATAGTGAATGAATTGTCATTTCATGCTCAAAGATGGGGGGCAAATGTTGATGATATGAATGCAAATATTGAAGCCATGAAAGTGTTTGGTACATATCGTGGTGAATATATGAGGCAACATTTCGAAGAATATTATAATACAGGTGGTAGTTATACACTTTCAATTACGTCAACGCATTCAAATCCGGGTAGAATTCATGTTAATTCTATTGATATTACATCACTCCCGTGGGAAGGAAGGTACTTCAACAATAATACAATAACACTTACGGCAATTCCTGCTCCAGGATATACATTTGTAGGGTGGCAAGGTGCGGTTGTTTCTGCTAATCCTACAATATCTCTTACTCCATCATCGTATACATCGGTACATGCTGTATTTTCATTTTCTCAAGCTGAAGTGCCACAGATTGTGATAAGCGAAATTAATTATAATTCTGCAGCAAATTTGAACACTGGTGATTGGATAGAATTATTTAATCAATCTTTAAACCCTCAAGATATTTCAGGATGGCGTATTGCAACCAAATCGCCCAACAAAGAGTTTGTATTTCCGCAAGGAACTATTTTACCGGCACAATCCTATTGTATTGTTTCTTCATCAATTTCTGATTTTAATAGTGTGTATCCACTTGCAACGTATATGCGATTTAGCAATGAATCATTTTCATTGGCAACATCACAAGAAACAATTATGGTATACGATTCACGAGGGTTTAAAATTCAGGAACTCTCCTATACTGATCAAATGCCTTATCCAAAAAAATGTGATGGATATGGGTATACCTTAGCAAGTGGCGATGAGAATCAAATTTCTCAGAATCCCAATCAATGGCGTTCGGCAACATATACAGGAACTCCCGGAAGTCCCAATAATCCTATAGTGCGAAACTCTGCGTATGCAAATATTCATATAAGCGAAGTAATGCATAGCAATCACGATAATGCAAAATGTGGCGATTGGATAGAACTCTATAACTCCGGAAATTCATTAGTTGATGTGTCTGGTTGGGTTTTGAGAGATAAAAATAATTCTATTTCAATTTTTTCGGATCCTACGGTAATTCCATCAAAATCTTATGTGGTTTTTTGTGAAGAGCCACAAAAATTTTCATCGGTGTATCCTGCTATACCATGTATTCCTATAAATATTGGATTTAAAAGCAGTGGCGATTTTATACGATTAGCTGACGAATATGAATATATTGTAGATTCACTTGAGTATACTGTATTTAGCGAAATTGGAGTTATAACAAATGGTTCAGGTCGCACATTGATTCGCGAATTTCCTGATAATACATGGAAATATAGTGCTATAGGAGGTACTCCTCAAGCAGCAAATAAAGCCGCTCATGTGTCTATACCTCAAATATCGGAATCTGTTGTTCAGTATATTTATCCTAACCCATGTAACAATTATATTTACGTTCAAATTCCTGAATTACTTCAACTTGCATTGTATACACTATCGGGGCAAGAAGTATTAAACATACATCAAAACTATAATCAAAATATTTCTGTTTCTCATTTGCAAAAAGGGACATACATTGCCGAAATTCGAACAAAACAAGATGTTTATTATCAATTAATTATCAAAAATTAATACGTGTAAGATATTACAAGTGTGTTCGTTCTTAACATTAAAAATTGTATGAATCCAAAAGTTGATAAATATTTATTAGACGGATGTATGCGTTGCAAATATGGCGGTACACCTCAATGTAAAGTCAAAACATGGCAATACGAGTTGGATTTGTTGCGATCCATATTACTTCAAACGCCTTTAGTTGAGGAAATAAAATGGGGTGTTCCAACCTATACGCATAAGGGAAAAAATGTTGTTTTAATTTGTGCATTCAAACATTATTGTTGTATTAGTTTTTTCAAAGGAGTGCTAATTCCTGATAAATATCAATTATTCACAAAAAGAGTAAATTCGACATCAGATAGAATTATATCATTTACATATGTTCAACAAATAGAAGATATTCAAAATCAAATTTTAGAATATATTTATAATGCTATAGAAATTGAAGAATCTGATAAAAAAGTAGTTTTTGAAAGAAATGAACCAATACCATCTGAATTTATTGAAATTTGTAATGATGATTCTCAATTACAACAAGCCTTTAATTTGCTTACGAAAGGCAGACAACGGGCATATATTCTTTATTTTTCACAAGCTAAACAATCAAAAACAAGAATTCAACGCATCGAAAAATATAGAGAGAAAATACTCGCAGGGTTAGGATTGCACGATAGGTATTTATGATAAACGCACGCTCGTGTTGATGATGTATGTCACTCGGTTAAAATGTGGTTTATTGCTATGTAAATCAAATTGTTTGACTACAAATTGATTATAGTATTGCGACTCATTTTTTTATGCAAATACTTTATACATCTAAATTTAAACAAGTATATAATAAAACTACTTGTAAATCATTAAAAAATAAATTGTTTTTATTACATTTGTTTCGTATTCATTTTTGAGTGTTTTATAGTATTTATGAAGAGAATAATCTTGTCAGTAATATGTTTGTTTGGTATTGGAGCATTGCATGCCCAAACAGCTATTGATTATTATAATGCAGGGAATACAAATGTGAAGCTGCAAGAGTATGCATCAGCAATTTCGAATTTTTCCAAAGCTATTGAAATTAATCCTAGAATGCACGAGGCTTTTTTTAATAGAGGGTATGCAAAAGATATTACATCAGATTATAAGGGTGCAATTATTGATTATTCAAGAGCAATTGAATTATATCCAAAATATGCAAAAGCATTTACAAATAAAGCCATAGCAAAAGCACAATTAGAAGATAACCGTGGTGCAATTGCCGATTTTTCAAAAGCTGTTGAAATTAATCCCGGATATGCTCAAGCATACTATAATCGTGGTGTGGCGAGAACTAAAATTAAAGATTTTCAAGGAGCATTGGCTGATTTTTCGAAAGCTATTGAAATATATCCCCTTTATGAAAAAGCATTATACAATAGAGCATTATTACGCTTGCAATTTCAACAAGTTTCAGGAGCTGTTCAAGATTTAAATACTGCTATTCAGGTAAATGCTATAAGCACCCAGTCATATTATTTGCGTGGAATTATTCGAATGCAAATGAAGTTATATACCGAAGCAATTGCAGATTTTTCGAAAGTTGTTTCATTACAGGCTGCCGATTATAATGCATATTACAATCGTGGTTTGTGCAGAGTACAAATACAATTATACGGTGCAGCAATTTCCGATTTTACTCGTGTTATTGCAATGCAACCTAATCATGAAGACGCATATTTTAATAGAGGTATAGCAAATAGTTACTTACAAGAAACTACGCAAGCAATCGCAGATTTTTCAAAAGTTATTGAATTGCAACCATCTGACTTTGAAGCATATATAGAACGCGGTTTAGCATATTTTAATTCAAATAATTCACGTATTGCAATTCAAGATTTTTCGCAAGCTGTAGAATTGGACTCTGTAAACGAGAGAGCATTATACAATCGTGCTATAGCCTATGTAATTACAGAAAAATACAGTGAAGCTATAGCTGATTTTTCTAAAGTTACCGATATAAATCCTAATAACATTTCTGCGTTCTACAATAAAGGAGTTCTCGAAAATAAATTGAATTTATATACTGATGCAATTGAAAGTTTATCAAAAGCAATTGAAGTAAATTCATGGGATGCAGCAATATTTTTCCATAGAGCTTTTGCGTATGGCAACATTGAAAAATTTGAAGATGCTGTTGCCGATTATTCAAAAGTAATTGAAATGCAATCGAAAAACGAAAAAGCGTATTTTCAGCGAGGTTTATATAAAATTAAGTTAAACGATTTAGAATCGGGTTGTCTTGATTTAAGTAAAGCTGGCGAATTAGGATTTGACGAAGCTTTTGATGAAATTAGGAAAAAATGTAATTAATAGTTATTAATGAAAAGTTTTAAAATTTATAGTAGTATTATTTTTCTTTGTATGCATCTATTGGTTGTATCTCAAACAATAGATAGTAAAGGAAATATTGTGTTTGCCGATGAATTTAAAGACTTTAAAGGAATGATTAAGGGTGAACCTAGAATTCAGACTACTGCTACAGCTATTGACATGCAAGTATTGCTTATGGGGTTTCATCGCGAACAAACAGAAGATTTTAGAGGTGAAATAATGCAATATAATGCCATACTTGCAAAAAACCCTAAAGATGGAAATACGTATTATAAACGAGGATTGCTTAAAAGTACTTTTAAAGATTATACAGGAGCAATAGCCGATTTTTCAAAATCTATAGAGCTTATTCCCAATTTTATTGATGGGTATAACAAAAAAGGTTTAGCACGCGAAGCAATTCAGGATTATAGAGGGGCTATTGAAGATTTTACCCTTGCTATACAAATTAATCCTCAATTTGCTAATGCATATTATAACAGAGGTAGATGTAAGCATAAATTACAAAATATAAAAGGAGCTTTGGAAGATTATGTAAAAGCTTCTGAATTACAGCCAAATAATGCATGTGTAATTGTGAATATTGGTGCTATAAAATTTACTCTCAAAGAATATGCATTAGCACTCGAAGATTTTAATAAAGTAAAAGAATTACAACCAAAATTAGCAAAAGCATATGCAAATGCATGTGCAACTAAGTATATGCTCGATGACATAGACGGTGCTTTGATTGACTGTAATAAGGCTATTGAATTAGATTTATTCGAAGCCGATTCGTATAATAATCGAGGTCTTATATTTTTAAAAAAAGAAGAGTATGCTCAAGCAATCGAAGGTTTTACAAAAGCTATACAATTACAGCCTAATTTAGCATATGTGTATAATAACAGAGCTTTAGCTTTATATTATTCGGGTGAGAAAAAATCTGCACTTGAAGATATAGAAAAAGCTACAACATTAGATTCTACCAATACAGATTTTGCTTATAATAAGGGTGTTATATATATAGAATTTAAAAAGTATTCACAGGCTATTAATGAGTTTTCTAAATCAATTACTGCAAATCCTAAATTAGCAAAAGCATATTTTAATAGAGCGTATGCAAAATATTTGAATAATGATTTTGTAGGTGCTGATGCTGATTATACAAAAGCAATAGAGTTAAATCCGAAAGTCCAAAAGGCATATATAAACAGAGCTGCCGCACGATTCAAAATGAAACATTATTCTGGTGCTGTCGAAGATTATGATAAATTAATCGAAGGAAATGCATTGGACGAAAATTTATTAATATCACGTGGTATAATTCGTAATTATCAAAAAGAATACAATAAAGCTATTGAAGATTTTTCAAAAGTAATTACTGCTAATCCACAAAATTGGCGAGCATATTTTTATCGTGGTATTGCCAAAGATTATTTAAAAGACGACCGCGAAGCTATTGCTGATTATACAAAAGCTATTGAAATTTATCCAACATATGAAATGTATTTTAATAGGGCTATAGCATATAACGAAATTGAAGAGTACAAACTTTCAATTCAAGATTACGACAGAGCTATTGAGCTTCGCCCCGAAGATACTAAAGCATATATTAATAGAGGTATTACAAAGAAAAATCTTGAAAGTTCAAAAAGTGCAATTTCCGATTTTTCTTTAGCTACTCAGGTCGACTCAACCGATGTTATTGGGTATTACAATAGAGCGGTTCTTAAAAACAGTAAAAAAAATTATGCTTCTGCTCTCGAAGATTATACTAAAATAATATCTATAAATCCTTCATTTGTAAATGCGTATTATAATCGCGGAGTTTTGCGTCGTAAAATTGGTGATTTTGACGGGGCTATGCAAGATTTTAAGAAGGTTATAGAGCTTGATGATACCTATACTCCGGCATATAATAATATGGCATTAATTGCGAAAGAACAAGGTGAGTATGATATTGCAATTCAGTATTTTAGCGAAGCGATATCGTATAATTATTATGATGCAAAAGCCTATTATGGCAGAGGAATGCTTCGTCGTAAAACCGATGACAAAGCAGGAGGTATGGTAGATATTAAAACTGCTGCAACCATGAATCCTAAATATACATTATTCCTATTTGGAAGAGGTATTGCCAAAATAAAAACGCATGATATTGTAGGCGAAGAATTTCAAATACAATTAGAAAAACCTGTTGGAATTGGAAATCCGGCAAATCCGGTAAGTGTTATATGTAATTAACGCAATTCAAAATTTTCTCCTAAATATACTTTTCGAACAATTTCATCATCGGCAAGTTCTTGTGCATTACCCGATTTTAGAATGTCTCCTTCGTACAATAAATATGCTCTGTCGGTTATCGAAAGTGTTTCGTGTACATTGTGGTCGGTAATCAAAATTCCTATATTTTTTTCTTTCAATGCGGCTACTATTCTTTGGATATCTTCTACCGCAATTGGGTCTACACCGGCAAAGGGTTCGTCGAGTAATATAAATTTAGGATTAATTGCCAATGCCCTAGCTATTTCGGTTCGACGACGTTCTCCACCTGAAAGTTGAATTCCCAAACTTTTACGGATTTTATTTAAACTAAATTCTTGAATAAGTGTCTCCAAACGTTCGTGTTGTTCTTCTTTACTCATTGATGTCATTTCAAGTATTGATTTAATATTATCTTCTACCGATAATTTTCGAAATACCGATGCTTCTTGTGCTAAATAACCTATACCTTTTCGAGCTCTTTTATATATTGGTTCTTTGGTTATTTCAACATCATCTAAAATAATACGTCCAGAATTAGGATTTATTAACCCTACAATCATATAAAACGAGGTGGTTTTTCCTGCACCATTTGGCCCTAATAATCCCACAATTTCGCCTTGATGCAATTCTATCGAAACGCCTTTTACAACCGTTCGGCTTCCATATTTTTTTACAATATTTTCTGTTTTGAGTATCGACATAGTTTGCATTTTTAAAATTATTGACAAAAATACAGACTATTATTAAAAAAAAATAGATTTCAGCACTATTTAAATTCTTATTTTTGTATTTTTAACCACAAATTTATGTTTTTTGGTAAAATAACTGAAAAACATATAACACAAAACTTAAAAATGGCGTATAAAATTTTGTGTTACAATAATTTATAATACATATGACAAAAAAACAACTCATACTCATACTTTCAATATTTTTTTGTGTTGGAACTGTGTTTTCGCAAACGGTAAGTTTTACATGGAAGCATCCTACCTGTGTTGCTCCTACAAATGGTGAGGTTACAATTACATTAAATGGTCATGTTGGCCAGTTTGAATATTCAATAATTAATTTAGCTACGAGTCAAATTACTTCTTCCGGAGTTACAACTAATACGGTTCATGTTTTTAATAATTTATCGCAAACAGTTACTTATTTAGCATATGTAAACAATACGATTACCGGAGAAACCATAGGTACACAAACAAAAATATTAACAGCAATACCCTATTTTGCAAATACATCGCGAATCAAAGGTGCCGGTTGTAGAGGCGAGGCGGTAGGTACGGTAAACGTGGAAGTTACGGGTGGAGTACGTCCCTATAGTTATTCATGGCAAAACGGTATGGGTGGACATCCCGATGATTCTGTGATTTATAATGTTGGTCCCGATGTATATATTGTAAAAATTACCGATGCAGTTGGTTGTGAAATTAATTCAACAACTACCACAATTGTTCCCGAAGATGTAACAGTTCAACATAATATTCAACGACAAGTAGAATGTAAAGGGGAGAGCGATGCGAGAGTTTCTGCTATTGCTTCTAATGGAACCGGTGCATATACCTATACTTGGAGTGACACGTATGTTGGTTCTCTTAATACACAACTTCCTGCAGGAAATCATTTTGTGGTTGCGAGTGATGAAATTGCTTGTACCGACACATCATATTTTACTATTACCGAACCGGCAAATAAAATTGCAATTCATCTCGATAGTAAAGAAGATTTAAAATGTAAAGATGTGCCTACAGGAAAAGCAAGTCTTTCCACAACATATGGAATAAATCCTTTAGACTATCAGTGGAGTGATGCGGGTACTGGAGCAAGTAGAACCGATTTATCTGCGACTTCGTATAGGGTTGTAGTAGTAGATGATAAAGGATGTAAAGACAGTGTTGATTTTTCGCTTACACAACCTGCAACTGCTATTAAGGGAACTGTAGATAATTTTACTATGCCTTTATGTTTTGGTGATACCAATGGAACCGCTGATATTAGTGCTACAGGGGGAACACCCGGATATACATATTTATGGGACGATCCTAATAATGATTCTACCAAAAATAATACGTCGAGAACTGATTTGGGCAGTAGAGTATACAATATTACATTTACCGATAATAATGGTTGTACCGATGTGGTTGTATTTAATTTGCAACAACCACAAAAATTAGTTCCTCAAATTGTTTTACAAAACGATGACCCCGTACCTGCATCTGTTGCTTGTTTTGGCGATGAGTTGCCAATTAAAGTTACATATACCGGAGGTACCAATCCTATACAATTATATAAATGGGACGGGGGGGCTATTCCGGACAATACAACTTCGCTTGATGTTGGTGCCGGTGTGTACAAAGTAGAAGTTACCGATGCAAATAATTGTATGGATTCGGCAAAAGTTACAATTACACAACCCAATAAATTAAGTACTACTGTGTCGGTAATGAATGAGATTCAATGTCACGGACTTACCGGGAAAATAAAATCTACAACAGTAGGAGGTGTAACACCATATAATTATGCGTGGTCTCATGGGGAAACTACCGCTAATACCGGAGATGTAGTAGCAGGTGCCTATTCGCTCATAGTAACCGACAATAATGGTTGTACCGATACTGATAATATTACACTTACCCAACCCGATACAATATTGCATAGTATTAAAATTGATGCCGATGTGTGTTATGATGTTACCAAAGGAACTTTATCAGTTCAAGCTTCGGGAGGAACTATTGCAAGCGATTATTCATACTTGTGGAGCAGTGGCGAAACAAATGATACGATTAAAAATTTAATGCCGCAAATTTATTCTGTTACTGTTACCGATGATAATAATTGTGCAGTTTCAAGTTCAATAGATTTAACACTTGTGAATGATTATAAAGTTTCGTTCGAAATGTCGCCTGTTTTATGTGTTGGTCAATCAAACGGTTCAGCTATAGCAACTCCGGTTAATGGTACTGCACCGTATTTGTTTAGTTGGTCTAATGGGATTACTGATTCTACTATTTCAAATGTAACAGCAGGAAAATATATAGTTGATATTACCGATGGAAATGGGTGTCATGCTATAGATAGTATAATTGTAACTACAATTCCAAGTGTTACAATTCAAACATCGGGTATTACCGAAACTACTTGTAATGGAGCAATTGGTAGTGCATGGGTAAAACCAGTAGCAGGAACAACACCATATATATATGTGTGGAATACCGGAGAAACAGTAGATTCTGTAATAAATAAATCTGTAGGTATATATTCAGTTACTGTAACCGATGCAAATGGGTGTAGCACATTTAAAAGTTTATTTGTTAAAGATACATCAAGTCTCAAAGTTAAAGCATCAACGCTACAAAACAAAATTCGTTGTGCAGGCAGAGCCGATGGCGAAGCTACTGCAATAGCAACTTTTGGAACATCACCATATACATATGAATGGTCTAACGGTGCAACAGGAACCACGGCGTCAAATCTTATTGCAGGTACATATTATATTGAAGCTACCGATGATAATGGTTGTAAAGCCGTTGATTCTATTAAATTTATAGAAGAAAATGTGTTCCGTATTATTATTCGTGATTCATCTATGATTACTTGTTATGGTGGTAACGATGGATGGGCTCTAGTAAATGCCGAAGGCGGAATTGCTCCGTATACAATTGTATGGAATAATGCTGCTACCACTAATTTGAATTCGGGTTTAACGGCAGGAACATATTCGGCAACAATTACAGACGCTAATGCATGTTCATTACAAGATGAAATTATTATAACACAACCCGCTCAATTAGTTAGTATTATTGATAATGTTACCGATATTAAATGTAAAGGAATCTGTGATGCTACTGCACGTGCTTTAGTTTCGGGAGGAGTTGCTCCATATACGTATCTATGGACATCGGGCGAAACCGATTCGGCAGCAATTGCATTATGCGGTGGAAAACAATATATTGATATAACTGATGCTCATGGATGTAAATTAAAAGATAGCGTAGAAATTCTTGATGTAATTCCTCAATTGGAAGTTAGTTTTGCTATTACACTTTCATCATGTGGTAATGCCGATGGTGAAGTCGCTGCTATTCCTGCGGGTGGTGTTGCTCCGTATACCTATCTTTGGAGTACAACAAGTACCGATACGTTACTTCAAAATATTCCTGCAGCCGCATATTCTTTACATATGGAAGACAATAATGGTTGCGAATTAGACACAATAGTGGCTGTAGACGATTTTTCTACAATTACTGCAATATTTACTCGCCAAGCTATTACTTTCTGCGATGATTGTAATGAAAAATATAAAGTTGAAGCTGATAATGGTGCTGCACCGTATACCTATGAATGGACAAACGGAGATTTAGGAACAATTGCAGATTCATTATGTTATCAACAATATGCGGTTACTATTACTGATGATAATGGATGTAAAAAAACAGAAGTATTATCGGTAAATGAGAATAAATTAGATGTGCAAGTAGTAAGCAAAACCGATGTTAATTGTTATGGTGGCGATACCGGAGAATTGCAAGTACAAGCAATAAATGGTATA
>ENA-UOWE01004999-UOWE01004999.1-activated-sludge-metagenome-genome-assembly--contig:-NODE-4999-length-12380-cov-4.712535_pt1 | contig 12380 bp, 9 predicted proteins | sample MGYA00249841_ERZ761562 | MGnify/ENA primary metagenome ERZ761562 (study PRJEB28883, sample SAMN05720200) | activated sludge metagenome | isolation source: Anaerobic digester | place: Japan... | reverse complement strand
TACTATTGTCTAACAATAAGCAAATGGTATATAAATCATATGATGAAATTCAAACAGAAGCTGCACATATAGCTTTTGAGCTCAATATGTCAAAACCTATTAATGTATGGAATATTTCATCGTTTTACGACAATGAAAATGGATTAAGTTTTTATAACGGCTTTGTTTCTGAACTTTCGAATGTATTATATCCTTCGCAACGATATTATTATTATCAAATGTATTATTTATCAGATTTAGTGGATAATTTTAATCGAATTCAAATAAATAATACTTCAAAAATTCTGTTACTAAATGTTTCTACACGTAGCAATTCCGGAGTAATATTCGACAAATATGCATCAACAACCAAAAATATAATTCCTACTGCTACATATACAGAATTAGGAAAAATTACCGGAGGTAATAAATTTATTGCCGATATTAGTTTTTTGTATAAAGGCAAACGTTATGTAGGTACATTTGAATTTCCTATAGATACTTCGCAAAATACGTTACTTGAAGATGCTTGGGCAGTAAAAATGGTAGATGAGTTAAACAGCATATATTCTGCTGAAGCAACCGCCGAAGCTGAAAAAATTAGCACCGAAAATGCTATACTAACGCAAAATACGGCAATGCTTGCAATAGAGCCCGGTGTTGAAATCACCCCTTGTTATAATTGTCCCGATTGGAATAATACAAGATGGGTTTTAAATGATATTATGGTACCGTTTGAAACCGGAGTTTTTGCAAGTTCTGTGAGCTACTATGGTGGATATGATAGTTATAGTTACGAAGAAGGATTTAATGATGGAATTCTTTTTTCAGAACAAGCAATAGAAACTGATAATGCAAACTCTTATGATAATGGCTATGCTGCAGGCTTTGCTGATGGAATTTTTAATTGTAATGCTGCTGAACAAAAAGATTCTGATTTAGAGGCATATCCTACCGAATTTACTACCGAATTACAAGTTATTGTTTATAGTAATAAACAACAAATTGTTGAAGTGTATACTGCTTCAGGAGTGTTTGTAGAATCGTTTGCTATTACAAAAGTTAAAGAGTTAGAGCAATCTAATTCATTGATGTTTGGCTTGCCAAGTGGAACGTATATTCTTAAAACTACTATTGATGGCAAAGTGTCTTATGCTACGGTCTTTAAAAAATAATTAATGTAAATCTTTTAGGGCGGAATGTAAATTGTTTTTTTACATCCACAAACACACTGAATGTTATACAGTTTTTATTTTTTCTTTAATATCTTCAACAGTAAAAGGTTTAAGTATTATATTACTAATTGAATACATTTGTTTGAGCAAAGTAAACTGTTTTGGGTAATTAGCCGATAACATACATATTTTTGTACTCATATTAGGATTTTGAGTAGTTCGTATAGTTTCTATAGCTTGTATTCCATCTACTATTGGCATAGAAATATCAACTAGTAATACATCAAATGAGGTATGTTTACAGATTTCTATAAGTTGTTCGCCATTGGTTACTAGAGTAACAGTATGTCCCATTTTTTTTAAAACACGTTCTATGAGCATGCTGTTTAATACTTCATCTTCGGCAACTACAATATTCATTTTTTTATTTAGATTATTCCATTCCACTCGCGCAAAAATTGTTCAACAAATGTTTCCATAAACACATGTCGTTCTTGGGCAATGTGTTTTGCTGTTGGAGTATTCATTCGTGTTTGCAATGTAAACAATTTTTCGTAAAAATGATTAATAGTATGTCCTTGTGAATTTCTATATTCTTCGGCTGTTGTATAAATTTGCGGTGCAATAGCAGGATTGTATAATTCTCTGTTTTTAAATCCACCATAGTGGAAAGCCCGAGCAATTCCTATAGCTCCCATGGCATCGAGTCTGTCGGCATCTTGAACAATGTGTAATTCTATACTTGCATGTTCGGTATTCGAAATTCCACCTTTGAAAGAAATATGTGAAATTATGTACATAATTGTTTCAATTTCATGCTGTTGGAATCCACTTTCGTGTAATATATCTGCAACTATTTTTTTTGAATCGGATTCGGTCGAAAATTTATCGTCAATAATATCGTGAACCCATGCCGATGCTTCTATTATTGAACTATTGCCGCCTTCTTTAGCACAAATTAAGCGAGCATTTTGAACTACTCGTAAGGCATGCCAATAATCATGTCCGCGTTCTGCGTTTGTTAATACAGTTGAGACTTTATTTTGAAGAATTTCAAAATCGTGTTTCATGCATTAATATGATTGTTCTATATTCCACACAAATGCTCGAATTCCAACTTCAGTATTAATTTCGTCAAGTTTTTTTATACTTTCTAATAATTCTTTGATTTTATCATCTTCTACCATTGTAAACGTTGCCGAATTATTTTCGGGCCAGGTATGGGTGTTCATTCGAGGTTCACCGGTTTTGCTCCCGCGACCTTGCACATCAGCCCAACGGGTAAATCCACGAATTTCAAGTTTATCTAAAATATACTCTACTCGTTCGGTGTGAGCTTGGTTGTATGTTATCATTACTGCTTTCATGCTTTATATTTTTTAAACTAAGATGCTGATTTAAATTGATTTGAAATCAGCATCTTAGTATGTGTTCGTATTATTTATCAAGAAAATGGAATTGTGATTCTAATTGTTTTTTCTTATTCATTTCTCCTTTACGTGCCATGAGGTTATATCCTACCGGAACGATAATAAGTGTAATTACCGTTGAAAAAATTAAACCGCCAATTACGGCCACACCCATAGGACTCCATATTTCGGAGCCTTCGCCCGAACTTAAGGCCATTGGAACCATGCCAAGAACGGTTGTTGCAGCTGTCATCAATACCGGACGCAAACGGCTTCGACCCGAAAGTGAAATAGCTTCGTTGAGCTCGTATCCACGTTCACGCATTAAATTTATATAATCTATAAGTACAATCGCATTTTTTACAACTATACCTATAAGCATAATTGCTCCAAGTGCTGCTATTACACTAAATGTTTTGCCGCTTATGAATAGAGCAATAAATACTCCCGAGAATGCAAATGGTATTGAGAACATGATAATCAATGGCATTTTGAGTGATTCAAATTGAGCTGCCATAACTATGTATACTAATAACAGAACTAACACCATAAGTAATCCCAAATCGGCAAACGATTCTTGCATATCTTCGAAGCTACCTCCCATATTTACCATTACTTCTTGTGGAATCTCAATAGAGTCAATTTGTTTTTGAATTTGTGCAGATAGGTCGCCAAGTGCCACATTGTATGGCGATGCTGTAACTGTAACAATACGTTCACGACGTTTGTGTTCAATATTTGGTGCCGCCCAGTGTTCTTCAACTTTACCAATTTCTTTGAGTCGAATCATTTTACCATACATATTTTTTATGGTAATATTTTCTATTTCGGTTATTGAATTTCTATCTTCTTCGGCTAATCGAACTACTACGTCAAATTCATCTCCTTTTTCGCGATATTTAGTGCTGGTATACCCTTGAATTCTATTACGTAATGCCATAGAAACCATAGCATTGTTTAAACCGTGTATCGCCATTTTTTCTTGGTCGAGTACTACTTTTAATTCGGGTTTTTCTTTTTTACGACTTATAGAAACATCACGTGCTCCGGGTAGACTTTTAATACTATCTGAAATTTGTCGAGCCAATGCATCGGTTTTCGCAAAATCGTATCCGTATATTTCAACAGAAATTGCACTTCCACCCCCAAAGATCATTCCACCTTGACCTTGAGTTGACACCGAATATTTTTCAATTTCGGCTATACCATCAAGATCTTTTCGTACCTCATCGGCTATATCCCATACACTTTTTGTTCGTTCGCTTGGTTGTGTTAGTCGCATTCTGAAATTTATCATATGCGAACCGGTTTCGCTGAATAAACTTGTAAAATCTCCTTCGGAATCGCTACCCGAAGAACTAAATCGTACAATAACTTCGGGGTATTTTGTTTCAATAATTTCTGTAATTTTAGTAGTAATTTCTACAGTTTTTTCTACCCGAATACCTGTTTGCAATTCTACAGTTATGTTTAATGAACTTTGATCGGTTTCGGGTATAAATTCAGAACCAACTTGCGATACTAAAAATATAGATGCTACAAATATGCCTATAGCCGAAAATACAACTGTTTTTTTGTGTGCTAACGCCCAACGAATAGATTTTTCGTAAAAAAAATCTAATTTATCGAGAAATTTAATTACAATAGTATCGTAAGTCCATTTGCGTGTATTTGTTTTTTTAGGTTTTAATCGTAAAAGCTTCGAACTTAACATTGGAGTAAGTGTAATAGCTGCAATAGTTGATGTAACTACAGTAATAGTAACAATCCATCCAAGTTGTTTAAATAATACCCCTGTCAAACCGGTAACCATGGTTAAAGGTAAAAATACTGCAACAACAGTTAAGGTGGTTACAATTACCGCAAGCCATACTTCGTTGGTCGCATATATTGCAGCTTCGCGGGGACTAGCTCCGCGGTCTATATGTTTCGATATATTTTCGAGTACCACTATGGCATCGTCTACCACCATACCTATGGCTATAGATAGAGCCGAAAGTGAAATAATGTTGATAGAATTACCCGATAATTTTAGATAAATAAATGCAACAACAAGCGATATTGGAATTGTGAGCACTATTATAAATGTAGCTCGCCACCTGCCCAGGAAGAATATTACAACTAAAATTACGAACAAAAATGCCCACATTAATGTTTCGGTAAGGTTATTTATAGAATTATTAATAAACACCGAACTGTCGAAGATTTCAATTAATTCAATATCGGGAGGTAATGTTTTTTTGAGTTTTTCTATTTCGGCATTTACTTCTTCGGTAATTTTAACAGTATTCGCACCCGATTGTTTCATTACAAAGAGCCGAATACCATTTTCTCCGTTAATTTTTTGGTCGATTGTGCGTTTTTTAATGGTGTCGCGAACAGTTGCGACATCTTTAAGATATACACTTTTGCCCATAAAGCTACCAATTACAATATTTTGTATTACGCTGCTTTCTTTAAATTCACCCTCTACGCGCATAGAATAATCCATGGCTCCCATTTCCATTTTACCCAGCGGCATGTTAATGTTTTCGGCTTTCAATACATTACCAATATCTTCTACGGTAATATTAAATGCTTCGAGCTTTTGGGGGTTTACATCTATAGCAATTTCACGCTTGGGAGTTCCTTCCAACCCTATAGAACCAATACCTTCAATACGATTAAGCGGGTTTATAAGTTTTTCTTCCAAAATTTTGTCTAATGCCGGATAACTCTCTTTTGCAGTTACTGCATAAAAAAGTATTGGCATCATACTCGAATTAAATTTGAATATTGTTGGTTTTTTAGCATCGTCGGGTAAGGCTTCTTCAACAAAACTTAATGAATTTCGAATATCATTTACAGCTTCGTCAAGGTTACTTTCCCATTCAAATTCAGCAAAAATAACCGACATATTATCGATAGATCGTGAACTGATATTTTTAAGATTATCTACCGAGTTTAATGCGTCTTCTATAGGTTTAGTAACATTAGTTTCTATATCGGCAGCACTTGCTCCGGGGTAGGTGGTCATTATGGAGATAAATGGTGGCTCCATTTCGGGGTATAAATCTATAGGCAGACTCGTTAACGAGTACAAGCCAAAAACTATAACAGCCAAGAAAACCATGATGGTTGTTATAGGATTTTTAACTGAACTACTATATATGCTCATATAATTGTTTTTTTAATATTATTTAATTTCAACAGCTTGTTCGTTTATTAATCCTGTGTGTCCGGCATAAATCAATTGCATTCCCGGTGTTATTTTTTCACTGCGTATTTCAATTTGTTCGTTGAATCGGGTACCCAATTCTACAGGAATTCGAATGGCTTTACCATTATCGAATATAAATACGTATCGTTCGTTGGTACCTTCTTGTTTTAGCACTGCATTGGCTGGTACTACCATAGCTTTGGCTTTGCCAAAATCAAATGATACTCGAGCATACATTCCCGGACGTAATATTTCTTGTGGATTTGGAACTTTTATTTCAATTTTAAATGTTTTAGTTGCAGCATCTATTGTTGGATATACTGTTTCTATAGCACCTTCAAATTTTTTGTCAGGATAAATATCTGTAAGCAATTTTGTTTTCATACCTTTTTTTACAATTGGAAAAAAACGTTCACTTACGCTTACAATTACTTTAAGTTCGTTAACTTGCATAATTGTAAATATTGCTCCTACACCTACAGCAGCAGCCATTCCCGAATAATTTTCGCGCTCGTTAAAATATTTACCTGTAATTACACCCGGAAAAGGAGCTTTGAGGAATACATTATCGCCAAGTGTTTGTAAATTGGTTTGTAATACTTCATTTTGTAATTTTATTTTGTCATAGGTTTGTTGCGAAATATTACCATATTTTATAAGAGAATCCATCCGTTGTAAATCGCGTTTGGCATCTTGATATTGAATGCGAACTTGGTTATACTGGGTTGGATCCATTTGTGCCAACAAAGTTCCTTTTGATACTTTATCGCCTACATTTACGTATATTTTGTGTATTTGCCCCGGAGCAGCAGGTCCAACATGTGCTTCTTGCCATGCTTGAATTGTTGCCGGATACACTTCTTCTATGCTAACTTCTTGAACGGTTATAGGCATTACTTTTACCGGCTTTGTTTTTTCTTGTTGTGTACTGTCTGTTTGTCCGGTTTTGTTGTCGCTTTTTTGTTCGCCGCATGATGCCATTATACATACGCAGGCAAAAATTGTTGTAATGTTTACGATTGATTTCATGTGAGTATTATTTTTAATGTATGTCGTTTATAATAATTTTTCTAATGCTGTTTTTGCTTGTAATAATTGCATATATGCATTTAAGTAATTTGATTGTGCTTGTAAATAGTCGTTATTTGCTTGGGTAAGTTCAAAACTCGAAGCAACACCATATTCGTATTTCTGACGAATTTTATCGTAAATCTGTAGCGAAAGAGCAATATTCTCTTTTTGTAACAAATAATTTTCGTATGCACTTGCTACATCATAGCGTGCTTGCTTTTCTTTAATTTGTAACTGTTGAGCTACTAAACTTTTTGTGTTTTGAGCTTGCTCGTATTTAATTTTTGCTTCTTGAACTTTAAGACTACGACTACCACTCGATAGTAATGGTATTTTTACAGAAACTCCTGCTATATGATCAGGATTCATATCGAAATCGGTAGAAATAATTTTATAATTATAATTGTAAAATGCCACAGCAGTAGGGGCAAAACTCATTTTTTCTAACGTTATAGATTTTTGAGCTAACATTTCTTGCGATTCTAATAGTTTGTAATCATCTACTTGTTCTACCGAAAATGGTTTTAATAGAAGCCCTGCTATGTTTGATTCATCTACAAATGCCGATATAGGTTCTGTTAAGGTAATGGTGGATTGTTGGCTTACACCTAATAAAAATTTAAGCATGCTATAATTAAAACTTACGGTGCGTTCTAATTGTTTTTTGTTGTTAATTAAATTATTAACAGCCATTTTTAGTTTTGAAGTGTCTGTAGATTCCGCCATTCCTGCACGAACCATTGCGGCTGTTCGTGTTTGTGTTTCTTGTAAATTTTGAATTGTTGTGCCTAGTACACCCAATGATTCTTCTAAAACTAAAATTCCAAAATATACATTCGATACCGATTCCTCTATATCGGAGCGTGTTTTTTCTACATTTTGTTCATTCATTAGTTGAGCAAGTTTTGCCATTTGTATTCCTACCCAATATTGTCCGCTAAAGAGTATTTGCGATACTTGAATTTTACTGCTCATTGAACCTTTCATAACTATAGGTTCAGGACTTCCCATTGAACTTTCAAGCATTTTTAATATTTCTAAATCGCCTACATCTAATTTAGTATAATCAATAGTGGCTTCACCACCGCTGCTACCAAACGATAAATTCATTTCATAATTAAAAAAGTGTGAATAATCAAAACTTGCTTCGGCTTGTGGTAATCCCTTAGCAATTGTTGATTGTACATTTTTTTGTGCTGCAAGTACAGCAAGTTGTGCATTTTTAATGCTTAAATTGTTGGATACCGCTTGCGATTTTGCTTGCGATAAACTTAATGACAGGTTTTGTGCTTGAAGAGATATTGTTGTTACAATTCCTGCGAGTAATAGAATACCTATTTGTTTTTTCATTTTAATTATAAATTAAATTGTAAAAGGTTTGATGTAATCATGTTGTTTGTATATGTTTTATAATTGTATTGCATTGTAATATTATGTCAAAACTATCTTTTATTTTATGTATATTTGTATTAAAATCGACAAAACACTATTTTTTTTCGATGAAATTTTGGTATTAAACGTTCATGTTTTTATCTAAATCTTGAATTATAGTGTGTAAAAGTTGTTTTTGTTTTGAAAAATGTTCTGTGCCATGTGGTGTACAAATTGAATATATAAAATCTGACATTAATTGAATCATATGTTCTATTGCTTCACGCGAAAAATCGGGAGTATCTAAAGTTTCGTGATGTTTTTGGACTTGTTCAAAATGGTATTGTGCAACTTTAGATACCTCTAATTCAGGTTTAAATAATTTTTCATACTGTCCTCGCATAAGAATCTCCGTCATGCTTTGTAGAATATGATCTTGTTTTTGTTGCTCATATTCCGAAAATAGTGTAGGGTAATATTTTTTGAATTCAAAATCTAATTGTGGATTAAATTCATTGCACGCTCTGCTCATAAGAATTGACATATGAATCATAACGTCTATTGCATTCGTAATTTCCGGGTTTTCTTGAATTTGATTGCTAATTTCTGCAGCTTTTGCAGAACGAAACTCAAATATTTTTGAAATTAATTCTTCTTTATTTTTTGCAAATTTTAGCAAATCTTTTTTGCTTATAGGTATTTGCATAGCTATAGCGTCTATAGTTAAGCTCCGCACACCATAGGTTTTGAATATGTGCATTACCCGTTTTGTAATATGTTGATTTTCTAAATTCATAGTGCAAATATAATGTGCTTTTTTAAAAATGAAAACATTTTTTTAAAAAATCGTTTCTTGTGTAGTAAATTGAGTAAAAATACAAAGTAAGGTATGAGAAATTGCATGAATTACAACGTAGTAAGACAATAAATTTTATAAATGTAAGATATTGGATAATAATAAATTAAAACAAATAATTCAATCGAATATACAATCCGGTATTGCCATTTTGTTTTTGCATTGCTTTGCCATATTCTACCGAAATTATGAAGTTCTGATTCATGGCAATTTTAAGTCCTATTCCTGCCGAAGAATGAATTCCGGTATAAGAGTCGGTAAAATAAAGGTTTCTTTCTGCTTCCGAAATTAACGACGTAGTAAATTCAAGAGGTTGTAAAATTGTACCTATATCATAAAACCCATTCGTAGCTATATACATATTTTGTTTTTTCACTCGAAACGATACTATTTTGTAACGTAATTCAAGATTACCAAATAGCGTTTGTTTTCCAACAATTCTATTACGCAACACCCCACGCATACTTGCGGCACCACCTATACCTTCGTTGGTAGCAGCAGTAAGCACCGATGTTTCTATATCGGGCAACACATACCAAGGTACTGCACCAAATAAATGTGATTGAAATATTGCACGATATGCAAAGGTAAGTCGCTGTGGAATAAGCGACACATAGTGCCAGTGCGTAATATTGCAAATTCCATAGCTTGCATGCGTTGACAAAAACGATGGCGAAACCGTTACAACAGCTTCTGTCCAAATACCTTTTGTTGGATTTGCTTCAATATCTCTGCTATCGTAGAGCAATCCACATTTCACATTGGTAATCACCCCTCCTGTAGCATCGCTTGTAGGAATCAGATTCCAATTAACGTATTTATCGTATAAAGTAGAATCAGAGGGAATGAGTTCGTCTGCCGATTTCCCTTTGTTGAGCAAATCAAAATTTGGACGATTGAGGCGAGTGTTTCTATATTGTGCTGCAGCAATCCACCCTAAATGCGGTATCGATGTTTTTCCTTGAAAATCGAGTTTTACCCGAAACATTTTTCGCTGCGTATCATAAAAATATGCACCTACATAATCATTATTTTCTCTTTGAATCCAGGTTTCATTATATATACTCTGCCCACCGTTGAATCCATAAAAATCATAGGCTTCATCGGTCAAATAACTAAAGTCGAAAAACGTATTTACTCCGGGTACTATGTATTTGGAATTGTAGTAAAACCTATAGATGCCGCTCCCTTTGGTGTATCGCGACACTTCAAAATATAGTTTATGCAGATAATTTGGGTACGTAGAACCATCGCCATAGTAAAATGGATTTACAATTATACCGTATTGTAATCCTAAATCAGAATTGTATGCTACTACCGGAATACCTCCAATATTCCAATTTGTTTTTACTATTTCTTTTGAAGGCAGCGAATCGGATTGACCAAAGAGAAAAACTATATTACAAAAAAAACATATAATAGCGGTGTATAGCAGTTTCATTCTTGCTTAACTTATGCAAATAAATCAGAACTCAACACACCACTTGCAATTTCTTTTACCGGACCGGTCATTTGAATATTCCATTGGTCGTCTATAGCAATTATAAGTTCACCTCCTGGCATAACTATCGTAACAGGAGAATCTACACGATTATTTTTCTTCATCACACTTGCAACAGCACACGACGAACTACCCGATGCCAATGTGTTGCCAACACCACGTTCCCAAATACGAATTTCAACGGTATGGCGGTCAATAACTTTTGCAAATTGCACATTGGTTCGGTTCGGAAACATAGGATGAGTTTCTATAATTGGACCGTAGGTAAGCAATTCATCTTGCACAAGTTCATCGCGAAACACTACACAGTGCGGGTTTCCAATAGATACACAATTTATGGTAAATTGTGCATCGCCAAATTGCAATAGTTCGTTTACACATTCGGGCTTATTAAATGTTACAGGAATTTCCGAAGCTGTAAAATTTGCTTTCCCCATATCTACCCGTACTTTGGTGGCTTTGTTTTCTTTTGTTTCAATAATTTCGCACCGAATCAGTCGTCCTAATATATCAACAGTAAATGAATAGTTAGAAACATAGCCGTAATCGAACAAAAATTTACTAAAAATACGTAAGCCATTGCCACAATTTTCGGCAACCGAAGCGTCGGTGTTGTATATCATAAGTCCGAAATCGGCAATTTTTGAAGGAACTTTTACCAAAATACCATCGGAGCCAATACCAAAATGCACATCGCATATAGTTCTGATAATGTGAGGAGTTAATTCAAAATTAATACATGCAGCATCTAAAACTATATAGTCGTTGCCCAACCCATGTGATTTTACAAAAGAATTTACTTGCATAGAAAAAAAGGTTTAAAAAATTCAATGCAATATACAAAAAAGATTGGAATGGTATAGTAGAAATTTATTCGGCTTTATAGCCATTTCAACTAAATACAACATTTTTACCATCTACAATAGTAGAAATTTATTCGGCTTTATAGCCACCCACCAACTAACATGATACCCTTGTAATCTACAATAGTAGAAATTTATTCGGCTTTATAGCCTCTTCAATTATCACACTTTTTGATTTTCTATCTACAATAGTAGAAATTTATTCGGCTTTATAGCCTAAGAAATCATTATTAAAGTCATCATATCTACAATAGTAGAAATTTATTCGGCTTTATAGCCGCTTTTCTAACTCGTTGCCTTGCTGTAATCTACAATAGTAGAAATTTATTCGGCTTTATAGCCCTAACAACAAAAGAAAAAGACGTTACATCTACAATAGTAGAAATTTATTCGGCTTTATAGCCAATTGAAATACAAAACATGGAAAACCAATCTACAATAGTAGAAATTTATTCGGCTTTATAGCCCAAGACTTTTTACTTTTGAAAGCGTTTATCTACAATAGTAGAAATTTATTCGGCTTTATAGCCCATATTGCAAATAGAGTACAAATATAATCTACAATAGTAGAAATTTATTCGGCTTTATAGCCCTTTTTGTTTAATCAATCCCCTTGCTCGGCTATCTACAATAGTAGAAATTTATTCGGCTTTATAGCCTTTTAACGAAGCATGAAACCGGTTAATCTACAATAGTAGAAATTTATTCGGCTTTATAGCCAGCAATAGACATTAGCGGCTTAACGCATCTACAATAGTAGAAATTTATTCGGCTTTATAGCCTTATTGCCTTTTCTATGATTCATGCTTATCTACAATAGTAGAAATTTATTCGGCTTTATAGCCTATTTGCATTAGAGCTTAACTCTCCGCATCTACAATAGTAGAAATTTATTCGGCTTTATAGGGTAAATGGCTGTCTTTTTTGACAAGTTGTAAATATAGTAAAATGATTTG
>ENA-UOWE01004998-UOWE01004998.1-activated-sludge-metagenome-genome-assembly--contig:-NODE-4998-length-12381-cov-3.510709_pt1 | contig 12381 bp, 7 predicted proteins | sample MGYA00249841_ERZ761562 | MGnify/ENA primary metagenome ERZ761562 (study PRJEB28883, sample SAMN05720200) | activated sludge metagenome | isolation source: Anaerobic digester | place: Japan... | reverse complement strand
CGATGACGACGATTACCTCTTCGACAATCCATACATAAAGAATTTTACTTTCGATGCATTCAAAACAATTTTCACCTCTTTTCACCTGGGCAACTACCACCCCCTGACCACACTAACTTTTTGGTTTGAAATTCACTGGTACGGGGCCAATCCCCTGCCCTTTCATTTCCTTAATATACTGCTGCATCTGATCAACACATTCCTGGTGTATCAACTTATCCGAAAACTCAGCAGCCACGAACTTACCGCCCTGCTCACAGCGGCTCTGTTTGCGCTGCACCCCATGCATGTTGAATCGGTTGCGTGGATATCTGAGCGCAAAGACCTATTGTACACTTTGTTCTATCTCTCCGCTCTCCTGGTTTACCTGCAATATATAAATAATGGCTACAAAGGCAAGCACTACCTGATATGTTTGGTATTATTCCTTTTATCGCTGTTCTCCAAATCTGCGGCTGTAACCCTGCCGGTACTCTTACTCGTTGTTGACTGGTATAAAGGAAGGAAACCTGACGCAAAAATGTTTCTGGAAAAAATTCCCCTGCTGCTGTTGTCGCTGCTGTTTGGTGTGCTGGCCCTGCTCTCGCAGGAAGGAGCAATAAAAGATGTATCGCTGGAATATTCTTTCTTTAACAGGCTGTTTTTATTTTCTTACGGCGTTATCTTTTATATCCTGAAACTCCTTGTCCCCTTTCACCTGTCGGCCATGCATGTTTATCCGGCAACTCATGGAGGCTTTCTGCCATGGTATTTTTATGCATCGCTGCCTGTACTCGGCCTGCTGGTTTGGCTAACCGTAAGAAAGACTTCATTGCGTCGCGAAATACTTTTTAGCGCCGGTTTTTTCCTGATAGTAATTTCAGTCATGCTCCAGATTATTTCGGTGGGTAATGCCATCACTGCCGAACGTTACACCTACATATCTTATATCGGATTATTTTATTTTGCCGGACAATGGATAAGTACACTTAAAAAAGAGTCTGTAAAAAAAACAGCCCTATTCATCAGCGGTACTTTTATCCTGGCCATGGCCATCCTCACATGGAACCGTATTCCGGTATGGAAAAATGGCGACACACTGTTTACCGATATGATAAAAAAGTACCCCGGCAGTTACCTGGCCTATTGGATGCGTGGAAATTATAAAAATGATATAAAAGATTATCAAAGCGCTTTGCAGGACTATAACAGGACTCTTCAGATGCACCCAAACTTTGCCGAGTGCCTGACTAACCGTGGAAATATTTTTAACGAGTTGAAAGATTATAAAGCAGCATTGCAGGATCTGGACCGATCAATAAAACTTGACTCCACAGTGGCCGAAGCTTTTAATAATCGTGGCATAGCATACAACGGACTGGGGGATACGGCCTCGGCATTAAAGGATTACAACAAAGCCTTACAACTTGATCCTGAATTACAGAATGCTTATGACAACAGAGGCGTGCTGAAAGCAATAATGGGCAATCTTAGCGGAGCGTTGACCGATGTTAACAAAGCGATCATCTTAGGCCCAAATGATGGCGAGACATACAGCAACCGCGCCAACATCAAAGCCATGATGAAAGATTTTAAAGGCTCATTTGATGATTACAGCATCGCTTTGCAATATAACCCCAAAGAAAATATTGTGCTCTTCAACCGGGGATTGACACGCCTCAACCTGAACGACACCGCCGGCGCCTGCGACGACTGGCACCGCGCCGCAAATCTTGGCAACCAGGCTGCGGGTGAAGTGATCAGCACGTTTTGTAGATAAATGTACTATTAGACGGCTGTTACAAATACCTTCTCGGGGTAAAGTGCTTTGAGCCTTTCATTATAGCGGTTATCAAGGTAAAAGCCGTAGGTGACAATTTTCAAATGAAAACGATACGCTTGCCAGAACAAAAACAAAGTGACTGAGATATTTTTACGTCACAAGAGCATTTTTAAGCACAGGCATTATGATCAGCACTTGTTAGGCAGCAGCTCAACTTACCACGTGGATCACCTTGGTAAAGGGTAATCCCTCTAACCTATATAGTTTGCAATTGTATTGTTCTCCTCCCGGTGGGTTTGGGTAAAGGTTCCACAGGCAAAACGACTGCCCAAAAACATCAAAAGTCTTTGTTAAGTTAATTTCCCTCCCCGGGGGCTTGGGCGACCATTATTACTTCTTTAGAAACTCTTTATTACTCTTATATGAATCTTTACAAAATATTTATAAGTTCCAAAGTAAATTTGTATAGGATATAATTTGAGCAAAAATGAAAGCAAATTTTTTAATAATAATCGGTATGACAAATAGCGCATGGTGCTACTCTGGCGCAGCAATCATAGCTGTTATAATATTGGTCTATCTCATTTACTCTCTTATAAAACCAGGAAAATTCTAATTAATGTAAAATGGAAACTTTTTTGATTTTGGCAAAGTTTTTTGGAGGTATCATCCTATTGTTTGTGGCAGGTTGGCTGATCGGTCATTTAATGAAACTCAACAAAATATATGAAAAAACACAAAATGAATTGAAATCAAAAAACAGTAAAAAATAGCATGCATGTATGTTCACAATATTTGATTTTATACAGATTTCCTTGTTTTTGGGCGTATTAATTTTTTTAACACCCATTTTAGGAAATTACATGTACAAAGTATTTGTAGGCAAAAATCATTTTATGAGACCCGTTTTCGGGTGGCTTGAAAAACTGATTTATCGTTTTACCGGCGTAAACCCTGATGAAGAAACAAATTGGAAAAATTACCTGTTTACCGTACTATGGTTTAATTTGATTGGATTTGTTTTTTTATTTCTCATACAATTGTTCCAGGCGTCCTTACCCTTAAATCCGGCTAACTGCGGCAATATCACCTGGCATTCGGCGTTCAATACGGCCATTAGCTTTGTAACCAATACAAACTGGCAGGGATATGCAGGCGAAACCACGCTGAGTTATTTAGTTCAAATGATTGGAATAACTGTGCAGAATTTTGTTAGTGCAGCAACAGGAATTGCCGTATTATTAGCCATTATAAGAGGACTAACCAGCCAAAACACCGAAAAACTGGGAAACTTCTGGACTGATATAACAAGGGCAACATTGTACATTTTGTTGCCTTTGTCAATTGTTACTGCCACAATATTAACCGGACAAGGCGTTGTCCAAAATTTTAAATCATATGAAACGGTCCAGACGTTGGAAGGAAACCAACAGGTTATTCCAATGGGACCGGCGGCTTCACAAATTGCCATTAAGCAATTGGGGACAAACGGAGGAGGGTTCTTTAATTCCAATAGTTCTCATCCTTTTGAAAATCCCACTCCTTTAACAAATTTTATTGAAATACTGCTAATCCTTCTTATTCCGGCATCTCTTACATTTACTTACGGCAAAATGATTGATTCTACCCGACATGGATGGACAGTATTTTCTGCAATGCTTATTTTATTAGTGCTCGGAATAGGTATATCATTATTTGCCGAGTATTCAGCAAACCCGGTTTTCGGCCATATATCACTAATGGAAGGCAAAGAAACACGTATCGGGATTACCGGCAGTATTCTTTGGTCAACTTCAACAAGTGCAGCTTCCAGCGGTTCTGTAAATGCTATGCATGATAGCTTATCCCCCTTAGCCGGTATGATTGCCATGTTGAATATTATGCTTGGAGAAGTTATTTTTGGCGGAGTAGGGTCAGGATTGTATGGAATGATAATTTTCATAATTCTTACTGTTTTTATTGCAGGACTGATGGTGGGGCGAACCCCTGAATACCGGGGTAAAAAAATTGAGGCTTTTGAAGTTCAGATGGCAATACTTGCAATCCTTGCACCAGGTGCTGTTATATTACTCTTTTCCGCCTGGGCATCCCTAAGCAGCTATGGTTTATCCGGCCTTAACAATCCGGGGGCACACGGGTTTTCCGAAATTCTATATGCATATAGTTCGGCAGCAGGTAACAACGGCAGCGCTTTTGCCGGATTAAATATAAATACTGTTTTTTACAACCTGACATTAGGTTTAGGAATGTTAATAGGTCGTTTTGGCGTTATCATCCCGGTATTGGCAATTGCAGGAAGTATGGCCAAAAAGAAAACCATCCCGTCTTCTAAAGGCACCTTCCACACTGATAATTTCCTGTTTGTGGCTTTGTTAATTGCCGTCATTATTATTGTCGGTGGTTTAACTTTCTTCCCTGCCCTGTCGCTTGGCCCGGTCATTGATCACCTGCTTTTGAATAATGGAATAACCTTTTAATACCAGCTTGTCATGAACACAAAACAAAAAACCAGACTCTTTGACAAGACAATAGTGTTGCAGGCTGCAGAAGAAAGCCTTAAAAAATTAAATCCCGCCTTGTTAATCAAAAATCCCGTAATTTTCATTGTAGCATTGGGGGCTCTGCTTACAACCATAGTGACTCTTTTTGATATTTTTCAGGGCAGATTTTCTTCTTTTAACCTTCAAATTTCAATCTGGCTCTGGGTTACAGTACTGTTTGCCAATTTTTCAGAAGCCATTGCCGAAGGAAGAGGAAAAGCGCAAGCCGAAACTTTAAGAAAAAACCGCACATTAACTAAAGCCCGAAAATTAGAAGGCAAACATGAATATCCTGTGTTTGCAACCGAACTTAAAAAAGGTGATATCGTGGTTTGTGAAGCAGGCGATATAGTACCTTCCGATGGCGAAGTAATTGAAGGAGTGGCTAATGTTGACGAATCAGCAATTACCGGTGAATCCGCTCCTGTTATCAGAGAAAGCGGAGGCGACCGATCGGCAGTAACCGGTGGAACTAAGGTTATCAGCGACCGAATAGTAATTCAAATAACGACCGAGCCTGGCAATACCTTTATCGACCGTATGATTGCTCTGGTCGAAGGTGCAAAAAGACAAAAAACACCGAACGAAATAGCTCTTTCTATTTTACTTTCCGGGTTATCAATCGTGTTTTTATTAGCTGTAGCCACTCTTCCGGCATTTTTCCATTACAGTCTTGCTGCTTCCGGATTGCCATTGTCGCAAAACTTAACACTGCCTGTATTAACCGCGTTGTTGGTATGTTTAATCCCGACTACGATTGGAGGATTACTAAGCGCAATTGGCATCAGTGGCATGGACAGGCTTTTGCAAAAAAATGTCATTGCTACAAGCGGTCGGGCTGTTGAAGCGGCCGGGGATGTTGACGTGCTTTTGCTTGATAAAACAGGAACAATTACATTAGGTAACCGCATGGCCACCGCATTTATTCCTGCCGAAGGCATTAGCGTTGCAGAACTTGCCGATTACGCCCAACTTTCGTCATTGTCCGATGAAACACCCGAAGGCCGGTCCATTGTGGTATTGGCAAAAGAAAAATTCAATATCCGCGAACGGGATGTAAACTCACTGCAAGCTTCATTTATCCCTTTTACAGCGCAATCCCGCATGAGTGGCGTTGATATAAAAACAAAAAGCGGACAAATTCATCAGATTCGTAAAGGTTCTTCGGAAGCAATAAAGGCATTTGTGCTCAAAAATAATGGATATTATCCGCAAAAAGTTCAGGATATCGTCACAGCGTTATCACAACAGGGAGCAACACCGCTGGTTGTCGCCAGGGACAATAAGGTGCTTGGCGTAATCCACCTTAAAGATATTGTAAAAGGCGGCATCAAACAACGATTTGCAGAATTGCGGAAAATGGGGATCAGGACTGTAATGATAACGGGGGATAATTCATTAACGGCAGCAGCAATTGCGGCCGAAGCAGGAGTTGACGACTTCATGCCCGAAGCTAAACCTGAAGATAAATTGCGCCGTATCCGTGATGAACAGGCAAATGGCCATCTAGTAGGCATGATTGGTGATGGCACTAACGACGCCCCGGCATTGGCTCAGGCAGATATTGGCATTGCAATGAACTCTGGAACACAAGCCGCCCGTGAAGCCGGAAACATGATTGACCTGGACAGCAATCCTACTAAATTAATTGAAGTTGTCGAAGTTGGAAAACAGCTACTTATGACCCGGGGTTCGCTGACTACCTTCAGTATTGCAAACGATGTGGCAAAGTATTTTGCTATAATTCCGGCCATTGCATTATCGCTATATTCCGGTAATTCAGGAATTGGGCCGCTATCCGCATTAAATATCATGAGCCTTGGCTCGCCTCAGAGTGCAATCCTTAGTGCTGTAATATTCAACGCTATCATCATCATTCTTCTGGTTCCATTAGCATTAAGAGGCGTTCGTTATCGCCCGGTATCGGCAAATAATGCACTTGCCCGAAACCTGCTGATTTTTGGATTAGGCGGGTTTATTGCCCCATTTATCGGGATAAAAATAATTGACCTCATACTTAACTTATAATTGATGATGAATCATGTAATTTTTTTTCGGAAAACAAACAAAGTTGAACATTAATAACAAATTCAAATGAAATAACACCACCATAAACACAAAAAAAATAATAGAATGAAAACCCTATTAATATCAATAAAAATATTCCTGATTTTTATGGTTTTGACGGGTATAATTTATTCCCTTTTTATTACAGGAATTGCACAACTCATATTTCCTTCAAAGGCAAACGGAAGCTTAATAATTAAAGACAGCAAAGTAATTGGTAGTGAGCTTATCGGTCAACAATTCGACAGCGCGATATATTTCACTTCACGGCCGTCTGCAATATCTTATAACCCTTTGCCTTCGGGCGGCTCAAATTATGGATTGACGAATTCCATACTAAAACGACAGGTAGATAAACGGAGGCAACAGTTTATCCAGGAAAATCAGTTAGACAATTCAAACGTCATCCCCGCTGAAATGCTGTTTGCTTCTGCAAGCGGTCTTGACCCACATATCTCAAAACAGGCCGCTTTACTGCAAGTCAACCGTGTAGCAATATCCAGAAGATTTAACGAGGTGCAAAAACAAAAGATTATCGCCTGTATCAACCAATTGACAGAAACTCCTGTAATTTTTGCACCTTATACAGAAAAAGTAAATGTTTTATTGCTTAATTTAGAGGTCGATAAAATAAAATGAACGATTTTGATGAAAATCGACCCAATCCCGACGAACTTCTAGCTTCTCTTTATAATGATGAAGAAAAAAGCAAACGGGGTAAGCTGAAAATATTTTTCGGTATGTGCGCGGGTGTGGGCAAAACATACACTATGCTGCAAACTGCCAAAACCGAAAAATCAAAAGGCAGAGATATTATTATCGGTTATATTGAAACCCATAACAGAAAAGAAACAGCCGTTTTAGCTGAAGGCTTTGAACTGATTCCGCGAAAATCTTACGAATATAAATCCACCTGCATGCAGGAAATGGATTTAGACGCCATAATTGACCGCAAACCACAAATTGTGTTAGTGGACGAACTGGCTCATACCAATGTTCCCGGAAGCAGACACACCAAAAGGTATCAGGATGTATTGGAGTTACTCGAAAATGGCATCAATGTATATACTACATTAAATGTTCAGCATCTCGAAAGTCGTTCGGAAACCGTTGCTCAAATTACAGGGATTATAGTACGAGAAACCTTGCCCGATGATATTTTTGAGAACGCGGATGAAGTAGAATTGATTGACCTTACCCCCGACGAATTATTGCAACGTCTTTCCGAAGGCAAAGTTTATACCCATGAACAGTCAAAGGAAGCCATTGAAAACTTCTTCAGGCGGGGCAACATAACCGCCCTGCGCGAAATGGCTTTGCGTATTGTAGCCGACCGCGTTGATTCGCAATTGCACGATTACATGCAGCACAAACGCATACGCGGACCATGGAAATCGGGAATGCATTTACTGGTAGCCATTGGTTATAGTCCATACTCTGCCCGTTTATTGCGTTGGGCAAAGAATCTCGCTTATTCCATGGGAGCACAAATCCAGGCCTTATATGTCGAAAAAAACCTGAAACTTACCGATCAGCAAAGAGAACAACTTGATAAAAACATTAATCTCGCTAAACAACTCGGGATAAAGGTTCGTATCACTACAAACAATGACCTGGTTAAAGCAATTATTGACTTTTCGTATAAAGAAAATATATCTCACATCATTGTTGGCAAACCAGGTATTCAAAATATTTTTACAAGGTTTCGGCTCAATAACTTTATCACGAGGCTTATCAGGCTAAGCGGCGATATAGATGTTTACATTCTTGGTTCGGACAAAAAAGGTAAAAACACTTATAAAAAGAAAGTTGCCTTGCCTTCATTTACCTCAGGATACAAACAATACTTCACGGTACTTTTCCTGGTCATCTTTTCATCAGTTTTATGTTACTTGGTTAGAGACCTGATTGGCTATCAGGCAGTGTCTTTTGCTTTGCTTTTTCTCATTTCTATTCTGGCAATTTTTTTTGGCACAGGGCCGATATTGCTTGCATCAATATTAAGTGCCCTTATTTGGGATATTTTTTTCATACCTCCTCAATTTACTCTGCATATAGAAAACCCGTTAGATGTATTGATGCTCATAATGTTTTTTATTATCGCACTCATAAATGGAATTTTGACTTCACGTGTAAGACGTCAGGAATACAAAATACGGGTCCGGGAAGAAAGGACTGATGCCCTGTATCAGTTAACCAAAGACCTTGCGGTTATTTCCGGCATGGAAGAAGTGACCCAGGTTGCTTCACATTATATCCAAAAGTATTTTAAATACGATTGCTATATTTTTATTAAAAATGACGAGGGGTTGCTTGAATATCAATCTAAAAATAGTCTGGAAAATATTTTTTCAGATAATGATATAAGTATTGCCGACTGGGTTTTTAAAAACTCCATTAAAGCCGGTAAAAATACAGACACCCTGCCATCAAGCGATTTCACTTTTTTCCCCTTGATGGGCAACAACCGCACCATTGGGGTAATTGCCGTTAAACAATCCATCTTGTTCACCTATGGCGAGGAACAATTCTGGGAGGCTTGTTTAGCGCAGATAACAGGCAAATATGAACGGGAACTATTACGCGATGCAGCAAAAAAGACTTACATTATCAGTGAATCCGAAAAATTATACAAGATTCTTTTTAATTCCTTATCTCACGAACTTCGCATTCCTGTAGCTACCATCTTAGGGGCTTCCGATACTTTGATTGCACAGGAATACCCGGAAATAACAAGAAAAGAACTATACACTGAAATAAACACAGCATCAATACGGCTAAACAGGCTTATTGAAAACCTCCTGAATATGTCAAGGCTCGAATCGGGCCTTATCACCCCTCATCTTGACTGGTGCGATATTCACGACCTGGCAAACAGTGTGACGGATTCACTGAAAACCGAGTTAAAACCCTTTAAACTCTCTATTATTATTCCGTCCAATATGCCGTTGGTCAATATAGATTTTGGGCTTATAGAGCAAGTGTTGCATAATCTCGTATTGAATTCCACCCAACATTCACCCGTGGGGAGTATAATCCAATTGAAATTTTTTCTCGATAATGATTTGCTTACCATACAGGTCATGGACAGTGGCGCAGGTTTCTCCCCGGCAGATATTCCATCGGTATTTAACAAATTTTATCGCGGTAAGGATGCAAAAGCCGGGGGTATTGGTTTAGGATTATCTATTGTAAAAGGTTTTGTTGAGGCACATAAAGGTACTGTCGTTGTTGAAAACCACCAAAATGGCGGCGCATTATTTACCATAAAAATTCCTGTGGAAATCTCTGATATAAATTCCATAAATCAAACAAATCAAGGATGACTGTAAAAGACACCATTTTGATTATTGACGACGAAGTACAGATTCGTCGGTTACTTGATATTACGCTTTCGGCCAATGGGTTTAAAATCATCGAAGCCTCAACAGGTAAGGAAGGAATTACTCTTGCAGCTTCACAGCAGCCTGGTTTGATAATACTCGATTTGGGATTACCCGATATGGACGGTCTTGATGTGATTAATAATCTTCGCCAATGGTATCAAAAGCCTATAATTATACTTTCCGTGCGTAATACGGAGGAAGATATTGTAACAGCACTTGATAAAGGAGCAAACGATTATCTTACAAAACCATTCCGGACTGGAGAGCTGCTTGCCGGCATACGTGCCGCATTTCGTCAAAGCCAGGCCATATCAGAAAATCCCGTGATGGAATTTGATACATTAACGATTGATTTGGTCAACCATACTGTACGAAAAAACAATGAATTAATAAAGCTTACTTCAACAGAATATGCCCTATTAACATTGCTGGCAAAAAACCAGGGCCGGGTGCTTACACATCAATTTATTCTTAAAGAAGTATGGGGATTGAGTTATGTTGAACAAACCCAATACCTGCGGGTATTTGTAGCACAATTACGAAAAAAAATCGAAGACGATCCGGCAAAACCCAAATTGCTAAATACTGAATCTGGCATTGGATACAGGTTTGGCAATTAATAAACACGGTAAAAAATTTCTGCGAAAATCATTCTTCCGAAAAACTGTTGGAAAAAACGTATTTTTGATTTAGCAAATATCACATCATGACAATATACATTATCATCGGAACCGCTGTATTAATCCTGCTGATTATAGCGCTATACTTCAACAAATTCGTTTCCTACCGCAACAGGATACGCAATGCCTGGAGCGACATCGATGTGCAGTTAAAAAGACGCTATTCTCTGATACCAAATCTTGTTGAGTCAGTGAAAGGCTATGCCGCCCACGAAAAAAACCTTTTCGAAAACGTGGCGAAGTACCGTGCACAGGCAGAAAACGCACAAACTTTGAAAGAACATGAAGCCGCTGAAAACAATATGATATCCGTGCTAAAAAATATTCTGGTTACCGTGGAAAACTACCCTGCCCTGCTGGCCAACGAAAACTTTATGAAACTGCAGGATTCGCTGATTGAAGTGGAAGACACCATTCAGAATGCCCGAAGGTATTATAACGCGGTGGTGCGCGATAACAACACCGCCGTACAATCTTTCCCCGGAAATATGTTTGCCGGACTTTTCGGTTTTAAAACAGCAGATTTTTTCGAAATTGAAAGCATAGAACGCGACGTCATTAAGGTGGAAATAAAAAAATAACACATGAAAAAGATTTTTACCATCATTATTTTATCCCTGCTGAGCTATTCAGGGTTTTCCGAAGCATTTAACATCACAAACTACTTTGTGGATATGCAGATGAACGCCAACGGCTCCATACTGGTCACGGAAACCATACAAGTCCGCTTTACTGAGGAAAGGCATGGCATCATCCGTTCCCTGCCTTTCAGGTACCGGCAGGTGGATTTTCCAAACAGGGAACGGGCCGAAAGAGCCAGCCTGACCGCCGATTACGAATTATTGATAAAAGATGTCGCTGTCGATGGTTTTGAGTTCAGCACCTCTATAGAAGGCGATTTCATGAAAATAAAAATCGGTTCAGCCGATAAATACATCAACGGAAACCAGACTTTTGTAATAAAATACCTGGTATGGGGCGCTCTGAACAAGTTCAGCGACCGCACCGAATTTTACTGGAACCTCATCGGGCATCAATGGGATTGCGATATTGCAGCGGCAGGATTCAGGATTGTTTTGCCCAAAACGCTAAACCTGACAAGCAACGACGTCCTGCTGTTTACCGGGGCCGAAGGTGCAAAAAACACCGCAGCCTCTTACATAGTGTCTCCAAACGAAATAAAAGGCGCCCTCTCCAGCCCGCTGAAAGCCAATGAAGGCATGACCGTGGCAGTGAAATTTCCCAACTCCAGCTTCACCGGCACCAGCATCCCCATTGAGGATCTGGCAAAAAATTTCTATATCGATAACCTGCTGACAAAAATCAACATCAACTACGACGGTTCCCTTACCGTAGAAGAAAAATATTCGGTAGTGCTGATGTCGCCGCAAGCCTCGTTTATCAGAGATTTTTATACCCTCCGCGCTAACGATTCCTCCGCGATAAAAGATCAGGTGCTGAAAGAAATTAAAGTAAATTATGTGTCGCAGGGTGTGAGCAATGCCAAATTCGTGTCACAAAACGAAGGCGAAAATAAATACATCAGCCTCTATTCTGAAACAGAAAAATTCTCGGATAAACTGGAAGTAACCTACCGGTATAAAGTGTGGGGAGCTGTTGCTTTTAAAAATGGCATTGCAGACATCCATTGGCCCCTCAACGGTGAAATGTCCGGGGAACCGTTCAAAGGATTTACCGCTGAAATTTCTGCCGATCCCGAAATTAATATTGAAAAAACTGTTTTCAGGTTTTACAAACTAAACAAGGATCATCCCATTAGCCCCGAAATAAACTTTGACAAAAACAAAAAAACTTATGTTGTCAAATATTCCAATGTTTTTGCCACCGACCCCATTTTTCTCACACAGATTATAAGTGACGAAGGTTTCAACAAAAAACTGCTGCCTTTTGAAATTTATGCCAAAAAACAGTACATCAAGGATTTT